>Ga0137403_10003423_pt2 | contig 12341 bp, 5 predicted proteins | sample CZOMad2_1_16fung_FD_122057 | JGI IMG/M metagenome (GOLD analysis project Ga0137403, IMG submission 122057) | Vadose zone soil fungal communities from Angelo Coast Range Reserve, California, USA - CZOMad2_1_16fungal (Hybrid Assembly) | ecosystem: Environmental > Terrestrial > Soil > Vadose zone...
GCATGCCCGATGCTCAACTCCGCCACCATTTCACCCAGCACATAATTCAAATCCGAGCGGTGCGCCACGTGGTCCACTAGCGGCCGGTACTGCGTTTTCAGCGCATTCCAATCGTATCCGTGCATGTTCGGCACATAGAAAAAGTCCCGATACCGCCGCCACACTTCGTTGAACATCTCCACCCATTCTTCGTGTGGTACCCGATCCGTCATCAAACCTTCCGTGGACACTGTTTTTGCGCCGTTCTTGCCCTCCGGTTTCACGTCATACAATTTGTAGCCGCGTTCCTGCCGCACCAGCACTTTCTTCCCATCGTACGAAATCGAATAGCCTTGAGCGTTTTCCGCCAGCGTATTTTCCTTGCGGTCCTTGAACGAATAGAGAACCAGGTTCGCTTCCGGATACGATTCCCGTCCATAAAAGGACGCCCCACCCTTCACATACACCAAATAGTCCTTTGTTACGGTCAATCCGAAATAGTTGTCCGCCCCGACCGGCACTCGCGCCACGCGATCCGCGAGCCCGTCAAAATCGATCTTGATGTATTCCTTCTTCTTCTCCTCTTTTTTCTCGTCCTTCTTTTCGTCGCTCTTTGGCTTGTCGCCCTCTTTCGAGATCGTTACTTCATCGCTCTCAGGCGCGAACGGATTCTTCACGTCCTTTCGCAGCGCCAGCGCATAAATCTCCTGCCCGCGATTCGTGGCGAAATTGAACTCAGTCTGGCTGATCAGCGGCGCAAACTCCCGCGTCCCCACGTAGTACAGATAATTTCCGTCCGCGTCCCAAGCTATGTCCGTCGTTTCGAACATATCGCTCGTCACGCGATGTACTTGCCCGTCCGCAACGCTCCAAACATAAATCGACCGGAACCCGTTCGGATTCGCCTCCGTAAAGGCAATGTGTCCGCCGTCCGACGACCAAATGTAATCCCGCAGCCGTCCGCCCGGATCTTGCGCCACCTGCGCCACTTTCTTGTCTTCCAGCGTCAAAACAAAAAGCTTTCCGTCTTTGTCGGAGAACGCGATTCGCTTTCCGTCAGGCGCCCATTCCGGCGCGTATAACATCGCGTGAAAATCATGTGTCAGTTGTTCGGACTTTCCCGAACCGTCCTGATTAATCGCATACACTTCGTCTTCGCCATCCGCATCCGAAATGTACGCAATCTTCGCGCCGTCCGGCGACCATCGCGCCCACTTGTCGTGCGCGTTCGAAGAGTCCGTCAAATTCCGCGTCGCGCCCTTTTCAATCGGCGCCGTAAACACGTCGCCGCGCGCCACAAACAGCGCCCGCTCTCCCTTGGGGCTCAGTTCAAATCCTTCAATCGCGTTCGCCGCGGAAATTTGTGACGGCCGCATCGCAATCGCATCCGTCGGCACAGTAATCGAAATGTGTGTCGTCTGACTCGTCGCTGTATCAAAAAGATTCAGCTCGCCGTTTTCCTCGTAGACGATCCGGTTCCTGTGATCCGTGCTCGGCCAGCGCAAGTCCCATTTCTTGCTGTGTGTCAGTTGTTCGGTCTTTTTTGTCGCGGGGTCATAGGAATACAGGTTCAGCGTGTCGTCTTTGTCAGACGAATAGAAGATCTTGCCGCCCACCCACATCGGATCGCGATGCGATCGCGGATCGTCGGTAATCTTCTCCGCCGCGTGCGAGCGCAAATCAAAAATATAAAGTTGCTGCGCCCATCCGCCTGAATATCGTTTCCAAGTCCGGAAATCCCGAAACAGTGGCGAATAAACAACCTTCTTCCCGTCCGGAGCAAAATCCCCTGCGCCCGATTTCGGCATTGGCAGCGGCTGCGGCATTCCTCCGTCAACGCTTACTGTGTACAGCCGGCTGTCGCCCAAATCAAAATGTTCGCGCAGGGATCGAAAAAGCACCGACTTTCCGTCCGGCGACCATCCATACACCTGGTTGTCGTATCCCCACCGGGGCGTCAGTGGTCCACGCGCCGGATAAAACGTCAACTGTTTCGGCACGCCGCCGGTCGCGGGTATCACATACACTTGTTCGTCGCCGTCGTATTGCCCGGTAAACGCAATCCACTTTCCGTCCGGCGAGAATTTTCCAAACACTTCGATTCCCGGGTGTGACGTCAACCGCGTCGCCATCCCTCCAGCCGTCGGCGCCGTCCACAAATCGCCGCCGTACGTGAACACGACCTTGTCCCCGTGCACGTCCGGGAACCGCAACAATTTCGTTTGTGCCGCGGCCATTCCCGAGCAGCACAAGCACACAATCACACTCAAAACAGCAGACTGGATTCGGCGATTCAGCATCGTTCTCACCTTCAAAATAGTTTTCCGGAAATTTCTGGTTCGGTGAAGCGGCAAGCCACGAAAAATTCCCCTACCCGCCGAGGCATTGTACACCTGAGGCAATCCGCGAGGACGGCTTTCGGTGCGCTCGGATTCGAGTCCTGCCGCCCGCTTTAGACGCTCGAATCTAAAGAGCGTCTTAGTTTAGGTACGTCTTATTTTGCGGATTTTGCCGGCGCTGTCACCGGTGCCGGCGCCGGCTCTCCCGCCAGTTCCGCTCGTACCGCCAGCGAAATCTTATCTGCGTTCTTCACTAGCACCGCAACTTGCCAGATCTGCGTTTCGTTTAAACGTCCTTTAAATCCCGGCATTCCCGTCATGCGGATTCCGCCCTCGACCTTCCAATACGACTCCCACTCGTCGTCGTCCGTCACGCCCGTGCCCTTGAAAAGCTGCGGCGGCCGCGGCGCCATTCCTTCTGCGATCGCCGTCGGCGCCGCGCCCGGCAATCCGTGACACACGGCGCAATTCTCCTTGTACACCTTTGCGCCCTCCATCAAATTCTTCTCATCCGCGGGAACCGCCGGCGCTGGATGCGGCAATTTATCTAAATAGGCGTGGAGCGCCATGCGCGCGAACCTCCGTTCGAACGGCATGTCCGGCGCCGTCGTCGCCACCGGCGCGCGTCCCGTCGCAAAATAAAAATAGCCGCCAGCCGCCACCAGCAGCACACCAATCACAATCCCCACCAGCAGACCTTTCAGCATGTCTTCGTTCTCCTTTGCCCGTGCAATATAACCCGCCCCGGATAAATCTCCGCTCAATATTCGGGTCTCGTAACCATTTTCCTTCGGCCGCCGTCCAATCTATGCGTGAACGTGTTTTTGCGGTAGTCTGCTCTGTTTAGAAGCCCCCTGCAGCGCAGACCGATTGTCGTCTCGCCTCCGGCGGACGTGCTCTCACTCCGCTACTCGACATTGAACAGGAGTTTTCGAATGAGCCAGTTGAATTCCATAGACCTACCCGAGCGGGGTAGCGCCGCGCGAACAACCGTGCGCGCCAATTCTGCCTCGGGCTCGCGCTGGTGGATTTGGCTGGTGGTCTTCTCGATACTCGCGCTTGCCGCCTTTTGGTACTACCGTCTCGCGCACAATCAACCCAAGGACGCAGCGGCGGCGGCAGCGCCCGGCGGCGGCAAGGCTCGCGGCGGTCCCGGCGGCGCCAATTTTGCCGTTCCTGTGGTTGTCGCGACGGCGACGACCGGCGAGGTCCCAGTCTACTTTAACGGCCTTGGTAGCGTCACACCGCTTAATACCGTAACCGTTCGCAGCCGTGTCGACGGCCAACTAATCAATGTCGCCTTCAAGGAAGGGCAATTCGTTCAACAGGGCGATCTCCTCGCCGAAATCGATCCACGGCCATTTCAAGTTCAACTTGAGCAGGCGGAAGGTCAACTCGCGAAAGATGAAGCGCAGCGCCGCGACGCCGAAGCGAATTACGAACGCTTCCAGCTTCTTTTCAAAGAAGGCGTCATCCCCAAGCAACAGCTCGATACGCAGCAAGCACAGGTCGGCCAATTCGACGGCGCCATTAAATCCGACCAGGCGCAAATCGACAACGCCAAGCTTCAGCTCAACTATTGCCGCATCACTTCACCGATCTCCGGTCGCGTGGGCCTGCGCCTCGTCGATCCCGGCAACATTATCCACGCTTCGGACGCCAACGGCCTCCTCGTCATCACGCAGATTCAACCCATCGCCGTCGTCTTTAGCCTGCCGCAGGATCAACTCCCGCAGGTGTACGACAAACTCCGCAAAGGCGTTCAACTCAACGTCGATGCCTTCGATCGGGACAATACGTTCAAAATCACTTCCGGCAAGCTTCTCACCATCGACAATCAAATCGATCCCACCACCGGAACGTACAAACTCAAAGCCGTTTTTAGTAATCAAGACAACGCGCTCTTCCCGAACCAATTCGTCAACGTGCACCTTCTCGTCGATACGCGCAAGAATCTCACGCTCATTCCGGTACCCGCTATTCAGCGCGGCCCGCAAGGCACCTACGTTTATCTCGTCGGTCAGGGAAATGTCGTCAGCATTCGCCCCATTACGATCGCGCAAACCACGGGTGACACTGCCGGCCTTTCCTCCGGCTTGAAGCAGGGGGACGTCGTCGTCACCGACGGTCAAGACAAATTGCAGGACGGCAGCAAAATCGTCCCGAGTACGGTCCCGGCCGGCAATTCTTCTTCCGACGCAACGGCGCCCGGCGCAACGCCGCAACAAAACTCCGCGCCGCAAGGCAAAGCTGCTCGCGCGGGAGGCAAGAAGCAATGAGCATCTCTCGGCCGTTTATTTTGCGGCCGGTCGCCACCACTCTCCTGATGGTCGGCGTCCTTCTCGTCGGTTATGTCGCGTACCGGCAATTGCCCGTCTCCGCCCTTCCGCAAGTCGACTACCCCACGATCCAGATCCAAACGTTCTATCCGGGCGCCAGCCCCGACGTGATGGCCTCGTCCGTCACCGCTCCGCTCGAGCGCCAGTTCGGTCAAATTCCCGGCCTCCAGCAAATGACTTCCACGAGCTCCTTCGGCAGCTCGCTCATAACGCTTCAATTTAATCTCGACCTGAACATTGATATTGCCGAGCAGGAAGTCCAGGCCTCCATCAACTCCGCCTCCAATCTCCTGCCGCCCGGAATCCCCAATCCGCCCATCTACAGCAAAGTCAATCCCGCCGACGCGCCCATCCTCACGCTTGCGCTTAGCTCCAAGTCTCTTCCGCTTTACAGCGTCGAAGATCTGGCCGACACCAATCTCGCGCAAAAAATTTCGCAACTCCCCGGCGTTGGCCTCGTCAGCATCAGTGGCGGTCAGCGCCCAGCCGTTCGCATTCAAGCCAATCCCACCGCGCTCGCTTCCTACGGCCTCAGCCTCGAGGACCTTCGCACCGTTCTCGGCACAGCCAACGTCAACACGGCCAAAGGGACTTTCGACGGTCCACACCAATCGGTCACAATCGCTGCCAACGACCAGCTCATCTCGGGCGCTTCCTATCGCTCCGTCATCATTGCGTATCGCAACGGCGCGCCCGTGCGCCTCAGCGACGTCGCCAATGTCGCCGACGGCGTTGAGAACACCATGCAAGCTGCGTGGGCCAACAGAAATCCTGCCGTTATTCTCAACATTCAACGCCAGCCCGGCGCCAATATCATCAGCGTCGTCGACCGCGTAAAAAGAATTCTGCCCCAGCTGCGTGATTCTTTGCCGAAATCGGTCGAGGTCAATATCCTCACGGACCGCACCACCACCATCCGCGCTTCCGTCGAAGACGTTCAGTTCGAGCTCATGCTCACCGTCGGCCTCGTCGTGATGGTCATCTTTCTTTTTCTCCGCAGCGTCCGCGCCACAATTATTCCCAGCATCGCCGTTCCGCTCTCCATCGTCGGCACCTTTGGCGTCATGTATCTGCTTAATTTCAGCTTGAACAATCTTTCCCTTATGGCGCTTACCATCTCCACCGGCTTCGTCGTCGACGACGCCATCGTCATGATTGAAAACATCTCCCGCTACATCGAACTCGGCGAATCGCCGCTCCAGGCCGCGCTCAAAGGCTCCGAACAAATCGGCTTCACCATTCTTTCTCTCACCGTTTCGCTCATCGCTGTACTGATTCCTCTTCTCTTCATGGGCGACATCGTCGGCCGCCTCTTCCGCGAATTCGCCATCACTCTCGCCGTCACCATTCTCGTTTCAGCCGTCGTCTCCCTCACGCTCACGCCCATGATGAGCGCCAAGCTCCTCCGCCACATCAAAGAAGAAGACCAGACCTGGTTCTTCCGCAAATCCGAGCACGCCTTCAACGCCGTCATCGCTTTCTACGGCCGCACCCTCAAATTCGTCCTGCAATACCGCGCCACCACGCTTCTCATCACCGTTGCCACCCTCGTCGGCACGATCCTTCTCTACATTTACGTTCCGAAAGGATTTTTCCCCGTTCAGGATACTGGCGTCATCCTCGGCATCTCGGAAGCTCCGCAGTCCATCTCCTTCCGCGCGATGGCTGACCGCCAGCAAGCTCTTGCCGACGCCATTCTGAAAGACCCCGCCGTCGAAAGCCTTTCTTCATTCATCGGCATTGACGGCACCAACACCACGCTCAATACCGGCCGCATTCAGGTCAATCTCAAGCCGCTAGCAGACCGCAAGATCAATGCCAGCGACGTCATTCGTCGCCTTCAGCCGCAGCTCGAGAAGATCGACGGCATCACTCTCTTCATGCAGCCCGTGCAGGACCTAACTGTGGAAGACCGCGTCAGCCGCACGCAATTCCAATACACTCTCGAAGATGTTGACGCCAAGGAACTCAACACCTGGGTTCCAAAGTTTCTCGAACGCCTCAAACAGCTCCCGCAACTTCGCGATGTCGCGCATGACAATCTCAGTGGCGGCCTCCTTCTCAACATCGTCATCGATCGCGATTCCGCCGCGCGCCTCGGCATTCTTCCCGCCGACATCGACAACGCCTTGTACGACGCCTTCGGCCAACGTCAGGTCTCCACCATTTATACGCAGCTCAATCAGTATCACGTCGTCATGGAAGTCGACCCGCAGTTCCAGCAAAATCCCGATTCGCTCAAAAATATTTACGTCCATTCGGCGAACGGCCCCCAGATTCCGCTGTCTGCCTTCACACGAACCGAAACTGATTCCGCTGCGCTCACCCTGAATCATCAGGGCCAGTTTCCCGTCGTCACTTTCTCTTTCAATCTCGCGCCCGATGCCTCTCTCGGCCACGCTGTTGACGCCATCAATGCCGCTAAGTCCGACCTCAATATGCCGCCCAGCATCCAGGGAAGATTTCAGGGCACTGCGTCCGCATTCCAAAATTCGCTTGCGAATGAGCCCATCCTCATCTTCGCCGCGCTCGTCACTGTCTACATCGTTCTCGGCATTCTCTACGAAAGCTTCATTCATCCGATCACGATTCTCTCCACGTTGCCGTCCGCCGGTGTTGGTGCCATCCTCGCGCTTCTCCTCTGCCGCTCGGAATTCAGCATCGTCGCTCTCATCGGCATCATCCTTCTCATCGGTATCGTCAAGAAGAACGCCATCATGATGATTGACTTCGCGCTCGAAGCCGAACGCGTTGAAGGCAAAGCCCCGCTCGACGCCATCTATGAAGCATGCCTCCTCCGCTTCCGACCCATCATGATGACCACCATGGCCGCGCTTCTCGGCGGTCTTCCGCTCGCACTCGGCACTGGTGTCGGCTCCGAACTTCGCCGCCCCCTTGGCATCACCATCGTCGGCGGCCTCATCCTGAGTCAAATTCTTACGCTCTACACCACGCCCGTTGTCTATCTTGCTTTCGATTGGCTCGCTCACCGTTTTGCCTTTCACGTTGGCAATCCCATCGAAGAGCCCGCACACGGAGATTAGCGCGTGAACTTTTCCTCCAACTTCTCCGCACCGTTCATTCGTCGCCCCGTCGCGACGACTCTCATCACTATCGCTATTTTTCTTTCCGGCGCCGTGGCGTTCAAATTTCTTCCTGTCGCTCCGCTTCCAAGAATTGATTTTCCGACCATCGCCGTAGGCGCCGGTCTTCCCGGCGCAAGCCCGGAAACCATGGCCTCCAACGTCGCCGCTCCCCTCGAGCGTTATCTCGGCCACATTTCTGGCGTCACACAAATGACTTCTTCGAGCACCTATGGCTCGACCAGCGTCGTTCTCCAATTCGATCTCAATCGCGACATCAATGCCGCCGCCCGCGATGTGCAGGCCGCGATCAACGCAGCCCGCAGCCAGCTTCCCGCTGACCTCCCAGGGCAGCCCGGCTATCGCAAAGTGAATCCTGCCGACGCGCCGATTCTTCTGCTTTCGCTCACATCCACGAACGTCAAGCCCGCTGAAATTTATGACGCCGCGGACTCCATCCTTGCCCAAAAACTCGCGCAGGTGCAGGGCGTCGGCCAGGTCTTCACGTGGGGCAGCTCGCGTCCCGCCGTCCGCGTCAGCGTCAACCCCGACCAGGTAAACAGCTACGGCATCAGTCTCGAAAAGGTTCGCGGCGCTCTTCGCGGTGCGAACGCAAACCTCGCCAAAGGTTCGCTCTCCGACGACAAACGTTCCATTGTCCTCGCCGACACCGATCAGCTCTTCAAAGCTTACGAATACGAACCCCTCGTCGTCGCGGGCCATCCCGGTGCGCCCGTTCGCCTGAAAGACATTGCCACCGTTACCGACTCCGTCGAAGACGTTCGCAATCTCGGCCTCTCGTTTGGCGAACCAAGCGTCATCCTCGCCGTGTTCCGCCAGCCCGGCGCGAACATGATCGAAACCGTCGATCGCATCACCGCGATTCTCCCGGAACTCCGCGCCTCGATCTCTCCCTCGCTTCACCTTCGCGTGGCCATGGACCGAACCACCACCATCCGCGCCTCAATCCACGACGTCGAAATCACGCTCCTCATCTCCGTCTCGCTCGTCATCCTGGTCGTATTCGTTTTTCTTCGTAACGTTTGGGCCACGATAATCCCCAGCATTGCCGTCCCGCTCTCTCTCGTCGGCACATTCGGCGTCATGTACCTCTTCGGCTACAGTCTCGACAATCTTTCCCTCATGGCGCTCACCATCTCGACGGGCTTCGTCGTCGACGACGCTATTGTCGTCATCGAAAATATCGCCCGCCACATCGAGGGCGGAATGAAGCCTTTCGCCGCCACCATGCAGGGCGCGAGCGAAATTGGCTTCACTGTTCTCTCCATGAGCGCCTCGCTCGTCGCCGTCTTCATCCCCATTCTTCTTTTTCCCGGAATCGTTGGCCGTCTCTTCCGCGAATTTGCCGTCACGCTCACCGTTGCCATCGCCGTTTCCATGGTCGTTTCGCTCACTACCACGCCCATGATGTGCGCCCGCTTTCTCCGCCACGAAGAAGGGAAGCACAACTTCGCGTACCGCTTCGCCGAAGGCGCCTTCAACGGCATCGTTCGCATCTACGACCGCTGCCTCCGCGTCGTCCTTCGCCATCAATTCGCCGTACTCCTCATCACCATTGGCACCGTGTGCTTCAATGGCTATCTCTTCTACAAAGTACCCAGCGGATTTTTCCCGCAGCAGGACACCGGGCGCATCAACGGCGCGGTTCAAGGCGATCAGGACACTTCCTTCGCCAACATGTCCGACAAATTGAAGCAATTCACGAACGTCGTTCTAGAGGATCCCGCGGTAGAAACCGCTACGTCCTTCGTCGGCGGCGGTGGCGGCTCCAGCACGGGCCGCATGTTCGCGCAACTCAAGCCGCTTGAACAACGCAATCGGATGAGCTCCGATGAAGTCATCGCTCGCATCCGCCGCAAAGCCGCAAAAATTCCCGGCGCGACGCTTTTCATGCAGTCCGTGCAGGACCTCAGCATCGGCGGCCGCTTCGGTGCCGCCCAGTATCAATACACCCTGCAAGCGGAAAATCTTAACGACCTGAACGCATGGGCGCCAAAACTTCTCGAAGCCATCAAGAAAATTCCCGGCATCAACGACGCGAACTCCGACCAGCAAGTCCGCGGTCTGCAAAGTACGCTCGTCGTAGATCGTGACACCGCCTCACGTCTCGGCGTCTCGTTTCAAGACGTTGACAACACTCTCTCCGACGCCTTCGGCCAGCGCCAGGTCTCCAACATTTACAAAGGCCTTAATCAATATCACGTCGTTCTCGACGTCCTGCCGCAATACACGCAGGGCCCCGACGGCTTGAATCACATTTACCTGCCTTCCAGCAGCGGCAAAGTCGTTCCGCTCAGCGCGTTCGCGCACTACGAACCCACGAGCACCTCGCTCTCCGTCAACCATCAGGGCCTCATCCCCTCGATCACCCTCTCTTTCAATCTCGATCCGACGTTGCCCCTCGGCGACGCTGTCAAAAAAATCCAGGCCGTTCAGGCGCAACTTCACATGCCTCCAACTGTTCACGCCGGATTCCAGGGCACCGCGCAAACTTTCCAGGATTCTCAATCTTCAGTCCTGGTCTTGCTCATCACCGCCGTACTCGCTGTCTACATTATTCTCGGAATCTTGTACGAGAGTTTCATTCATCCAATCACCATCCTTTCCACAATTCCGTCCGCCGGAGTCGGCGCTCTCCTCGCCCTCATGCTCTTCAAGACGGAACTCACCGTCATCGCCGACATTGGCATCATCCTTCTCATCGGCATCGTCAAGAAAAACGCCATCCTTATGATTGACTTCGCCGTTCAGGCGGAAACGCTGGAAGGCCTTACCCCAGTTGAATCGATTCACAAAGCCTGCCTGCTTCGTTTCCGTCCCATCCTCATGACCACCATGGCTGCGCTGCTCGGCGCGCTTCCTCTCGCGCTCGGCCACGGCACCGGCGCCGAACTTCGTCGCCCTCTCGGTATCGCCATCGTCGGCGGCCTCATCATGAGCCAGCTTTTGACGCTCTTCACCACTCCCGTCGTCTATCTTTACCTCGACCGCTTCCAACTCTGGCTCCGTGGCCGTCGCGCCGCCCGCCATCACCATCGTTTCCCTCTCCCCGCCCATTCTGACTAAAATGCGTGTGCGATGAACCTCGCGCATATTTCCAACGGCCCGTGCACTGAGCCCACTCTAGTTCCGATAAAATAATTGCAAGAAATCGCTTGACGTCCGCTTGCCCTCCTGCTAGTTTTCTAGCATTGGTGCTAGGAAAATAGCAGGGCTATGAAAAAACCCAAACCAGACTCCCTCTCTCGCCGTGAACGCCAGATTATGGACGTCCTCTACAAACTCGAACGCGCCACCGTCGCCGATGTCCTCTCTCGTCTTCCGGGAAAGCCTCACTACTCTACCGTGCGCGCCCAACTCCGCGTCCTCGAGGAAAAAGGCCACGTCCGGCATGAAGAGGACGGCTTGCGTTATGTTTACGCCCCCACACTCCCGCTTCATCTGGTTCGGCGGTCCGCCCTGCGTCATCTGGTCGAGACATTTTTTGATGGCTCCGCCGAAAAAGTGGTCGCTGCTCTTCTTGGCGGAGAAGCCTCGCGTCTCTCGCACGAAGAAATGGGGCGCCTGGCGGCCATGATCGCCAAAAATCGCAAGGAGGGCGGCCAATGAATTTCCTCTCAAGTTCAGAAGTATCGCTCGCATTTTTGATTGCCTGCTCGCTGAAAGCCACATTCCTGATCGCGATTGCCTGGTTTCTCTCCACCGCGCTCCGCCGTCAACCCGCCGCCTTGCGGCATCTCGTCTGGACGGTTGCGGTTCTCTCCGCTCTTGTGCTTCCACTGCTGGCCTCGCTGCTTCCCGCGTGGCATTCAACTGCCTTAGGCAACGCGTCGCGTTTTTTGCCCCCAACGCTCGCTCTTCCCGGCAACGCTGCTTCTCAGCCTCTTCCCACGACAATCGTTAACGCGGTTGCCGCCTCGCCAACTCTCAACAAGTTGGCGGATGTCTTTCTGCTGATCTGGTTCACCGGTTTTCTTTTCGTCCTGTTTCGCCTTATCTTGGGCCTCTTCCTTCTCGCGCGAATTTCTTCCCGCGCCGTACCGCTCGCAACACAATCCTGGACCGAGCATGTTTCGGAGCGCTCCCGCTCGCTTGGAATCGATCGTCCCGTACCCGTATTTCTCTCCCGTGACACCCGCTCCATGCCGCTAACGTGGGGAGTTTTCCGCCCGCCTATCCTGCTGCCTGCCGGCGCTGCTCAGTGGTCCGAGGACCGGCTCCGCATCGTATTTGCTCATGAGCTCGCACATATCGCCCGTCGCGATTGGCTCTGGCAGGTCCTTGCCGAATTGTCTTGCGCCGTCTATTGGTTCCATCCGCTTGCCTGGCTGGCGGCCGCTCGCCTGCGTCGGGAGAGTGAATGTGCTTGTGACGATTCAGTCTTAAATTCGGGCATCGAGCCTTCGCAGTACGCAAATCAGCTCCTCGATCTTGCGAAGAGTCTCAATCCCTCCGCCCGTGCCTGGTCCGCCGCCCTCGCTTTTGCTCGCAGGTCCAATCTTGAAAGGAGATTTTCTGCAATGCTGAATTCTTCGATTAATCGCAGTAACTTGTCGCGGCGCACCCGCGTCGCGATGCTG
>Ga0137403_10007467_pt1 | contig 12341 bp, 12 predicted proteins | sample CZOMad2_1_16fung_FD_122057 | JGI IMG/M metagenome (GOLD analysis project Ga0137403, IMG submission 122057) | Vadose zone soil fungal communities from Angelo Coast Range Reserve, California, USA - CZOMad2_1_16fungal (Hybrid Assembly) | ecosystem: Environmental > Terrestrial > Soil > Vadose zone...
TCCACCCTCCATCATCAGTTCCGCGCGCTTACCGCAATGAGCCCGCTGCAGTATCAGAAACAATTGCGGCTCCAGACCGCGCGCCAGCGAATGTTGATGGACGGTCTCGATGCTACAAGCGCTGCGTATGAGGTCGGCTACGAAAGTGTGAGCCAATTCAGCCGCGAATACAGTCGATTCTTCGGCCAACCGCCCATTCGGGACATCAAGGCCTTGAGAGAGAGCAACGTCGCCGAGGTCAATGTTGCTTAGCAGAGTTGCCTTGGGACTAAGCCCGGATCAGGCCTCATAAACCCGCTTGTGTCCATCAATGGAGTAATTCCCGGATTGTGGCTACTTTGATCGGAAACGCCGCGACCGAGGAGTGGTAAAGTGATGTCAACTTATGCGGGGACCGTTTTCGGTTGGGCCTGATCATTCGAACCTGCGCTGAAAGTCGGACGCCGCGGCCGGCGCACTCCTAAAGCGCCTAAGGTTTGAGGGCATCAGTCGGAATCACAAGGCGCTCCCCCGAGCGGATGCGTCTCGTTCGACAGACTCCAGGTCAGCGACTACGTTGTCGGCATCTAATGGACTGGAGCTGCCGTACCATAAATGGCAGCACTGTTGACGGGCCAAACGAGGTTAAGCATGTTGATTCGACCGAATCCCGACCTGACTTACGCGGACATCACCCCGCGGTCCGTCTATTTCAATCGCCGGGAAGTCTTGCGGGCCATGGGCATCGCCGGCGTGGGGCTGGCTGGCGGCAAAATTCTGTCGAGCCTGGCGTTTCCGGGGCAGACCGCGTTGGCCACATCGAAGCTCTCTGGTTTGGTCAAGAGCCCGTTCAGCACCACGGAAAAGCCCAATTCCATCGAAGACGTGACGCACTACAACAATTACTACGAATTTGGCACCGACAAGAGTGATCCCGCGAAGAAATCACAGAACTTCCGCACTTCGCCGTGGAGTGTTTCCGTAGAGGGCGAAGTGGCCAAGCCACGCAAGTTTTCCATGGACGAAATCCTCAAGCTCGCGCCGCTCGAAGAGCGTATCTACCGCCACCGCTGCGTCGAGCGCTGGTCCATCGTGGTGCCGTGGATCGGTTTCTCTCTCAGCACGCTGGCCAAGCTCGTCGAGCCTACATCGAAAGCGCAGTACGTGGCGTTCCAGACCTTTTTCGATCCTGCACAGATGCCGGAAGCCAAGTATGGTGGAATCGATTTCCCCTACGTCGAAGGTCTGCGCCTCGACGAAGCTATGCATCCGCTGACCATGCTGTGCGTCGGAATGTATGGCGAGACCCTGCCGAATCAGGACGGGGCTCCGGTGCGCATCGTGGTGCCCTGGAAATACGGCTACAAGAGCATCAAATCCATCGTGAGAATCCGCTTCCAGCAAAAGGAGCCGCCCACTACCTGGAACCGCTACTCCTCCGAGGAGTACGGCTTTTACTCGAACGTGAATCCAACCGTGGACCATCCACGCTGGAGCCAGGCTACGGAGCGCCGCCTCGGCGAAATTTTCCGGCGCAACACGCTCATGTTCAACGGCTACGGCGATCAGGTCGCCAGCCTTTACAATGGGATGGATTTGAAGAAATATCACTGACCGAGCCTGCAGCGTGCGCGCCATCCTATCCAGCAAGTGGACTAAAGTCGCTGTGTTTGGGTTCTGCCTGGTGCCGTTCCTGGTGCTGGTCGCTCGCACGCTGCGCGGGCAGCTTGGCGCCAATCCGGTCGAATTCCTGCAGCACGACACCGGGGACTGGACGCTGCGTTTTCTCATTTTCACCCTCGCGATCACCCCGCTGCGCAAAATGCTGCAGCTTCCGGAGCTGATCCGCTTTCGCCGCATGCTCGGTCTGTTTGCTTTTTTCTACGTGTGCCTGCACTTCATCACGTACATCGGCCCGGACCAGAGCTTCAGCCTCACCGGCATGTGGCAAGACGTCGCCAAGCGCCGATTCATCACTGTCGGTTTCCTCGGATTCCTCCTGCTGATTCCCTTGGCCGTCACATCCACGGCCGGGTGGATCCGGCGTCTTGGAGGCAAACGCTGGCAAGCGCTGCATCGCGCGATTTACGTTGCGGCGGTCTGTGGAGTCATTCACTACTACTGGCTGGTTAAATCCGACGTGCGCGAGCCGCTCTTCTACGGCGCGCTAGTCGCGGTTCTTTTACTGTGGCGTTTGGGAGATTGGCTGATCAAACGGGGAAAGCGAGCGCCGACACGGGTAGCCGCGGCGGGAATCAGTTAACCGCCGGAGTTTCGCTGAGTTCCAGCCCCCAGAAGCGCGGCGCCGGCGTCAGAAACTCCACGCCCACGCGCTGGCCTTTGTCGCCCGGCTCACCTAGATACACCACCCGGCACTCCTGAAATTCCTGGGTCTCGGGATGCGTCAACACGATCATTTCGCCGTTGTCCACTTCGTGCTTGAGCATCAGCAGCCCGCCGTGCGCGTTGACCACCAGCGTCTCGCACACTTCCTTGAATTTGCGCCCGTTGTGGGCCCGGCCGGTCGCTTGCACGCGCATTTTGTGGAAGACGCGGGAGCTTCTGCGCGGGCTGGCTTGTAGCACTTCGCTCATACCGCAATTTTCGGATGGGCCTGGGCGAGCGTCAATCAAGTCACGCCGCCACGTTCCGCCAGCGCAACCTGAACCAAGGGACAGGTCAAGCCGCCGCCGCAATACGCCGCACCACATCTTCCTGCTCGGCCTTGCTCTCGGCTCCCACCGTGAAAGCATCCAGCAATCCGAGCCCCAGTGCATATTTCAACGCATCATCCTGGCGATTCCGCAAATCGCCTTGTCCCAGAATTTTCATTCCCACAATTCCCTTGCCCGCCGCGCGCATCTCGCGGAGCACGCTGACCACCGTCTCCGGATCCGCATCCATGTGCGAGCCGATGGGATTGATGCGCACCAGATCCACGTCCACCCAGGGGGAGCGCGCCGCAGCCCGCAGCGCCTCAATGCTGTGGCACGAGCATCCATGCGCGCGAATAATTCCCTTCTCCTTGGCCTCGGAGAAAACGTCCATCACGCCGCGATATCGTTCCGTCCAATCCCCTTCGGTCAGGCAATGCATCAGGCAGATGTCGATGTGCTCGGTGCTCAGCTCGCGCCGGAATCGGTCCAAATCCGCGCGCGCCGTTGCAGCATCGCGTGCCCAGGTCTTCGTCAACACCGTCACCTTGTCCCGCGGCACGTGGCGCAGCGCTTCAGCCACGTGCGGATGGCTTCCGTAGGCATCCGCTGCATCAAAAAAGCGCAAACCCTGGTCGTAACCGTTCAGCAGCAATTCCGACAGTGCTCGAACGCCCAGGTCCGTCTGATGCGAATGATGCCCAGAGCCTATTGTTCCTGTGCCCATGGCCAGACGGCTGGTTTGTATACCGGTTTTTCCCAGCGTCACGGTGTCTGCCGCGCTGAATTTCCGCGAGAGCTTGGGCAGCCCCGGCATTCGAGCCAGCAAAGTCTTGCTGCCAATCCACGCCGCTCCCATTCCGGTTGCGGTGTGCCGGATGAATTCTCTGCGCCTCATGGCTCACTCCTTCGGGCGATCAACGGAACAACCAGCCCTGCTCAATACCTATGCTTTATGACGCACCTTCCCCCTCACCCGTTTTCCTCGCAAAACGATATTCTTAGCTGGGTCAGCCGGCTGGTCCTTCCCTCGCGTTCCTTGAAAACTCCCGCATGTTGCTTGCAGAACCGAGCGTCTAGCTACCTTGCTTGTGTCCCACTTGACCCGGTCATACAATTGTCCAAGGCGGCGGCCTTCACCAGCAGGCTATCGCTCCCGCACCAAACAATTCGTTCCAGTTCGACGTATTTATTTGTTTATCTTGGGAAGGACTCATACCGGTTGAGGGCCTCTTATGAATCTTGCTGAATTCATCGAAAGTAGCCGCGACCAGCATCTCGCGGAGCTTCACGACTTCCTGCGCATTCCCACCATCAGCGCCAAAAGCGAACACAAGCAGGATATCGAGCGCGGTGCCCGCTGGGTCTCCGACCATCTCCGCGCCGCTGGCTTCAAATCGGTGGAAATTGTGCCGACCAGTCTGCACCCGATCGTCTACGCGGAGTCTCTCGAAGCTCCCGGCAAGCCCACAATCCTCTTCTACGGCCACTACGACGTGCAACCTCCCGAGCCGATCGAGCTTTGGACTTCTCCGCCTTTCGAGCCCACCGTCCGCAACGGCAATCTTTTTGGCCGTGGCACCGCCGACGACAAGGGCCAGGTTCACATTCACCTGAAAGCGCTCGAGTCCCTGCACAAACTTCATGGAGAATTTCCCATCAACATCAAAGTGCTCATCGAAGGCGAAGAAGAAGTCGGCTCCGTCAGCTTGTGGAATTACGTGCAATCCAACAAGGAAAAACTCAATGCAGACGCGCTGCTGGTCTCCGATACTTCCATGCTAGCCAAAGGCGTTCCTTCGATCACCTACGGCCTGCGCGGCCTCAACTACTATCAGATCGAGCTCACCGGCCCCGTGCGCGATCTCCATTCCGGTGTCTATGGTGGCGCCGTTCCCAATCCGCTGACCATCCTCACCGAGCTCTTTGCCAAGCTCCACGACAAGAATTTCCGCGTCACCATTCCCGGCTTTTACGACAGCGTGGCCAAAGTCTCCGCCGCCGAACGCAAAGCGCTCAATGCGCTTCCCTGGAAGAGAAAAGACTTCGAGAAAGCTGTCGGCGCTCCCGGCTACGACGGCGAAAAGGGCTTTACTATCGTCGAGCGCTTGTGGACGCGTCCCACTCTCGAATTGAACGGCATCTGGGGCGGCTACATCGGCGAAGGCGCGAAGACCGTCATCCCTTCAAAAGCCAATGCAAAATTCTCCACGCGCCTGGTTCCCAATCAAGACCCGCGCAAAATCGCCAAACTGGTTGAAAAGCATGTCCGCAAACTGCTGCCAAAATTAGTGCATTGTAAATTCGACGTACTCAGCACCGGCAAGCCCTGGGTCGCTCCGTATCACGCCCCAATTTTCCAGAAAGCCCAAGCCGCGCTCGAAAAAGGCTTCGGCAAGCGCGCCGCATTCATCCGCGAAGGCGGTTCCATCCCCTTCGTCACGCAAATGTACGACACCTTCAAAGTCCCCTGCGTGCTAATCGGCTTCGGCTTGCCTGACGAAAACGCTCACGCCCCCGACGAACACATCGCCCTGGAGAATTATTTCGGCGGCATAAAAGCCATAGCCCACTTCTACGCCGACCTGGCCACGCTATAGGCCGCATTCCTGCAGCTCATCCCTTGAGGGATGAGGTTGAGGGATAGGTCTTTCGATCAAGTTGCGCAGACTCAGCCCGCGAAGCGAACTCGGCGATCCATTCGTCGTAGGGGCGCAGCACTGCTGCGCCACATATCGCGATTTACACAGGAGGGCTCTCTTCTTTTCCGGCCTGAACTGAAGAATAGAACTACAGTGTAGCCAGCTCCTGCCGCCGCCCCGCCGCATCCCGGCGAGGACAGCACACCGTTGCAGCGCGTCCCGCGTGTGGAAATCCCCCTCTGGCGCTGGGCGACCGCCCTCAGAGGGCCATTTTTAGCGGCTTTTCCACGCGCAATTCAAAAAAAATGCGTTTTTGCCTTGTTTTTCAACCGTTTTTTCCTTGCGTTCCGTTATTGCCTTGGTTATAGTCCCCTCCGGCCCGAGCATTTTCTCAAGCAAAACAGGGGTTAGACGCTCGCAGCCTGCTTCGATTTCGGTCGAAGTGGAAAGAAAACTGAGGAGGATAGGCAATATCGATGGCAGCTAAGCCAATGAGCAAAAGCAAGATCGTATCGCACATGGCAGAAAAGTGCGGTACGCCCAAGAAAGTAGCCGCACTGTTTTTTGAAGAGCTCTTCAAACTCGCAGTGAAAGAATGCAAGGGCGGCGCGGGCAAGTTCGTCGTTCCCAACATCGGCCGCGCTGTAAAGGCGCACCGCAAGGCGCGCATGGGCCGCAATCCGCAAACTGGTGAGGCCATCAAGATCAAGGCCAAGACCGTTGTCCGCCTCCGCGCGGCGAAGGCGTTCAAAGACGCCATTCTCAAGTAGCCGCAGGCGCTTCGTTGAATTTAGGCCCTCGGCGGCTTGAGCCATCAAGCCTTCGGGGGCTTTCTCTTCAGGCGTTGCTCGCGAGCCTGCTAGCTCTTACAGTGTCTTCACGTACGCGATCACGTCCTTGATCTGCGCCGTCTCCAGAGAATCTTTCAATCCTGGCATCAGCGAATCGCCGTTTTCGATCCACGTCTTCAGGTTTTCGTCCGTCACCTTATTGTTGTTCACGGTAAACGTCCCGCGCTTGCTCAAGCCCTTTAGTCCCGGTCCAATTTTCTTGGCGTCGCTGTCCGCATAGTGGCAAATCGCGCATTTTTTCTCGAACACTTCCTTGCCGCGCGCCGCCGCAGCGCTGCTTCCTTTGCTCCCGCCATTCGATTTCTTCGCTGGCTGCTCCTGCGCCACCAGAGCTGCGGCACACGCCAGCGTCGCTATCCCCAGCACGAAAACGTTTCGCTTCACAATCTCCCCCCTCGACTTTTTTCTCGATCCCACACTTCCATTCTCGCTGTTTATTCCCCGAATTTCCACCCACTCACGCGGCGCACCCGGCACAAAGGACAGGTTCCTTCAATGCACGACCAGAACCTTCGTACTTTTGACGCCGCCCATTCCCGGTGCTAAAACTCACACCATGAGCCAGGAGACCATGACGCGCGCGTGGGAAGTCCTGCAGGATGCCTACCAGGCCCAGATGGAAGGCGACTACGAGCGCGCCGAGGAGCTCTACCTCTCCTCCCTCGACCTCCATCCCACCGCCGAAGCTCACACGTTTCTCGGCTGGACCTATCATTTTCAGGGCCGCATCGAAGACGCCATCGTCGCGTGCAAGCGTGCCATCGAGCTCGATCCCGATTTCGGCAATCCCTACAACGACATCGGCGCCTATCTCATCGAGCTAGGCCGCTTCGACGAAGCCATTTCCTGGCTCAAAGAAGCCACCGGCGCCCGCCGCTACGAGCCGCGCCATTTCCCGCACTACAACCTGGGTCGCGCCTATCTCGCCAAGGAAATGTACGCCCAAGCCATGCGCGCCTTCCAGGACTCCCTGCAAATCGAGCCCCGCTACGGCCTAGCCCGCCAGGCCCTAGATTCCCTCCGCCGCATGGTCAACTGATCTCTTCCCCTCTGCGTTCTCAGCGCCCTCTGCGTCTCTGCGCTATCTTTTTCCTTCCTCATCTCTATACCGCCGTCTCTCGCGCCGGCCGAATCGCCCGGTCATACACCATCAGCAACACCGCAGTCACCAACCCAATCGCCGTAATGCAATACCAAACCATCGCCGGCTGATGCAGCACCTCCGCATAGTGATGCACCAGAAATCCGCCCAGCGCCCCTCCAAAAATCGATCCCAGCCCCAGCGGCAAGAATGCAAACCCCATGTAAATCCCCTGCTGCCCCGGAGGCGCCAGCTTGGAAATGTACGAATAATACGGCGGCTGCTGAATAATTTCTCCCAACGCCAACACCGCCAGCGAAGCCACTGTGCCTGGCACCGTGGGCCAAAACGCCAGAATCAACCAGGCCAGTGATGTAATCACCGTTCCCAGAATCACCGCATGCAGGGGAGCCATCTTCCGGATCAGGTAATTCACCGCAATCGTCAGAAAGATCACCACCAGCGGATCAGTAATCAGAATCAGCTCCGCCACACCTTTATCCGAGTTGATGTACTGCGTGATATATCCCGGTAAGCTTGTGTATTGCTGCCAGAACACCACCCAGTACCCGGTAAAGATCAAAAGGAAAATCAGAAATCGCGGCGGCCACAAAATGGTCACGAAATTCTTGGCCACCTCCGCCAAGCTCGGCGCCGGCGCGTCGCCGGCTTTGCGCGGCTCCCGAAAGAAAAACAGCACGAAGAAAAACATCGCAAATACGCTCAGCGCGGAAACCCGAAACACGTTTTCCAACGCCATATGCTTGTGCACCCAGGACGCCACGTACGGCCCAGAAGCGCTCCCGATGTTCACCATCGTGTAGTAGATCGAGTATCCGATCTGCCGCACGTTGTCTTTCGAAGCCCGCGCCGTCGTCCCCACCACGCAGGGCTTCACCAGTGAAATCCCCAGCGCCGGCAAAATCAAAATCACGCCAACAAAAAGGCTCAGCGGCACAGCGTTGCGCACCGGAGCCAGCCACGAAGCCCCGATCGAGCCAATCAGGAAGTACGCCGCCGCCAAAATCAAGTACGCCAGCGAAAGCGCGCGGCGAAAGCCCAGTTTGTCGGCCACCGCCCCGCCAAAAATCGCCAGAAACCACACCATCCCGCCAAACAGTCCGGTCAGCGTCCCGGTCTGCTGCGTCGAAAAATTCAGTTTTTCTTGAAGGTACAGCGCCAGCGAAGCAAAAGCCCCGTAGTACGAAAGCCGCTCGAAAATCTCGCTGACATTCGCAATCCAGAACGGCCGCTCAAACCCGTCCACAATTTCCCGCAGCCTGCCCTCAACGCTCATCCCGCCTCCACCAGACGCGGCGCGATAATAGCGAAGGTGCCCCGAACATAGCGAGCCGTTTCTGCGTGCAGTCCATCCGTTGTAGTGGCGCAGCATGCTGCGCCAGTCTGAGCCAGGTTTGTTTTACCCGAAGCCTAAGAGGCCACGCCTGCAGATCCCAGCGCAGCACCACCCACGTTCTTGTCGCCCCTCGATTGTTGCCGACGCGCTGGAGGCACGCCACAAGTTAGCCCAGCCCGTAAGGACTGGGACCAAAAATCACGCAATGAGGAAGAGCACCGTAGGTGCGGCACATCTCTATCACCGGGCAACCCTAAAAATGCGCCACAATCCCCGCGCCGCCTTGAAAATTATTCTGCGCCGACGAATACAGTCGTGACCGGATATAATCCCCCTGGAACCGCAGCGAATACTTCACGCTGAGCCGCACGTCCAACCCGCCCCCAAGTTGCGTGGCCAACGCCGTCACCCCACCCGAAGCCGTCTGCGGGTACACCAGCACTCCGCCAAAGAGCGCATGAGCCCACGGCTGAAAAGGCCGCTCCGTCCGGTGCCAGACCAGGCGCGGTCCAGCATCGAACATCAAGAACTTCACTTTTTCGCCTTGCACCTTTACCCCATCGCACCAGCAATTTCCTGCAATGTTTCCTTCGATGCCTAGCCAAGCGTTGGTGAAGTAGCTCAGCGAAGTCTGCACTCCGTAAACGGTCGCGCTAAACGGCTTCGCGCGAAACCGCACCGCCCCAAAGCTCAGGCCGAGCTCCCAGCGCGTGTCGCTGCCCAAGCTAGGTTGTCCCGGCAACGGCTCCGCGACACCCGCCGGAAGCGCCGCAACCAGGAAAATGTCCGGACGGGAAGCCGCGAAGTCCCGGCCAGTGTCGTCCGAAATGGCTGGGGATGAGCTGTCCTTAGCGTGCGCCGCGCAGGCGCCTAGCAAGACGATGATGAACATCCCCAACAGGCGCTTCATATTGGCTCCTTCCCGAGCTCAATTGTGGCTGTGAGCGGCTAGTTCCAGCGTGGCAATAGCAGCGCGACCAGGCAAGAGCGTACCGCTAAAGAGATACTCACCAGTTGGCTACGCGGAATCTACAACCTTCTCTCCCTTGTACTGGCGCTAATCGCAGCGCCGGTACGGCCAGCGCAGCGAAATAGGCGCGCCGAGCCCCAGTCGTCGCCCCACCCGAATCCGCGCTAGAATGCGCCCGGCAACGCAGTCACGGAGGCTGGAAATGCGTCGATGGCTAGGAACAACTCTCATAACTCTTTTCGCAGCCGGAACTTCTGCCGCCCAAAAGCCACCGCTCCTCCCAGAAAAAGACGTCGCCGCTCTCGCCAACGAACTCAGCGGCGAAACCGCCAAGCGCAACCTCGAAGGCCTTGCCCGCCAACACCGCCAGCGCGGCTCGCAAGGCTTTCACGCCGCCGCCGAACTCATGGCCGAGCGCGCCCGCGCCTACGGCCTCTCCGACGTAGCCATCCTGCAATTCCCCGTCGACGGCAAAATCTTCTACGGCACCCAACGCTCCCGCCCCGCCTGGGACGCCGAATCTGCCGACCTATGGGAACTCAGGGACGGTGGTGCGCAGGTCAAGGTCGCCAGCTATGAGGCCGAGCCGGTTGTCCTTGCGGAAGACAGCGAATCAGCTGATGCAAGAGCCGACTTGGTGGACGTTGGCAACGGAACGAAAGAAAGCGACTACGCCGGCAAGGATGTGAAAGGGAAAATCGTGCTTGCAGCCGCTCAGCCCGGCGCAGTTCAGGATCTCGCGGTCGGCAAGTTCGGCGCCGTGGGAATCGTGAGCTACGCGCAAAACCAAAAGACAGCCTGGTGGGGAGAAGACGAAAACCTCATCCGCTGGGGCCACCTCGAAACCTTCTCCCCGAACAAGACATTCGCCTTTATGGTCTCTCTGAAGATTGCCCGCGCGTTCCGCGACAGCCTCGCCAAAGGCGAAACCATCCACCTCCACGCCACCGTCCAAGCTGGCCAGCATCCCGGCAACTACGAAGTCGTCACCGCCACCATCCCTGGCGCCGATCCCAAACTCAAAGACGAAGAAATCGCCTTTTCCTGCCACCTCGATCACCACCGCCCCGGCGCCAACGACAACGCCAGCGGCTGCGTCACCATCCTGGAAGTCGCCCGCACCCTGCAAAAACTCATCGCCGGCGGCGCGCTCGCCCGCCCAGCCCGCACCATCCGATTCATCTGGCCCCCGGAAATCGAAGGCACTCTCACTCTTCTCAACGCCAAGCCCGAATTCGCCAAACGCATCAAAGCCGTCATTCACATGGACATGGTCGGCGGCGGCCCGGAAACCAAAGCAGTGTTCCACGTGACACGCGGCCCCATGAGCCTCCCCAGCTTCATCCACGATGTAGCCTGGGCCTTCGCCGAATTTGCCAACGAGCAATCCTACAAATTCGCCGCCACCGGCAAAGCCGAATACCCACTGGTCGCTCCCGAAGGCGGCAAGGAACCTCTCCGCGCCGAATATTCCCCCTACTCCATGGGCAGCGACCACGACGTCTACCAGGATTCCTCCTTCGCCATCCCCTCCATCTACCTCAACGACTGGCCCGACCGCTACATCCACACCAACTTCGACACCGCCGCCAACATCGACCCCACCAAACTAAAACGCGCCGCCTTCATCGGCGCCGCCTCCGGCTACTTCCTCGCGGGCGAACTCGCGAAGCGGACTGACCAGATTTCGAAGGTGGCCGAGCGCGGAGCGATGCTCAGGAGATTTCAGAAGCTGACTAGGGATCAGAGCTTGTCAAAAACCGATGCAGAGGACGCCGAAGCTGGTTACTGCTACTACGAACGCGAAATCGATCTCCAGCTTGCACAACTACGCGGGCAGAACCAAGAAGCATCAAACAAGCAGGAGAGAAGATGTTTTACGGACCACCCGGCCTTCGACGCACCGGACTCCACCAAGAAAGAGCAGTCGACCTCTTACCGGCGAAAGCAGGACCCGAGAGGACCTTTGGCGGTCTTTGGATACGACTATTTCGTTGAGCACGCGAAATCTGCCGGGCTAGCTACGCCGAAGTTGCTGAGTTACGAAGGATTGTGGGGCAGCGGCGAGGAATATGCCTACGAGGTGTTGAATTTAGTTGCCACAGCTCATTCTCGCGCCCGGATTTGGGAAGAGGTTTCGGCAGAATACGGTCCAGTACCATACGAGATGGTGGTCGAATATCTAAGCGTCCTCCAGAAAATCGGCCTCGTCGAGCAAGTGAAGTAACTAGGCGTCTTGGCCGTCGGGAGTCATGCTCTTCGCCTTTTTCTTCGCCGAAACTTGAATCAGCTTCTTCAGCGTCGGTACATGCACGTCCGAGAGCCGCTTGAGGTATAAGCAACCCTTCGCGCAAGCGTGCGCGCCCAATTTAGCCAGCAGCTCGTCTTGTTTGTCCAAACCGCCCAACACATACAAAGTGATGTTTTGCTTCCGTGGCGAGAAGCCGATCACCATCCAGTCCAATTCCCGTCCGCTCGGATACACCAGCTTTCTACGCCCAAAACCCACAATACTCGATCCCCACATCTCCGCTTTCGACTTCGTCGTGCTCTGCATCATCGCAGCAACCGCCCGGCAGTCTTTGCGAACTTGCGCATCCTTGATCGCGGCAAGAAACGTCGCCACGGACGCCCCAGTCTTCTTCGTTTTCAATTCAGCCATTCATCCTCCTAGCACCAATCGATTGATTCCGCCGCAGCTTTTGCCACCTCGTAGGGGCACGGCATTGCTCTTCTGTCTCAGGACAAACGTTACACCATGTATCAGGACATCCGTTACACCTGCGCAGATGTACTGGAAGGGCGGA
>Ga0137403_10007468_pt1 | contig 12340 bp, 14 predicted proteins | sample CZOMad2_1_16fung_FD_122057 | JGI IMG/M metagenome (GOLD analysis project Ga0137403, IMG submission 122057) | Vadose zone soil fungal communities from Angelo Coast Range Reserve, California, USA - CZOMad2_1_16fungal (Hybrid Assembly) | ecosystem: Environmental > Terrestrial > Soil > Vadose zone...
TGCGGCTCTGGCTTGTGGCAAGCTCACCCGCGGTGGAACCGGAGGTCAGCCTACCCCTCGGAAGTCATTATGTCTAGGCCGCACCGGACCAGGGAGGTGAATCATGCAAGAGATCAACCGTGAAGAGGTGCAGAGGCTCCTGACGGCGGGGGCTCAGCTTGTGGAGGTTCTTCCCGCCAAGGAATACGAGGAAGATCATCTCCCTCGCGCCATCAGCCTTCCGTTGAGAAGGCTGGAGGCCGAAGCCCGCACGATCCTGGACGCAGAGAGACCCGTCATCGTCTACTGCTGGGACAGCGCCTGAGACCTGAGCCCACGAGCCGCGTGGCGGCTCGTGAGTTTAGGATTCACCCAGGTCTACGACTACGTAACGGGCAAGCTGGATTGGCTCGCGGCCGGACTTCCTACCGAAGGGACCAATGCACAGCGCCCGCGCGCGGGCGACGTTGCACGTCGGGACGTGCCGACCTGCCGTCTCGACGAGCGGGTCGGTGACGTCCGGGAGCGTGTCCGCGCGGCAGGCTGGGATGCATCCGTGGCTGTCAACCAGGATCGCGTGGTATTCGGCCTTCTGCGCTCGATTGAGCTCGACGCTGCTGGCGAGACCTCTATCGAGGCGGCTATGCGCCCGGGACCGAGCACTTTCCGTCCTTTCGTGTCCATCGAGTACATGGCCAAGTACATGATCGAGCACGAGCTTGATAGCTCTCCAGTAACGACCTCTGACGGCCGGCTGATCGGTCTCCTCATGCGCCAGGACGTGGAACGGGTCGCACGAGACCTGAGCCAGAAAAAAGGGCTGGAGGCGCCCGGATCATGAGCCACGACACCTGCAGAAGCAGAGTGCGGCCTAACAAGCGGTTGGAGCGGATCGGCGGGGAAGCGGGCTGTTACGTGCGGGCGGCGGTGGCCGCCGGCCGCTCAACCGCGAGTCGTTAGGTGCTGCGCCTGTTCATGCGAGGGAAGAAGAATTCCCTGGCCGGCGTTCTCGTGTCGTACTGACCGGCATCTGGAGAAGGGAGGTTCCCATGAGTATCCAACACGCTCAACGGTTCAGCCGGCGGACGTTCCTGAGGGGGTTGACACTCACGGGGACCGCAGGGCTTCTTGGCCTGCCCACCAGGTGGGTAGCCGCAGAGCCGCCACCTGAGACGACGCGGATCCGGCTCGTCCGGGTGCCGAGCATCTGTCAGGCTCCTTCGTATGTGGCCGAACCCCTGCTGCACAGCGAAGGGTTTACCGAGGTGCACTACCTCCAGAAAGCGGGAACCGCAGACATCGAGAAGGCCCTCGCCTCCGGCGAAGCCGACCTCAATGGGCACTTCGCCGCGCCGCTCCTCCTCCGGCTGGAGGTGGGAGACCCCATCGTCATCCTGGCAGGGCTCCATATCGGCTGCTTTCAACTGTTCGGGACGCACGAGATCCGCACCATTCACGACCTGAAGGGGAAGATCGTTGCCGTGCCCGCGCTAGATTCCAGCCGGTACGTCTTTCTCGCCAGCATGGTGGCGTATGTAGGCCTAGACCCCCGCAAGGACCTCAACGTCGTCACGCATCCGGGACCCGAGTCGATCCGGCTCCTCGCCGAGGGGAAGATCGATGCCTACCTGGGCTTCCCCCCAGAACCACAGGAGATGCGGGAGCAGCAGATCGGCCACGTGGTGGTCAACAGCACCGTGGACCGGCCCTGGTCGCAATACTTCTGCTGTATGCTCGCCGGAAACCGGGAATTTGTCCGCACGCATCCGGTGGCCACCAAACGCGCCCTCCGTGCCATCTTGAAAGCCGCCGACATCTGCACCCTCGAGCCCGAGCAGGCGGCCCAGTTCATCGTAGACAAGGGCTATGCCAAGCGCTATGACTATGCCCTTCAGGCCATCAAGGAGCTCCCCTATAGCCAGTGGCGCGAGTACAGCCCCGAGGACACTCTGCGCTTCTACGCTCTGCGCCTCTACGAGGTGGGGATGCTCAAGTCGATCCCGCAGAAGCTTATCGCCCAGGGCACAGACTGGCGCTTCTTCACCGAGCTGAAGCAGGAGTTGAAGGGCTAGAGGGGGAGGTGTCCGTGGAGCAAGCGGGTGAGCGCCGTGTCCCGGCCATCCCCCGCACCTAACCAAGGCATCCAGGCGACAGCGTACAGCGTCCGCTGCGCTCCCGCTGCCCGCCGCGCCTAATGCCCAGCGTTCGCCCTCACCCTCAGCCCCCTCCGTGCAGTTTGACTACCTCGCGTCGGTCGGTTCCGCGTGTGCTCTGTGACGGTCATGCTCTGTGTGCTTGGCCTTGCCATCGGTGTTGGGGTAATGGTCAGCCAGTCCTCGAGCGCGGAGACATTATTGTCGAGTTCAACGGGCGCAAGATTGAAGAGATGAATGACCTGCCGCATGTGGTGGCGAGTACTCCGCCGAACACGGATGTGCCCATGAAGATCCTGCGCAAGGGGCAGGATCTCACCCCGGAGATTGCCCGCAGCTTCCGGGTCAGCGAAACGAAGGGTCTGGTGGTGACGAACGTCGATGAGGGAACCCCGGCCGATGAGGCAGGTATGCGCCGGGGTGACGTGATCGTTGAAGTCAACCAGAAGAAAGTCGAGAACCTGCACGATTACCGGGCCGCGCTCGCACGCGTCGGCAGTGCGGATTCGCTGCAGCTGCTCATGCGCCGTGGCGGCAATGTCCTGTATGTGGCGCTGAAGATGGCGAAGTAAGGTAGTTTCCTTACCCTCCGGGAGAGGGTGAGGTGAGGGAGTTTTTTGATGGAGTAGATTCCCCTTACTCAGGCTTCTCCAAGTGCGAGAAGGTAGCCGGCGACCTTCCTGACGATTAACGAAACCGACTTTTGGCGCAAAGTAGCCATCGACGACCGCTTTTGCGTGGTCTGCTTCACCCTGCCGGATTCGCGCGTCCGCGAAATTCCCAATCTGTTGCGTGCCGTCTTTCGGCTGCCGGCTTTTCGGACCAAAACGTGCCGAATGGGAAAGGTATTACGAGTCACGCCCACCGCAATCAGCTATTTTACCGATCGTGATCGGCAGGTACGAACGCTGTCCCTCTGAAATCTTCGTTGGAGAAGAATGTGCGGTCTAACTACGGCGTACAGTGGCGGATATGGTCAACCGTGCCGCTGCCGCCGGAACCGCTAAGCAGTCAGCATCTACCATCCCTCGGATTGAATAGTTTCAATGGTGGGCCAAAAGGAAAACTATGAGCAACCACAACGTATCAAGCGGAAACTTATTCGACGATACTGAACAAACTCCGCCTCAACGAAGCTTCAAGCGCCTGGAAATGCCTGAGGCGGACGTCATCTTCTACCGGACGTTCTTCACGGAGGCACAGGCTGACGCTTTCTACGAAGATCTGTACAGGAACGCAAGCTGGAAACAGGAGCAGATTAAGCTCTACGGAAAACTTATCGACTTACCACGCCGCACCGCTTGGTACGGGGATGAAGGTAGGTCCTATACGTACTCTGGCATTACAGTTATTCCCAATCCTTGGATGCCAGTTTTGCTAGAGATCAAGGAGGAGATAGAAGCTGTCAGCAGAGCAATCTTTAACAGCGTTCTCCTAAACCTCTATCGCGGGGAGCACGACGGCGTCGCATGGCATAGTGACGACGAGCCCGAGCTTGGACGCGACCCCGTCATCGGCTCAGTCAGCTTTGGAGCTACGAGACGCTTTCAGTTCAAGCATAAGCGCGACAAGGCCCCGCGCCAGAAGATTGATTTACCCCATGGAAGTTACCTCTTGATGCGGGGTCGGACCCAGCACTCTTGGCTACACCAAGTGCCGAAGGAAACCAAGCCGCGTGGGCCGCGCATCAACCTGACATTCAGAGTCATAAAGTGAGCTGTTCATGCACGATATAATCCTGAAAAGATTGTCCTCACTACACGGCTTATCTAGTGAACAGGAGTTGTCTAATTTTCTCAGAGGGTTAAGGTCAACAGCCAGATGTCTCTGGAAGGCTTACCAAGCAAATGTTGTTAATGTTTCCTATAAAAAACAGACCGTTCAGGCAGCATACATGCTCCGTTACTTTCCACATTATGCAGAAGTCACTCGCGTTGCACTTGACGAATTGTCTATGCAGGGAGTTCTGCCATTTCAGGAAGAATGTCTCTATGTGAATCTCTTCGGGTGTGGCTCAGCTCCTGAGCTTTGTGGGATCATGCAGTTCCTAAAGAACCGTTTTCCAAGATCGGAAATGCTCATTTTTGATCTTTATCATCCTGAATCAGCTGCCAGTTTTACCACAGCAAATGATCGTCCCAATAGAATCGGCGAGGCCAGCCTTGTCATGTTTCAGAATTGTCTGAATGAGTTTCCTCAAAGCGTCCATGATGTTGTTACTCAAAATATTCTTGATCTCTTACGGATGATAAAGTGTGGGAAGATCATGCTGGTAATTGATCGAGCTGGGTATCAATGCATTGTGGACTTATTATCGCATATTTCTTCGCTTGCAGAGGAGCACGGTCTCGCCAAAGTTCTCATCGTTGACCAAGATAGGGTGCTGGACTGCAATGCCATCCTGGAGAGGATGCCGCGAATTCTTACAGAGAACTTATTTGTAAGGAAGATATCAGGGAATGAGATTGCCCCAGATGAGGATGGACTTATATGTACAAGACGGGTGCCACACCATTGCCTCGCTTTGCAAAGGATTTGATCGACTTGCCCAAGAGGTGACGATTGCAGAGAAATGATCGCTGCGCCCTCTCCGACCGTGCCGAAATCGTTGCCCCATCAACCCCACACTGTGTTATAGTAGGGCCTATGAACGAGATGCCCTGCTCAACGCCTGGCTGTTCCCGCCGAGTCCCAGCCGACTCGAAGATTCACCGCATTGTGCTGCATGACCCTGGTACGCGTGTGCTGGGAGTGCTCTATTATTGCAGCCCTTGCCTTGAGCATTTCGCGTCTTATGGTCCCTACGGGCATTTCGCCCCACGGTATGAGTCCACCCCTACGACTTCCCACCAATCGATGGCCGAATGGAGCGCCTGGGTCGAGCAGTTGCTGGAAGAGGATATCTAGCCTCGCGGGACATGTGCCAGCACGTCGTCCACGATCGCGTCAAGGCGCGCTGAGGAATACGTCTCGGTGCCATCCAGCACTCGCACATGGACGGGGCCTGGGCCGTAGGGTGACCAGCGCTCCGGCATACGGGGTGAGGTGAAACCAGTGAAAATGTCGATGGTCGGGACCCCGAGAGCCGCCGCGATGTGCTGCCCCGCTGAATCATAGCCGATATACGCCGTACTCTCGGCGATCAAAGCCGCAAAGCGCCCAATGCCACCCTGCCAGGTCAACAATAATTCCCCGCCGACCTCCGCCGGCGACGATACCACATCGCGGCGTTCATCCAGCGCCAACACTCGAAAGCCTTTCCCTCCCACCATGGCGACGAGGGCATCAATGCGCGCCACCTCTTCCGGATCGCCGCCTTTATCTAACATGACGGTCGCCCCCTCGGACAAGAGCCGAGCGAGCAGCCGAGACTCGAACGGGTCCGGCAGCCGTTTCGCAGGGTTGGCCCCGATGCCGAGGCTGACGCTGACAATTGGCCCCTTGGCATACCTTTTCCGGGTGCCGACGATATGCTGCGCGGCAGCGACATCTGGCTGCGAAGGCGCACAATAGGGATAGACCAGCTCTACCGTGCCAAATATCTGTTGCAGCCAGTGGGCCGTCAAAGCACCGAGCTTCTGCAGCCCTGCAGCACTGTAGCTGCGGCTTTCGAAGAACAGATAGGGGCGTTCGTCAGCCACCAGTGGCAGTAACCCGAGCTGCGTCAGACGGGAGTCGGGGTCGACGATCACGTACTCGGTTGGGTCTAGCCCCAATGTCTCTTGCCGGAGCACCTCAACAGCGCACTGCCAACTCGTGAGTCGCTCGATGAGCCCGCCGCCGCGCGGGTATTCGATGGCGCATAGCTGTACACGCGGGTCCCCGGCAAAGAGTTGCAGTGTCTTGGCATTGGCCAGCAGTCTGATCTCCGCTTGCTGACATACTCCTTTGAGCGCCGCGAGCACCACGCTGGTGACGGCGATATCCGCGCCTAGGGTCACACGCGACAGGACGAAGGCCTTCCTGATCAGGTGGGCGCGCTCCCTATCGAAACGCCATCGTCTGCGAATGTGCGCAGCACGCCTCAAGAGATCGGCTTCGGTAGCGAGGTCGAAGTGTCGTAAATGGCGATCGATCGCCGCCCCCGCCGGTTGCTGGCGGCAGTGCTGGATCACCTGGGCAAAGAGTTGATTGTAGACCGCACAGGCTGACGGCGTGAACGCATCGCCCAAAGGCTCCACCAGCAAGGGAAAGAGGCCATGGACGCCGATCCGTGCCAATACCGGCTCGTCCAGGCTTGCCAGTTCGCAGAGCAACGTGACCGCGTCGCGGAGGTAATACCCTGACGCGGTATGCTGCTCCAGGAACGCAGCTGCAGCCTCTGACGCCAGGCGTGTAGCCACCTCAGGCGTCAGGCTTCGCGCTTGCTGCAGACGGCGAAATTCGACCAGGGGGTTGATGCTGTTGAGTATTTCTCGAATGCTGGACATGCTGGGCGGGTCTCCGGAGCCTCCAGGTGTTTCGTGAGCCTTCATGAGGATGAACGCGGGGAATTGTCGGTAACCCCAGTGCCTTCGCTCAACGCGGCGAGGGAATATCGGGTACCCACAGATACCCGTCTGGATCGACGAGATAGGCTTCGCGGAGGCCATGGGGCTTATCGATGGTACCGGCCAGCACCGGGAAGCCAAGCCCGCGCGCCATTGCTTCAGCCTCATCAGGATTGCGACCATGCAACCGCAGTTCCGCTCCCACACCGCGCGGCAGATCCTCGGAGAGATTGGCGTGCAAGGGGTGATCCAGGTAGGTATGATCGGCGTGGAGCATCCATTCAACCTCGCCATAGTGCAACACGGCGAAATCGGCATCGCTATAGACAACCTGGGCGCCGAGCACCTCACGGTGAAATAGGAGCGACCTGGGGATGTCCCGCACCAAGAGGTTGAGCGTTAGCCCTTGTAGGGTATGACTGTATTGGGGAGCTGGCATCCAGGGATCGCCGGTTCGCAGCTTCATAATCTCTCTCCTTTGGCACCATCGCTTCTGCACAGCCGTCATCAGGCGAGCATGCCCTGACGCATCAGGGGACACAGCAATCTCTTACCCCGGCCAGATCTTACTGGGAAGAACGGCGCAGAGCAAGAGTCACGTCGCGAGGAATTCGCCAAACCACGTAGGCTACGACTCAGGACTTTACCAGGGCCTGCGGACGCGATACAATTGGACGCTCTGACGAAAGAGTCAACATCGATAGCGGGGGGATTTTCATGACAGAATCGCCCAGCAGTGATCGGAAGGGGAGGGAGGCGATGACCTACAACGCTGTCGGCAAACCGATTGGCCGGGTCGAGGGACCAGCCAAGGTCACCGGTGCCGCCACCTATAGCGCCGATATACGACTGCCCAGCATGATCTGGGGAAAGGCCTTGCGTAGCCCCCTGCCACATGCACGCATCGTCCGCATCGATACCAGCGCCGCCGAGCGTCTGCCTGGGGTGCTGGCTGTGCTTACCGCCAAAGATTTGCCGGACCTGCTCATCGGGCGTCGTGTGTACGATATGCCGGTCCTTGCCAAAGACCGCGTGCGGTTCATCGGCGAGAAGGTGGCGATGGTGGCGGTGGAGGACCCCGATCTGGCCGACGAGGCATTGGCCCACATCGAGGTCAAATACGAGGAACTGCCGGCGGTCTTCGACGCGCAGGAGGCGATGAAGCCCGACGCGCCGGTACTTCATCCGCAATATCGCTTATATCCGCATGCTCCCGCCCAATATTTTTCCGACCTCCCCAATGTGCACTCCCACGTCACCTGGCAATTGGGGGATGTCGAGCAGGGATTCGCCGCGGCTGCCCAGGTATTTGAGCACACCTTCACGACGCACTATGTGCATCAAGGCTACATCGAGCCCCACGCCTCGGTGGTAGCGATCGAGTCGGACGGACGTGCACACGTCTGGCTCAGTAATAAGATGCCTTTCCGGACGCGGGAGCTCCTGGCCGATGCGGTGCAGATTCCCCAGGAGCAGATCCTGGTCCACCTCATCCCCATCGGCGGCGATTTCGGCGGCAAGGGTTCGCTGATGGACGTGCCGCTGTGCTATCACCTGGCACTCCGCACCGGGCGCCCGGTGAAGATGGTGATGACCTACACCGAGGAGTTGATGGCGGGCAATCCACGTCATCCCACCACGGTCGTGCTGCGCACCGGCGTGACGCGGGAAGGCGTCATCGTCGCGCGTGAAGCCAAGGCGATCTTCAATAGCGGCGCCTACGCCGCCTTCAAGCCCACACCCGTGGTCAATATCACCGGTGCTAGCCAGGCTGCGGGCGCCTATGGCATTCCGAACATTCGCATCGACGCTTACTCGGTTTATACCAACTGTGTGCCGGCTGGGCACATGCGGGCGCCAGGTGACCCGCAAGTGACCTTTGCTGTGGAATCCGCCATGGACATGATGGCCGAGGCGTTGGGCATCGATCCCCTGGAATTCCGGCATCGGAACCTCTTAAGGGACGGCGACCGATTGCCGAGCGGCCATCCAGTGGAGCATGTGAAGGTCCAGGAAACGTTGGAAGCCGCTGTGCACAGCTCACGCTGGGGGCAATCGAAGCCACGCCCGAACGTCGGCCGTGGGCTAGCGGTGTCGCATCGGCATATCGGCATCGGTGATGCGAATGCCCAAGTGACCGTAGAAGGCGACGGCACGGTCACGCTGTTGACCGCCGCGCCCGATACCGGCACCGGGTCACACACCGTATTACGACAGATCGTCGCCGAGACGCTGTCGATGCCGATCGAGCAGGTGCGGGTCCAGGTGGCCACCACCGATGCCTTCGAGGCGGACTCGGGGGCTGGTGGGAGCCGCGTCACCCACGTCGCTGGCCAGGCGACCTATCAGGCCGCAGAGGAGCTTAAAACACTCATCTGTGAAGTGGCGGCTCAGCTCCTCGGCTGCCAGCCGAATGACGTCACGCTGAGCAGCGGACGCTGTGCCGTGGCAGCCAATGGTGAGCGCAGCCTGTCGTTGGCCGACGTGGCCCGAGCCGCCCTGGCCCACGAGCGCCCATTGACCGTCCAGAAGACCTATCGTGTGGCGGAATATCCGCATGTGACCGGCTTCACCGCTCAGGCCGTCGAACTGGAGGTGGACCCCGAAACCGGTCAGATGACGCTGCTTGATGTCGTCACGGCGCACGATGTGGGTACCATCATCAATCCACTTGGCCATCAGGGACAAATCGAGGGAGGGCTCATCCAGGGGATCGGTTTCGGCATGATCGAGGAGATGCACGCTGAGGACGGGCGTGTCTCGACGCTGAGCCTCGGCGATTACAAGCTCCCCAACATCAAGGATATCCCGCCGCTGAAGACGGTCTTGGTGCAGGAGCAGCTCGGTCCAGTGCCGTTCCAGGGGAAATCGATCGGCGAGAGCAGCATCACACCCATCACCGCGGCGATCGCCAATGCCCTGTACGATGCGGTGGGCGTGCGCATCTGCGATCTGCCGATCACCGCAGAAAAGGTGTACCGTGCGTTGCAGACGCAGCAGGGAGTTGGCGAGGAGACGCCAGAGGAAGACAGGAGGAGCCGATGACTCACACGATTCGGATGCGGGTGAATGGCAAAGATTACACGGTGGATGTGCCGTCGCAACGACTGCTCATCGACTGTCTACGCTATGATTTGGGGCTTACCGGCACCAAAGAGGGGTGCAGCGTCGGGGTATGCGGGGCCTGCACGGTGGTGATGGATGGGGTCCTGGTGAGCTCATGCCTGACGCTGACGGTATTGGCGGATGGCAAGGAGATCACCACGGTCGAGGGCCTGGCGCAGGATGGGAAATTGCATCCGGTACAGCAGGCGTTCATCGATTACGGCGGCTTTCAGTGCGGCATCTGCACGCCGGGCATGGTGGTTGCGGCCAAGGCGCTCCTGGATCAGAACCAGAACCCATCCGACGACGATATCAAGGACTGGATGATGGGCAATCTCTGTCGCTGCACGGGCTATTACAAAATCATCGAGTCCATTCGCGGTGCTGCCACCCGCATGCAAACGGAGAGAGTCTGATGAATTCCTTCGAGTTTCGCCAGCCTGACACAGTAGAGGAGGCGCTCACCCTGATGCACGACCTCGGGGAAGATGCCAGGGTCATGGCCGGGGGCACAGCTCTGGTGATCATGATGAAGCAACGGCTTGTGATGCCCGACTATCTCATCAGTTTACAGAAACTCCGCGGTCTGGATCAGATCAATGCGCGGAATGGCGAGATACAGCTCGGCGCCCTGACCACCCATCGCGCCGTAGAGCGGTCCGAGGCGGTCCGCAGTCGTCTTCCGTCGTTAGCTGAGACGTACGCTCATGTGGCGACCATCCGCATCCGCAATGTGGCCACGGTCGGCGGGGCGTTGGCCCATGCCGACCCTAACCAGGACCCGCCGGTCATCCTACTGGCTCTCGACGCACAGGTCGCCTTGAGGTCGACGGCTGGCTCGCGCCAGGTGCCGATTGGGGAATTCTTCACTGACTATTATGAAACCGTGCGTCAGCCTGATGAGTTGGTCACAGAAGTGGTCGTGCCAGTGTTAGCACCCCACTCAGGTAGCGTCTATCTGAAGTTCCTGCCCCGCACGGCAGACGACTATGCCACAGTCGGCGTGGCGGCAACGGTGACTATCGACCCGGCGAGTGGGACCTGTCGGGATTGCCGCATTGCCATGGGATGCGTCGCCTCCACTCCGGTGCGCGCCCCCGAGGCAGAGGACCTGGTGCGTGGCCAGCGTCTCACGCCAGAACTAGGACGAGACGCAGGTGTCCTAGCGCAACGGGTGACCGATCCGATCAGCGATGCGCGTGGTTCTGCCGACTACAAGCGTGCCATGGCGGGGGTGTTCGTCCGACGGGCGCTGGAACAGGCTTGGCAACGTGCGTTGGCAGCGGTCTAAAAGCGAACCGAACAATTCCCCTGAGCCGTCTCACCCTCTCCCGTCGGGGGAGGGCTGGGGTGATGGTGGCCTGCCCTGCTTGATACCTTCCCTCACCCTTTCCATCTCCCAGAGGGAGGGGGGATCTTACAACGCACGAGTTGGAGAACGTCTGATGACTTTTACACAGTCATGTACTATTTCCGCCAGTCGAGAGGCGGTCTGGGATTTTCTGATGGACATGCAGAATATCGCCCATTGCCTCCCCGGCGTTGAGGATGTCCGTCAAGTTGACGCGGAGACATACGACGGCACCTTGCGCATCAAGATGGGACCCATTGCCCTCGCCCTGCAGGGCACGATTCACGTCGAGGCCAAGGACCGCGAACAATGGCATGGGGCAATGCGCGCAGAGGCAAAGGATCGCAAGCTCGGCGGCGGTATACGGGCCCGCATGGGTATGGATCTGTTGCAAAAGGGAGCCGCTGAAACAGAGATGCGCGTCACACTCGAAACGCATGTGCTGGGTAAGATCGGGGAATTTGGCCAGCCAGTGATGCGCAAACGGGCCGATGCCATGCTGCAGGACTTCGCTCGGCAGGTCAGTGAGCGCCTCGCGGGCAGCGGACAGTGAGATCGGGTGACGCAACGAAGTTGTGCGGGCGAAAAAGCCGAGGAAACTCCCTGTCGCCTTGACTCAAGAAGAGGCCAAAGCGGTATTGAAAGGCTTGTCGGGTATCTCATGGTTGATGGCAAGTTTGTTCTACAGCTCTCGCCTTCGGCTGATGGAGTGCATCCGCTACCGGGTGAAGGATATGACGTTGCCTCCCATTACATCGTGGTCGGGGACGGTCAGGGGGGCAAAGAGCGGGTAACCGTTCTGCCCCTGAACATCAAACTCCCATGCAGCGCCATGTGTATGCTGTGAAAAACTGTATGAGCCGGATTTGGAGGAGGGGTTCGGAGCCTTGTCGATCTGTTGTGATCATTCTGGCTCGAATCTTCAGCGAAGATGGCTGGGAGCCTAGGCTGGTCGAAGAGAGGGAGGCCCAGCCGGATGGTGCACATGCCGGCGGAGTCACGGCAGCGGGAGCATCTTGGTTTAGGTATCCGGTTTTGATACCTTTAGGGACAGCTCGTTCGATGCTAGATCCCTATAAATATCAAATTCCACAATGGCTTAAGATGGTATTGTAAGACCTTCAGTAAGAGATTAGATATCACTGTCGGATACATGTGCCCTTTCGTTTAGGATACCTAATCCTTGTTGAACGAAACCGCGGCGCGGTCGCCGGCTGGTTGAGCCCCCGGACGTGTCGTCGACCGTGCGCGCTGCCGTCGCG
>Ga0137403_10007470_pt1 | contig 12339 bp, 8 predicted proteins | sample CZOMad2_1_16fung_FD_122057 | JGI IMG/M metagenome (GOLD analysis project Ga0137403, IMG submission 122057) | Vadose zone soil fungal communities from Angelo Coast Range Reserve, California, USA - CZOMad2_1_16fungal (Hybrid Assembly) | ecosystem: Environmental > Terrestrial > Soil > Vadose zone...
CCGGGGAAGAATGGCCTCGTTCTACTGGAGGAACTGTAGGCTGCGGGAGTGACGAGCCCGGTAGTGATGATGTCGGGGCAGGCGCACATCGAAATGGCGGTGAAGGCTACGCGGCTGGGGGCGCTGGATTTTCTCGAGAAGCCGATTTCGACGGAGAAGCTGCTGTTGACCGTGGAGAATGCGCTGAAGCTGGGGCGGTTGGAGTCGGAGAATTCGGAGTTGCGGCGGAGGTTGGGGAAGCATACGCCGGTGTGGTCGGGTGAGGCGATGCGGCGGGTGATGGCGCAGGTGGGGCGCGTGGCGGCGAGCGAGACGCGGGTGTGCATCCTGGGCGAGACGGGAACGGGGAAGGAATTGATCGCAAGGACGGTGCATGAGAAGAGCGCGCGTGCTTCAGGGCCGTTTGTCACACTGAATTGCGCTGCGGTTCCGGCGGAGTTGATTGAGTCGGAATTGTTTGGTCATGAGAAGGGGTCGTTTACGGGCGCGGGGGCGAGGCATTTGGGCAAGTTTGAGCAGGCGCATCGGGGGACGATCTTTCTGGATGAGATTGGGGATATGCCGTTGGGGATGCAGGCGAAGCTGTTGCGGGTGCTGGAGGAGTCGGAAGTCGAGCGTGTAGGTGGGGATAAGCCGGTCAAGGTAGACGTACGGGTGGTGGTGGCGACGCATCGGGATCTGGAACAGTTGGCGCGAGAAGGGAAGTTCCGGCAGGATTTGTATCATCGCGTATATGTGTTTCCCGTAAATCTGCCGGCGCTGCGGGAGAGGCGGGAGGACATTCCGGCGCTGATCGAGCATTTCGCTGGGCAGGTGTGCGCGCAGAATGGATGGAAGGCGATGGAATTTACGCCAGAGGCGGTGACTGCGTTGCAGGGGTTGGCGTGGCCGGGGAATGTACGGGAATTACGGAATGTTGTGGAACGGCTGATTTTGCTGGCGTCGGATGGGGTGGTGGATCTGGCGACTGTGGAGATGGTGCTGCCTGGGGGGCATGCGACGATGTCGGCTACGGGGTCGCTGGCGGAACGGGTTCATGAGTTTGAGAAGGAGCAGGTACTAGTGGAATTGAAGCGGCATGCGTTTCACATGACGAATGCGGCGAAGGCTTTGGGGTTAGAGCGGAGTCATCTTTATAAGAAGGCGGAGTTACTGGGGATTGATTTGCGGGTGGTGAAGGCGGGGCGCGAGGAATAAATAAGAAGGGTGCTGGTGGCTGGTCGCGGTAGGCCCCTCCGCTGACTGCCTGCTGGCACTCTTTTTTCGTTCAATGTATTCGTTGGTGGATCTGAAGATCGCTGGAAATCGTAAGTCGTGGCGCTGACTCGAGTAAGGTGAAGCTTATCCACCCCAAACTGCGCTGCCTGCTTTGGTATTCGTTTTGATTTTCATTGGGCCCCTCCTTCTCTGAGGATCACATCGGCTTAACAGAGATCCTTGGTTGCGGTTGCCTCCGGCGGCGCCGGAGAGTGGTTGTGGAATCTTAGCCACCCCAGACTGCGCTGCCGGCCTTCGTGTTGGTCTTGATCTTCATTGGGCTGCTCCTTTTTAGAATTTGTGGAACGGTTGTGATTGGGTCCCTGCTATTTGGCGGGGACTTGGCTGCTTAGCCACCCCAGACTGCGCTGCCGGCCTTCGTGTTGGTCTTGATCTTCATTGGGCTGCTCCTTCTTAGAATTTTTGGAACGGTTGTGATTTTGGTCCCTGCTATTCAGCGGGGAGTTGAGTGCTTAGCCACCCCAAACTGCGCTGCCGGCTTTCGTGTTCGTCTTGATCTTCATTGTTTTGTCCTTTCTTTTAGAGTTTGTCGAGCGTGCAAGTGGTTGAGGTTTTGAACCGCCAGCCCGGAGGAGGCTGGCGGGCCCTTGGGGTTTAGCCACCCCAAACTGCGCTGCCTGCCTTGGTGTTCGTCTTGATTTTCATTGTTTTGTCCTCGGGGGTTAGACTTGGGAATCTGTGATGCACTTTGGTAAAAGCAAGCTGGGTACCAAAGTAACCTGAGTTCGAGAGGCCCGGTCCATGCTGCTGATAACAATGGAGATATCAGGAAGCCTCGCAGGTTACCCGGGTCGTGACGGGAGTCGGACCTGCTCAAAAACCTAGCGCGCATGTTGGGCCACCTAACGTATTTGTTAGGTCGGCATTCGGTCGGTACCCAGCGGCCGAGAAACGGATGGATATTGGGAAACGCGGACGCGTTGGTATACTCACTGGCGTGGAGCGCGAACGGAACGGGCAGGCTGTAATGACCGATGACGTCCGGCTGGAAGCCTTGAAGGGCCCCCGCGAGGGAGAGACGTTTGCCTTTAAGGCAGGCGAGATCACGATCGGGCGCGATCCTTCCAACCAAGTATTCCTTCTCGACAAGTTGGTATCGCGGAGGCACTGCATTGTGCGGACCGACGGAGCCTCCTACCAAATCGTTGACCTGGGTGGCCCGAATCGTACGTTCGTGAACGGCTTTGCTGTGGCGGAGAAGACTCTTCTGCCGGGCGACCAAATTCGCATAGGGAATTCCATGTTTGTGCTGCGCGGAGTGGAAGTGGGATCTTCGACGTCGGCGGTGGACGGAATCGAGGGCCTGGGGGACAGTGCGACGTTTGTGCTGCGCAAGCAGGATGCGTTGTACCTCCAATCGCAAGGTGGCGCGAATTTGCCCGCGACGGCGCGAACCGTGCGGGATTTAAAAGTGCTGGTGGACTTCAGCCGGGCGCTGAACGCGGTGGAAGGTGTAGCGGCACTCGAAGAGAAGGTGCTCGATGCGGTACTGGAAGCGTCTCCGGCGGAGCGCGCGGCGATCGTGCGGACGGAGGATGCGGCGGACGGTTTTGCCGCGGTTGTGGGACGCGCGCGGGATGTGGAAGAGGAGCAGTTAGTTCCGGTGAGCCGGACGATCTTAACGCGCGTTCTGAAAGAGAACGTCGCGGTGATTTCCAACGATATTGAAGGCGACGAAGGTCTGCGCGATGCGGAGAGCCTGGTGACGGCACGCATTCGCTCTGTGCTGGCTGTGCCGCTGGAGGTGCAGGGGCGCGTGCTCGGCGCGATTTACCTGGACGCGAATGCGGCGGGAGTACGCTTTGATTCGGATTTGCTCGAGCTGCTGACGGCTTTGGGAAACGTGGCTGCTCTGGCATTGGAAAATGCCCGGCATGTGCAATGGCTTGGCGAAGAGAAAGAGCGTCTGGAGCAAGAACTGAACATCGAGCACGACATGGTGGGCGAGAGCGAGGCTCTGGCTGGAGTGAAGCAGTTTATAGGGCGGGCGGCGCCGCAGGAATCGACCGTACTGATTTGGGGCGAGAGTGGAACGGGGAAAGAGCTGGTGGCGCGGGCGATTTATCAGAATAGTGCACGGTCGACCAAGCCGTTTGTCGCTATCAACTGCGCAGCCATCACCGATACGCTATTGGAGAGCGAGTTGTTTGGGCACGAAAAGGGCGCGTTTACCTCGGCTGTGGCTATGAAGAAGGGCAAGCTGGAGATGGCCGAAGGGGGAACGGTCTTTCTCGATGAGATTGGAGAGCTAGCGCCGGGAGTGCAGGCGAAGCTGCTGCGAGTGTTGCAGGAACACGAGTTTGAGCGGGTAGGCGGGGTGAAGACAATACCGCTGGATGTGCGGGTGATTGCAGCCACGAACCGGGATCTGAAAGTGGCGGCGGAGAAGAAAGAGTTCCGGCTGGATCTTTACTACCGGTTGAATGTGGTGTCGGTGAAAATGCCGGCGCTGCGCGAGCGCCGGAAAGACATTCCAATTTTGGCGAGCTACTTCGTAAAACGCTGCGCGGAGAAGATGAAGCGCAATGTGCTTGGAATATCGGCAGAAGCACGGGCGTGCCTGATGGCTTACGACTGGCCGGGCAATGTGCGCGAGCTGGAGAATGCGATTGAACGGGCTGTGGTGCTGGGATCGTCGGAGATGATTTTGCCCGAAGACCTGCCGGAGTCGATTGTGGAGCACGCGGGTCCGGATGGAAAGGCCGCGACTGCTCTGCACGATGGGATTCGGGACGCGAAAAAAGCGCTCATTGAACGCGCGATCGACCAAGCCGGCGGGAACTACACCGAGGCAGCGAAGATCCTGGGTGTTCATGCCAATCATTTGTTCCGGTTGATCAAGAGTCTGGATATGACGCCGAAGCGGAGAAGGGCTTAGGGTAATCTGACCTTGCCGGTCCCCGCTAATTCACCGACCCCAGGTAATGATCCATCCAACCGAGAGACTCCTTAATCAATTCGTTCCGCGGGATGTTGTGGGCGGTGTCGTAGACGATATGTTTTTTGTCGTCTTTTTTTGATCCGAGCATACGGTAGAAAGGTTCCTGCGTGGATTCGAGAGGGAAGAAGAAGTCATAGCGCCCGTTGAGCATGAGCACGGGTTGCTTGACGCGGGAAACGAAGTTGATAGTGTCGACTTCGGGTAGGGAGCGCTGGAAGTCCAGTCCGCCGAGGGCAAGGATGCAGACCTTGATTCGAGGTTCCACAGCGGGAATGATGGCTCCCATTTCCGCACCCCAACTATAGCCGTAGTAGGCGATCTTGGTGTGGTCCAGTTCCGGGCGAGTCTCAGCATAGTCGATGGCCCTGGACACATCCTTTGTCCACATAATGATGTGGTCGCGCCAAGTGCTGCTTTGGTTGGCGACATCGGACTCCATGCCGTCGCCGCGTTCGTAAGTGCCTTTGTAGATGGGATAAAGGACGGCACGGCCGCTCTTGAGAATGCCATCCAGGGCGGCAGTCGTGTAGAGCGAGAACTGACGCAGGAACAGAGCATTGGAACCCGGAAAGAAGACTACGGTTTGGAACGGGGCTTTACCCTTCTTGGGGAGAAATAGGTAAGCAACGGCACGTTCGTTGCCGTAGGCGGCGGCGTAGGTGATCCTTTCCGCGGTCCAATCGTCTTCGCTTTTGCCGTAAGGCTCGACGGAGGCGTTTAGTGGCGCTTTGTCATAGGAATACAGGCTCCGGTACGCCTGGAAGATCGCGTCGGAAACGGGCTTTTCTTTGGTGAGATCGCGCCGGGGGGACGGCATCGCGGCGGTAGCTACCGCCGGGACGGATTGGGGCTCAATGTACTTCACGCAGCGGAAGCCGAGGTCCGGAGCACGGAGCATAGAGGATTGAGCGTTGGGATCGACGAACATGTAGGTCGGGTCGTCCCATGCGCCGCCCAGAATGTAGCGCTGGCCTGGGTTAGCTTCGTTCCAAATCCACTCTTTGACGTTGCCAGCCATATCGTAGGTGCCCCAGGGACCGATGCCTTGCTTGGTTCCAACGGGGAGAACGCCGGAGCCGCCGAAATTGCTGGCGGGGACGATTAGCGCGGTAGAAAGAGGCCCGGCAGCCCGGTTCCAGTGATAAATAGTCGGCAGGCTCTTGCCGGCGAACTCGGCGTAGGCGGCGGCCTCGTACCAACTGATGCCGGTGACTGGATAGTCGTCTTGGCTTTTCGGGTATTCACCCTGCGTCCAGTCTTTTGGGCCGGGCTGCCCGGTGCTGTCTCGGAACAGTGCTAAGGCCTGCTCCCAGGAGATGGGTTTTCCATTCTGCTGGAAGTCGGCTTTCCAATACTCGCGCTTTTGGTATCCGCCCTGGTCGACGAAGGTCTTGAACTGGCGGTTGGTGACCTCGTATTGGTCGATCCAGTAATCCTTGAGGTCCAGCTCGGGCATGCCTTCGTAACCAGGAATGAAGAGGGTCTTGAAGTATTTCGCAGGTGAAACGCGCATCATTCCCGTGGGGATGTTTTTCGCTTCGTCGAGAGTGACCTCGCCGTGTACCGCCTCGCCCGGCGGCACTGCGAAACGCGGGATCAGAGAAAGAGTTGTGTGCACTACTGCGCCGTAACCGGGTTTCTCGAATTTCCAAAGGAACAGGCCGCGAGGTTGACGCAGGCTTTTGACGGGAGTGGTGCCGACCAGCTCCCAGGGCGCGTCGGGATTGGCATAGTCGCGGCGGTAGAGAGTGGCTCCGGAAGGGGTGCTCTCCACCGATATGGGATAGGAGATAACGGGCCAGAGTTTGGCGAGCGAGGAATCGCCGGGGATCGATTTCTCCGCTCTTACGGCGAGAGCGTAGGCTTCGCCCAACTTGCCGTCTCCGTAGAGTCGGGAGATTTCCGGCAAAGCGGTCTCGCGGGCCCAGTTGGCGTCGCGGATGCGCTGGACTAGCCACGCGACCCCAGCCGCCAGCAGAATCAGCGCTAACAGAAACGGAACTAAAACCGCGGGCCGTCGCGCCTCGCGGACGATCCGTGCGGGGCTGAGCATCACGCCCGATTCTGGATAGAGCAAGTCGCGGCATTGTTTCAGATCGAGTGCGAGTTCGGCGGCGGACGGATAGCGAGCGGAAGGATCTTTTCGCAGGCAGCGGGCGACGATGCGGCGGACTTCAGGTGGAATCTCACGCTTGATATCGCTGATGGGTTTGGGGTCGTCGCGCAGGACGGAGGACAGCAGGGCAGCGCTGGACTCACCGGCGAAAGCCTTCTTGCCGGTGAGCATTTCGTAGAAGACGGAGCCGAAGGAAAAGATATCGCTGCTCGCGTCGATGGGTTTGCCTTCGGCCTGTTCGGGCGACATGTAAGCAACGGTGCCGACAATCATTCCCGGCGAGGTGCCGAGGGTGGCCTCGGCGCTGCGTGCAGGGGCGGAGTCGGCGATCTTGGCCAAACCGAAATCGAGAACCTTGAGAAGCCCGGCATCGTCGACCATGACGTTGGAGGGCTTGAGGTCGCGATGGACGATGCCAGTGGCGTGGGCTCGGGCGAGAGCGTCGGCCATTTGCAGGGCGCACTTGACCGCCCGATCGGTGGGCAAGCCACCTGGAGGGATGAGCTTGTCGAGAGTCGCTCCAGCGACGAGTTCCATAACCATGAAATCTGTTCCGTCCTGTGAACCAATATCATGCAGGACGCAGATGTTGGGATGTTGCAGGGCGGAAATCGACTTGGCCTCCTGCACGAAGCGGGAGTGGAGGTCGGGGTTGGACGAGAGATGGGCTGGCAGGATCTTGATCGCTACGGTGCGCTGAAGACGGGTGTCACGGGCACTATAGACCTCGCCCATGCCGCCTGCGCCGAGCAGGGATTCGATTTCGTAAGGTCCAAACTTGGTGCCGCGAGGGAAAGCCATAGGCAGACGCGATTATACCTTTGGGGTTTTCAAGGCGGCGGGCGGTTTGGGGCTAGTGCTAGTCGGAATGGTTGCGGGAGTTGCGCTTGACCTCGTCGCTGAGGACAACGGCTTCGGCCACGTCTTTCATGGTTCGGCGTTTCTGGCGACTTTGGCGCTGGAGGGCGAGGTAGGCTTGCTCCTCGGTGAGGCCGAGATCGCGCTGCAGGATGCCTTTGGCGCGCTCGACGAGTTTGCGGGTTTCAAGCTGCTGCGAGAGGTGGGAGTTTTCGCCCTCGAGGCGCGCCATTTCGATTTCGGCGCCGACCAGGAATCCGATGGTGGAGATGAGTTGTACCTGGCGTTGGGTGTAGACGTGAGGTTGGCGGTGCTGGACGTTGATTACGCCGACGGAGCGCCCACGGCAGAGGAGGGGCACGGAGAGGAAAGCTTCGTAGCGGTCTTCCGGGAGTTCGTTGAAGAACTTGAAGCGTGGGTCTTGGGAAGCATTACGGGAGACGGCTACGGGTTCGAGATGCTGGGCGACCCATCCAGTGATGCCTTGGCCGATATGGAGCTTGAGGCGGTCGACGACTTCGGTGTGGGGGTTCTTGGAGGCGCGGAGGACGAGTTCTTCGTCCTCCAGCACATAAACGAGGCAAGAATCGCACTTGACCAGTGCGGTGGCGAACTCGACTACTCGATCTAGGACTTCGTGGAGCGGGTCGGCAGCGGCCATGCGGCTGCTGAGTTCGTGAAGAAAATCTACCTCAATGCTCTCACTCATCAACAGGGTACTCATGGTCTAACGGTAGGACCTTCGGGGCGGCTCGTCCAATCGTATTTTCTTATGGAAAAGATAAGAGAAACTGCCCTGTGAAAACGTTTGCCGGATTGTAACAATCGGAGTCGGTTATACTGCCATGAAAAATTTCTTCGGATTAAGTAAGGACTTTTTGTCATGGCGGTTGGGATCCGTACGCAGGACCTTTGTAAGACTTACAACTCAGCTCCGCCCCTCGGTGCGGCAGGAGGTTTTGTGGCGCGGGCCGACGCTAAGGGCTCGAAGCAGCCGAAGAACCAGATTCCAGCACTGGATGGGTTGTCGCTCGAAGTGCAGCCAGGGGAGATTTTTGGGCTGCTGGGGCCGAACGGGGCAGGGAAGTCGACGACCGTTGGCGTGCTGACCACGCGAGTGCGGCCGACGTCGGGTGTGGCGTGGATTGGCGAGCACGATGTTTGGAAAGAGCCGACGAAGGTTAAGCATTTGATTGGGGTGGTGCCGCAGCGGCCGAATTTGGATTTCTCCTTGACGGCACGGGAGATTCTGGTTTTTCACGGGGCGTATTTCGGGATTGCATCGCGGGTGCGGAACGAACGCGCGGATGGGTTGCTGGAGAAATTCAAGCTGACGGAGCGCGGCAACCAGATGGTGCGTGGGTTTTCCGGCGGGATGATGCAGAGACTCTCCATTGCCCGCGCCATGATGCACGATCCGCAGGTGCTGTTTCTCGATGAGCCGAGCGCGGGGCTGGATCCTCAGACGCGGATTCTCTTGTGGGAGATTATTCGGGAATACCATCAGGCAGGGAAGACCGTGCTGTTGACCACGCACAATATGGAGGAGGCCGACGCGCTTTGTCAGAGGCTGGCGATCGTGGACCATGGGCATCGGATCGCGCTGGGGACGCCGGCGGAGTTGAAGGCGACGATTCCTGGAGGGTTCGTGCTGCGGCTGCGCTTTGGAAATCAGACGCCGGAGCTACTGAAGAAACTGGAGGGGCTGACAGGGGTGCGAGAAGTGCGTCCGGTGGAACCCGCGGGAGTGGATGTTTATGCGGATCGCGGGGGATCGTTAATTTCTGAGATTGCGAATTTGGCGGTAGGCTCGGGTGCGGAGTTGTCGGATGTGCACATTTCCGAGCCGAGTTTGGAAAATCTGTTTCTGCACCATACGGGAAGGAGTCTGCGCGATTGAACTGGAAAACTTTTGGCGCGATGTTGGCGCGCGATGCCCATGTGGCTCGGCGGAACGCGATTCAATTGATCTTGCAGACCTTCCTGCAGCCGTTGCTGTTTGTTTTTGTCTTTGGCAAAGTCATGGTCAGCAGCGGCTTTCTGCCGGAAGCTTATAAGAGCCTTCTCCTGCCCGGGATTATTTCAATCAGCATGGTGTTCACGGGAATCTGGGCGGTGGCGATGCCCCTGATCGCGGAGTTTCAGTGGACTCGCGAGATCGAAGACCGCTTGTTGGCGCCGATCAGCGTGGGTTGGATTGCGATTGAAAAGGTCATTGCGGGGATGCTACAGGCTTTGATTGCCGGGCTGGTGGTGATTCCGATGGCGTGGCTGGTTCTAGGGCGTGGGGTACAGATCAGTCTGGGTTCACCATGGACATTTGCGCTCATCATCTTGCTGATAGCGACGTTTTCCGCGTGTGGAGGGTTGGCGCTGGGGTGCACGATCAATCAGCAGCACATTGGGTTGATGTTCGGCATGGTCATTACGCCAATGATTTTCTTTGGCTGCACGTACTATCCGTGGAGCGCGTTGAAGACTTTTCCGATTTTGCAGAAGGCGGTGCTGATCAACCCGCTGGTGTATGCAAGCGAGGGCATGCGGGCTACCTTGGCTCCCCAGTTTTCGCATCTGCCGGTCGCGGCGGTGCTTGGAGCGCTGCTTTTCTTCGATATTCTGCTGCTGGTTGTTGGGCTGCAACAGTTTGAGAAGAAGGCGGTAAGCTAGGAAACTCCGGCAAACACCCTCTTTCCTACTCGCGGGGAAGTGTTCCGCCGCCGCGAATGCTACTATTCTCCCGTTTGCTTGGGGGGAGTGCCTGTGACAACGCAAAATCACGCGCCCAGCCTTTGGCTGAGACTGCCGAATGCCCTCCGCGCCATCGTTTCCGGACTCCTGATCGCTCTGCTGGCCGCCAACGTCTGGCCGATCTTGTTGCTGAAGCTGGGCGCGCCCCGGGCTGCGATTGCAGAGGTGATATTCCTTGCGTTCTATATTTGGTGGGCGGGTGGGGAAGGTCCTCCGTCCACAACGCAAGCCGCCCGCGCCGTGGCATTTCGCCGGGGCAGGCTGTCGGCCTCGCAATGGATTTGGGGCGTCATCGCGGCGGTGTTTTTCGCGGCGACGGTTCATGCTTCGATAGTCTTGTTGTTCCGATTAGTGGCATTTCCCATGGCGAGCTTCCGCCACGGCTATGACCTGTCGTTTATTCCGTCCCTAAGCTGGAAGTGGGTCGCGGTCGTCATTTCGGCGGCATCGGCGGGGGTCTGTGAAGAGACCGGATTTCGCGGCTACATGCAGCGCCCAATCGAGCAACGATCCGGCGCGCTCGTTGCGATTTTGATCTCTTCGTTCTTCTTCATGTTGCTGCATCTCACGAAAGACTGGGCCACTATTGGCATGGTTCCAATCGTGTTTGGCGCAGGCGTGTTGCTGGGCCTTCTGGCATGGTCTTCTGGATCTCTAATCCCTTGCATGATTGGTCACACGCTGATGGACATTGGGTTGTTCGCCTATTGGTGGACCGGGATCGCTGGCGACTTCACCGCGCAGCCGATTGCGCATACGGGGGTGGATCAGGGTTTTCTCATCGCGTGTGCCGCGTTCGCTATTTCCCTCGGTATGGTGCTCCTGGCGATATTGAAGCTCAGGAGGCACGCCGTCAGTTCTTCGGTGGCGTAGGCCCGCCCAGCAAATCCACAAACAGCTTGTAAAACTTCTCCGTATCCAAGTCCACTTGAATTTCGACAGGCTGCACCTCGACCTTGGGCTTGTCGTTATCGGTCCAGGTGAGGATGTTGCCGTAGGCTGCGCCGCGTCCCAGGTCGATGTCCATGTAGCGGGTTTCGCCTTTGGTGATGATGCTGGGGTCGAGCCAGGCGGCGGAGGCTAGCTCGTCCCAGAGGTAGTTGAAGTCGCCTTCGAGGCGGGTGTATTGCGCGATGTATTTCGCAGAGGCCGTGCCCCCGGCCTTGATGCGGTCGACCAGGTCTTTCGACATTCTCGTCTTAACGGAAATATCGACGGGAGTGCAGATGATTTTCTTCCATGGGGAGCGCAGGACGATGTGCGCAGCTTCGGGGTCGAACCAGATGTTGAATTCGTGGCGAGGGGTGTTCTGGAATTCGGGATTGTTGGTGATGGGGCTAAGGCTGGCGCCCATGAAGACCAATTCTTTCGCTAGAGTGGGGAATTCGGGATCGATGGAGATGGCGAGGGCGAGGTTCGTCATGGGGCCGCCGGCATAGATGGTAACCTCGTGCGGATACTTGTGTACCATGCGGACCAGGAAGTGTGCGGCGTCCTCGTCGATGGGTTTGGTGGTGGGCTTGCCCTCAGGCATGGGGCCTAGGTCGTCGGCCGAGTGGAAGAGCTTGGGCGTCCAAGCGCCCAGCCATTGCACGGTGCCGAAGCGGTGCTCCCACATTTCGGTTTCGGCCTTCGTGCGCACCAGCGGATATTCGGCGCCCGCGGCTACCGGGATGTCGGTGCGTCCGATGAGTTCGAGCATGCGCAGGGTGTGCGCTACTTCGGCCTTCAGCCATTGGTCGCCGGTGACAACCGTGATGCCGAGGACGTCGGTCTTTGGGGACTGGATCAGGACGAGCATCGACTGCTGGTCGGTGCCAGCTGGGCCGGCGGCGTCTTGGTCGATGATGATTTTGCGTTTGGGTCCGTCGGTTGCCTGACTCAGACACGTGAGGAGTGCGACAGTTGCGGCCAGCAAAACTATTCTGCGGGATTTCATCGTTCTCTCCATAATTTAGAAGACCGAGAAGTGTATCAAGTGCTGGTCCAAAAGTTACGAATCGCTTGTCGCTGAGGTCGGTCCGTTTGATACCTGCTCAATTGCCACGAGGCCAACACCATCGCTGAACTCTCGCATGCTGCAACGAACAGTCTGGCCGGGCTGGAATTCCCAGACCTCGCCCTCGGGAACAGTGCCGAGCAGGCGGTAGAGATCACTGCTGATAGCCTCAGCTTCGGCTGAACGCCAAACATCTGTACCTTCATCTAGTAAAGCGACGAAAACTCTCAAGTCTGTCCTTTCGGTGCTCACTGTAATTTGGTTCTAAGACCTTCCGGATAGGCGGCCGATCAGCAGATCGAAAAACCTGGCGGAATCCACATCCACGCCAACGCGAGCGTTGGGCACAAACTTGTCGCGAATGACTGGAGACGTTTTGGTGCTGGCGAGAGTCGGCGC
>Ga0137403_10007471_pt1 | contig 12339 bp, 10 predicted proteins | sample CZOMad2_1_16fung_FD_122057 | JGI IMG/M metagenome (GOLD analysis project Ga0137403, IMG submission 122057) | Vadose zone soil fungal communities from Angelo Coast Range Reserve, California, USA - CZOMad2_1_16fungal (Hybrid Assembly) | ecosystem: Environmental > Terrestrial > Soil > Vadose zone...
CGGGAGCTGTCACCAAGGCGAATCAGCGTCGAAGGCCGGTACCCTCTTCAACTTCGCTGTGGGTGGCGAGGGGCGGAGCTACACGAACGCCGCGGGCAACTTCATTCCGCGCCGGCGGCCCCGGCTGGACATCCTGCCGAAGTTGCGCAACACGCCTCTGTTCCCGGGCGACGCGCTGGTGGACGAGTTGCCCACTCTTACCGATATCTACGCGATCGCAGGGGCGGCCAGTCCCGCCCGGGGCCGCAAGCTACCGGATCCGGGCGCGCTGCTACGAACGGGCCGGCTGGATGCCTTGGACAGCGTCGCGCGCAATGCGCCGGGCGTGCTCGGAGCCGCCTTCAACAACCGCCTTTTGATGGGAGGGTTCGCGGGCGAGCCCGACGCGTCCCCCGGCGGCCTCAACCCGTTCAACTTCCCAGCGCAGGAAAGCGTGGCGCTCTTGCTGCTCGACGCTCACCGGATGCTGGACTTCCAGTCTGCCGAACTGCAGAAGCTCGCGCCCTACCGGAAGCTCTTCCGGGACGCGTTCCCCGAGGAGGCCGCCCAGGCTGCCGCGAAGGGCGACTTGAACCTGCTGATCAACGACATCACTGTTCTGCGGGCCACAGCGACCTTCATGCGAACCGCGGTCACACGGGACACGCCGTGGGACCGGTTCCTGGCCGGGGATAACCGCGCGCTGAGCTTGAAACAGCGGCGTGGGGGTAAGCTGTTTTTCAGGAGAGCCGACGAAGGCGGAGCAGGATGCTACTCCTGCCACAGCGGCCCGATGCTCAACAAGCAGGTCAACGATCCCGACGTGGCCGGCGTCGGTCAGTTCGTGGAAGAGAACTTCTACAACCTCGGGCTCGGCGACCACCCGCTCCAGGCCTTGAATCGCCTGGCGAGAAAGGACCCCAACTTCCTCGATGACGGAAGGCGGGAAATCACCGGCCGCGACGACGACGCCTTCAAGTTCCGCGTGCTGACGCTGCGGCAGCTCAAGGACGCCCGGTTGTTCTTCCACAACGGCTCGTTCAAGCGCGTGAGGGACGTGGTGCAGTACTTCAACGCCGGTGTGCCGCAAAACGCACAGTCCGGCACCGCGAGTACGTTGACGCCTCGGTTCACCAACCCCCGCGGAACTGGATGGCCTCGCGGCCTGGGCCTGAGCGATGATCAAGTGGACGATCTCACCGACTTCCTTGAGAACGGCCTCTACGATCCCGCGTTCGCGCACTTCGATCCCGACTCACCGACGAAGGTGTTCCAGCTGAGCCCGCCGGACTTTCTCTACTCGGTCTATCGCCCGGATCTCGCGGCGCTGGGCGCCATTGACGGCCGGCCAGCCAGTGGCCTGCCACAGGACAACAACGATGCCCTGTCCAGACGTGACGCCGGACTCGAGTTCCTGGACGTGACCGGAGTGTTGACCATTTCCCTGGTGAACTCCGGCGGTAGGGGTGACAACGATGAGGCGGGCACGCATGTGCGTCAGGTTTACACGATCACGAACAATAGTTCGTCGACCGTGGATACCCATCTCCTCATGATTGTCCGGGGCCTCTCCCCTCAGATTGAGCTGGAGAACGCCAGCGGAAAAACGAGCAGCGGTGATCCCTACCTCCGCGTGTTCTTGCCCAATGGCGTACTCCTCCCCGGCCAGAGCATCACCAAGGCATTGAACTTCGAGCGACAGCACAACGACCCGCCAGTGATGTACACGCTATCGCTACTATCGGGACAAGGCACTCCCTAAGTTCCGGTTCGCGACTCAGAATTTGGGGACCGGACTGTATTTGAGGCAGCGGTCCCCTTTGTATCTTTATTTCAGTCGTGGCGTGCTTCCGCGTTACGTTCGGCGCTTGCGCCCAGGAAACTGCGGGAATCGCCTTGAGTGCCCGCCGCGCGCGGTCCAGATGCTGCGAGCGATGCGCAGCGCAATGGCTCACGGTTGTCTTTTATGCAGCGGCTTCAGGATGCACGCTCCCGAGTCCGCCCACCGGCGAGTTCGCATTCCCGCCACAATCTTGTGCCACTGCACGAATTGCTCCGAGCAACTAAGCCGCGCGACGCGTTTCATGAGCGTCCGCACGCAGAGAATCACTTCCGGATCTGCGAGGACCTCACAAATCAGAAGGCCCGCGTCATCGGGCGAGAGTGAGTAGAATCGTCCCGTGTGGTTCGGTTGGCTTAAGCGTCAGAATTACCCCTTCTGAAGCACGAATTCGCTATCAATAATCTACTTCAAGAATGTATTATAAGTGTTTGATAAGTATGCCCGGGAGAGGACTCGAACCTCCACGGTGTTACCCGCTAGTACCTGAAACTAGTGCGTCTACCAATTCCGCCACCCGGGCAGGCGAGGAAGGCCGCGAAATGTACGCAGGGGTCCGGGGGCTGTCAATTGACGCCACGTAGAGGAAAGTTCGGACGGGGCGACCGCGGCGCGAGCGCCGCCTCGCAGAGCCGCAGCCCGAGGACGCCCGGCTCCAAATCCAGGAGCGCCGGGCAAGGCGCGGCCGCAGCCCACGGCACGCGCGCAAGCGGGCGCGCGGGACGATCGGCGCCGCCTGATTCCAAAGTGAGTCCCGGCTCGGTGGTGGAGGGCACGGTCAGCGCCAATCGCGCCGGCTACGGCTTCCTGCGTGTTGAAGGCTTCAAGGAGAGCGTGTTTCTGCCGCCGCCGGAGATGCGTGGCGTCATGCACGGCGACCGGCTGCGCGTGAAGGTGTCGCGTGATGCGAGCGATCGCTGGTCGGGCGCCGTGCAGCAGGTGCTGGAGCGCGGGGTGAGCGCGTTTCTCGGCACCGTGGAGGTGCAGGGCCGTAGCGCCTGGGTGAACGCCGCGGATCGGCGCCTGCAGCTGCGTTGTGCGGTGGCGCCGCAGGACCTGCACGGCGCGCGCAACGGCGATTGGGTGATTGCCCGGATCACGCGTCACGCCGGCTCTGCTTCTTCCGCCCAGGCGGTGATCAGCAAGCGTCTGGATCCGGATCGGCCGGTCGAGCTCGCTACCGAGTCGGCGATCGCACGCTTCGATCTGCCGCACGAGTTTCCGGCCGCGGCGCTGCGTGAGGCACAGGCACACGGTGAGCAGGTCGATGCGCGCGAAGCGAACGCGCGCGTGGACCTGCGCGAGCTGCCACTGGTCACCATCGACGGTGAGGATGCGCGCGATTTCGACGATGCGGTGTATGCCGAGCCACACCCGGGGGGCTTTCGCCTGATCGTCGCGATCGCCGACGTCAGTCACTATGTGAGGCCGGGGAGTGCCGTGGATGCCGAAGCGCAGACGCGCGGTACCTCGGTCTACTTCCCGACCCGTGTGCTGCCGATGCTGCCCACCGCGCTGTCCGATCACCTGTGTTCGCTCGCGCCGCGGGTCGATCGCCTGTGCTTTGCCGCCGACATGGTGGTCAGCCGCAGCGGTGCCTTGAAAAGCGCGCGCTTCTATCCTGCGGTGATGCGCTCGGCGGCGCGCCTCACGTACACGCTCGCGAACGACGCGCTGTTCGTGGGCCGGCCGGCGGCGCGCACCCAGCTCGGTCCGCTGCTCGAGCGGCTCATGGTGCTGGTCGATGTCTATCGCGCGCTCTACAAGGCGCGCAGCCAGCGGGGTGCGCTGGATTTCGACGCGGCGGAGGCCGAGTTCGTCATCGACGCCGGCGAGCGGGTGCGCGCCATCGAGCTGCGGGTACGCAACGATGCCCACCGCCTCATCGAGGAGTGCATGATCCTGGCGAACGTCGCGGTGGCTGAGGCGCTCGAGAAGGCGCACGTGCCGACGCTCTATCGGGTGCACGGCCAGCCGGAGGACGAGAAGCTCGAGCGCCTCACGGCAACCCTTAAGGCACTCGGCATCGATGCGCGCATACCCAAGACCGTGACCACGCGCGACCTGCAGGCGATCGCGCAGCGCGTGGGCAACGCGCCGGAGCGCGCCTTCGTAGAGTCGCTGGTGATCCGGTCGATGCCGCAGGCGGTCTATCAGCCGGCCAACATCGGACACTTCGGATTGGCCCTGACCCACTACGCGCATTTCACCTCACCCATCCGCCGCTACCCGGACCTGGTCGTGCACCGGACCCTGAAGGCGCTGATCGGAGCCCAGGGCGGCTCGGGCGTGCGCTACGCGACCGCGGAACTCAGTGCTCTGGGTGAGAGCACCTCGCGCCTGGAGAAGCGTGCCGATGAGGCGGACCGCTACGTGTCCGGATTCCTCAAATGCACCTATTTAAAGGAGCGCATCGGGCAGACCTTCCAGGGGCTCATCACCACGGTGGTGGAATTCGGCTGCTTCGTGCAGATCCTCGACGTCGCGGTGGACGGCCTGCTGCACATCGACAACCTGCGGGATGATCAGTACCTCATGGAGGACGACGGCCATGCCTGGCGGGGCCGGCGCACCGGACGGCGGCTGCGCACCGGGGCGCACGTGCGCGTGCTGGTGACCGCGGTGAATCCCATCGAGGGCCTGGTCGACCTCGCGCTGGCGGAAGAGGCGTAGCCGCGCTCGATGGGCCGTGGCGGCGAGGACCGCAATGAAGGGCACTGACACCATCTACGGCGTGCACGCGGTGCGCATCATGCTGGAGCGCCATCCTGAGCGCGTGCACAGCGTGCGCATTGCACAGCAGCGCGACGATCCGCGCGTGCGCGCCATCGATGAGCTGGCGCGGCGCCACCAGCGACCGGTGCAGCGTGTCGAGGCACGGGCGCTGAAGCAGCTGCTGGGCGACGTCGCCCATCAGGGTGTGGCCGCCGATATCACGCCCCTGCCGCCCTGGACCGAGGATGAGCTGCTCGTGGCTCTGCAGAAGGTGAGCGCGCCCTTGCTGCTGGCGCTCGATGGCGTGCAGGACCCGCACAATCTCGGCGCCTGTCTGCGCAGCGCGGATGCCTGCGGCGCACTCGCCGTGATCGTGCCGCGCGACCGTGCGGCGCAGGTCACGCCCGCCGTACGCAAGGTGGCGGTTGGCGCGGCGGAAACCACCCCGGTGGTCGCCGTGACCAACCTGGTGCGCACCCTCAAGCTGCTCAAGCAGGCGGGTCTGTGGATCGTGGGCGCCGACGCCGCGGGGGACAAGAGTGCGCAGCAGGTGGATCTCACGGGAGCGGTGGTGCTGGTGCTCGGGGCCGAAGGCACCGGCCTGAGGCATCTGACGCGCCAGACCTGCGATTTTCTGGTCAGGCTGCCGCAGCTCGGCGCAGTCGAGAGTCTCAACGTGTCGGTGGCTGCCGGTATGCTGCTGTACGAGGCGGTGCGTCAGAGGCAGGCGCACTGAGCGGTATCCCTGGGCCGCGCATCAACCGCAGGAGTCACAGCGTGGATTTCGAATTCAGTGCCAGGACCAGGGACTACCTGCAGCGCCTCGGCGCGTTCATGGATGAGCACATCTATCCGAACGAGGAGCGCTTCTATGCGCAGCTCGGGGAAGGCAATCGCTGGGAGGAACCCCCGCTGCTCGAGGAGCTTCAGCACAAGGCGCGGGCAGCGCAGTTGTGGAACCTGTTCCTGCCGGACTCGCACCATGGCGCGGGACTGAGCAATCTCGAATACGCGCCGCTGTGCGAGATGATGGGCCGCGTGCGCTGGTCGTCCGAGGTGTTCAATTGCTCGGCGCCCGACACCGGCAACATGGAGACGCTCGAACGCTACGGTACCCCTGCCCAGAAGAAGCAGTGGCTCGAGCCGCTGCTCGACGGTGCGATTCGTTCCGCGTTTGCGATGACCGAGCCGCACGTAGCCTCGAGCGATGCCACCAACATCGAGAGCTCCATCGTCCGCGAGGGCTCCAGCTACCTCATCAACGGGCGCAAGTGGTGGACCTCCGGCGCGGGCAGCGCGCGCTGCCGGCTGTTCATATTCATGGGAAAGACCGACCCGGGCGCGCCGCGGCACCGCCAGCAGTCGATGATTCTGGTGCCGCGCGACACCGCAGGTGTCACCATCCTGCGGTACCTGCCGGTATTTGGTTTCGATGATGCGCCCCACGGCCACATGGAAATCGAATTCAAGGACGTGCGCGTGCCGGCGGAGAACCTGCTGCTGGGGGAGGGGCGGGGATTCGAGATTGCGCAGGGACGCCTCGGGCCGGGGCGGATTCATCACGCCATGAGACTCATCGGGGTCACGGAGCGGGCGCTGGAGAAAATGTGCCGGCGGGTGAAGGCGCGCGTCGCCTTCGGCCGCCCGATCGGCGAGCAGTCAGTCACGCTCGAGCGCATCGCCGAGTCGCGCATCCGCATCGATCAGGCGCGCCTCTTGGTGTACAAGGCGGCCTGGCTCATGGACACGGTGGGCAATAAGGCCTCCCGCGCCGAGATCGCCATGATCAAGACCGCCGCCGCAGATGCTGCCTGCCAGGTCATCGACTGGGCGATCCAGGCACACGGCGCTGCGGGCCTGTGCGATGACTATCTCGCGAACGCCTACGCACAGGCGCGCAGCATCCGACTCGCCGACGGACCCGACGAGGTGCACCGCAATCAGATCGGTCGGCTGGAACTGGACAAGTACCCTTGAGCCGAGCCGCCTTCCGGCGCGCGATTTATTGCCTGGCATTGCAGCGGCGAGGGGGTTTCAGTATGCTTCGCGCCCCTTTTTATCCGAAGGGGCGCGGAGGATCGGCAGATCGGCCGCAGTCCGCGCATCTCCTTGCCGCACCGGGCGAGCCTTGAATCCGGGCGGCTTAATCCGCAAGGAGCACACAATGAGGCATTACGAAATCGTCTTTCTCGTGCATCCGGATCAGAGCGAGCAGGTGCCCGCGATGATCGAGCGCTACAAGGGCATGATCGCCGCCGGCGGCGGCCAGGTACACCGCCTGGAGGACTGGGGGCGCCGCCAGCTCGCCTATCCGCTCGCCAAGGTGCACAAGGCACACTACGTGCTGATGAACATCGAGACCGATCAGAAGACGCTCGGTGAGCTCACCGGCTCCTTCCGCTTCAGCGACGCCGTGCTGCGTCACCTGGTGGTGAATATGGACGCCGCCGTGACCGAGGCGTCCCCGATGGCGAAGGCCGCAGACGAGGAAGGCGAGGGCGGCCGGCGCCGCGAGCGCGCGCGCGACGACATCGGCGCGCCAGCCGAGGACGAAGACAACGCGGTCGCCGAGAGCGTATGAGCGCGCTGCTCATCCGCACCGGTACGTCAACACCTGACTGATTCGAGGAATAACAGCCATGGCAATGTCCAGAGGACCCGGCGGGAGCGGCGGCGGCAGCAGCGGCGGCAGCCGCTTCTCGCGTCGCAGGAAGTTCTGCCGCTTCACCGCCGAAGGCGTGAAGTCGATCGACTACAAGGATCTCGCCACCCTGAAGGGCTATGTCACCGAGACGGGCAAGATCGTTCCGAGCCGCATCACCGGCACCAAATCGTTCTATCAGCGCCAGCTCGCGGTGGCGATCAAGCGGGCGCGCTTTCTGGCGCTGCTGCCCTACACCGATCAGCACTGAGGGCACTTCAGATGGAAGTCATTCTCCTGCAGAAGGTCGCCAATCTTGGCAGCATCGGCGAGCGCGTGAAGGTGCGCTCCGGCTATGGCCGCAATTTTCTGCTGCCGCAGGGCAAGGCGACCCTCGCAACCCCCGAGAACATTGCGCGCTTCGAGACCCGCCGCACCGAGCTCGAGCGCCTGGCGCGCGAGCAACTGGTCTCCGCGGAGGAGCGGGCGGCTGCCATCAAGGATTTCAAGCTCACCATTCATGCCAAGGCGGGTACCGAGGGGAAGCTGTTCGGCTCGATCGGTACCAGCGACATCGCCGAGGCCTGTACGCGTGACGGCTTTAACATCGAGCGCAGTGAGGTGCGCTTGCCGGCAGGGCCGCTGCGCATGCTCGGCGAGCACGTGATCAGCCTGCACCTGCACGCCGACATCGACGTGCCGCTGCACGTGACGATCGTGGCCGAAGAGTAGCGCTAAGCGAGAGGCAAGTCGCGGTGGCCGGTACGCCCAAGGCGCGCGGGGATTCGGGCTCGGTCGCGCTGCTGGACGCGCCGGTACCGCCGCATTCGGTCGAGGCCGAGCAGGCGGTGCTGGGCGGCCTGCTGCTCGATCCGGTGGCCTGGGAGAACATCGCGGACGTCGTCACGCAGGAAGACTTCTACCGTCCCGATCACCAGCTGATTTTCGCCGCCATCGGCACGCTCGCCGGGGAAGGCAAACCCTGCGACGTAGTGACGGTGTCCCAGCATCTGGAGCGCACCGGCAAGCTCGAGCCGGCCGGCGGACTCGCCTACCTGAGCTCGGTTGCGCGCGATACCCCCACGGCCGCCAACGTGCGCGCCTACGCGGACATCGTGCGCGAGCGCTCGCTGTTGCGGCAGCTGATCCGCGCCGGCACCGACATCGCCTCCGCCGTGTTCAACAACGACGGCGAGACCGCGCGCGAGCTGGTTGACCGCGCCGAGCAGCGCGTGTTCGATATTGCCGAATGGGGCTTCCGCAAGCGCGACGGCGCGGTGGCGGTCCGCCAGCTGCTCCCCGGGGTCATCGATCAGATCGATGACTGGCACAACAATCCCGACAAGCTGCGCGGCCTGCCGACCGGATTCACCGACTTCGACAAGCTCACCGGCGGCCTGCGCCCCGGCGATCTGATGATCGTGGCCGGACGGCCCTCGATGGGCAAGACCACGCTCGCCGTGAACATGGCCGAATACGCGGCCGTGAACCCCGCGACCCGAGCCTCGGTGGCGATCTTCAGCATGGAAATGCCCTCCGAGCAGGTCATCACCCGCATGCTGGCCTCGATCGGGGGCGTAGCGCTCAACAGCCTGCGCAGCGGCCGCATTTCCGACGACGACTGGGTGCGGATCACCGGCGCGACCAGCCAGCTGTCGGAAGCCAAGATCTTCGTCGACGAGACCCCGGCCCTCAACCCCACGGAGCTGCGCGCCCGTGCGCGGCGCGTCAAGCGCGAGCACGGCTTGAGCCTCATCGTGGTCGATTACCTGCAGCTCATGTACGTGCCGGGCACGCGGGAAAACCGCGCCACCGAGATTGCCGAGATCTCCCGCGGGCTCAAGGCGCTCGCCAAGGAGCTGCAGGTGCCGGTGATCGCACTCTCGCAGCTCAATCGTGCGGTCGAGCAGCGCGAGCACAAGCGGCCGGTGATGTCGGACCTGCGCGAATCCGGATCGCTCGAGCAGGATGCGGACCTGATCCTGCTCATCTATCGCGAAGAGGTCTACGACCGCAACACCACCAAGAAGGGCGTCGCGGAAATCGATCTGGTCAAACACCGCAACGGCGAGATCGGCACCTTCCTGCTCACCTTCCAGGGGCAGTTCACGCGCTTCGCCAACTACGCGCCCGACAGTTACGCGGAAGGCGTCTTGCGGTGAGCGGCCTGATCCGGGCCGTCATCGACACTCACGCCCTGCAGCACAACCTCGGCATCATCCGTGCGCGCGCCGGCCGTGCCCGGGTCATGGCGGTGGTCAAGGCCAACGCCTACGGGCATGGGCTGACGGCAACCGCGCTCGCGTTGCAGGCGGCTGACGCCTTCGGGGTGGCGCGCCTGGAGGAGGGGCTCGCACTGCGCCGCGCGGGCATCACCCAGCCCATCGTGCTGCTCGAGGGCGTGTTCGACCCGCAGCAGCTCGAGCTTGCGGCGCAGCACCGGCTCGACCTGGTGGTGCACCATGCGCCGCAGGTCGAGTTGCTGGAGCACAGGCGCGGCACGCACCGCTTCGTGCTGTGGATCAAGATCGACACCGGCATGAACCGTCTCGGCTTCCCGCACCAGGAGTTTGCAGCCGCGCTCGCGCGAGTCTGCCATCTCACACCCGCACCGCTCGAGATCCGCCTGCTCACGCATCTGGCGTGCGCCAACGAGCGCGATGCGGCCGTGACGCAGGCGCAGCTGACGCGCTTTCGGCAATCGACGCGCGATCTTCAGTACGCGGTCAGCATCGCCAACTCCGCCGGCCTCTTCGGCGCGGTGCCGCTCGGGTGCGACTGGGTGCGGCCGGGGCTCGCGCTCTACGGCGCCTCCCCGTTTGCGGACTGTTCGGCGAGCGATCTGGGGCTCAAGCCCGCGATGCGGCTCGAGAGCTCGGTCATCGCCGTCCGAGAGGTCGCGCGCGGTGAGAGCGTCGGCTACGGCGGCGCCTGGGTGGCCGCGCGTGATTCGCGCATCGCCATCATCGCGGCGGGCTACGGCGATGGCCTGCACCGCAGCCTGGCCGGCGGCACACCGGTCCTGGTAGGCGGTGAGCGCGCCCCGCTCGCCGGCCGGGTGTCGATGGACATGCTGGCGGTGGATGTGTCCGGGTTGCGCGAGGTGCACGTCGGCACGCCGGCGGTTCTGTGGGGGCCCGGACTGCCGGTGGAGGAGGTGGCGCGCCACGCCGGCACGATCCCGTACGAGCTGCTGTGTGCCGTGAGCCAGCGCGTGGGGCTCGTAGTGGGCGGCGGTGAGCCGCTCTGACTGGATTGCTGCGCCGCAGCCGGCGTCAGTTCACGAAGAACCCCATCTTCACGCCGGCGAGCTGAATCACGTCATTGTCGGAGAGGCGGGTCGCCTGGGCTCCGATCGGGGTACCGTTGAGCAACGGGTAGTCGTTGGCCTTGCCGCTGTCGACGTGCACGATGTAGTAGGCCTCGGCGCGGCGCGTGATCGCGGCCACCTGCACCCCGGGACGGCCGAGCGTGGTGAGGGCCTTGCTGAGCTCGACCTCGCGGCCTGCGAACGCGCCCGACAGCACCTGCAGTTTCGCCTTCTTCAGCGCCGCGGCGCCGTCCGCGAGCGCGCGTGAGCGCGCGGTCGCCGAGAGCGAGCCGCCGGCCTGCTCGGCGGCCGCGGCGGCGGTGCGTACCTTCTCCACCGGCCGGGCGGAGGGCTGGATCACCATGGTCTTCTCGAACTCGTCCTGCTGCTCGTCGTCCTCGACGAAGCGCAGCTGATGGTGACCGACGGTGATGACGTCGCCGTGCTGCAGGGCATGCTTCTTGATCAGCTTGCCGTTGACGTAGGTGCCGTTGGTGCTGTTCAGATCCTCGAGGAACGAGTCGTTGAGGATATTGATGATCAGCGAGTGGTGACCGCTGACGGCAGCGTTGTCAATGCGGATGTCGTTGTCAGGGAGCCGGCCGATGGTGTAGCGCTCCTTGTTCATGTTGTATTCCGCCATCACTTGGCTATCCAGGCTCAAGACCAACCTTGCCATGTGCTATTGCCTCTCTCGCGTGTCAGCCGAACCAACCGAGGATCTTGTCGAAGATCTTGGTGCGAGCCGGGAACGCATCCACGATGTGTGCCATCACCACCGAGACGTTGTCCCGGCCTCCATTGTCGTTGGCCAGCTGGATCAGTTGCTTGGCGACCGTATCCAGATTAGCACTAAAGGTATTGATCGTTAAGTGAATATCTTCGTCTTCGACCATGTCCGATAGACCGTCCGAGCACAGGATGTACACCTCGCCCTTGCCCACCGGCACTTCCTGGATTTCCACGTCGACGTTCGATTCGACCCCGAGCGCCCGCGTGACGTAGTTCTTGTTTCCCGCGCGCTGTGCTTCCTCGGCGGAGTAAAAGCCCCGGTCGACGAGCTCCTGCAGCAGGGAGTGATCCATGGTCACCTGCTCGAGCTTGTCGCCGCGCTGGCGGTACAGCCGTGAATCACCCACGTGTGCAATTGTGACCTTGTTGTCAAAAAACAGCGCCGCGACCACGGTGGTGCCCATGCCCTCGCATTGCGGCTGGGTGCGCGCAGTCTGATAGATGATCTTGTTGGCTCGGCTGATGGCATCGCGCAGGATGATGTTGGGTCGTGACAGGCCGGACTCACGGTCCGGTACCGAAAGGTCTTCGCGCTCCACGTGCTCGCGCACCAGGTTGACGATGGTCTTCACGGCGATGCCGCTCGCGACTTCGCCGGCGTTATAGCCGCCCATGCCGTCGGCGAGCACCAGCAGCCCGATGTCCGGATCAACGGCAATGGTGTCCTCGTTGTGTTCGCGGACCTTGCCGGTGTCGGTGAGCCCGACGAAACGCAGCTTGTTTCGCAAGTTCATGCTGCGACCCGGCCCGCCAGTGGTCCACCGATTGTGATACGCGTCACTTTCCTGTCCCCGATCCGAGCCGCCATACGCTAGCATCGCCAGCAGGCAGGCCGGGCGGCTTTGGTCACAAAAGAAGCCAATCGGGCCTCCCCCGGCGCGAATCCTAGCCGAAAGTCGACCGAAGGCGCATCGATGGCTCGCCCGAATGCGGTGTTCGTGTGTGGTTCCTGCGGGGGCGAGACCCTCAAGTGGCAGGGGCAGTGCCCGCTGTGCGGCGAGTGGAATTCGCTCGAGCAGCGCAACCCGACGCGCACGCGCCCCGCCGCGCCGGCGCTCGCCG
>Ga0137403_10004383_pt1 | contig 12331 bp, 10 predicted proteins | sample CZOMad2_1_16fung_FD_122057 | JGI IMG/M metagenome (GOLD analysis project Ga0137403, IMG submission 122057) | Vadose zone soil fungal communities from Angelo Coast Range Reserve, California, USA - CZOMad2_1_16fungal (Hybrid Assembly) | ecosystem: Environmental > Terrestrial > Soil > Vadose zone...
GACGTGGAGGAAGCCAAGGAGTTCGAGGTCGCGCCCGTGCTGGAGGCCGCGGTCCGGCGCTGGCAGGAAGGGCGCCCCGGACCGCAGCCAAAGCTCTCGGTGGATCCCGCGGCTGCCCGCGCCCGGGCGCGGCTGCCGGTGCGCGCCTTCGAGCAGGCGATCGCGAACCTGCTCGACAACGCGGCGGAAGCCACCGAGGGCCGGCCCGCGCGCGACGTCCGCATCTCGCTGGAGCGCGCCGGCGAGGAGCTTCGGATGGTGGTCGCGGACAACGGGGTCGGTGTCCCCGAACCGCTCCTGCGCCGGATCGGCGAACCGTTCTTCACCACCAAGGAGCCGGGCCGGGGGACGGGCCTGGGCCTGTATCTGGCGCGCCACGTGGTCGAACGGGAGGGCGGGGAGATGCGGGTCGACTCGACCGAGGACCGTGGAACGCGTGTGACGCTCACGATGCCGGAGGCCTGAGCAGATGTTAGAAACGGCGCCATGCGCATCCTGATCGTCGACGACGACGAGCCGTTCCGCCTCGCGTTGCGCAACGCGTTCGTGCGGCGCGGTTACGAGGTCTCGCTGGCGGGTTCCCCGGCCGAGGCCGAAACGTCGCTGCGCGAGGCAATGCCCCAGTACGCGGTGGTCGACCTGCGCATGCCGGGAGGCTCCGGTCTCGACGTGGTGCGCGTGCTGCGCGCGCTTCCCAAGGCGCCTCAAGTCGTCGTGCTCACCGGATACGGCACGATCGGCACCGCCGTGGAGGCCATCCGCCTGGGCGCCATCAACTACTTGACCAAGCCGGCCGACGCGGACGAGATCGAGGCGGCGCTCCAGGGGAAGCGGCCTCCGCCGATGGACGACGTGCCCTCGCTCGATCGGCAGGAATGGGAGTATCTCAACCGCATCCTCGCCGATTGCAGCGGCAACATCTCCGAGGCGGCGCGGCGCTTGAAGATGCACCGGCGCACGCTGCAGCGGAAGCTCCAGAAGCACCCCCCGAAGATCTGACCGAGGCGTAGCAAGAGCGGGGCCGCCGTGTTATCCCCGGCCCCCTCATGATTCAGGTCCAGGACGTCACCAAGGCATTTGCCGGCAAGAAATTGTTCGAGAACGTCAGCACGACGTTCCCGCCGGGGCGGCGCTATGGCCTGACCGGCCCCAACGGCGCCGGCAAGACCACCTTCATGAAGATCCTGGCGGGAGAGCTGGAACCGGACACCGGAATGGTGTCGCGTCCGAAGCGCTTCTCCGTGCTGAAGCAGGACCAGTACGCCTACGAAGACCGGAAGGTGCTCGACGTGGTCCTGATGGGAAACGCGGCGCTCTGGGAGGCGATGCAGGAGAAGGAGCGGCTGCTGGCCAAGCCGGACCTGTCCGACGAAGACGGCGCCCGCCTCGGCGAGCTGGAGGGCGTCATCGCCGAGGAGGACGGCTACTCGGCCGAGGCGCAGGCCGCGACCCTCCTCGAAGGACTCGGAGTCTACCAGGCGGACCAGCAGCGCCTGATGAAGGAGATCACCGGCGGCAACAAGGTCCGCGTGCTGCTGGCGCAGGCGCTGTTCGGAAAGCCCACCGCGCTGCTCCTCGACGAGCCCACCAACTCGCTCGATCTCGACTCCATCCACTGGCTCGAGGATTTCCTCCTGCAGTACGAGGGCACGCTGATCGTCATCTCCCACGACCGGCACTTCCTGAACGCGATCTGCACGCACATCGCCGACATCGATTACGAGACCATCATCACCTACGGCGGCAGCTACGACGACATGGTCCGCGCCAAGGGGCAGGTCCGCGGCCGGATCGAGTCGGAGAACGCCGACAAGATGAAGAAGCGCGCCCAGCTTCAGGAATTCGTCGCCCGCTTCTCGGCGGGAACGCGCGCCTCGCAGGTGCAGAGCCGCATCAAGCAGCTGGAGAAGCTCTCGCTGGCGGATCTGAAGAAGTCGAACATCGCCCGCCCGTTCATCAAGTTCGAGCAGAAACGGCCCAGTGGAAAACAGACCCTCACCATCGAGGGCTTGAGCAAGCGCTTCGACAAGCCGCTCTTCACCGGCTTCTCCGGCCTGATCACGCGAGGCGAGAGGGTCGCGGTGGTGGGCCGCAACGGGGTGGGCAAGACCACGTTGATCCGCACGCTGATCGGCGAGTTGGAGCCGGACGCCGGCAAGGTCGGCTGGGGACACGAAGCGCAGATCGGCTACATGCCACAGGACGTGAAGCCGATCATCCCGACCCACACCACCTGCTTCGACTACCTGCACGACATCGATCCCAGCGCCGGCAACGAGGAGATCCGCGGCCTGCTCGGCCGGATGCTCTTCCGCGGCGACGAAGGCATGAAGCCCACCAAGGCGCTGAGCGGCGGCGAAGCGGTCCGCCTGCTCTTCTGCAAGCTGATGCTGGTCAAGCCCAACGTGCTGGTGCTGGACGAGCCGACCAACCACCTCGACCTGGAGTCGATCTCCGCCCTGGGGGACGGCCTCTCGAGCTATCCCGGCACCGTCATCTTCGTCGCGCACGACCGCGACCTGATCGATACGGTGGCCACCCGCATCCTCGCCTTCCACCATGGCGGCCTCGAGGACTTCGCCGGCGATTACGAGACGTTTCTGGAGAGGCACGGCGGCTTCATCGACGCGCACTGAGCAGGTCTCCGCGCCACCGGACCAGGGCCGAGACGGGGAAGGGCCGGCATTCGCGCTACAATGACGGGCATGCCCGCTCCGGAGCGGATCGCCATCATCGGTCTGGGATTGATCGGAGGCTCGCTGGCGCTGGCGCTGCGGCGGTCGCGGCCCGACACCCGGATCCTCGGCATCGACGTGGACCCGCGGGCGCGGGAGCAGGCGCTCGAAGAGCGCGCCGCCGATGCCACCATGACCCTCGAGGACGCTGATTTCATGGAATCCGACACGGTCGTCCTCTGCGCGCCTGCGCAGCCGCTTCTGGACATGCTGCCCGGCGTGGCGGCGCGGATGCGCCCGGGAGCGCTGCTCACGGACGTCTGCGGCGCGAAGGAGCGCATCTGCGCCGCCGCGGCCGCGCAGGATCGGGTCGTCTTCATCGGTGGACATCCGATGGCGGGAACGGAATTCCCTGGATTCGTCGCCGCCAACCCGGCGCTCTTCTCCCACTGCACGGTGGCGCTCTGCCCGCCCGTCGGAGCGGAGGATCCGGAAAGGAGGCGAGACTCGATCCAGCGCGTTCGCGACCTGTGGACCGCCTGCGGAGCGGACAGGCTGCTCGATGTGGAGCCTGACGTGCACGACCGCGCGATCACGATCGCTTCCCATCTTCCCTACCTGGCGGCCGCCGCCGTGGCCCAGGCGCTGCTCGAGTCCGACAAGGACGTCCTCGCGCGCGAGCTGGCCGCTGGGGGGTTCCGTGACACCACGCGCCTCGCCGGAGATGGGACCGTGGGAGGGGCGGCGGCGCTGAACCGCTTCGTTCCCGGCGCCGCGCGCGCATTGGCGGACCGCCTGCGCGCGCTCGCGCAAGAGCTGGAGCAAAGCCCGGAAGCGGCTTTGAAACAACTCGCCTTGGTGGCCGGCGAGCGCAGGCGGATGCGCATGCCGCCGGCCGCGCCCCCTCCGCCACCGCGCGTTCGCCCGCGCTGAATCGCCGCATTGCCGGGGCAGCGCTCCTGCTCTACAAGTCCGCGATGCGCGTGGCCCCGGTCCTGTGCCTGGTCTGCCTGGGCCAGGGCGCATTCGCGCAGCCCGTGCCCGAACCGCGGCGCGAGACCCCGCCTGCGCCTCCGGAAGCGCTCACGCCACCGAAGCTGATCGCGGAAGTGCCTCCACCCTACCCGGCCGGTGCCAGCGGCGCCGCCCGCGTGGTGCTGCAACTCGACGTGGACGAGCAGGGGAGCCCCGGCAACCTGGTGGTGCTCGGCGAACCGCAGCCCGTGTTCGACGAGGCGGCGCTCGCCGCGGCCCTGCAGCTCCGCTTCGAGCCCGCCCGCCGCGGCGATCAGCCGGTCGCCGTCCGCATCCAGTACGCGTTCAACTTCGTCCCCCCGCCTCCTTTGGAGCCGCCGCGGGCCGACGAGCTGCCCCCGAACCTGGCCGGAGACATCCGCGAACGCGGCACTCGGCGAAAGCTCTCGGGGATCGAGGTGGTCGCCGCCGGCAAGAGCGCCTTCAGCGACAAGGACGGCCGGTTCGAGCTGCGCGGGATCCCGGAGGGGGAGCCGATCGAGGTCGTCGTCGCCGCTCCCGGTTACCAGCGCTTCACCGCCCGCGAGACGGTGCCGCCAGGGCAGAAGCTCGAGGTCGAGTACCGCCTGCAGCCGCTGTTCGCCAGCCCCTTCGAAGCCACCGTCGAAGGCGAGCGCGAGCGCACCGAGATCTCGCGAACGACCATCAGCAGGGAGGAGGCGGAAAAGGTCGCGGGCGCGCAGGGCGACTCGCTCAAGGTGGTGGAGGATCTGCCCGGCGTGGCGCGCACCAGCCCGATCGGCGGAGGGTTGCTGGTGATCCGCGGCAGCAAGCCGGGCGATTCGCTGGTGTACCTGGACAGCGAGCCGATTCCACTCCTGTTCCACTTCGGGGCGCTCTCCAGCACGGTGAACCCGGATCTGCTCGAAGCGATCGATTTCATCCCAGGCAACTTCAGCGCCCGCTATGGCGATCTCACCGGCGGCCTGGTCGAGGTGCGCACGCGCAAGCTGCGGGACGAGCTGCACGGGTACGCGAACCTCAACTTCCTCGAGGGCAGCGCGCTGGTCGAAGGCGCGGTCCCCGGAGTTCCCGGCCTCAGCATCGCCCTGGCCGGCCGGCGGAGCTATATCGACTACATCCTGCGGGCGGCCGTCTCCGGCAACGAGGATTTCGGCCTGACGGTCGCGCCGCGCTACTACGACGCGCAGCTGCGCGTGGATTTCCGGCCGCCGGACAGCGCGCACAGCTTCTCCTTCCTGGCTCTCACCTCCGACGACGTCCTCGGGCTGGTCCTCAACCGGCCCACCGCGCGGGACCCGAACCTCTCCGGATCGATCGACGCCGAGACCGGCTTCCAGCAGCTGCGCCTCAAGCACGAATGGCGCAGCGGAGCGGCTTCGATCACCACCGTAGGGATGTTCGAGCGCCTGCTGCTCAGCTTCGACGTGGGCACGAACAACCTGCACCTGCTCGGCCACGACACCTATCTGCGAACTACCGCCGCCTGGGAAGCCTCCGACAGGGTGTCGTTCGCGACCGGTCTGGACTTCGCCAACCGCCGCGCGCAGGTGGCGGCGGTGTTCCGCCAGTCCTTCCTCTTCCGAGAAGGCGAATTCAACAACCAGGGGCCGAGGCCGGACGACGAGGTGTTCCGGTCGCCGCCGGCGCTCTACACCCGGTTCACGCCCGGCATCTGGGCGGAGGCGCGCATCGGCGTGCTTCCCAATCTCTGGATCACACCGGGGGCGCGGCTCGACCTGTACCGCTTCGGTCCGGCGGAGCCCCACACCAACTGGACCTTCACTCCCCGCCTCACCGCGCGCTGGGAGACGTCCGAAACGCTCGCCCTCAAGGCGGGGATCGGCCTGTACTCGGAGGGCGCGCGCAACGGCGATGCGGCGTATCCATTCGGGAACCCCGCGGTGGCGCCGGAGCGGGCGTGGCAGGCCACGCTGGGCGTGGAAACGCGGCCGCTTCCCGGCGTCTTCATCAGCGCGGAAGGGTTCTACAAGCGCCTGTCCGATCTGATCGTCCGCACCGACGCGGTGGAGACGGTCGGAGGGGTCACCCGGCAGCAGATCCTCGACAACGCAGGCACCGGCCGCGTATTCGGGCTCGAGCTGCTCATCCGCAAGGAGCTGACGGAGCGGTTCTTCGGCTGGGTCGCGTACACCCTCTCGCGCAGCGACCGCATCGATCGCCCCGGTGAAGCGCGGCGGCTCTTCGACTTCGATCAGACGCACAACCTGACGGTGATCGCCTCGTACAAGCTGGGCGGTGGGTGGCAGCTGGGAGGCAGGTTCCGGATCATCGGCGGCAACCCGGACACGCCGGTGATCGGCGCCCGCTACCTGGCGAACTTCGACGCCTACCTGCCCATCTACGGCGCGACCAATTCCCTCCGGGTGCCCGCGTTCCACCAGCTCGACGTGCGCGTCGACAAGACCTGGACGTTCGACGGCTGGATGCTCGACCTGTACCTCGACGTCCTCAACGCGTACAACCATCGGGCCCTGGAAGGCTCCGTCTACAGCTACGATTTCTCGCAGCACGCCTACTTCGAGGGCCTCCCGGTGATTCCGACCCTGGGCCTGAAGGGATCGTTCTGATGTGGCGGCTCCTTCCAGGCGCGGCCACCGAAGGTGGCTTAGCGCCTACGCCTGAGCGCGATCACTCGCCGGTTCGGTTGAGACGCGTTCTAGTCGCCGCCGCGGCGCTGCTCGCGGCATGTCCCGACAACCTCGAGGCCCAATCGCACGTGAGCAAGCTGCGGGTGCTCGCGGTCCGGGCGGACCCGCCGGAGCTGGTCCTGGTACCGGATGCCGGTCTGCCCGCCACCACGCTGACGGCCCTCGCAGTCGACCCCTCTGACGCCTCCGTCTCCATCCAGTTCGCGCTTTGCTCGGAGATCACCTCCACGCCCTCGCCGACGCTGCCCTGCCCCGGGACCGCCGGCATCGAGCTGCCCGATGCGGGCCCGCTGTCGGCGCTCCTGGACCTGGCCGACCCCGGGATCGCCGCATTTGCCTCGCAAGCCCGTCTCGACGGCGGAGCGTTCGACGCAGGCTCTGGGATCGAGCAGCAGCTGGACCAGGGCGTGTCGCTGCTCGTCGGGTTCTCGGCTCGAGCCGGCGCGCAGCGGTTGGATGGCTTCACCACCCTGACGCTCCGGTCAAACGCGCGAGGACCGGCTGGCACGAATCCGGATCCTCCCGATCTGGAGATCGGCGACGGCGGACCCATCCCAGCAAGAGATGTGGTGCGGTTGCAGCCTGTCGTGACGGGCGACGACTCGAAGACCTACCAGTTCAGCTTCTTCGCCACCGAGGGGAGCATCTCCTCTCTCCGCTCCACCAACCGGACCGCTACCGGCCAGCTCACGGCTACCTGGGTGGAGTGGACCGCGCCCGACGTGGCGCCGCCGGTTCCCGTTCGCTTCTGGGTCGTGCTCCGGGAAACCGACGCCGGGACCGCTTGGATCGAGCGGTCCGCCGTCATGACACCCTGACGGGCGGACGAGCGCCCTTGAGGTGTGTTCACCGTTGAGCATGCGTACCGTTCCGCAGGGAGGGACGGATTGGACGCACCCAACTCGACGCCACGCCGAAGCCGCGTTCTCGCCCTGCTGCCCGGCGTACCGCTGCCCGCCAATACGGGAGGCGCGCTACGGGCGCTCACCACGCTGCGCGCGCTCGACCAGACGTTCGACACCACCGTCCTCGCGTGGGCGCGCGACGGCGAAGACCGGCAGGCGCTCGACCGCATGCTGGAGGGCCGGCTGCGCGTGGTCGAGCGGACCGGCCCCGTGGATTCGCTGTTCGCCGAGGGCATGGGGTTCGTTCTCGGATGTCCCGCCGGCTATTGCCGCTACGGCTGGTTTCCCTCGGTGCTCAAGCGCCTGCTGGAATCGGAGAAGTTCGACTTCATCCACTTCGATCACCCGCACACCGCGCTGACCTGGCCGCAGATCAAGCAGATGCAGCCGCAGGCGCTGCTGGTGCTCGACGCGCACAATGTCGAATCGGAGATCATGGAGCGGCTCGCCGAGTCCGCGCCACGCTGGCAGCGCAAAGGGCTACGGTGGCAGGCGGGGCGCATTCGCGAGCTCGAGCGCTCCCTGGCGCGAAACCTGGACCTGGTGTTCACCTGCTCGGAAAAGGACGCTGTGGCGTTCCGCGAGATGGGTGCGCGGCGCGTGCGCGTAGCGCCGAACGCCATCCCGCCGCTTCCGGCCCCCTTGGTTGCGCAGCGCCAGGACGTGGTGTTCGTCGGATCGCTGGACTGGCGTCCGAACGCGGACGCGGCCGCGCTGCTGGCGAAGGAGATCTGGCCTCGCTGCCGCGCGCTCCTGCCGGGGGCGCGGCTGGTGATCGTCGGCCGCAACCCGCCGCTGGCGATCCAGGCGCTCGGGTCGCGGGACGTGATGGTCGAAGGCAGCGTCCCTTCCGTGCGGCCATACCTGGATCGCGCATTCGCCACCGCCATCCCCCTGCGCGCTGGCTCCGGGACCCGCATCAAGATCCTCGAGGCCTGGGCGGCAGGGGTCCCGGTGATCGCGAGCCGGATCGCGGCAGAAGGGCTCCCGTACTCTGACGGAAAGGACCTGATCCTGGCGGAGGAGCCTGGCGAGTTCGCGCGCGGGTTGGTCCGGCTCTGGCGCGACCAGCAGCTCGCAGACAGCCTCGCGCGAGAGGGGCGGCGTACCGTGGCGCCGTTCACCATCGAGAAGGTCGGCGAAACGGTGGCGCGCGATTACAGGGAGCTGCTCGATCCGGCGAGCGCGCGCTTGTACAACGAGGCATACGCCCCGGCCATGGCGGCCACGCCGTAAGCGCGAGCGCGCTCCACCGCGCGCGCCTCGATCGCCGCGCGGGCTCCGCTTTCCTGGAGGCGGCGCAGAGCGTCGGAGAGCGCACTCGGGTCGCCCGGCGGCACCAGCACGCCCGCTCCACCCTCGAGCAGGTCCGGCAGCTCACCGACGGCGCTCGCCACCACGCAGCGACCCAACGCCAGCGCCTCCAGCGCCGCCAGCGGCAGCCCTTCGGTGAGCGAGGGCAAGGCGATGACGTCCGCGGCCGCGAAGACGTCTCGCGGGTCCTCCAGGTAGCCGAGAAAGCGCGCATCCAGCTCGCGAGCCGAATCTTCGAGGGCAGCGCGAATCGGCCCGTCTCCTGCGAGGAGCAGGGTCGCCCCCAGACCGCGCGCGGCCTCGAACAGCACGCGATGTCCCTTCTCCGGCGCCAGCCGCCCGATCAGCGCGATCGTGTACGCGTTCGGATGAACGCCCAGCTTGACGCGCGCCGCGCCCCGCTCCGACTCCGAGATCGGGAGCGGAGGCGGCAAGCCGGTGGGCACGAAGGCGACGGGCGCCGCGCGGACCCAACGCCGCAACTTCCGCTCCAGCGCGCGAGAGACTGCCGCCACCCCCCGGGTGAAGTTTCCCAGCACGCGCGCCACGCTTTCATAGAGGCGAACCGCGGCCGTCGCGCGGGTATCGCCATGAAACGTCGCAACCACCGGCACGCGCGCCAGCCACCCCGCGATCAGGGCGACGAACAAAGCCTTGAAGTCGTGCGCGTGCAGCAGCCGCACGCCCTCCAGCAGGGCAACCCGGGCCACGGCGCGCGCGCAGCGGAAGTCGATCCGCGAGCCGCTTTCGAATCGCACTGCCCGGAGCCCGCGCCGCCGCGCCTCCTCCTCCAGCGCGCCGGCCGTCCCGGGCCGCGCGATGGCGCCGACGATAGGCAGGTACGGGCTGGGAGTCGATGCGGAGAGCGCCAGCAGTGCCCGATCGGCGCCGTACAGCTCCGTGCCCTGGCGAAGGTGGAGGACCGGGATCACGATCGGGTGGCGAGCTCTCGGTACAGCATCTCGTACGCGTCCACCATCGGTTCGATGGAATGCCGTCGCGCCCGCTCGGCCGCCCGCGCGCCCAGGCGCGCGCGCAGCTCCCCATCGCCGACGAGGCGCTGCAGCGCGGATCCGAGCGCGAGGCGATCCCCGGGCGGCACCAGCAGGGCGGTTTCCTCGTGGCCGTGAATCTCCGCCACGGGGACCAGGTCGTGCGCGAGCGTGGGCAGGCCGGCGGCCATCGCCTCCAGCATGCTGAGCGACCGGCCTTCGCTCAGCGAAGTCTGCGCGTACACGTCGAGCGCGGGCAACAGGCGCGCGGCCTCGGGGATCAGGCCCTTGAAGTGCACGTTGGCGTGGCCCCGGGAGGTGGCGCGGAGGGATTCTTCCAGGGGACCTTCGCCGATCAGCAGGAGGTGTACGTCGGCCCGATTGGCGAACTTGTCCAGGAACGCCTGCAGCAACCGGTCCGGTCCCTTGATCTCGCGCAATCCGCCCACGTACCCGACCGCTACTGCGCCTTCCGCGATCCCCAACTCGATCCGGGCCGCTCCGCGCGGCGTGAACGCCTTGGACTCGAGCGGGACGCCGTTGGCGATCACCGGCACGCGCGCGCCGCTGGGCGCCCAGCCCAGGATGTCCTGCCGCACCTTGTCGCCGCACGCCACCAGCACGTCGGTGGCCCGCGCCGCCAGCGCGGCGGCATGGCGCTTCTTCCCCTCGGGCGTGCGCTGCTCGTGGAACGTCGCCATCACGCGCGTCTTCGGGCGCAGCGCCCGCACGGCGACGCCGTTGAGCCAGGGGCCGAGATCATGCGCGTGCAGCACCGTCGCATCGCGCTTCTCCAGCTCGCGGCGGATCCCCATCAGGGCTGGAATGCTCATGCCGTCGGCGGGGAGCAGCTCCACGGGGACGCCTTGCCTGAGCGCCAGTTGGCGGATCGGGCCGTCCTGTCCCAGGGCGAGGATGGAGGACTCGATGCCGCGGGCGCGGCTGCGCGCCGCGAGCTGGACGACGAGTTGCTCCAGCCCGCCGAACCCCAACCCGTAGATGAGGTGCGCGACCCGGACGGACATGCCTGGAAGGTAGGCACGGCCCCATCCGCCGGCTATGCAGCCTGCCTGCGCAGCGCCAGCATGGCCACTCCGCCCAGGATCAACGCCAGCGCGCCGACCGCGCGGGGAGCCACGCTCTCGCCTGCCAAAGCAGCGCCCAGACCCACCGCCACCACCGGGTTCACGTACGCATAGCTCGCCGCCAGCGTCGGGCGCACTCGTGAGAGGAGGAACTGGTACGCGCTGTAACCGACGATCGACCCGGCGACGATCAGATATCCGAGCGCGAGGGCGGAGCGCGCCGAGGGTACCGCCGTCATCCGCTCGCCGTGCAGCAGGGCGAGCACCAGCATCACCAGGCCGCCGGCCAACATCTGCGCCGCGCTGGCCATCAGCCCCTTCGGCAGCGGCAGCCGGCGGCTGTAGATGGATCCCAGCGCCCAGCTCGCGCAGCTCACCGTCAACACCAGCGCTCCGGCGGGGTTCGCCCGCAGATCGCCGCCAGTCTGGAGAATGGCGACTCCGGCGAGTCCGACGCCGAGGCCGATCCACTCGCCGCGCGACGGCCAGCGGCCGAAGAGTCCCGCGATCAGCGCCACCCAGAGCGGGACGGAAGCGATGGCGACGGCGGCCACGCCCGAGCTCACCCACTGCTCGGCGATGACTACGCAGGCGTTGCCGCAGACCAGCAGCGAGCCGACGATCAGTGAAGACCGCCACTCCGTCCGGGTGGGCGCGGGCGCTCCTCGCGCGCGAACGAAAGCGTAGGTCACCGCGCCGGCGATGACGAACCGCAGACCCGCGAGCAACAGCGGCGGAAAGCCTTCCAGCGCGATGCGGATACCGAGGAAGGTGGAGCCCCAGATCACGTACAGCGAGCCCAGGGCCATCCAGATCCGGGAGCGTTCGGTCGTCATGATGCGCGATCAGATGCAGGCCGCGGCGTACCGATCCAGCCACAGCCGGACCCCGAATCCCGCGTCAACTGTACTGGGTATCGTAAGGGTGCGGAAAAACTGTGCTGTAGAGGGCCGGTCAGTCCTCGTCGATGCTCTGCTGCGCCTTGGCCGCCTCCAGCAGCAGATCGACCAGCTTGTCGGCGAGGCCTTTGCTCCCGGGCAGCGCCTCCTGGTAGGTGCGCCGCACCGCCGCCTCGCGGCGCGGATCGAGGACGGCGCGCCCCGTCTGCCGCTTCGAGTCGCCGATCACCTTCGCTACTTCCAGGCGGCGCTGGACCAGCACCCCGAGGTCGTGATCGATGGCGTCGACCCACGCCCGGAGCTGCGCCAGCGGAAGCCGCGCGTCCGGGTGCAACGCCAGGTTCCGCGCCAGCTCGGCGAAGCGCGCGGGCACCAGCGCCTGTTCGGCGTCGGAAAGCGCGCGGGCCGGATCGTCGTGCACCTCGACCATCAGCCCGTCCGCGCCCGCGGACCACGCGCCGCGCGCCAGGCCCTCGACCAGGTCCGCCCGCCCGGCCGCGTGCGATGGATCCGCGATGATCGGCAGGTGGGTGAGCGGCCGCGCCGCGAGCATTCCGCCCACGTCCAGCGTGTTGCGCGTCGATGTTTCGAAAGTGCGGATGCCGCGCTCGCAGAGGATCACGCGCATCTCGCCGGCCGCCATGATGTACTCGGCAGCGCCGAGCCACTCGTCCACGGTGGAGCCAGCGCCGCGCTTGAGCAGGACCGGCCTCCCGGCGCGGCCGACCGCGCGCAGCAGGTCGAAGTTCTGCATGTTGCGCGCGCCGATCTGCAGGACATCGGCCTTCTCCGC
>Ga0137403_10007472_pt1 | contig 12331 bp, 11 predicted proteins | sample CZOMad2_1_16fung_FD_122057 | JGI IMG/M metagenome (GOLD analysis project Ga0137403, IMG submission 122057) | Vadose zone soil fungal communities from Angelo Coast Range Reserve, California, USA - CZOMad2_1_16fungal (Hybrid Assembly) | ecosystem: Environmental > Terrestrial > Soil > Vadose zone...
GACGAGCTCTTCGCGCTCGACGAGAGCATGCGCGCGATGTTCGGGGTGCTGGAGGAGAAGGATCCCGTGCTCGGGCCGCTGCGGGCGTGGCGGGACGGGACCTATCGCCGCCATCGCGGCGGCCGGGTCACGCCGGCCGCCGAGTGACGCGAGTGGGTCAGCGTCGATGAGCCCGCCGCGACGGTGACGTCCCCAGGTCTGCCGCCGTGGACGGTCCTTCCACCCAGTTGATGTCCCAGGCTCGATCGACAGTGATGAACGTCAACGAGCCCGCGGGGAGCCAGGCCTCATGGACCATCTTCGCGGGCATGAGGTTGAACGAGCCGGGGCCGAGCTTGGCCCGCTTCCCGTCGCACGCGAGGGTCGCCGTCCCGCGGATCATCGTGTGGGTCTCGTTGGCGCTGTGCCAGTGCTTGCGGACGTGGATCGCGGCCGGTGTCCGGATCATCAGCTGCGTCGCCTGAGTCGTCTGGTCGACGTGGAGAATCGCGATCTCGGGCGACTTCGCGCCGAGCTCGGGGATGATCTTGCTCCACGTGAGATCCGAGTATCCCGTGAAGATCGGCGGCTGAGCCGCCGGTGCCGGCGTCGGCGCACCCGGCTGCGGCCGCATTCTCACGCCACAGCAGCACGCTCCGACTGCGAGGATAATCGCGACCACCCGATGCTGCCTCATGCACCTACCCTCCTTCGCGCATTTCTTCCGACTGAGCCGACATTCCCCAGATAGACGGGGTCAAGCCCCGGCTGGGGCGCGTCGTACCCCCGGACGTGGTCCGCGTGCAAGCATTGTGCCCTTTCTTGGCGGACCCGCCCGCGGGCGTAGTGCGCTCTGGCAGTCGCGAGGTGGGAGCCACGCAGCCAGGCCCTAGCTCGCCTGCGGGTGGGACGACGCCCGCCTTCGCACCCCTGCACGCGTGGCGGAATGCCATCTACCGCCAGCAGCGCGACGGACGTGCTTTTTCTCCCCCGGTCGAAAATCCCCGTGAGTCTTTTTGACCTGGGGTGAAAAGACCAGTACCCTCCAAAGCATGCCGGTCCGCCGCCGGTACCTCGTGCCGCAGGTCCTCCGCGACCTCCGCCGCAAGATGGTCTTCGTCTCCGGGCCGCGACAGGTCGGGAAGACGACGCTGGCCCGGTCGCTTCCGGGCGCGGGCGTGGGCTACCTCAACTGGGACGTGGCCCGCGATCGCGAGCGCATCCTCCGGGGCGAGCTCCCGGTCGCCCGCCGGCTCATCTTCGATGAGCTTCATAAGTACCGCGGCTGGCGAGGGTTTCTCAAGGGCGTGTTCGACGGCCGGACAGCGGGCCAGCAGATCCTCGTCACGGGCAGCGCGCGGCTCGACTTCTACCGCCACGGCGGGGAGTCTCTGCAGGGGCGCTACCACCTGCTGCGGCTCCACCCGCTCTCCGTGGCCGAGCTGGGCATCAGGACCGAGCGCGAGCTGCACGACCTGCTCACGCTGGGCGGCTTCCCGGAGCCGTTCTTCAGCGGCTCCGAGGTCGAGGCGCGTCGCTGGTCACGCGAGTACCGCAATCTCCTCGTGCGCGAGGAGATCACCAGCCTCGAGCGCGTGCAGGACCTCGGCCGGCTGGAGCTGATGATGCTCCGCCTGCCGGAGCTGGTCGGGTCGCCTCTCTCGGTCAACAGCCTGCGCGAAGACCTCCAGGTGAGCCACAAGACCGTCTCGGGGTGGCTCGCGATCCTGGAGCGGCTGTACGCCGTCTTCCGGCTTCCGCCGTTCGGCAGCGCCCGAATCCGTGCGGTGAAGAAGGAACAGAAGCACTATCACTTCGACTGGACGCTGGTCGGCGAGCCAGGTCCACGGTTCGAGAACCTGGTCGCCGCGCATCTGCTCAAGTGGGTCCACTTCCAGCAGGACGCCCGCGGGCGCGAAGTCGAGCTCCGCTACTTCCGCGACACCGACCGCCGCGAGGTGGACTTCGTGGTGGTGGAGAAGCGGAGCCCGATCCTCCTCGTCGAATGCAAGTGGGGCGACGCCGAGGTCGACCGAAGCCTGCGCTATCTCAAGGAGCGGTTCCCGAAGGCGGAGGCGTGGCAGGTCAGCGCGGCGGGCAGGAAGGACTACCGGACGCCGGGGGGGATCCGTGTGGCGCCCGCCGGCACGCTCCTGCGGACGCTCGCGTGAGCATGCCCGAAGCGTCGCGGCGGAGAGCTATGCGCGTGCCGTCGACGCCGACGCCGTGTTCAGCGCTGCTTCATCGCGTCTACAACGTCGTCGGTGCACAGGACGGCGTGTGCAAGAAACCTGAAATTGATGAGCGCCGCCGTGTAGCCGTAACCCCATTCGGGATGTCGCGGGCCAGCCGTGGCATCCCTTGCAACTAGAACCTCGAACCCCTGCTCGAGCAGGTCGCGCAAGTGAGATTCTACGCACATGTTGGCCAACATCCCGCCGAGGATGACCCTACTGATACCGCGCTTGCGCAGTTGCAATACGAGATCGTTGGTCTGCGGACCCCACACCCTGTGGGGACTGACAACGACGGTCTTCCCGTCCTCGATATAGGGCTTGAACCGCTCGAGCCAATCGGCACCCGACCCTAGGAAGCCGTCGAGACTCAATACTCCGCGGCGGGCGAACATCCTGGTCTCGTGCTCCGATGTCTCGAGCGGTCCGTTGAATTTCCAGCCCCCATCCGTCGGGTAGAAGTAGTGGGGGGAGATGAAGACCTCGAACCCGTTCTGCTTCGCAGCCTGAAAGATCCGCTCGATGTTCTCGACGGTCTTGTTCTCCTTGACGCTATCACCGACCGCCGCCCACGCGGCGCCCTTCTCGCTCAACACTTCATTTTGCGGGTCGATGAAAACCACTGCGGTGTCATTCCGATTGATTTGCATCGTGGTCTCCCTGTGGTCACGTTCATGAGAGGGATCAGGACTTTAGAAAGGCCAGCAGATCGGTGTTGACCTGGTCTTTGAGTGTCGTGCACATGCCGTGCGGGGCGCCCTTGTAGACCTTGAGCGTCGCGTTCTTGACCAGCTTGGACGAACGCATCGCCGAGGCTCCGATCGGGACGATCTGGTCATCGTCGCCGTGAAGGATGAGCGTCGGTACGTCGAATGTCTTGAGATCCTCGGTCAGGTCCGTCTCGGAGAATGCCTTGATGCAGAAGTAGGAGGCAGGGAAGCCGGCCATCATTCCCTGGAGCCAGAAGGATTCGCGCACGCCTTCGGAGATCTTCGCGCCCGGCCTGTTGTACCCGTAGAAGGGCATGCTGAGATCCTTCCAAAACTGCGAGCGGTCGGCGACGACGTTGGCACGAAGTTGGTCGAACACCTCGATCGGCAAGCCCCCGGGATTGGCGGCCGTCTTGAGCATCAGCGGCGGGATGGCGCCGATCAGTACGGCCTTGGCCACTCGCTGGCTACCGTGGCGGCCGATGTAGCGCGCGACTTCGCCGCCGCCCGTGGAGTGGCCGACATGGATTGCGTTCTTCAGGTCGAGTGCTTCGATGAGCGTCGCGAGGTCGTCCGCGTAGGTGTCCAGGTCGTTGCCATTCCAGGGCTGGCTCGAGCGGCCGTGGCCGCGGCGGTCGTGGGCGATGCACCGGTAGCCGCGGGAGGCCAGAAAGAACATCTGGTCCTCGAAGGCGTCCGCGCTCAACGGCCAGCCGTGGCTGAAGACGACAGGCTGACCAGTTCCCCAGTCGTTGTAGTAGAGCTGAGTACCGTCCTTCGTTTTGATAGTGCTCATCGATGGCTCCTTCTGCGGTTGGGAATCGGAGATTTGCCGGCCGCTAGTTCTGTGCCACATGTTTTCCAAGGAACTCTCGCATCAGCTTTGCGATGGTATCGCCGTCCGTTTCCAGGGCGAAGTGGCCAGCGTCGATCAAGTGGTAGTCCAGCGTCTTCAGATCGCGCTTGTAGGGCTCGGCTCCGGCGGGTGGGAAGATCTGGTCGTTCTTCCCCCACGCGATCAACATCGGAGGCTGACGCGTGCGGAAATACTCCTGCCACTTCGGATAGAGCGGCGGGTTACTGCCATAGCTGAGAAACAGGTCGAGCTGGATTTCGTCGTTTCCCGTGCGGTCGAGCAGGAACTGGTCCTCGGCCGCTCCGTCCGGGCCGACGAATTCAGGGCTCTTCGCGCCGGTCGTGTACTGCCACTTGGTCGCCTTATAGGTGAGCAGCCCGCGAAGGGCGTCACGCTTCTCCTTGCTGTCTGGATGCTGCCAATATTCCTTGAATGGCTTCCAGAAGTCGTTGGCGATCCCCTCGTCGTAGGCATTGCCGTTCTGCACCACGATGGCGCTGATTCGCTCCGGGTGCGCGACAGCGAGTCGGTAGCCGACCGGCGCCCCGTAGTCCTGTACGTAGAGGGCGTACTTCTTCAGCCCGACCTCCTCGGTGAACGCATCGATCACCTTCGCCAGGTTGTCGAAGGTGTAGGCGAACTTGTCCCGCGGCGGCATCGAGCTGTACCCGTAGCCGGGGTAGTCGGGAGCGACGACGTGGTACCGGTCTGCCAGCGCGGGGATCAGGTTGCGGAACATCTGCGAGCTGGTCGGGAACCCGTGCAGCAGCAGCACCGTCGGGGCGTCCTTCGGCCCGGCCTCGCGGTAGAAGATGTCCAGATCGCCAACCTTCACGCTCCTGTAAAGGACTTTCATTCCGCTCGCTGGGACATTCGAGCGTGCGGGCGCGGTCTTTCGAGCAGCCGCGGAGTTGTCCAGGCCAACCGTCAAGACGGCGGCCGCGAACAGGGGGAAGGCAAATGCCATTTTCGTCATGCGATTCATTGCTCCCGTCTCCGCTGCAACTACAGTATCTACGCCGCCGCCTTCGCCCCGAACAGATGCCCGTGCATCTCCGCCAGACTCGCCAAATCATGCACGTCCCGCGCGAAGTTCGGCACCTGCACGACCGGCACGGCGCGCGGGAGCCCCGCGCGGAACATCTCCAGGCGCAGCGACTCGCCGCGCGCCAGCACCTGGTAGTCGACGAAGTTCGCCGCCAGCTCGCCCGCCTCGCCGGTCGCGCCCCCGAGCGCCTTCGCGACGGCGCGCGCCACCTGCTCCGCGTCCTCGGGTCCGAGCTCGCCGCGGCGCGGGCCGCGGCCGGCCGGCCGGTACTCGTGGTGGACGCGGTTGAAGACGACGCCCTTGAGCGGCATGTGCAGCTCGGCCATCTTGGTCGACAGGTACTCGGCGTCGCCCAGGACCTGCTCCTCGGGGCCGGTCACCAGCACGAAGGCCGTCTCCGCGCCGCGCAGCACCTGGTAGGCGCGCTCGACGCGCGGCTGGAAGTTCTCGAAGAGGCCGCTCATGCTGGTGAAGAAGTCGGAGATCTCCGCCAGCGCCGAGATGCCGGTCGCCTGCTCGAGGCGGCGGAGGAGGAAGCCCGCCGTCCGGTTCATGGCGCGCAGCGCCGACCAGCCGGCCGAGAAGTACGGGCGCACGAACCACTTGACGACCTTGCGGTCGAGGAAGTCGCCGATCCGCCTCGGCGCCTCCAGGAAGTCGAGGGCGTGGCGGGTGGGCGGCGTGTCGACCACGATCAGGTCGTAGGTGCCGCTCTCGGCCAGCAGGCAGAGCTGCTCGATCGCCATGTACTCCTGCGAACCGGCGAAGGTCTGCGAGAGGTGCTGGTAGAAGGGGTTCTGGAGGATGCGGGCGCGCGCCTCGGCCGGCGCGTGACGCTCGACCAGCGCGTCCCACGCGCCCTTCTGGTCGAGCATCATGGCGGCGAGGCTCCCGCGCGGCGCCGCGAGACCCTGCGCGGCGAAGTACGTGGCCGGGATCTCGCGCGCCTCGCTGCCGAGCGTCTCGAGCCCGAGCGAGCTGGCGAGGCGCCGCGCCGGGTCGATGGTGATCACGACCGCCCGGCGTCCCCCGAGCGCGCCCCAGAGCGCGATCGAGGCGGCGACGGTGGTCTTCCCGACGCCGCCGCTCCCGGCCGAGATGACGATCCGGTGCCGCTCGACCAGCTCGCGCAGCGTCACGACGACCTCGAGCGCGGGCGCGCCGCGGCCTCGGCGCGCCCCGCCATCCCGGCCTCCAGCAGGCGCGCGACCTGCTCCAGCTCCGCGCGCGCGAACTCCTCCACGAAGAGGAACGGGAGCTCGACCAGCGGCGCGTCGCCGATGCCGGCGCGCAGGCGCGCCAGGCTGGCGGCGTTGATGTCCGACCACCCGCTCTCCTCGGCGGCCCGCTCGGCGACGCAGTGGAGCAGCGCGCGCGCGGGGGCGGGCGCCGCCTTCGCCGCCGCGCGCAGGCGCTCGACCGCCGCCGGATCGAAGTGCCGGCGGTGGAGCCGGTTCGCGATCACGTAGCCGAGCGGAAGCTGGAGCGCGCCCGTCAGCTGCCCGCGCATCTCGAGCGTCTCGATGACCGGCATCTCCTCGGCGAGCGTCACCAGGTGCACCGCGGTCGCGCGCCGGTCGCGCAGCAGCTCGGTGATCTTCGTCGCCTCGCGCTGCACGAGGCCGGCGCCGAAGGTCTCGCGCGCCGCCTGCGGCATGCGGAGATACTGGAGGCTGTGGCCGGTCGCGGGCGCGTCCACCACGAGCGCGTCCCACGCCGGCCGCCCGCCCTCCCGGCGCGTCGCCTCGTACCAGATCTTCCCGACCGTCATCAGCTCCTTCAGCCCGGGCGCGGCGGCGACGAAGTACTGGTAGACCTTGCTCTGGAAGACGGTCGCGAGCAGGCGCTTCACCGGGATGACGAGGCTCAGGTACTCCTCGAGCGCGGTGCGCCCGTCGACGTGGAGCACGTAGAGGTGCGGGTCCGCCTCCCGACCGAGCAGGGCGGCGAGCCGCCCTCCGGGCTCCATCTCGACCGCCAGCGTGCGCCGCCCGCGGCGCGCGAGGGTGAGGGCGAGCGCCGCCGCGACGGTCGTCTTCCCCACCCCGCCCTTGCCGACGACGAAGTGCAGCCGCCGCTCGAGGAGCGAGGCCGACATGGTGCTAGGAGGCGTCGGCGCGCCGGAAGACGAGCACCGCGTTCGTGCCGCCGAAGCCGAAGGAGTTGGAGAGCGCCACCTCGACCTGCGCGGGGCGCGCCGTGCGCGGCACGTAGTCGAGGTCGCACGCCCGGTCGGGCTCCTCGAGGTTGATGGTCGGCGGCAGGACGCCGCGCGCCAGCGCGAGCACGGTGTAGGCGGCCTCGATGGTGCCCGCCGCACCGAGCAGGTGCCCGGTCATCGACTTGGTGGAGCTGATCGGGAGCCGCGCCGCGTGCTCACCGAACACGCGCTTCACGGCGAGCGTCTCCGCCTCGTCGTTGAACGGCGTGCCGGTGCCGTGCGCGTTGATGTAGCCGATCGCGCCGGGCTCGATGCCGGCGTCGTCGAGGGCGCTGCGCATGCACTCGGCCGCGCCCGCGCCCTCGGGCGCGGGCTGCGTCATGTGGTAGGCGTCGCAGGTGGCGCCGTAGCCGGCCAGCTCGGCGTACACGCGCGCGCCGCGCCGGCGCGCGTGCTCCAGCTCCTCGAGGACGAGGACGCCGGCGCCCTCGGCGATCACGAAGCCGTCGCGTCTCGCGTCGAAGGGGCGGCTCGCGCGCGCGGGCTCGTCGTTGAAATTGGTGGCGAGCGCGCGCATGGCGCTGAAGCCGCCCACGCCGAGGAGGCAGATGGGCGCCTCGGCGCCGCCCGCCAGCATGACGTCCTGGCGGCCGTCGCGGATCAGCACCAGCGCCTCGCCGAGCGCGTGCGCGCCCGAGGCGCACGCGCTGGTGGTGGCGTAGTTCGGGCCGCGCGCGCCGTAGCGGATCGCGATCTGTCCCGAGGCCATGTTCGGGATGATGCGGGGGATCAGGAATGGGGAGACGCGGCGCACGCTCTGCGCGGCCAGGTTCAAGTACATCTCCTCGACGCTCGAGATACCGCCCATCCCGACGCCGACGATGACGCCCGTCCGCTCGGGCGCGGCGAGCGGCAGCGGCAGGCCCGCGTCCTCGACGGCCAGCTCGGCGGCGCCGACGGTGTACTGAATGAAGATGTCCATCTTCTTCAAGTCCTTGCGCTCGATGAAGCGCTCGGGCTCGAAGTCGCGCACCTCGCCGGCGATGCGCGCCGGCAGCGCCGAGGCGTCGAAGCGGGTGATCGGGCCGATGCCGGAGCGGCCGGCGACCAGGCTCTCCCAGTTCGCCTCGATGCCGATGCCGAGCGGGGTGACCAGGCCGAGGCCGGTCACCACCACGCGGCGGCGTGTCCCGTTCCGTACGCTCAAGGCGCGCAATGCTAGCGCCGCGCGCGCGGGAGTCAAGGTCGCTTCGCACGTGCGACCCGTGATAGCCGGGAGCCGCGATGAGAGACCTGCCGCGCTTCGCCACCCTCGCCTGCGGCGCGCTGCTGCTCGTGGCCGGCTGCCCCTCGCGGCCCGCGACGGCCGTCTCCGCCCTCGAGCTGCACCGGCGCGCCATCGTCATCGATACGCACTCCGACTGCACCCAGCGAATCGCCTACGATGGGATCGACTTCGCCCGGGCCCAGCCGGACATGCACGTCGATCTCCCGAAGATGCGCGCCGGGGGCCTCGACGCGGAGTTCTTCTCCATCTTCGTGGGTCCCTGGCGGACGAAGCCCGAGGGCTACTACGCCGAGGCGATGAAGCAGTTCGACGCCGTCCACGCGATGATCCAGGCGCATCCCGAGACGATCGCCTGGGCTAGGACCGCCGCCGACGTCCGGGCCAACGCCGAGCGCAAGCGCATCTCGGCCCTCTTCGGCGTGGAGGGCGGGCACGCGCTGCTGCCGGGGGGCGAGACGGAGATGCTCGAGCACCTGCGCACGTTCTACGCGCGCGGAGCCCGCTACCTGACCCTCACCTGGTCCATCGCGAGCCCGCTCGGCGGCTCCTCGGGCGACGACAGCGACGGCCAGGGACTGACCGACGTCGGCCGCCGGATCATCGACGAGATGGAGCGTCTCGGCATGATGGTCGACGTCTCGCACGTCTCCGATCCCCTCTTCTGGGACGTCGTCCGCTACGCCCGGAAGCCCGTCATCGCCTCCCACTCCTCCGCCCGGGAGCTCGCCAACGTGCCGCGCAACATGAGCGACCCCATGCTGCGGGCGGTGGCGCGGAACGGCGGCGCGGTGTGCGTGAACTTCGGGCCCGCCTTCCTCGACCGGGACTTCTACGCGCGCGAGCAGGCCGTCTTTGCGCGCGTGCGCGGGCTCGGCCTCCCGCCGAAGGAGTCCTGGCGCACCGTGCGCGAGGAGGTGGCTCGCCTGCCGGGGGTGCCGCTCGCGCGGCTCGTCGATCACATCGACCACGTCGCCAAGGTGGCCGGGATCGATCACGTCTGTCTCGGCAGCGACTTCGACGGCATCCCGGCGACGCCGGTGGGACTCGAGGACGCCTCCAAGCTGCCGGCCCTCACCGCCGAGCTCGTCCGGCGTGGCCACGCGCCGGGGGACATCGAGAAGATCCTGGGCGGCAACGTGCTGCGCGTGCTGGCGGCCAACGAGCCGGCGGCCGGGAGCCGCCGATGAGCGGCCGCAAGCGCCTGGTCGTCATCGAGGGGGAGGACGCCGCGCCCGAGGCGATGCGCCCCACGGTCGCGCTCGTGGACCGCCTCGGCCTCCCCATCGACTGGGTGCGTCCGGCGGTGGAGGACCACGACGCCACCCGCCGCGCCATCGACGCCTCGGACGCGACGCTCTTCGGCGCGACCAGCGGCCGGAGCGCGCCGGCGCTCTTCCACCTCCGCTGGGGCAAGGCGACGTACGCCAACGTGCGCCCGGCGCGCTGGCTCCCCGGTTACCGGAGCCCGCTCGCGCGCCCGGAGGGCATCGACCTGGTCATCGTGCGCGAGAACCTGGAGGATCTCTACGTCGGCGTGGAGGGCGATCTCGCCGCGCTCCGGCCGCTCGCGCTCACGAGCCCGATGGCGCGCCGCCCGGTCGCCGACCTCGGCCCCGGGCGCTTCGCCCTCAAGGTCATCACCGAGGAGGGCTCGGCGCGCGTCGTCCGCTTCGCCTTCGAGCTGGCGCGCCGCCGCAAGGCCGCCGGGCGGCCCGGCAAGCTCACGTGCGCCACCAAGCACAACATGCTGCCGGCCACCGACGGCCTCTTCCGCGAGGTCGCGACCCGCCTGGCGGCCTCGTACCCCGACGTCCGCTTCGAGACCTTCATCGTCGACGACTTCGCGCGCCGGCTGGTGGCGGAGCCGCAGGCGCTCGACGTCGTCGTCCTCCCGAACCTCTACGGCGACATCCTCTCGGACGCGGCCGCGGGCGTGATCGGCGGCCTCGGGCTCGCGCCGAGCGGCTGCTACGGCGACGGCTACGCCTACTTCGAGCCGGCGCACGGCTCGGCCCCCGACATCGCGGGCAAGGGGATCATCAACCCGACCGCGACCATCCTCTCGGCGGCCATGATGCTCGACCACCTGGGCTTCGCGCCGGCGGCCCGGCGTCTGGAGGCCGCCGTCGAGCGCGTGTACGCCGACGGCCGTCCGCTCACGCCCGATCAGGGCGGGACGGCGACCACCCTGGAATTCGCGGCGGCGGTTGAAGGATACTTGCGCTAACCGGAGGTGGCCCATGCGCGACGGCCGCAGGATCCTCGACGCCGACACCCATCAGATGGAGCCCGCGGACGTGTGGGAGCGCTACATCGCTCCCGAGTTCCGCCCGCGCGCCCCGCGGCTCCAGCCCGGCGGGCGCGAGAACCTGGTCGAGGGCGAGCCGCTGACCGCCGAGGGGAAATACCCCTTCCACACGCCCGACTTCATCGCCGCCCTCATGAAGGGCATGCAGCGCTTCGTCGCGGCGCGCGAGGCGGGCTTCAGCCCGCAGAGCCGCCTCGCCGACATGGACCGCGAGGGGGTCGACGTGCAGATCCTCTACCCGACCGTCGGCGGGCAGCTCCTCGGGCGCGAGTTCAAGGACCCGGCGCTGCTCGCCGCCTGCTGCCGCGCCTACAACGACTGGAGCGCGGAGTACTGCAGCGCGGCTCCCGAGCGCCTGCGCTGGGCGGCGATGCTGCCCTTCCAGGACGTCGAGCTGGCGCGCGCCGAGGCGCGGCGCACGGCCGCGCTGGGCGCGGTCAGCTTCTACCTCCGCCCGAACCCGATCGGGGGCCGCAACCTCTACCACCGCGACCACTTCCCGCTCTGGGCCGAGATCGAGCGGCTGGGGAAGCCCGTCTGCCTCCACGACTCGGGCTCGCCCCACCTCCCCTCGTACGGCGACCGCATGGACACGCACACCACGGGGCACATCCTGGCGCATCCCTTCGAGGCGATGGGGGCCATGATGAGCCTCATCTGGTACGGGGTCTTCGAGCGCTTCCCGCACCTCACCGTGGTGCACGTCGAGGCCGACGCCGGCTGGGTCCCGTACCTCCTCCAGCGCATGGAGCAGCACTGGGAGTTCTCGGGCAACGCCGAGCACCCGGACCTGAAGATGCGCCCCACCGAGTACTTCCGGCGGAACGTCTTCGTCGCCTGCCGCGGCGACGAGATGACGCTCCCCTCTGTCCTCGCGCTCGCGGGCGACGACAACCTCGTCTTCAACACCGACTACCCGCACCCCGACGGCACCTTCCCCTGGGGGATCGCGCGCCTCGGCGCGCAGCCGATCCCGGAGGAGAGCAAGCGGAAGATCCTGTGGGACAACGCGGCGCGCGCGTTCCGGCTCGCGGCGTGACGACTTCGGGCGAGCGGTCCCTGCTCGCCGCGACCGTCGGCACGATCGTGTTCGTCGCCCTGGTTCCGGCAACGGTGGTCGTGGTGGTGCCCCGCCTGCTCTCGGGATGGAGGATCCAGCCGCCGCTCTTCGCGTGGGCGCCCGTGCGCTGGATCGGGCTCGTCCTGCTCCTGCTCGCGCTTCCCGTCTTTCTCGATTTCCTCGTCGGTTTCGTCCGCCGGGGTCACGGCACCCCGGCGCCCATCGCGCCGCCCGAGCGGCTGGTCGTGAGCGGCGGGTTCCGCTACGTGCGCAATCCCGGCTACATCGCCGTCGTCTCGATGGTCATCGGGCAGGGGCTCTTCCTCGGCAGCAAGGCGATCCTGGCCTACGCTGCCTGCCTGGCGGTGGGCTTCCACCTCTTCGTCGTGCTCTACGAGGAGCCGGCGCTCCGCGGGCAGTTCGGGGAACAGTACGCCGCCTACTGCCGCCGCGTTCCCCGCTGGTTCCCGCGCGTGCGCCGGAACGGCTCCGGGCACTGACACGGCTGCGGCGTCCTTGCCCGCGGCTTCGCCGGGGTGCGCTGCGGCGACTGCACCTTCGAGCGGCTGTGCCCTTCTCCGTTGGGCGCGTCCCCTCACGAACTGGAGCTGCGGCGAGCGCGATCCGCACGCCGGCGCTCCTTCCGCTCCGCCTCCCGCTGCTCCCGGGCCCACTCCGCCGCGGTCG
>Ga0137403_10007475_pt1 | contig 12328 bp, 10 predicted proteins | sample CZOMad2_1_16fung_FD_122057 | JGI IMG/M metagenome (GOLD analysis project Ga0137403, IMG submission 122057) | Vadose zone soil fungal communities from Angelo Coast Range Reserve, California, USA - CZOMad2_1_16fungal (Hybrid Assembly) | ecosystem: Environmental > Terrestrial > Soil > Vadose zone...
CTTGACGCATGCGAACGCGACTTTCGCCAGTAACTCCGGCCGTCGCACTGAATGGAATTTGGGCGCTCCTGCTGTTAGCATTTGTCGTAGCTGCACTCTACTTCGGCCGCACGGTGTTCGTGCCGATTGCGCTGGCGACGCTAATCACATTTCTACTTTCCCGCTTCGTCACTCGCCTCGAGCGCTGGATCGGCCGCATCGCGGCTATCCTTGTGACGGTCATGGTGATGTTTGCAATTTTTGCAGCGGCGAGTTGGGGAATCGGTCGCCAACTCATCGATCTCGCCGATAAACTGCCTAACTACCAAGCGAACATCACCGCTAAAATTCGATCATTAAGGCTCCCGGCGAGTGGTCCCCTGGCGCGATTTTCATCTAGCGTTAACGCGCTGCAAAACGAACTCGTCGCGTCGAGTCCAGCACCACGCACGCAGCGAGTCCCAGCCGATTATTCAACCAGAACGGCTTCGCCAGTCGCTAGTCCTATTCCGGTTAAGATAATCGAAGGACGAAACGCAGTTCCGCAATTACTGCAGGAGACGGTCAGCGCAATCGTTAGCCCATTGGGCACGGCCGCCCTGGTACTATTGCTTGTAATTTTCATGCTGCTAAAGCGCGAAGACCTTCGCGCCAGGATGATCCGGCTCGTTGGCCAGGGCCGGATCGGCGCGACCACCCGCGCGATGGAAGATGCTGGCTATCGTGTGTCGCGGTACCTTTCCATGCAATTTCTCGTGAACGCATGTTATTGCGTCTGCATCGCTGTTGGGCTCTCTTTCATTCACGTTCCGAATGCTGCCTTATGGGGACTCTTGGCTGGCGGGCTGCGGTTTATCCCCTACATAGGACCATGGGCGGGCGCGTTCTTGCCCATAGTGTTGTCGTTCGCTATCTCAATCAGCTGGTTAACACCGCTTGTCACGATTGCTCTCTTCGTCGTTTTAGAAGTAATCGTGTCGAACTTTATCGAACCATGGCTCTACGGAGCGCATACAGGCGTGTCACCTGTTGCTTTGATCATTTCGGCGATGTGCTGGACCTGGTTGTGGGGCCCCGTCGGCTTGGTACTCTCTACTCCTATGACCGTGTGTTTGGCTGTCATAGGACGGCATGTTCCGCGACTCGAATTCCTTAGCATCTTGTTAAGTGAAGATCAGCCGCTGGCGCCTCATGAGGAGTTTTACCATCGTCTTTTGTCCTTATCGGTGGACAGCGCAGAAGAGTTCGCCGCGAAATACGCGGAGGCGGAATCACTGTGTGCCCTCTACGATAACGTTTTGGTTCCCGCGATTGCAGCGGTCGAAACCGACGCGCACAATGGCTCGTTAACCTCCGAGCAAGGGACTTCTGCCTTGCAACGAATTCACGAGATCATAGACGATTTTAGTGGCTGGCAACCTTCGCCGACTGAAGCACCAGACCAAAAAATCGGGGAGATCACTGGAAAAACCCCCGTCATCGGTGGCCGCGTCCTGTGCCTTCCGGCGAGCGCTTATCGCGATGAGCTTGCCGGTGAAATGCTCGCGCAGTTACTTCGAGAGCAAGGGTTCGAGGCTGAAAACCTGCCTGCCCGGCTTAAACCTCCGGAGTTGATCGATCGCACGATTGAGATTCGACCCGGCTGTGTTTGCGTATCGGTCTTGCCGCCAACGAGCATAGCTCAGGCTCGCCACTTAACTGCGTCAATTCGAGAGCAACTTGCGAGCACCGCTATTCTTGTCGGCCTCTGGAGCTCCAAGGTAAATGCGGAGAAGGTAAAAGAGCGTTTGCGCTTGGCTAACGAAACAGAGGTAGCCGTTTCGTTAGCCGACGCCGTTTTGTTGGTCTCAAAAATAACTGCGCCAATCACTGACGAAATGCTGCCTGCGCCGACGCCACCTAATGAGGAAGCTCGCCTGGCGGAATTGAACGGATTAAATCTTTTGGATACGCCTCCAGAAGCAGACTTCGACCAGGTAACGGAGCGCCTAATCAGGCTCTTCAGAGTCCCTATTGCCCTTCTTACTTTGATTGACAAAGATCGACAGTGGTTCAAATCTCAGGCCGGTTTGCCAGCCGACCTTGCTAAGGCTCGCAGCACTCCGCGCGACGTCTCCCTTTGCGGCCACGTGATTGCCAAGGATGAGGTGCTAATCGTCCGCGACCTGGCACGGGACCCGCGCTTTGCTAACAACCCATGGTTGAAAGAGCGTGGCCTGCGGTTTTATGCTGGCGTTCCTCTGCGCGGGCCCAATGGCTTTCCTGTCGGGGCGCTCTCTATTCTGGATACCCAACCACATGACATGACGCCCGTGGAGCAAGATCTGCTCAAGATGATTGCCGCAGACGTGATGGAACAAATCAAGCGTCGTCGCGTTCCCGACACGCCAGAGACTCTGACAAGCGAAAAGAGATAGGCGCGCGATGTGATGGCGTTTGTGATGAATGCTACGCCCCGCAACATCGGAAATTTCGAGGGCGTCCAACTCCAGGATGTTTCCTCATGGGACGCCATATTCAATCCTCATTCATTTGCAGCCGCTGGCGACTGTGGCGTTTAAGCTAGAAAGGTGATTCGTTCCCTTCGCCAATCTTGGCCACGTCGTATCAATAGTCGGGGCAAGCCCAGTCCCCACTACCCTAGAATGACCCCATTTCCGCCATTTTAGTAAGGAGTGACCCCATTTCCGCCACTTCCCACTCCGCCACTTCCCCCTTCGTGGCTTGCGCTCATTCCCTCTGCACCTGGGGTATAGACTGGCCTACCAAGCATTGGGGCGCTTGGCGCAGCGGTGGACTCCTCGACGACGTTTTCATCGCGCGAGGCACAACCCGAGACCAGGAATCCGATCGCTAAAAGCGAAACAGCGTAGGCTGCAAAACGCGGGATCATTGACACCGAAACCTAACCAGCGACACGCCTGATGCAAGCCGCACTGTGTCCAGTAGGTTTGGTGGGAGACACGCCGGGTGCAGCGCCGGGCACAAAACGACCCCTCCACGCGTCGTGAGGGTATGGACTGGCAGGCGTTTAGGGGGAATCCGGTCTATTTAAGCTGAAACACTGTGCTGCCTATGACTTGACCGTTGATCTTGAAGTTAATTGTTGAGTTCTACGGTTGACATGGTCCGACCGATTTAGTTGGGCCGAGACCCCCGGTGTAATTATGGCCACCGCCTCCCGTTGCCCCACCGGTAACGAACATCTTAAAGTTTTCCGGTGTTCCGGCATGGTCAGCGTTTAGGTACGGGTTTTGCACCTTATCGTCCACCGGCTTTACCCCCAGAAGGGCGGGGTCAGCGCTGAAATGGGCGTTGGGGTAAACGGCTGCCGCCCATTGCCAGTTCACCTTCACACCCGGCGTATCCGTGCTGATCGTGCCGCTCCAGGTGACGTTCTTGATTCCTCCAGGCAGGTTCGATGGAACCAAGAAATCAAGAGCCGAAAAGAAGGTATTACCCTTGAGAGTGGGATTCGATGGTACCGTTGTCATCGACACCCCGCCGGGGCCGAACGTCGTGGTAGCAAAGTTTACGGCTGGATTAAACGTCACGGTCGCGTCCGGCACATTGAGCGTAATGGCCGGAGTAGTCGGGATGGTGATTGTTTGTCCAGTAAACGTGATCGTCACCGCTGTCGAACCGAGGCCACTCGCCTTGAGCACGCTAGTAAACCAGATGTAGTTGCCGGCGTTGATCGGAAAAGCGTTGAAATTGAACGCGATCGAGGTCGAAAATTGACAACCCCCTGCTGGCGTAGGTGTCGGTGTTGGCGTAGCCGTAGCTGTGGCTGTAGCCGTAGCAGTAGCTTCGGCTGTGGCTGTCGCCGTAGGCGATGGCGATGGCGTTGGCGATGGTGTTGGTGTCGGTGGGGGCGCACTACCCGGCTCGAGGTCCAAGAGCATCAGAACAAGGCCGAGGCAATCACTAAGGATATCCTGTCCATCGAGTTGCAACGTGGTTGAGCCCGGTGGGCCGAAGGCGGCGGTGATGTCGAACGTATGAATATCCCACAGGCCGCCGTTGTCAGCCCTGCTGGTTCCAGCGTCAGGCACCGAGATACCGTCCCAAAGCGTTGCATCGTCGGGGATGGTCAGGGACGGGCCCCCTGTACTAAATGTGATGGAGTTGTCAGGAAAATTCTGGCCATCGGCGGCGTGGAAAATCGCTTTAACCATTCCGCCTGCATATGCAATTCCTGGCAACGTCGCGTGCCAACCATCATCCTCGCCGGGAAAGCCGGCGGCAAGATTGGAATCATTGCCGGTGAAGAAAGCCAGGTCACGGTTATTAGCCGGGTTGCCATCATCAAAAACAACCACCAAAGAAGCGCCATTGGCATTGCAAAACAAACAATCGGAGAGCCCAGCTATCGTGTACGGTCCATTACCCGCAACAAATGCCGTCACATCGGCTTCAAAGGCGCGACTTGAGCCCGCGCCCCAGCAATTGGTGGTAGCGTCGCCAAGCGAGGTGCCTGTAACGGAATTACCGTTAATTGTAACGATAGGATTGTTGTACTCCGCGCCCGCCCCGGAATTGTTGATTCCGTGCCAGTACAAATAGGCGTGCGTAACAGTGCCGCTTACGCCGACAATCGTGATTGTTCCGCTGCCACCCCCGACTCCACATACTCCGCCGACAACGTAATTCACATTACTGAGTGTTCGGGTGTGACTGATTGGGACCGCCACGACGCCAGGCCGTGAAGGGCCGGAAACAATGATGCTTCGCACCCCACTGGGAGTGTATCGGTAAATTGAACCGTCACCCTTGGTGCCAGTGCCATTACTGGAAGCGAACCGGCCTCCGCGATCGGCACTTGTGGCTACTGCGCCTATAGTGAGCGCAAAAACCGCAACCGCTACATAAATAAACCTGGTTATTGTTTTCATTTTGTTCTGTTGTTTTTTCATAGAGTTTCTCCGTTTGAATCAGTTTTCACTCCTTTCACCATCCTGCTCAGCATTGCAGGGGTGAGGTTGGGGAGAGTTTCATACATGGAAGTGGGGCTGAATTTTCTTACGCTGGGCCGCAGGCCTCACGGCCGACGTCCGCGAAAACGCTTCCGCCCATGGCGATAACCGATCGCCGCTTAAGGTGGCTAAACCTTCCTGAGGAGAACGTGTCCGATTTGCGTGCTGCCCTTTTTCGTCGAAACGCGCGCGACTGTCAATATAAATAACTTAAGTATAAATTCTTAATTCCGAAACGATTCAGCGGCGATGATGGAGCGCCAGATCGAGATATCTGCTTCTAGACGGAGAAGTCGGCCACAGATTTACACCGATGAATGACACGGATTGTCTATAGGAGAACCAGAATTTGCCCACGGAATACACGAAAGGACACGAAAGCTTAATCCGTCTTCGTCTTGTATTTTTCGCGTTGTTTCGTGCCTGCTCCCATAGTATGCGAAGGCTGGGTGTTTCGTGGGCAGCCTTGGTCAAACAGAACCACGGATTTGAAACTCGCTCCTTTCCCAACTCGCTCGCCGCTACCCATCGCGGCTTTACCTTCTATCTCGCTGATCCCATCAGCTCGATTCACAGATGACACGGATGGGCTCAGAGAATTACGAAATCCGAATGACGAATGTCGAACGACGACTCTGCGGCGGGGTGGATCGACGCGCCGTGGCGGACGCCGAAACTCGGCGGACTAGAGACCGCCGCTCCGTTGCCCGACCCCTAAAAAGAATCCGGACTTTTGACCTAAGAAAATAGTACTTGCCAGCCTCCTGCTTCACTATAAACTCCACTTCCCTAGATGTTTGCCCCCAGCATCATTGGCCGGGTCCGTGTAAACGTGAACGCGCACCGCGCGCAAGCGCGTCGACGTAATCACCGATCACTGAAACGTGAGTACTCGCGCGCTGCTTCCGCTCGTTCTCTCGACTACCTGTCACGCCGCAGCTGCGCGAAGGCGGATCAACGCTCAACTAAAAACTCGCAGCCATCCCGCGCTGCATTCACGCTGCCCAAGCTACGTGACCCCGAAAGCATTCGGGGTTTTACGTTGCTCGAACTGCTCATCGTGGTCGGCATCATCGGTCTCTTGCTAGTGTTGATAGCACCGGCGTTCACCACGATAAAAGGCGGGACCGACGTCACCAGCGCCGCATACACGATCAAAGGCGTGCTCGACACCGCCCGCACGTACGCGAAGGCAAACAATACCTACACCTGGGTGGGTTTTTATGAGGAGAACGTCTCGAACCCCGCGTCACCGAACTCGGATACACCAGCAGTGGGCAGGGTTATCATGTCGATCGTTGCTTCAAAGGACGGCACGGCAGTATACGATCCGAACAGCCTCGCGACCATCGATCCGACGAAACTAACCCAGGTGGGCAAGTTGACGAAGATCGACAACGTCCAACTGCGCGTGGAGGAAATGTTACCGGACGGCGAACGAATCGTCGCGCTCGGTGCTCATTTGCTCACCGAGGGACAGCACGTCCGTTTCGCGGACAGAGAGACGGCTTCCCGATGAGCAACTTCGATTTCGAAGCCCCGAAAATCGAAAAGGAGAGCGACTCAAGAAGGGGATTCAACCTATCCGCTCTCGCGGTGCGCGAGCGTTCTGTCACGTTATTTTTTCTTCTTGCGATCATCGTCGCTGGCGCCGCTGCGTATCTCACTCTCGGCCGAGCCGAGGATCCAACGTTCAGGATCAAAGTATTCACAGTCACAGCAGCATGGCCTGGAGCGACTGCAGACGAGATGCAGAATCTAGTGGCGGAGCCCCTCGAGAAACGTCTTCAGGAACTCAAATACTACTACCACGTGGACACGTTCGCCCGTCCTGGCCTGGCATTTTTGACCGTCACGTTGCGGGACTATACGCCGCCCGACCAGATCCCAGAGGAGTTCTATCAGGGTCGCAAAAAAGTTCAGGACGAGGCCTCCAAACTTCCCAAAGGCGTGCTTGCACCAGTTCTGAACGACGAGTACACGGACGTGGTGTTCGCCGTATATGCCCTCAAGGGCCACGAAATGCCCTTGCGTGTTCTCACCCGGGAAGCAGAATCACTCCGCCAGGAGCTTTTGCACGTCTCCGGCGTCAAAAAGGTCAACATCTTCGGAGAGCGGCCCGAACGTATTTTCGTGGAATTCTCCTATGCACGCATCGGGACACTCGGAGTTAGTTCACAGGACATCTTCGACGCTCTGGTCAAGCAGAACGCGGTTACGCCCGCAGGCTCGATCGACACGAAGAACCAGCAGGTTTATATCAGGCTGGACGGGGCGCTCGATGACTTGCAAAAGGTACGGGATACGCCGATCGTTGCCGGCGGCAGAATCCTGAAGCTCTCCGATATCGCGAGCGTAGAGCGCGGGTATGAAGACCCGGCGACGTTCATTGTCCATCACAACGGTGAGGCAGCGATGATCCTGAACGTCGTCATGAAGGATCAGTTCAACGGTCTTGAACTGGGCAAGGCGCTCGAAGCCGAACAGAAAAAGATCCAGAAGAACCTGCCGGTGGGGATCACGTTTTCGAAAGTCATCGACCAGGCCGAAGTGATCAAGAACGCCGTCGACGAGTTCCAGGTCAAGTTCTTCGTCGCCCTCCTGGTGGTAATGATCGTCAGCTTGGTCAGCCTCGGCTGGAGGGTGGGCATCGTGGTGGCGGCGGCGGTGCCCATCACCCTTTCGGCCACACTCGTGGTGATGCAGCTTGCCGGAATCAACCTCGACCGCATTTCTCTAGGCGCTCTCATTCTCGCTCTCGGGCTTCTCGTGGACGACGCCATCATCGCGATCGAGACCATGGTCGTGAAAATGGAAGAAGGATGGGACAGGATCAAAGCCGCGAGCTATGCATGGAGCCACACGGCGGCCCCGATGTTGGCAGGCACACTAGTTACGGTGATTGGATTCATGCCGATCGGGTTCGCACAGTCCAGTCCGGGGGAATATGTCCGAAATCTCTTTTGGGTTGATTGCATCGCGCTGCTTGGGTCGTGGATTGTCGCGGTGACATTCACTCCCTATCTCGGAGTCAAGATGTTGCCGGATATTCCGCCTCTCGAAGGAGGATATGGCGCAATCTATCAAACGCCGAGCTACAGGAGATTCCGAGGCGTCATCGCCTGGGCGGTGAGTCATAAGTTTTTAGTTGCAGGTGCGGTGGTCGGGCTGTTCTTTGTGGCGCTGCTCGGAATGGGTCTGCTGGAGCAGCAGTTTTTTCCCAACTCGGATCGCACCGAGCTGCTGGTCGATGTCACGCTGCCGCAAGGGACAAGCATCGACTCCACCCTCGAAAGTGTGAAGAGACTGGAAGACTGGCTGAAAAGACAGCCGGAAGCGAAGATCGTAACTTCATACAGCGGCGGCGGAGCTCCCCGTTTCTTTCTCGCTTACAACCCTGAACTCGCCAACCCCAACTTCGCGAAAATCATCATTTCGACGCCTGATGAGAAAGCGCAGTTGCGTCTCTTACAGAGACTTCGCGAAAGTCTGGCGGGGGGATTGGTACCGGAGGCGCGGGTCCGAGCATCCCGCTTCGTATTCGGGCCATATTCGCCGTGGCCGGTCGCCTTCCGTGTCTCGGGACCGGACCTGAATCAGGTGCGTACGATCTCTGACCAGGTTCTCGCAAAGATGCAGGCTGATCCTCACACGCGCCAGGCGAACGAAGACTGGGGAGAGCGCGCGCCGAGCATCCATTTCGTTCTGGACCAGGATCGGCTGCGATTGATCGGTCTGACGTCGAGCGATGCGGCCGACCAGATCCGTTTTCTTTTGACCGGCCAACCTGTCACTCAGGTCCGGGAGGATATCCGCGCCGTAGACATCGTAGCGCGAACCTCCGGAGCGAATCGCCTTGATCCGACAAAACTCATGAACATGACGCTTTCGGGTCGCGATGGGAAGCTGATTCCGCTCAGTCAGGTCGGGAGCGTCGAGGTACGAGCAGAAGACCCGATATTGAAACGGCGGGATCGCCTTCCGACGATCACGGTGCAGTGCGACATTGACGACAACCTTCAGCCACCGGAAGTGACGATGGAGTTGGCAAGGTCGTTTAAGCCGATTGTCGACAAGCTCCCGGAAGGCTATTCGATCGAGGTCGGCGCGAATGTTGAGGAAGCGGCAAAGGCGAATACGGCACTGGCGGCAGTCATCCCCCTCATGGTGGTCTGCATGCTCGTCGTCATTATTTTCCAGGTTCGCTCGCTATCCGCTCTGGCGATGACTGTTCTGACGGCTCCGCTCGGGCTTGTGGGTGTCGTGCCGATTCTTCTGCTCTTTCGACAGCCTTTCGGATTCGACGCCATCTTGGGCTTGATTGCGCTTGCGGGAATCTTGATGCGAAACACACTGATCCTGATCGGCCAGATCAAGACGAACCACGAGGACGGTTTGGACAACTATCACTCCGTCGTGGAAGCCACGGTTCAACGCTCCAGACCGGTGGTGCTGACAGCGATGGCAGCAGTGCTGGCTTTTGTTCCGCTCACGTTTTCCGCGTTCTGGGGCTCGCTGGCGTACACGCTCATCGGTGGGACTGCTGTCGGGACAGTTCTCACCTTGGTCTTTCTACCTGCGCTTTATTCGATTTGGTTCAGGGTGAGGCCTACACCTGGCCATGACCGAGTTCTGGAGTCGATTGCCCGTGAAATCGTTTGAGTGCCGTTTAAACCATTTCCGAGAAAGGTATTTGCCAGGGCTCTTTCCGTTGTCACCCCTTTCAGGTGACGTGCCCTTTGCAGGCAAGCAAGGCGAAATCGGAATCGCAACATCCTACGAAAGTAAAGAAAGAGGCAAGAAATGAAAACAACTAGCAAAACGATTCTCATTACTGGAGCGTCCAGTGGTTTCGGTCGGGACATGGCCGAAACTCTGGCTGCCGGTGCCCATACGGTCTACGGCGGGGTTCGTGACTTGACGGGCCGAAATAGCGCTGCCGCTGTAGCTCTTCGCGGAAAGGGTGTCGAGGTGTTGGCGCTCGACGTAACCAGCGATGCCGAGGTAGAGGACGGCATCAAGTCCTTGCTCGCTCGATCGGGTGGCAAGCTCGATGTGGTTATTAACAATGCTGGTATTTTTTCTACCGGTGTATCCGAAAGCTTCACGACCGGTCAACTACGTGATCTGTTTGAGGTGAACGTCATCGGCGTCCAGCGCCTAATGCGCGCTACACTGCCGACGCTACGCGCCCAACGCGATGGTCTTGTCATCAACTTTAGCTCGATCCTCGGTCGCGTGACTTTGCCATTCATGGGTCTTTACGGAGCGTCAAAGTACGCTGTGGAGGCGCTAACCGATAGCTACCGTTATGAGCTTTCACAACTCGGCATCGATGTCGTGCTGGTGCAGCCGAGCGCATATCCGACCAACCTGTTTGCGGCGGGACAGAAGCCGGGTGATGCCCAGACGGGCACAGCCTACGGCGAGATTGGAACGATCCCTGGCAAGATGTTGGAGACCTTCATGGGCATCTTCGCTGGGCCCAACGCTCCCAACCCGCACGACGTCGCCGAGGCAGTTGCAAAACTGGTTGCGACACCCAAGGGCCAGCGTCCTGACCGTGTCGTTGTAGGCCAGGCGTTCGGGTCTGACGCGGTGAATGCCGCCGTAGCACCCATTCAGCGTCAAGTTGTGGAGGGCCTCGGACTAGGCGCGCTTACTGAAGTAAGAGCCTGACCCGTAATGCGGCGGGTATACCAACCGGGCAGGAAAGGACAAGAAGCAGATGATTCCACTCTTGAAACTCGCGATAGAAGCGCACGGAGGTTTGGAGCGATGGCGCCAGCTGCACGGAATTGATGCAAAACTCACGATCGGCGGTGGCTTGTGGCAGTTGAAGGGGCTTCCTCAGGGTCTCGTAGACGTGGCCTTGCATGTTGAACCTGCCGACAGGCTGGTGACGATCACTCCATTCGGGCCGGAGGGAGCGGCGGGATACTTCACGCCGGATCGCGTATGGATTCAAAAACCGCGAGGAGATGTGGTGCAGGAACGGTCCGGGCCGCGCCGGTCATTCGACGGTCACACGCTCACGACGTCCTGGGACAAATTGCATGAGCTCTATTTCGTAAGCTACGCATTCCTGAACTATCTGTCCACGCCGTTTCTGTTCGCAGAGCCGGGATTTGAAGTCGCGGAGGGCAACCCGTACTTCGGTGCCGGGGAGACATGGCGCAGGCTGCATGTGAAGTATCCAGCGGATTATCCCACTCAAAGTCGCGAACAAACTCTTTATTTCAACGAAGAGGGACTGCTGCAGCGACTCGACTATGTGGTTGAAGTGGTTCAGGCCGGCTCCTCGCACTTCTGTTTGGAATACGAGACTGTTGACGGAATTGTCTTTCCCACGCACCGACGTGTTCTCGGCCGCGATCCGAAGCAGGAAGAGCCGGACCGTTCGGCTCCCCCAGTTGCAGAAGTCACGATCACCGATATCCACATTCTGAATCAACGAAATATATCTGCGTTAGGAGGATCATGAGGGATCATAGCCTTGTTGTTATCACTCTGTTATTGGCTTACTTCGCTGTAAACGTGTTGTTGGCAGTTAGAGGACGAGTGTTCACGATGGCGCCGTCGCGCAAGCTTGCGCTCGTAATTTATAGCGTTGCCTTTTTGGTGTGGGGTTCATTCATCATGCTGGGATTAGGCATGATCGAGATAGTGCGCCGTTTGGATGACGAGGCCGCTTAGCACGGCTTGCGACTGCCCAGTGCACGATTGTGTCATCAGGCGGACAACTGGTTAACGGCTTCCTTGCGGCTCTCTATGGCCGAGCGTCCCTCTACGGGTTAGCTGCTTCGTGGGTTGAACTGGGAACAGAGCGCGAAAGTCTTCTCCAGGTGCTCGATGAAAATGCGGACTTTGGTGGACGGCCGGCGGCTCGCAGGCCGTAGGGCAAGGATTGGCACAGTTCGCTCAAAGGCAGTCAAAAGACGGATGACGGTACCTTCTCTGAGCTCTGCGGCGAAGAGCCATGCTGGCCCCTGCGCAATCCCCAAATGTTCAAGGACACCCATCCGCATCTGTTCAATGTCGCTGGTTCGAAAGAGCCCTTTGGGGACAACACGCTTCGCGTCTTGTCCAGAGCCAAAGCTCCACGGCTGTACGGAGCCCCGCTCGACAAAAACGACAGATCGAAAGCGTTTGAGATCGTCCGGCGATTCCGGTGCGCCGTGCCGTGAAAGGTACTGAGGCGTGGCGACGAGAATGATCATTGTCTGCGCGAATCTTCGGGCAACCAGGGTGGAGTCTGGAAGCTCACCTGAGTGGATCGCCAAATCGAAGCCGTCTTCGATGATTGTTGACGGGCTCTCCGACGCCGCCATCTCAATTGCCAAGTCGGGGTAGGAGGCAAAAAACGCAGCCAG
>Ga0137403_10007476_pt1 | contig 12327 bp, 8 predicted proteins | sample CZOMad2_1_16fung_FD_122057 | JGI IMG/M metagenome (GOLD analysis project Ga0137403, IMG submission 122057) | Vadose zone soil fungal communities from Angelo Coast Range Reserve, California, USA - CZOMad2_1_16fungal (Hybrid Assembly) | ecosystem: Environmental > Terrestrial > Soil > Vadose zone...
TCGAAGTGCTGCAAGCGCCGACGGAGCAGGACGCGGGCAAGGCTGAAGAACTTCGGAAGGCCGCGGACGCTGCGCAGATTCGCATCGACTCGGTGATGAACATGGACCACTGGAAATATCCACTGTCGTCGAGTGATCCGGCAGTCGTGGAGAAGAGCCTGGCCGGAATGCGAACTTCTCTGCACAACGCGAAGTTGTGGGGTTCGGACGTGGTGCTGCTGGTGCCCGCGGTGCTCGATCCGCAAACTTCGTATCGCGACGCTTGGACGCGCTCGCAAAAGGAGATCCGCAAGCTGCTGCCGATGGCCGAGGAGCTGAAGGTGGTGATCGCGATTGAAGAAGTGTGGAACCGGTTTTTGCTCAGTCCGCTGGAGATGGCGAAGTACATCGATGAATTTCAGAGCCCGTGGGTCGCAGCATGGTTCGACGTCGGCAATGTGCTGCTGTACGGGTACCCGCAAGACTGGATTCGCACGCTGGACAAACGCATCGTCAAGGTGCATCTCAAGGATTTCAAGCGCAACAAGGACAGCTACGCCTGGGTGAACCTTGGCGAAGGTGACGTTGACTGGGCGGCGGTGCGGGAAGCGTTCGCGGCGATTCATTACACGGGGAGCGCCACGGTGGAGTTGGAGGCGGGGAACGAGGCGTATTTGCGCGACGTGAGCCGCCGGGTGGATCGACTGTTGCTCAATCGTTCCTAGGGCAAAGCGCACAGCCAAGATTGGCTGTGCCACCGCGATGCCGATAGGTGGCTTGTTTCTTGTGCTGTAGAATCTGCTCCACAAATTGGAGGTGATATGAACGATAAAGCCGTAAGAAAGGCGTGCGCACAAGGCGGTGCTGGATTACTTGTGCTGGGCACAATTCTTCTCCTAGGAGGCGTCATTTCACCGCGGACTGCTGAGGCACAGTACGTCAAGGTTGCGGCCACTCCACCGATGGGCTGGAACAGTTGGAACAAGTTTGGTTGCGATGTGAGCGACAAATTGATTCGCGAAATGGCGGACGCGGTGGTCAGTTCGGGGATGAAGGATGCCGGCTACCAATTCGTGAATATCGACGATTGCTGGCAAGTGAGCCGCGCCGCGGATGGCACCATCGTGGTGGACTCAGAACGCTTCCCCAATGGCATGAAGCCGCTGGCGGATTACGTGCATTCGAAAGGGCTGAAGTTCGGCGTGTACACCGACGCCGGGCGCATGACGTGCCAAAAGCGGCCGGGCAGCTACGAGCATGAAGCCCAAGACATCAAGACGTACGCGGGCTGGGGCGTCGATTACGTGAAAATCGATTGGTGCTACGCGGAAGGCCTGGAGCCCGATGTGCAATATCCGAAATTCCGCGATGCGATCGCGCAGTCGGGGCGGCCGATTGTGTTCAGCATTTGCAATTGGGGCGTGAAGGCGCCGTGGACGTGGGGGCCGAAGACTGGGAATTTGTGGCGCACGACCGGCGATATCAGCGACAGGTACGAGAGCATGTCGGTCATTGGATTCGCGCAAAATGGGCTGGGCAAATTCGCGGGGCCCGGGCACTGGAACGATCCGGACATGCTGGAAGTGGGAAACGGCGGGATGAAGCACGACGAATATCTAACGCACATGACGCTCTGGGCCATTCTGGCGGCACCGCTGCTGGCCGGGAATGACTTGCGCAGCATGTCTGACGAGACGAAGGGAATCCTGATGAATCCGGAAGTGATCGCGGTAGATCAAGACGCGAAGGGCGTGCAGGGCCATCGCGTATGGGACGAAGGGCCGCTGGAGATTTGGGCGAGGCCGTTAGCGGACGGCTCGCAGGCAGCGGCGTTGTTCAATCGGGGCGAATCGACGCTGAAGATCACGTTGGACTTCAAGGCCATCGGTGCGCCGGCGTCGGTAAAGCTGCGCGATTTGTGGGAGCGCAAAGACTTGGGCACCAAGGAGAAGTCGTATACGGCGGACGTGCCGAGTCATGGAGTGGTGTTCTTGAAGGTATCGAAATAGATTTTCCGGCGGGCTGAAGATAACGGTTTGAGCCGCTCGCGCACCTAACGAGGCAAATGGAGAATACTGAGGGGCTTAACTACAGAGCGCGGCGCCTGAAGGCCGTGCTAGTGATGCTAGCGATATCTCTCGCTGGCAGCGCGCGAGCGCAGGATGGCGGCTGGCAAAAGGAAAACACCGACTGGCGCGCGCAGCATGCCGCCGAGCTGCAAAAGCCGGATGGATGGCTGGCCCTGGCGGGGCTCGAATGGCTGGAGCCGGGCGACAACTCTTTTGGATCCGCGAAGGACAATGAGATTCACTTGCCGCCTACCGGGCCGGCACACATGGGCGTGCTGCATCTGGACGGCGAGACCATTACATTGAAACATCCGGCGGGCGGCTTTCCGGCGGGCTTTTTGATCGACGGCAAGCCGGTGCAAGCGCAAGCGCTGCACACGGACCCGGACCACGATAAAAACAACTCGCACCTGACCATCGGAACGCTCAACATGTACGTGATACATCGCGGCGAACGATTTGCGTTGCGGATAAAAGATGCGAAGTCCGCAGGGCTGACCGGCTTCCAGGGACTGAAATGGTACGCGCCGAACGAGGCCTACCGGGTGACCGCGCACTGGACTCCCTACTCACCGCACAAGACGTTCACCATCGCCACGCTGATCGGCACCAGCTATCCGGCACAAATCCCCGGTGGCGCGGAATTTACATTGCATGGCAAGACCTACCATCTGGACCCGATTCTCGAGGATCCAGCGGCGGCAAAGTTGTTTTTCGTGCTGCGGGATACGACCAGCGCTACCAAGACCTATGCTGCCTGCCGGTTTCTGTATACGGGATTCCCGGACCAGGGGCTCGACAAACCGGGCCAACTGGTGCTCGATTTCAACCGCCTGGAAAATCCCCCCTGCGCGTACACTCCGTATGCCACCTGCCCGCTGCCGCCGAAACAAAACCGGCTGCCGATTCCGCTGCCGGTGGGAGAGCAGCGCTACCATGACTAGGGCAGGAATTGTTTACGCTCTGGAAATCGGGGGCATTGTGTCGGACAATAAACTTGGCGCACGGAGCGGTGCGCCCTGTATGAGCGCACCGGACCTCTATTCCGCCGACAATGGCGGACCGCAAAATCCCGCGCGGGAAAAAATGGTAGCACTGCGCGTGACGCTGCTACGCTTGCACAAGACGCTGCTGGATATGGAACGGCGGGAGTGGGAGCGCGTCAATGGGCATGTCTCGACCGGCGAACTGTTCCGGCTGGTGATCGACCACGAACAGTTTGCCTGGCTGCACAATCTTTCGGAGTTTGTGGTGCGCCTGGATGAAACGCTGTCCGCCGAAGAGCCAGTGACAGAGAAGGATACGCACAGCGCGATCGTCATGGCGCGCAAGATGTTCGCGCCTTCGGAATTCGGCGATGCGTTTCAGAAGCGATATTTCGACGCCATTCAGCGCGACCCGGCGGTCGTCATGGAGCACGCGGAGTTGGCACGTCTCTTTGCGAACGAGCCGTCCGATACGAGCGCGATGTAGCTGAGCGAAACAACAAATGAACCCAGCGGCCCCCACGCCCAGGAAAAATCCTTTCGCGCTGGTGCTGTTTCTGCTGCTTTTTGCTTTCGCTTTCCCGGCAGTTCCCCAGGAAAAACCGGATGCGCCGGTTACGCCGCAAGTTCCTGGCGCCGCGTCCCCTTCCGCAGTCACCGCCAAGCAACGTTTAAACGCCAAAGACCGCAAAGAAGTGTTCGAGAAGATCTGGAAGGAGATCCACGAGCATTACTACGACCCGTCCTACAATGGCGTGGATTGGAACGAAGTGCATCGGCGCTACGCTCCGCTGGTGGAAAGCACGCAACGGGACCAGGAGTTTTACTCGCTGATGAGCCAGATGACCAGCGAGCTGCACGACGCACACACGCGCTTTAATTCGCCGGAGCAATGGAGGAATTTTCGGCGGCAGCAAGGAGTGACGGTCGGTTTCAGCGTCGACGACATGAATGGCGAAAGCGTCGTGACCAGCGTAATTCCGGGAACGTCCGCGGCGCACGCGGGAATCGAGCCGGGCATGGTCGTGCTGCGCATTGACGACACGCCGGTGGCCGAGCGTATTGCTGAGATTCAAAAGAAGCGGCTGCCTTCTTCGTCCGAGCGCGCAACGCGCTGGTTCATCTACAACCGCGTGTTTGCCGGCCCTCCAGACAGTTCGGTGAAGTTGGAGTTGAAACGTGCGGATGGTTCCGTGTTTGAGGCCAACGTGCGGAGGCAGATCTATTCCGACGCGCCGCAAGTGACCACCCATGTGCTGCCGTCAGGAAATGTTTATATACGATTCGACGGATTTCAACGGCCGATCACCAGGGAATTTCGCGCGGCGCTGCAGAAATTTCGCGGGGCTCCGGGATTAATCGTGGACTTGCGGCGCAATGGCGGGGGCGACCTGGCGGTATTGCTTCCGATCGCCGGTTATTTCTTTGGGAAGAAGACGCTGTTCGCGAAGGACTCGACCAGGACGGGAAAACCGCTTTCGTCCTATGTGGGATTGTTCAAGCTGCCACTGCAGCTTTATGTGGGGCGTGCGGGGGAGCAGATTTATTCCGGGCCGGTGGTGATCCTGGTGGACGCGCATTCGGCCAGTTCGTCGGAAGTTTTTGCGGCGGGCATGCAGGATACGCTACGTGCGAAGGTGATCGGCAGCCAGTCTTGCGGCTGTGTGCTGGGCATCGCCAAGCCGCGGGTGATGAAGGGCGGCGGCGTGCTGGAGATGAGTGAGGTGCTGTGGTTTTCGCCCAAGGGCCGCAAGCTCGAAGGCACCGGAATTATTCCGGATCAGTTGGTCACGCCGACGATGTTCGATTTGCAGCGCGGGCGTGACGCGGTTTTGGCGGCGGCGGACAAAAGCCTGGTGAAGGCGGCGGTGCTGGAATCGAAAGAAACTCACGACCGAAACGGCTCCGAGCCTCGATGAGAAAGCGGCCGCGCAGGCCGAAAGCGAACGCTTGAGCCGATTGGCGAAGATTGCGACGCGAACGCTAGTAGTGGCCGTCGCGCTGGCGGCCATCGTCTATGCCGTCGACTATGGCGCTCTTCGATTGCGTGCAGCATACCCGCGCTTCGGAGGCGCTTACGATTCGGTGCACATGACGCGGCTGTTGGCCATACCGTTGAAAAACGGCCGCACCGAATATGAGTTGGATGCCCGACAGCCGGAGGTGACGGTTACTTGCGTGCGGACACTCTTTCCTCACCAGGGATATCAACCGTGCTGGTATGTGCGGCGAAATAGTGAGAAGCCCATCCCGATGATGATAATGATTCCGGCGATGGCATGATCGCGGGGCCCCGCGCGGTCCGTTTAACCGAATAGCACAAGCCACGACCACTCACGAATCGCTCGAGTTCTGACATAATTAAGGCGTTAGAAGATACGAGCGATTAGATTGCAAGCTAATCTCTGCTAACGAAAACGCGCCCGTAGCTCAATTGGATAGAGCACTTGGCTTCGAACCAAGGGGTTGGGGGTTCAAGTCCCTCCGGGCGCGCCAGTTCCTCTCGCTACACCACCCACCCTAGGGAACTCGGGGACGGTACATCAAAACGGAAAAACGATTACCAGATTCGATGTATGGATGCGCCGACAGCCCTCTGAGAGTATGCGTGTGCGGGCTAACAAGTTCCGCGAAGTCGAAGGAGAAGGAGCGGCGTGGTACGCTTCGAGAACCGAAGCGGTAGGGCTGGGACGCGTCGTTCCTTCTTCCTTCTACTGATTCCCTCCTGGAGTTTTCCTTCTCTTTCGTCGAAAGTAATAAGTCCTTTGCTCCGTGTAAACCCAACCGTCAGGATTCGTTAGATTCCCGCCAGTCACGTTTATACTTTCCGGGTGCGGAAGCAGAAGCATCACAAAACAAAAGCCAAACCGGGCGCACGAGCGCGGGAAGAAAGCCGAGTTGTCGGCTTGGCGCGCGCGCTATCGAAGCTGGGGTACTGCTCCCGCCGTGAGGCCGGCGAACTGATTGCAGCGACGCGCGTGCGGCTGAATGGCGCGGCGCCTCGGAATCGAGAGACGCCAGTCCGTATCGGGAAAGACAAGATCGAGGTGGACGGCCGGGAGGTTCGCGCGGCGCAAAAAGTCTATTGGATGTTGAATAAGCCGCGAGGTGCGGTGACCACGGCTTCGGATGAACAGGGGCGCGAAACAGTTTACGACTACATTGGCCAGGATCGTGGATGGCTTGCGCCGGTAGGACGGCTGGACAAAGCCAGCGAGGGTTTGCTGCTGCTGACCAATGACTCCGAGTGGGCGGCGCGCGTGCTTAGTCCAACCTCGCACATTGCCAAGACGTACCACGTGCAGATTGCGGCGTTGGCAGACGAGCCTTTGTTGAACGCCTTGCGAGCAGGCGTTCGCGAAGGAGACGATTTTCTTCGCGTGGAACGCGTCCGCGAATTACGCCGTGGGGAACGTAATGCGTGGCTGGAGATTGTGCTGAAGGAAGGCAAGAACCGGCAGATCCGGCGCATGTTGGAAGCGCTCGGCATTGAAGTATTGCGGCTGGTGCGCGTGGCGATCGGTAGACTGAAGCTCGGCAGCCTGGGCAAGGGAGAGTCCCGGAAGCTGAATGCTGCGGAAAAGGCGGCCATTGAGAAGTGAAACGAAAACAAACGACAAGGTAAGACGTATTTTGCGAGGCCGCGACTTCACTCGCGAATCCCTCGGTTGCAAAAGGTTTATGGAACCTCTAGGCTTTAAGGTTCATGCCTGAATTTTCAACACAACTGCTGGCCTACGGATTTGTGTGGTATGTGGCCTTCCTGTTCTCGACCACCTGCCATGAAGCGGCGCACGCGCTGGTGGCCAAGCTGGGCGGCGACAAGACCGCGGCGCTGGGCGGGCAGGTGACGCTGAACCCGGTGCCGCACATTCAACGCGAGCCGTGGGGCATGGTGGTTATCCCGATTCTGTCTTTTATCTTTACGCGCGGCATGATCGGGTGGGCTAGCGCGCCGTTCGATCCGCAATGGGAGCGGCGGCATCCGCGGCGCGCAGCGCTGATGGCATTGGCCGGCCCGGCGGCAAACTATACGCTAATGCTGCTGGCCACTATCGGTCTGCGGGTGGGCCATAGCATGGGCTGGCTGCAAAGGAATCCGGAAACCTTGCAGCCCAATCTGCTGACCGTGGTGCTGCTGGTGTTTTTCTCGCTGAACCTGCTGCTGGGGACGTTCAACTTGCTGCCGGTGCCGCCGCTGGATGGCAGCGCCGGAATCATGCTGTTCATGAGTGAAAATCGGGCGCAGCGCTACCTGGACTGGCTGCGCGGCAACAGCTATGCGATGGTGGGGCTATTGGTAGGTCTGTTGGTTTTTCGCTATTTCTACGGTCCGGTGGAGAATTTTGCCACCAACCTCCTCCTGCGTAGTCACTTCTAGGGCTCGCCGTGATGGTTCAGAAACGTACAGTTTATCTCCGTGTGTCTCCGCCCCGGTACAGTTTTCCTATCCTGTTCCGCTGACAAATAACTTGGATTGTTGCACTTACAGGCGATTGGCTTGGCCTTGTGCCTGCACCCCCTCCCGACGGCGGAGGACAGAATGATTTTGACTGCCGAACATCCGGTCACCAACCTATATCTCGTGGAGGTTTCCGGCTGGGATGATAAGAAGGCCTTTTTCGTAGAGAACTCCCAACTGGAGTGGACCGAGGAATCCGGCAAGCAGGTCACCCTGAACCGCGGACTCAGTGAAGACGCAGTCATCTTTCTGCGCTTGCTCCAACAGATGGGCAACGACCGTTCGCATCCGGTGGCTTACCAAGCCAATTTCGTGGCGCGAAACACCGAAGGCCAGTTTCAATTCCGGCTCAAGCCAATCTCTGCGCGTTCCCGCAAGGAACAGTTCCCCACAGACTTGCGAACCTGACGAGCGCGAAGTTCCGAAATGGAACAAGGGTCCGAAATGGCGGTGCCTGCGCGCCTGCGGCAGCTTGCAAAGGCGGATGGGAATGCATACTTCCAAGTAAGGCGATGATGCATTTGGCTTTTGAAAACAACAACTTAGCGGCTCGGTGGCGATGCAGTTTCACTGTAGGAACCCAAGACAAAGGCAGCGGCGACGTGGAAGTCAAGATGCCATAGCGTGTCTGTGCTTCAGGCCTATCTAAAGACTGTTGAAAAAGGGGCGGCCAAGAGTTCCCTGACCCCCTGCATTCTGGACGATGATCCCGCGCAACTCGAGATGCTTGCGGCGTTGATAGCGGACATTGGCTACGAACCCATTACCACCTCCAGCCCCGCGGAAGCGTTAAAACTTGTGCAGTACGGACGCTGCCGCCTGGTCCTGGCCGACGTGCACATGCCGGGCATGGACGGCTATGCGTTTCTCGATCAGGCCCTGCGCGCCGACCCTGGGATCCACATCATTATTATGACCGCCGACTACACGTTGGAGTCGGCTTTGGAGGCCGTCCGCCGCGGCGCAACGGATTTTCTGCCCAAGCCCATCGACCGCGTGCGCTTGAAACGCACACTCGATGACGTCGCGGCTCTTTACGACCAGCGGCGGAGGGTACGCGAACTTGAAGAGCAGTTGCTGAAGGATTTGGAATTCCACGGCATTGTGGGCAAAAGCCCGGCGATGCTGGAAGTCTTTGACTTCGCGCGCAAGGTGGCGCGCCACTACACCAATGTCTTGCTCATCGGCGCCACCGGCACGGGCAAAGAGTTGGTGGCCCGCGCCATTCACCAGATCAGTCCGGTCAGCCAGCAAAAATTGGCGGTGTGCAACTGTTCGGCGCTTGTCGATACCTTGCTGGAGAGCCAGCTTTTTGGGCACATGCGCGGGTCATTCACCGGCGCCACCGATACCCGGCCGGGACTATTCGAGTTCGCGAACAACGGGACCGTGTTTCTTGATGAGGTCGGAGAAACATCCTTACCGATGCAGGCCAAGCTGCTGCGCGTGATTCAAAACCGCGAGATCCAGCGGGTCGGCTCACCGGAGGTGCGGCAAATCAACGTGCGGCTGATCGCGGCCACCAACCGGGACTTGCGCGCCGAGGTGCTGGCCGGACGTTTCCGCGAAGATTTATATTACCGGTTGAGTTCCATCCAGATTCGCATCCCTCCCCTGACCGAGCGGCTAGAGGATATTCCGCTGCTGATGCAGTTCTTTCTGAAGAAATACAACGAAGCGTATGGAAAATCAATTTCCGGGCTGACCCGGCGGGCGCAAGCCGTCCTGCTGCGGCATTCCTGGCCAGGCAACGTCCGCGAACTGGAAAACGTAATTTCCAGCGCATCGATCACCAGCGGCGGAGATTTCATCGATATCGCCGATCTGCCGGAAGGTTTGCAACACCGTGGCCCGCGCACCGCCGAGGGAGATGAGTGGCGTCCTCTGTCTCTCGACGAGATGCGCAATGCGCACATCCATCGAATCCTCGATATGTGCCAGGGAAATCGCCTGCGCGCCGCGCAAGTATTGGGCATTGGCAGGACCAGCTTGTATCGCTACCTGAAAGAGGATACCGAGGAAAAGCCCAAAATCCCAAAGGTCGGCGGAGCCTCGGTAGGCGCGCGCGTGTAGCGCGCCTCGCTTCATCATTTGAACTTCCGGTGTGCCGCCGGGGAACAGTTTTCCGTGTTGAAGCAATGCGCTGAGCTGGCCGAGTCTGCAATCTCAAGTAAATCAGCAGAATGCGAAAAGGGAATTTGGCATCCGTCCTGCACTCATACCCGGCAGCAAGACGTTGCGACACCGATGAAAATGGCACCAGGAATCACACACGATCTTGTCCAGATCTTTATGCGCAGGGCATACGCACCGGGCTGCGCAAACAACCTCCTACCACCAGTACCTCCACAGCGAACCCACAATCCACCAGCCACGACCCCCTGAGCGCCGCATGGACCGCCGCAAGGCGATCGCGCGGCGCTCTTTTCCTCCATACGAACGGCACCCGCATTTACTCGTAACGCAGCGCGATGATGGGATCGACGCGCATGGCACGCCGCGCGGGGATATAACAGGCCAATAGAGCGACTCCGCTGAGCAGGATGGCAACTCCGATAAACGTAAGCGGATCGCTCGCGCTAACGCCATAGATGACTTTGGTGATCAGGCGAGTCAGGCCTAATGCGGCGACAATTCCGATGCCCACTCCGACCAACGTAATTCGCATGCCTTCGCCGAGAATCATGCGCAACACGTCTGACGCGGATGCGCCGAGCGCGACGCGGATGCCGATTTCATGGGTCCGCTGGCCGGTGAGATAGGAAATCACGCCATAGATGCCCACGGCGGAGAGCGCCAAAGCCAGAGTGGAGAAGACCGAGAGCAGAATCATGGTCAAGCGTTGCTTGGCAATAGAGTTGGCAACAATCTCTTCCATCGGACGCGTGTTGTAGATCACCGCGCTGCTGTCCACTTTAGCTTCGCCTTCGCGAATGCCGCTGATCACGCCACCCGGCGCGCCGGTCGTGCGCGCCACCCAGCCGACCCCATTGGCGAGCAGCGGCCAAAAGCGGTCGGGTATCTGCCAGACCAAAAGGTAGATCTGAGACTGCAGATCCTGGTGCTCGCGCGAACCGAGACCCCAGTGCTCGACGTGGCCGGCGACACCGACAATTTCCGGCTGCATGTCCAGCAAGCCGATGTTGAGGTGTTTGCCTACAGGATCCTGGCCGGGAAAATGTTTTCGGGCGAAACTGGAATCGATGACGGCGACCACGGGAGCGTGCTCGTCGTCCCGTATGTTGAAGAAGCGGCCCCGCTCCAGCGGAATGCGCATGGCCGGCGCGTACCCGGAGGTCACCAGATAGAACAGCGTGAACGGCATCTCGTTTTGGTTGGCGGGTTTGGGCTGCCCTTCGATCCAAAAGGGAACCTCGGAGTCGCCGGTCATGGGAAGCGAGCCGCCCATCATCGAAACGTTTTCAACGCCAGGAACATTCTCAAATTGCCGCAGGCTCTCGCGATATTTCGCACGAAGCTGGCCGGCCGTAACGTCCGCAGGGGAAGTGAACGAAATGTCATAGGTCAGGACGCGGCGAGCATCGAATCCGGGATTTACTCCCCAAAGAGCGGCGAGGCTGCGAATCATCAAGCCGGCTCCGATGAGCAGCACCAGCGCCATGGCCATCTCGAGGATGACGAAAACGCTTTGCGTGCGATGCCGCGCGCCACTCGAGCCGCGGCCACCTTCCTTCAGCGTTTCGTGCATATCGGGACGCAGAGTTTTTATGGCCGGGACCAGGCTGAAGAGAATGCCGGTAAGGAAGGAGATGCCAATGGTGAAGAGGAGCACATGCGCATCGATTCCGACTTCTTCGGAGCGGGGCAACGCTGCCGGCAGAGCCGCGAGGATTGCGCGCGTGCCCCATTTGGCCAGCAGCAAGCCGATCAGGCCGCCGCCAATCCCGAGGATCACGCTTTCGGTGAGAAGCTGGCGGATTACCCGCGCCGGACTCGCACCGAGCGCAGAGCGAATGGCGAACTCGCGGGCGCGTCCGGTGGAACGAGCCAGCAACAGGTTGGCAACATTGGCGCAAGCGATCAGCAGAACGAAGCCGACCGCGCCGAGCAACACAAGCAAAATGCCGCGAACATCGCCGACCACATCGGTTTTGAGTGGAACCAGCGTGATGCCGCTGCCGGTATTGGCTTCAGGATAGGCAGCGGCAAGATTCGTGCCAATGCGGTCCATCTCCGCGCGCGCTTCCTCGAAGGTGACTCCGGGTTTGAGGCGTCCGATCGCGTTCATGCCCATGCTGATGCGGCGATCGCGAAAGGTCGGGTCGGTCCATTGGCCGATGGGAACGAAAACGTCAGTGGGACTGAAGACGGGAGTACGGCTCGGCGCAACTCCCACCACGGTATAGGACTTGCCGTTCAGGGTCAGGGTTTTGCCCAGAATGTCGGGAGAGGCTGCGAACTTGCGCTTCCAGAGCCCGTCGCCAAGCAGCGCTACGGGAGCCGCGCCGGCCTGATCTTCTTCCGCGCGGAAATTCCGGCCGAGCGGCAACGAAATCCCCAACGCGGGAAGAAATTCCGCGGAGACCATCTGGCAGTTCAGGCGCTCGGGCTCGCCGATGCCGGTTAGGTTGTAGCTTTCGCTGCGGAAGGCGCCGAGGGAAGCAAACGACTTGTTCTGTTTCTGCCAGTCGAGGAAGTTTGGATACGAGCTGGAGCTCTCCTTGAAATTTGCGGTGCGCGAATAGACGGCCACCAGCTGATCGGGATTGGGAAAGGGCAGCGGGTTGAGCAAGACTCCGTTGACAACCGAGAACAGCGCGGTGTTGGCGCCGATGCCCAGCGCCAGGGTTAAGATCGCGATGGCCGCAAA
>Ga0137403_10007478_pt1 | contig 12325 bp, 8 predicted proteins | sample CZOMad2_1_16fung_FD_122057 | JGI IMG/M metagenome (GOLD analysis project Ga0137403, IMG submission 122057) | Vadose zone soil fungal communities from Angelo Coast Range Reserve, California, USA - CZOMad2_1_16fungal (Hybrid Assembly) | ecosystem: Environmental > Terrestrial > Soil > Vadose zone...
TGCTGGCGGCTTTTCTGACCTTTGCCCTGTGGTGCGCGACCACGCTCGGGTATTACACCCTGTCTCCGATGTCGCATTCCGCGACCTTCATGATGGCATCGGCTTTCATGCTGGCGTGGTGGCGGGTTAAGGACTCATCGAGTCCGGGTTCCTGGGCCTTGTTGGGATTTTGCGGTGGCTTCCTGTCAATCTGCCGCTGGCAGGATATTTTTTATCTCGGAATTCCTGTCCTGTTCGAACTCTCTCGCAGCCGGAGACTGGCGCCCTGGCGCAGGTGGTTCATCTACGGCGGAGCGGCCGCGGTCTGCTGGATCCCACAGCTAACGGAATGGAAGGTCATTTACGGCAGCTTCTTCACCATTCCGCAGGGTCAGGATTTTTTACACTTCCCGCCCCACTACATGCACCTCGTGCTGTTCTCGACCAACCACGGCTGGTTTATCTGGACGCCCATTACCGCGCTGGGTGTGCTGGGCCTCCTTTATGGTGCCCGCAACGCGACTGCCTTCTACTGGCCTTGCCTGCTGGTGATTTTTCTCGAAGTGGCCGTGATGGGAGCGATGCCTACCAACTGGCATAACAGCGAATCCTTCGGGATCCGCTCGCTGACGTCCTGCGTTCCGTTGATTGGGCTGGGCGTGGCCACGCTTATGCGGGACCTCCGCCCCCGCTTCCAAGCCGTGGTGGCGGGATTGGTTGCAGTTTGCGCCATCTACACAATCCTGTTTGCCGTCCAGTACAGGCTCGACCTCGTGCCGAAGGTGGGTATTCTCACCATGTCAGAGTTGCTGTGGGACAAACTGTCGCTCAGGCAGGCCTACCGGCGGACCCATAAGCCGTAGGTCCGTTACCGGAGTCCACGCACCGCCATCAATTGAATCAGCAACTTCGGCAGGTTTGCATTCCAAAGTCTCGCGAGTATCGTTTTTGTCGAGCAAGAGGTCGGTAAGTCTAATACGACTTCAGCAAAGGCCGCATGTGGATTTCGGTGACCTCTGCAGTTCGAGGCAAAGTCAAAGCGTGGATCGCCATGAAGGCGACGTCCTCGGGCTGCATGAGCAGTTCTGGATGGTATTGCCTCTGCTCCGTCGCATGAACCGCAGCCTGCATGCGACTCGCAGTGCGCCCTAGAAACAAACTGAGAACCCTTACACCGCTGGAGTTTACTTCGTCGCGAAGGCTATCCGCGACTGCCTTCAGCGCATGCTTGCTGGCCGCGTACTGACCTGCGCTTGCCCTAGCCACAAGTCCACTACTGGAGTTCACGAACAAGATTTGTCCATGCTGGGACTTAAGCAGAGGCAAGAAACCCTGGGTCAACACATAGGGAGCGCGGAGGTTAGTCTTGTAGTGACTGTCCAATCGGTTAGCCTCGGCGCTTTCAAGAGGGTCCAGCCAGATAGCACCCGCGCTGTGAACCAGGATATGAACAGACTTAGTATCGCGCTTAATATTTGCAATAACTTCCAGAACCTCGCTATCGACCTCCAGATCCGTCTGGTAACAGCGGCATTGGGCTGCCGTCCTCTTGGCGGCGTCGGCAACCAGTCGCAAGCTTTCCAGACTTCGACCGAGCAGGCAAAGGGATGCGCCCTGGCCCGCCAGACCTAAGGCAATGGCTTTGCCAATTCCGCTGCTAGCTCCAGTGACGACCGCAACTTGGTCCTTAAGAACCGTCATGCCTAACGTGACTCCCGTGCGGGACCCTCTCCCCACGGCTTCGGCAACTCATGGCGCAACAACCAGTCTGCCGCACCGTTCATGGTCGAAAGCCATCCCCAATCGACAAACAAGAGATCGTCATGTCGTTACTCTAGTGCGAGCTGTGCTAGAGGTCGGACATTGCGACGCTCGGAGTTTTCAGCGAGGTCTGAAGAACCGGTCTCTCAGCATGATCTCAGTGAACATCACTAAAAGATGTCCACCTCTGGAATCGGCACCACGAACTTTCCGCCCCATTCGCGAATGTATAACAGCTGCTCCCGGATTTCATCTTTCAGGTTCCAGGGAAGAATCAACACATAATCCGGCCTAGTCTCGCGAATTTTTTCTGGAGGAAAGATCGGAATATGCGTGCCGGGAAGAAACTTTCCGTGTTTGTAGGGATTGCGGTCCACTGTGTAATCCAGGAAGTCGGTCCGAATGCCGCAGTAGTTCAGCAATGTGTTGCCCTTGCCGGGGGCACCGTAGCCGACGATAGACCTGTGCGCGCTCTTTACCCCGATCATAAAAGTCAAAATCCGTCTCTTCGTCTCCTTAACTTTTTCGTCGAAAGACAAATACGTCTCTAAGCGGCGGAAGCCAGCCTTTTCCTCTCGTGCCGCTAGTTCTCGGACGCGCCCGGTCTCGGGATGCGAAAGATCCTGAGTATGGCGGACATAAATTCTCAACGAGCCTCCATGGGTGCAAAGTTCGTCGACATCGAAGATCGTCAAGTCGAAAGTGGCCATAATCTTCATCACGGTGAGGAAAGAGAAGTAGGAAAAGTGCTCGTGATAAATGGTGTCGAATTGATTCCCTTCCATCAAGCGCATCAGATGGGGAAATTCGAGAGTAATGACCGCTTCAGGCTTCAGTAAAATTTTCATCCCCCGCACAAAACTGCGCAGGTCCGGTACGTGGGCCAGTACGTTGTTCCCCACCACGAGGTCCGCTTGCTTCCCGTTGCACGCCAGGTCCACCGCCATTTCCCGGCCAAAGAATTTTACCAATGTCGGAATACCTTTTTTCCGCGCCTCCTCAGCTACATTCGCGGCAGGCTCAATGCCCAGGACCGGGATTCCTTTTTGCACAAAATACTGGAGTAAATAGCCGTCATTGCTCGCCAACTCGACGACCAGACTATTCTCGTCCAGATGGAAACGTTCGACCGCCAGATCGGTGTACGCCCTTGCATGCGCCAACCAACGGCTCGAATAGGAGGAGAAATAGGCGTATTCCGTGAAGAGAGCGTGGGGGCTTACGTATTCTTCCAGTTGAACCAGAAAACACTCATGGCAAACGAAAGCACGCAAGGGATAGAACGGTTCCATCTGGTTCAACTGCTGAAGGTCCAAATTGCTTTCACAGGGCGGGGACATACCTAGATCTGCGAAGGTATAGCGCAGCGTGGAGCCACAAAATCTGCACAACCCAGAACTCTCGCACCCTGTCGACATCGGGACAACTCCCCGACGTTACGGCCCAAGCGGCACGCGCTGCGCTTTCATGGCAGGTGCGCAGACGAGTAGTGCAGACCCTTTCGTAACGGCCAGCGAAAGGTTAATTGAAAGGCATCTTACCACTAGTACCGGCAAGAGCCAACACTCTACAGCGCAAAGGGATTCCAAAGTAATCACGGTTCGAATACAAGCATATGCAGTTCTCCGCATCCATTGGCTAGTGCTCAACCGGACCAATGCCGGCATATTCAGGAAGCCCGGGGGTCGGAAGGCTCGCCCGGCACCACTGCGCTAGTAGCGAACGGACTAACATTGATTGGTACCTCAATTGCGTTCTGCCGGATCGTATGAGTCGCTCCCATCCGTGATGCTCCCTCCGGCCGGTCCTCCGGCGCTATCGCGGTTGTGCCCAACCGAAAGCTCTGGTCGGTTATTCCTGTGTTCTAGACGATCCTGTATGATTGAGATTCCATGGCGACTTACCTCGTTACCGGCGTTGCAGGCTTCATCGGGTCGACCTTGGCTAGGGAGCTCCTGGCGCAAGGCCAGAAAGTCCGGGGACTCGACAATTTTTCCACCGGCAAGCGCGAAAATGTAACCGAGGTATTGGGCCAAATCGACCTCCATGAAGCTGATCTGCTCGATCTTGACGCTCTTCATCAAGCCTGCCGCGGTGTGGACTACGTTCTGCACGAGGCAGCCATCCCTTCGGTCCCGAGGTCGGTCAAGGACCCGCTGGGAAACAATCGGGCAAACGTTGATGGGACTCTGAATCTGCTGATCGCATGCCGGGACGCGAAGGTGAAGCGCGTCGTCTATGCCGCCTCGTCTTCCGCCTACGGCGACACTCCGACTCTACCTAAACGCGAGGACATGTCGCCCAACCCCATTTCACCTTATGCGGTGGCCAAGCTGGCCAGCGAATATTACATGACTTCCTTTTACCGCTGTTACGGCATGGAGACAGTGTGCCTGCGCTATTTCAACGTCTTTGGCCCGCGGCAAGACCCCACCTCGCCCTACTCTGGCGTTCTGGCCAAGTTCATCAATCAAATGTTGAGCGGGGAGCAGCCCACCATTTTTGGGGACGGCAAGCAGAGCCGCGATTTCACCTACATCGACAACGTCGTTTCAGCAAACCTCCTGGCCTGTCGGGCTGAGACCGGCAAGGTCGCGGGAAAAGTAATCAACGTGGCCACCGGCCGGCGAACGGATTTGTACCAGACCTTTCTGATTCTCAAGAAGCTGATCGGATATAACGGCGACGTGAAGTACGGCCCCGAGCGCGCCGGGGACGTTAAGCACTCTCTCGCCGATATCTCCCGGGCGGAGCAGTTTCTTGGCTACAAGCCGAAGGTGGATTTCGAAGAAGGTCTGAGCCGGACCGTTGAATGGTACCGTGGCAACGATGCGAAGCTTCAGACTGCCGAGCCCGCGACGCGTGATTCCGGGTTTTGAGGAGACCTAGCGGGTTGTCATTTCCCACGCCTCGCCGAAGGTTTCTGCAAGCGGGCGCTGCGGTTGCGGCAACCGCCGCCCTGGCCGTGGTGGGCGAAGGCACAATCTTCGAGGCCAACAACCCCGAAGTGGTCTCGATCGAAATCCCCTTGTCTCGTTTACCCCAATCGTGGGACGGATTCCGGATTGCTCAGCTTAGCGACCTGCACTACGACGATTATTTCTCCATAGTACCCATCAGGAAAGCGGTCGATCTGGTCAACGGGTTGCAACCCGACCTGGTGGTAGTGACCGGCGACTTTGTCACCTCGCCACCCTCAAAGCGCCGCTCTCTGCAGATCCGGGCTGCCAAAGCGATCGAACCCTGTGCCCAATTGGTGGCACAAATGCGGGCTCGCTTTGGCATCCTCGCCAGCTTGGGAAACCATGACGTAGCCACCGACGGAGCCTACATTACCGAAGTCTTGCAATCTCACGGAATCCCGGTCCTGCGAAACCGCTCTGTTTCGTTCGAGCGCAACGGCGAAAGAATCTGGGTCTCGGGGTTGGATGACATTCTGGAAGGAAAATTCGACCTGAAGCTGGCTTTGAAAGACATCCCGCAGGCCGAGCCGGTTGTCTTGCTGGTTCACGAGCCCGATTATGCCGGTTACGTCAAGAATGTGGACCTGCAGCTCTCCGGCCACTCGCACGGCGGCCAGATAAGGTTTCCGCTGATAGGAGCTCCCGTCCTGCCGGTGATGGGACGAGAGTATCCTCGAGGTTTGCGACGCCTCGGTCCACTCACCTTGTATACCAACGTTGGAATTGGAACGATCTGGGTTCCGATGCGCCTCAACTGCCCACCCGAAGTGACGCTTATCACGCTTCGAACAACCGCCGGGTACCGGCGCGGTTGAGGGAATCTTTTCAATCCAGAGGATCGGTGCCGATGAAGGTGGTAGCCTTGGATTTTGCCGACCCTCGCTCCTCACCTTGCTTCTCGCCTTTGAGATTCCTCGCATCGCGGGATGGCAGCGGCCCGACGTTTTCATCGGGTCCTTCCGGGTTGTGCATGCTCTGTGGGATCGGGCTCTTTGATAATGAGCCAAACGTCGCCGGAGTTTGGTCGGCCCGTCCCGCAGCAGAAGATGGTTTTGCGCCGGCCTGCGTCAAAGTCATGAAAAGGAGTTCGAGGCGGCTGGACACACCCAGCTTGTCATAGACCCGGAAAAGATAATTCTTGATGGTGTGCTGGCTCAGTCCGAGGCGCTCGGCAATCTCACGATTGGTGAGTCCTTCGGCCAGGCTTCTCACTACATCCATTTCCCGCTTGGACAGCAGACTCAGACCGTTGGCATCAACCGCGCGCACCACGGGGGAGGCGGCCAGGGCTTCCACCGCGAATGATAACTGCTGACTGTTGGCCCAGATCTGACCTTCGTAAACACTGCGGATGCACTTGGAAAGAGTCTCCAACGAATCGTGTCGGCTGAAAATTCCCCGCGCCCCGGCGCGAAACGCCTGCAGAACGCTCTCCTTCTTCGAGGAGTCCAGCAACATGATGGCGAAAATGTCCGGGTTGGATGCGCGCAATTCCCGCAGGAGTTCGAAGCCACGCAACGGCTCCTCGTCGAGATTGGAACTTAGCACGACTACATTCACCCGGTGCAACTTCACGGCTGCCACCAGGTCGCGAGATTGCGCCGGCGGACTGATCACCTCCAACTGGAGATCGCGGCGCAACGCATCCGCTAAGAGCTGAGTATGGATCCGAGTGTCATCCGCCACCAGTACGCGGATCGTTTGCCCCCCTGAGCTTGATGTCGACTGCATAGTTCCTCCGAACGGAATGTAAGTATCGAAACAACTCGCCGACAAGTTTTGCCAGCGGCTGTAGAGAACGAATAACTTCTGATGGAGAACTTTTTCTCCAAGATAACGGGAGGAGAAAAAGCGACTCGCGGGGGAGACCCCACTCTGAGGGGGTGCTACCGAAAGTGTAGCGCAAATTGACGAATCCCCGCAATCAGAGAGTTGAAGCAGATTGCAACATTTGGCGGGTTATGGCACTAAAATCTCATTGTGGTCTGTAATGTGACTGTAGGATATAATGACCATGGAAAGCAAGCCTTGGTCAGCATTTGCACTAATTTATTTAAGTGCCATGCTATCAGTGGTGTAAGTCGGATCGGCTCGCCGATCCGAAAGGCTGCAACTGTTTCCAAAAATGGAACGAAATGTGACTATATTCTCTGGTATATAAGTACTACATGATAGGCGCTATAGTCTCTATCAACAGGAGACTAGTTTCGCCGGGTTAAGATGCCTCTTGCAGCTGCTTGCATCCGGCATTAGTCTGCAGTAGTTGTAAGGGCAGTTTTGATCAGTCTCTCCCCCCTGCGTTGCCTCAGCTCCAGACAAATTCATTCGTTATCCCAGGGCCACTCTTGTGACTCAGAGGGCGAAGCTATCAGTACAGGCCAACAAATCTCGGAAAATCCCGGTGCCGACATCATGACTAAGCACGAGCCGGCGAACTGGTATGCAGTGCAGACTCGGGCGCGCAACGAGAAAGTAGTTTGTGAACGGCTTCAGGAACAGGGACTGGATACTTTTCTGCCACTGGTCACTGAAGTCCGCCGCTGGAGCGATCGCAAGAAAAAAGTCGAGCTGCCGCTATTTAGTTGTTACGTGTTCGTCAAACTCACCTTCAGCAACAATGACGAACGCATGCGCGTGTATCGCACCAGCGGAGTGTTTCGCGTCGTCAGCGTGCGTGGACAAGCGGTCCCGATACCCGACGAGCAGATCGATGCGTTGCGCACCGTGGTCACGCAGCAGGTCCCCTGGTCGGCCCATCCGTTTCTCAAGATCGGGCAGCGAGTGCGCATTCGCGGCGGTTCGCTCGAAGGGGTCGAAGGCGTGCTGCTCTCGCGCAACGGTGATCGCACCCTGATTATTTCCGTCGACGCAATCCAACGCTCTCTGGCGGTCAGCGTCGAAGGCTACGACGTCGAAGCGCTTTAAGATTTAACTCCCCCAGTAGTTGCCACGAGATTTTTAAGGAGTTCCCCCACTTGGTCGAAAATTCCATGGAATCTGCCCAAATTTTATTGGTAAGCAAGGAAAGATCGGCTCGTGATCTCGACTGGATTCCGGGTGAAAATCCGGGCTGGCAGCTCGAAGTCGTGGGCAACGGCTGGGAAGCGCTGGATCGCGTCCATGGCGGACACGGCCCGGATCTGATCGTGCTTGACCTGATACGCGGCGACTCCGAGGGGCTGCACACGCTGCGTTGGCTGCGCCGGGTCCGTCCCGACCTGCCGGTGGTCGTGCTGGCCAGTTCCGACGAGGCCGGTCAGAAGCTGGAAGCGATTCGCCTGGGAGCACAGGATTATCTGGTCCGCCCGCTGCGGCCGGAACAGCTCGCAGCCGCCATGCGGCGTTCGCTGTTTTACGACAGCGAGAGTGGAGACAGTGAAGTCACGGCAGACGAAATTGAACAAATCGGTGACGACCTGTTCTTCGTCGCCGCCAGTCCCAGCATGCGCAAGATGCGGGCGCAGGCCGAACTGCTGGCGCAAACCAGCGCGCCGGTCCTGATCTCGGGAGAAAACGGCAGCGGCAAGGAGTTGGCGGCTCGCCTCATTCACAAGTTGTCGGTGCGCTCCGGCTTCCGCTTTCTCAAGATCAATTGCGCCACTTTGCCCGGCGATGTGCACGAAAGCGAACTCTTTGGAGTCAGCGGCAATGGACGTTCCAAACCCGGCAAACTGGAGCTCTGCCACAGAGGCACGCTGTATTTGAACGAGATCACGGAAATGCCCATGAGCCTGCAGGCCAAGCTGCTGCACGTTCTGCAGGATGGATATTTTTTCCGGCCGAATGGGGATAGCCGGGTCGAGATGGATGTGCGGATCCTGGCCTCCACCCAGGTCAACATCGAGCAGGCGATTGCGGGACGGAAACTGCGCGAAGATCTCTACTACCGCTTGAGTGCCTTCACCGTGCATGTGCCCGCCTTACGCCAGCGCAAAGAGGAAATCCCGCTCCTGCTGGGCCACTTCATGAACCAGCTGGCTCGGCGTTACAGCCTGCCGGCGCGGATCTTTTCGGCGGCAGCGCTTGAGGCCTGTCAGCAGCACTCCTGGCCGGGAAACCTTCGGGAACTGGAAAAATTTGTGAAGCGCTACCTGGTCGTGGGTGACGGGACGACCAGCCTGGGCGCACCGGACGCGGACGGCGACATGGCATTCTGGAACGCCTATCTGCCCTCGACTGAGAAATCGGGGCTCACGTTTGACTCCGCCGAACCGCAGTCCACTATTTCCGGCTTGAAGTCGCTGGTGCAGAGCGTCAAGGGAGAAGCCGAGCGCAACGCCATCACCACCGCGCTCGAACAGGCCCGCTGGAACCGCAAAGCGGCGGCCCGACTGCTGAAAGTCAGCTATCGTACTTTGCTCTACAAAATCGAGCAATACCACATGACCCCTCCCGCCGGCCACTTGTCCGGTTACGGCAGCGGCAACGGGGGACTGAGGGAACGAAGTGTGTACCAAAAAGGGTAGGGAGTCGTGCCAACGTCGCAACTAGAAACGACATCCCACAACAGAGGTTTTAACTTGGCCGCATCCGCAACACGACCGGTGAGCGTCGCACGCAATTAGGACGACCGGCTTAGAGGTCATCATGCAACAATTCTTCAAAAAAATTCGGGCACCATTCTTCATGGTTCTACTGCTGGCCTTCTTTACCATTGCGGAGAGCTCGAAAGCGCGGGCGCAGAACACCTCACCGTCATCGGCCAAGTTGGAACAGCCAGCCGCTTCAACCGCCGCTCCGGCCACCGCCAGCGAAACCGTCGCTGCACCGCGGAGGAGCCCGAGTGTACCCGTCATCGGCGAAGGCGATCTGCTCAAAGTCAGCGTCCTCGGCGTGCCTGAATCCGATCAGGAGGTACGGGTGGGCGCGGACGGAAACATTTTCTTGAACTTCATCGGGGCAGTGAACGTTACCGGACAAACCACTGAGCAAGCCCAGGTAATCATCGCGAAAAAGCTGGTCACGGGTGGCTTCTTCAAAGATCCCCAAGTGTCAGTTTTTGCCAAAGAGTATGCCACCCAGGGAGTCTCAATATTAGGCGAAGTGCAGAAACCGGGAGTCTACCCCATGCTGGGCGGTCGCACCCTGTTTGATGTCTTGTCCCTGGCCGGTGGCACCACCAGCAAAGCGGGAAAACTGGTCAGCATTACGCATCGCGACACTCCGCAGAAGCCGACCACGGTGACGATGTCGAATGACGCGACCGAATCGGCGCATAGCAATGTTGACGTTTTCCCGGGCGACACCATCGTGGTGTCGAGGGCGGGCGTGGTGTACGTCTCGGGTGATGTAAAGAAACCTAGCGGTGTGGTCATGGAGAACGGTTCGGAGATGACGGTGTTGCAGGCGATTGCCATGGCAGAAGGTGTCGGGCCCGACGCCGCGCTGAACAAATCCAAATTGATTCGCAGGACGCCCAATGGCCCCCCTCAGGAAATACCGCTGCGGCTGAAGGACATGTTTGCTTCGAAAGCCCCCGACGTTCGTCTGCAGGCCGAAGATATCGTTTTCGTTCCGAACAGCGCAGCCAAGAGCGCTGGCAAGCGCAGCCTGGACGCGATCATTTCAACTGCGACCGGGTTGATCATTTATGGCGTCCGGCCCTAGGTCTGGCCGCCCTGGCGAATTGTTGACCATAATTTCAGCTTTATAAACGAACAACAAATCCCGGCTGCCGGATTGTACAGGTCTAGCGCGGGTACGGAGGCACGGCGTGAGCAAGAACTTTGAATTAATGCGGCGAGCGGGAAACGGTTTTGAACGCAAGCAGCCAGCTTACCTTGACGTTCATGCGGAACAGCTACCGTCGCCCTCCGTCTTAGGCTCGGCGGTCGAAAGCCCTTCCCTCGATTGGCGGCGTGCAGTTGACATCGTGCGCAAGCACTGGAGATTGTCCTGCATCTTCGCCATTGCCGTGTTTCTCACCGTGGTTGGGGTCACGTATTTTACCCGGCCCGTCTATCAAGCCACGGCGCGCATGGAAATTGACCCCTCGGGAGAGACTTTCTCCCTGGACGGAAGCGCGAGCTCGACCGACTCCGAATACCTCGAAACCCAAGCCCAGGTCCTGCAGAGTGGCGGCGTGGCAGTGGACGTCATTCGCAAGCTGCATCTTGATCAGAATCCCGAATTAGTCAGCGAAGGCAACCCGGAAGACAACTCGACCGCAGCCGCCCCGGATTCGAGCGTCAACGGGTTGCAACTCACGGTCCGGGAAAAGCAGGCGTTGCACCGCTTCTCCGGCCTGCTGACGGTCCGGCGCGATACCGCGAGCCGTCTGGTACTGGTTGGCTTTGCCAGCCACGATCCCCAACTGGCGGCCCTGATCGCCAATACCGTGGTGCAGACCTTTATTGACGACACCTTTCAAAATCGGCATAACTCCATCATGAAGGCTTCGGAGTGGCTGTCGAAACAACTCGACGACATTCGCAGCAAGATGGAGACTTCCAGCCGGGCCCTAGCGGAATTCCAGGGAACCATCGGAGTTTCGGACATCGAGGGCGATAAGAGCACGTACACCGAACATATGGGTGAGCTCAGCCGTCAGTTCACGCAGGCTGAGGCAGAGAGGATCCAACTCCAGGCCCTGCTTAAGAACGAAAACGGAAACCCCGATTCGCTTCCCGAGGTCCGCAACAGTCCAGTGGTCCAGCAGCTGAGCCAGAAGCTGGCGGAACAGCGCGCTGAACTTTCTCAAGCGCTGGTGGTCTACGGCAATAATCATCCGACAGCGAAAAAGCTTCAGAGCGAGGTGGATGAATTACAGAGCCAGCTGAATGGCCAGAAAAAGGCGATTGTAAACTCGCTGCGAGCCAGCTATGCCGCCGCGGCTGCGCGGGAGAGCCTGATGGCAGCGGAGATGAAAGGGACGAGCAAAGAATTAGATAAGGTGGCTCGCTACTCCGCGCTCAAGAAGGAAGTGGAAGCGAATGTCGATCTTTACAACTCCTTGTACGGGAAGATCAAGGAAGCGGGGATCTCGGCCGCCTCGAAGTCGGTAGATATTCAGGTGGTGGATCCAGCGCGGGTTCCCGACGACCCGATCCGCCCCCGCCGTCTGCTCAACCTCGCGGTGGGTCTGTTTGCCGCTCTCATCGGCGGGATCGGGCTGGCTTTCATCTGCGAGGAATTTGACAACAAGCTTCACTCCCCGGAAGACATCCGGAGATGGATCGGAAGTGCGAATGTCTCCATCATTCCGATCATCAGCGAGACGGAGAGCCAGCCCGGACGCCTGGGTTGGTCCAAGCGAGTCGTTGGACTTCTGCCTTCCCCGTCGCAGGACAGCCGGACCAACATGTTCTTCCTGGAGCGGCCTAACTCACCTGAAGGCGAGGCGGTGCAGGCTCTGTACGCCTCGATTATGCTGTCGTGGCCGAACAATCCTCCTCAGACTCTGCTGGTCGTCTCCGCCTTCCCGGGCGAAGGGAAGACTACAGTGGCGTTAAACCTCTCCTATGCCTTGGCCCAACACGCCAATACCTGCCTGGTAGACGCGGACCTTCGAAAAGGCCGCGTTGCCAACGCATTTAACCTTCCCGCGGGGCAGGGCCTGGGCGACGTTTTGATGGGGAGTGAAACGCTGGAGAGTTCCGTGCTGGAAATCCCCGGTCTGAGCA
>Ga0137403_10007479_pt1 | contig 12324 bp, 10 predicted proteins | sample CZOMad2_1_16fung_FD_122057 | JGI IMG/M metagenome (GOLD analysis project Ga0137403, IMG submission 122057) | Vadose zone soil fungal communities from Angelo Coast Range Reserve, California, USA - CZOMad2_1_16fungal (Hybrid Assembly) | ecosystem: Environmental > Terrestrial > Soil > Vadose zone...
AACTCCACGCCGAAGCGGCAGCAGTTCGGCGGTGATGCCAAGGTACGCAAGGCCCCGAATCATCGCTTGACTGATCGTCAGATAGGCAGCCAACACTCCTGAGCTGGCTCGCGGATCATCGCCACTGATCACCACGCTGTAGGTAACCTCATGATCGTGCAACACGGCCCGTCCGCCGGTAGGCCGCCGTACGACGTCGATGCCGAGGGATCGACACTGTCTGAGATCGATCTCGCGCTCAATGGCTTGGGCATAGCCCAGTGAAAGAGCTGGAGGTGACCAGCTATAAAAGCGCACGGTTGTGGGGGAGCTCTCAGCAGCAAAGACCTCCAACAGCGCCTCATCCACCGCCATGTTGGTGAAGCCATCGGCAGGTCCGGTATCAAGCAGACGCCATTGTGCACGAGGCTGGCCAGGCATAAGCGCCTCTCAGCGGCCCTTCCAGCGATAGTTGGGTTCGCGGGCGGCCTTGGTCTCGTTCAAACGACTGACCACCGTCTTCGTCGGAGCGCGCAGCACGGTCTCTGGCTCCTTTTCCGCCTCTTGAGCGATCTGAATCAGCGCCTCCGCCAAGCGATCGATGCGCTCCTTCCCCTCGCTCTCGGTGGGCTCGAACATCAGAGCCCCCTTGACGATGAGCGGGAAATAGATGGTGGGCGGATGATAGCCATAGTCGATCAGCCGCTTGGCAATGTCCAGAGCCTTGACGCCGTGTTCCAATTGGTACTTATCGGAGACCACGCACTCGTGCATCGGCCGCTCGGGGTATGGCACCTCGTAATAGTCCTTGATGCGGTGCAGCAAGTAGTTGGCGTTGAGGACAGCAGTCTCGGCCATGCGGCGTAAGCCGTCGGGGCCGAGCGTGCGGATGTAGGTATAGGCTCGCACCAGCATGCCGAAATTGCCATAAAACGCCCGCACCCTGCCGATGCTCTGCGGCTGGTTGTAGTCGAGGCGATACCCATCGCCATCTTTCTCGACCACTGGCACCGGAAGAAATGGCATGAGCGGCGCCTTGACGCCCACCGGCCCTGCCCCGGGGCCGCCCCCCCCATGAGGGGTGGAGAAGGTCTTGTGCAGGTTGAATTGGATGACATCGAAGCCCATGTCCCCTGGGCGCGCGATGCCAACGAGGGCATTAAGATTGGCTCCATCGCAATACACTAGCCCACCTTTACGATGCACGATGTCGCTCACAGTTTGAATGTGTTTTTCAAAGATCCCCAGGGTATTGGGATTCGTGGTCATGAGGCCAGCGACATGCTCGTCCATCACCTCGGCAACGGCTTGTGGGTCAACGACCCCTTCCTTACTCGACTTCAGCTCGATGACCTGATAACCACAGAGAGCGGAGCTGGCGGGATTGGTGCCATGCGCCGAGTCGGGCAGGATGACTTTACGTCGTGGGTTGCCCTTGGAGGCATGGTAGGCCCGGATCATCAACAGTCCGGTCAGCTCCCCATGGGCGCCAGCCGCCGGTTGCAGGGTGACGCGGTCCATGCCGCTGATCTCTGCCAGGTAGCCCTCCAGCTCATACATCAGCTGCAGCGCCCCCTGCACCAACTCTTCGGGCGTATAGGGGTGGATGCGGGAGAAGCCAGGGATCCTGGCCACCTCTTCGTTCACGCGTGGGTTGTACTTCATTGTACACGACCCGAGTGGAAATGTCCCGAGATCGATGGCATAGTTCCATTGCGATAACCGCGTGAAATGTCGCAGGACGTCGAGTTCTGCGACCTCGGGGAAACCGGCGATCTCGTCGCGTAACAGATGCGCCGGGATGGCCGTGTCCACAGGGACCTCCGGTACCTCCGCCTCCGGCAGGGAATAGCCTACCCGTCCCGCAGCCGATTGCTCGAAGATAAGATCCTCGCGATACACCAATCCCTGAATCCCCTGGACAGAATCTTTCTCCCTATTCTCCATGGTTATCCTTCCGCTCTGTGCTTGTCATCGCTTTGCCCTCTCCCACGTAGAGAGGGGACATTACGGTCTTGCCTGTGGACACCCACGGCCCCGATAAGGGCAAATATGGGGAAGCGCAGACCTATGGTGCTCGCACCGCAGTTGAGAGCGCCGCGCACAGTCGATCGATATCGTCCCGGGAATTCATCTCGGTGACACACATTAAGAGCTGGTGGGAGCGCTCCGGATAGAACCGCCCCAGATCCATGCCGGGGATCAGGCGCTGTGCGCTCAACTGGCGAATGAGGTCGCCAGCGGGTTTAGGAGTTTCCAGCACAAATTCATTGAACGTCGGCCCGGTGAAGGGTGCGCGGCAACCTGGAATGGTGGCGAGCTGTTGCCGCGCATATGTGGCGCGCTGCAGATTGAGTTCGGCGAGTCGCCGCAGGCCGACCTTCCCGAGGGTGCAGAGATGAATCGTCGCCGCCAGCGCACATAATCCTTCGTTGGTGCAGATGTTGGAGGTGGCCTTTTCGCGGCGAATATGCTGCTCGCGCGTCGAGAGCGTCAGGACATAACCGCGGCGTCCCTCGGTATCAACCGTCTCGCCGACCAAGCGCCCCGGCATCTGCCGCACATATTGATCCTTTGTGGCAAAGAAGCCCAGGTACGGCCCGCCGTAGCTGAGGGCATTGCCGAATGACTGCCCCTCGCCGACGACGATATCGGTGCCCCAGGCGCCAGGAGGCTTAAGCAGGCCCAGCGACACGGGCTCGGCGACGGCCTGGACTAGCAGCGCCTTCTCATCATGCAGCGCCTCGGCAAAACCGGTTAAATCCTCGATCACCCCGAAAAAGTTGGGGCTCTGGACGACCACACAGGCCATACGCGGGGACAGCCGTTCCCGCACCCGCGCCAGCGGCGTCTGCCCTGCGTCATCCACGGCGATCTCGTGCACCTGCATGCCGAGGTTTTGCAGGTAGGTACGCAGGACGGCGCGATACTCAGGGTGCACAGCTTCGGAGAGCAGCGCCTCATCGCGCTGTGTGACGCGTCGGGCCATCAGCACCGCCTCCGCCACGCCCGTGGAGGCGTCATACAGCGAGGCGTTGGCGACGTCCATGTCAGCGAGCTGGCAGATCAGCGTTTGGTATTCATACACCGCTTGCAATGTCCCCTGCGCCATTTCCGGCTGATACGGCGTGTAGGCGGTCATGAACTCGCCACGTGAGGTGAGCACGGGGACAATGCTGGGAATGAAATGATGATACGCACCCGCCCCCAGGAATGCGGCATAGTCCTCGACGTTGGCATTATGACCAGCTAAAGTCCGCATATGCCGCAACACTTCTTGCTCCGCAAGCGCCTTGGGAATGTTGAGCGGACCCGCGAAGCGGAGACCGTCGGGGATACCGCTGAAGAGGTCTTCGACAGCTGGCAGTCCTATGGCTTCCAGCATGACCTGACGATCGGCATCGGTGTTGGGGATGTAGCGCATCATCCCTCCCTCGCCTGCCGCAGGTAGGCCTGATACTGCTCTGCTGTCATCAACGTCTCAAGCTGGGCGGGATCGCCGATCTGCACCAGGAGCATCCATCCTTGGCCATAAGGATCGCTGTTCACCAGCTCAGGTCGGTTGAACAGCTCTTCGTTCACCTGACTGACCGCTCCCGTGACTGGTGCGAAGAGGTCAGAGACGGCCTTGACCGATTCCACCACCCCGAAGGGCTCCATGTAGCGTACGGCGCCACCGGCATCCGGCAGCTCGACATAGACCACGTCCCCCAGTTCCTGCTGGGCGTAATCGGTGATGCCGACGTAGGCCTGATCGCCCTCGACCCTGATCCACTCATGCTCTTTCGTGTACCGCAATCCCGCTGGGAACTCCATAAGCCCTCGCTCTCCCCCTTATGCCTTGCGCACCTGCGACGGATAGAATGGCGTGGCGGCCACCCGCGCCTGGGCCGGCTTGCCGCGGATGTCGACCTGCACTGGCGTGCCGACCTTGGCACACTCTGTCCGCACATACCCCAGCCCGACGCCTTTGTTCAAGGAGGGGGACACCGTGCCGCTGGTCATCTCCCCCACGATTTCCCCGTCGGCCAGGATGTGGTAATGCGCCCGCGCCACGCCCCGATCGATCATTTCGAGGCCGACGAGCCGGCGCTTGATCCCCTCGCCTCGTTCTTTGGCCAGTGCCTCGCGGCCAACGAAGTCCCCCTTGTTGAGTTTAACGATCCAGCCGAGGCCTGCTTGCAAGGGCGTGGTGTCAGCCGTAATGTCATGGCCATAGAGCGCATAGCCCATTTCGAGGCGCAAGGTATCGCGGGCACCCAGGCCGATAGGTTTGATCTGGTAGGGTGCACCGGCCTCCATCAAAGCGCGCCAGAGTTGCGGTCCTTCTGCGGCGGAGCAATACATTTCAAAGCCGTCCTCGCCTGTATACCCTGTACGCGAGATCAAGGTCTCAATCCCTCTCACCCGTCCCTGGGCCGACCAATAATACCGGACGGCGTCAAGCCCGATATCGCACAAGGGCTGCAGCGTTGCCTGAGCCTGACGACCCTGCAGCGCCAGTTGCGCGATCTCTACACTGGTGTTGGTGATGTCGGCGTCGCCGTGCGCCTGCTCGATGATCCAGGCGAAGTCTTTGTCGATGTTGGCAGCGTTGACGCACAGGAGAAAATGCTCCGGGGCCAGGCGATAGACGGTGAGGTCATCGACGATCCCCCCGTGTGGATAGCAAAGGGTCGAGTATTGCACCTGATAGACTTCGAGTTTCGACGCATCATTAGTGGTGAGCCGCTGCACCACCTCCAGGGCCCGTGGTCCCCTGATTTCGATCTCTCCCATGTGGCTGACGTCAAAGAGACCGACCGAGGTGCGCACCGCTCTGTGCTCCTCGATGATGCCCGCATACTGTACAGGCATTTCCCAACCGCCGAAGTCGACGAATTTCGCGCCCGCTTCGCGGTGCAGCTCATAAAGCGGCGTCCGCTTCAGGCTGAGGGCTGCTTGTGGTGCCATAGTCGAGTTTCCCTTCGAGGAGCCATCCGCTCCTCTGCCAGGGTACAAGAGTGGGTTGAGTCTCAGATACACGCCGGAGAGTGTGGCGTGCAGCAACATGCGGGAAGGAACTTATGGCGACGGAGTGGGAGGCGCGGCGAGCATGCCACGCCCCAGTTCTTTCATCATGACGTTATCGATCGGCCCTGACCCGCGCTGCTGTGGCTGTTTGCGTCGACCCGTCATGGCCAGAGCCTCCTTCATGATGGCATGGGCCATGTCCAACTGACGATCCTCTTTCCCCTCGTTCGAGAGCTCGATATCGGGTACGATACCGACGTGATCGATACTCCGTCCACTGGGCGTAAAGTAGTGGGCGGTCGTCAGGCGCAGCCCGGAGCCATCCTGGAGTGGGAAGATGGTCTGGACCGACCCTTTCCCATAGCTCTTAGTACCGATGATGGTCGCCTTCTGTAAATCCTGTAGCGCCCCAGCGACGATCTCGGAGCCGCTGGCGCTACCAGCATTGATGAGCACGATTAAGGGGTATTGCCGATATTGGCCCCCACCATTGGCCATGAAGCGTGAGTTTTGATTGCGCACCCGGCCCTCGGTCGAAACCACAATCAGCCCCTCATCGACGAAGAGGTTACAGACCTTGACCGATTGACTCAAGAGGCCGCCGGGATTATTCCGCAAATCCAGGACCAACCCTTCCATCTTTTGTTGGGTCAAGCGATTTAAAACCTTCTCCAACTCCTGCAGCGTCGTCTCATGAAAACCACGCACTTTGACATAGCCAATGCGCCCGTCGAGGAGCTGGCCTTCCACGGTCTTGAGCTCGATCTTGGCGCGCATGAGAGAAACATCCTCGGGCTCCACACCACCGCTGCGGACGATGCCCAACACCAGGCGGCTTCCCACCGGCCCACGCATGCGACGGACGGCTTCCTGAAGTGTCAGCCCTTGCGTGGGTTGGCCATCGATCTTCATAATCCGATCACCCTGCTTGAGACCAGCCTTGGATGCCGGCGTCCCGTCCATGGGCTCGACGATCACCACCTGGCCATCTTCGACGCCGATGCGAATGCCGATCCCCCCGAAGCTCCCGCGCGTCTCCTCTTGCATCTCGCGGAACTCATGAGGCGGCATAAAGGCGGAATTCCCATCCAAGGACTTTACCATGCCCTCGATGGCCCGGTATTCCCAGTTGGCCGCTTGCCCATTCGAGCGTTGCTGTTGGAGGAGGAACGCTTGGATGCTGCTGAACGCTTGCACCAGCTCAGCCAGGGAATCGATGGCGGACAGATCAACGGCCTTGGTTTGGCCGCTGAGGGAGACGACCACCTGCTGGCCTTTATAGTTGATAGCTCCGCCCAGGCGCCGGACATCCTCGTCGACGCCATCGACGACCCCCTTGAACAAGCCTTGAGGATTGAGTTTGCTAGCATCCCAATAGGAACTCTCGACGACGCGCGTCACCTCGACAAAGACCTCAGGTCGACTGGCGTTCAGTTCGCGAGGGTGGCCAGTCGCCGTGATCCCACAACTTAAACACCCAACCAATAATGCAAACACCGCCAACAACGCAGCCCGCCGCCATAATGTCCCATACGTCATCGCCACGACCCTTGCTATCGGAAAGGATGCCGCCACTCCGATAGCCTATTTTTCCAGGAGCTCTTTACATTTGCGTGTAAAGGCTGGAATGACCTTTTGCCAATCGCCCACGACGCCGAAGTGCGCCCGCTGAAAGATAGCGGCATCCGGGTCTCTATTGATCGCCACAATGTTTTTCGAGTACCCCATGCCGGCGATGTGTTGCGCCGCACCGGAAATCCCCACCGCGATGTAGAGATTGGGTGTGACCGTGACCCCCGTTAGCCCCACCTGCATCTCCGGGGGCACCCAACCTTCGTCAACGGCGGCTTTTGAGGCTCCAACCGCGGCCCCGAGGAGATCGCCAAGCTCTTTGAGGGGCTTGAAATTGTCCGCGCCCTTCAGGCCACGCCCGCCGGAAATGACGATCGGCGCGCCGGTGAGCGTGATGCCTTCCACCGCTTTCTTGTTCCGACTGATGAACTTAGCCCGCACGACCGAAGCGTCGATACCAGAGGGGCGATTCACGATCTCCCCCTGGCGTGTCTCGTCACGGGGCAGCGGCGCTTGGGTTTTGCCACGCACACTGGCCATTTGGGGGAAGCAGTCGGCGCAGGCCATCTCCAGCATGGCATTGCCCCCGAAGACCGGACGGGTCATGATTAGGCGCTTGCTGTCGGCATCGATGCGCAGATCAGTGCAGTCCGAACCAAGCGCCGTCTGCAATCGGAACGCCAGTCGGGGCCCCACCTCGATTCCCAGCGAGGTTTTGCCCAGAAGAAGAATGCTCGGCTGGACGTCCCGACAGAGATGTTCGAGAGCGGCGGCATAGGCGTCAGGCTGTGGGCTGGCCAGGAGTGGATCGTCGATAACGTAGGCCTTATCCGAACCGTAGGCGATGGCTTCTGTGCCGCTGTCGCCGACCTGACTGCCGAGCACGGCTGCCGCCAGTTCCTCTCCCAGTGCATCGGCAAGGCGGCGTCCGGCGCCTAGAAGTTCCTGCGCAATGCCAGCGAGTTTGCCATCGCTGACCTCCGCCACCACCAACACTCCTCGTGCTCCATTCGCAGTCATACCCCTTCCCCCACCGCTAGATGAGCTTTGCCTCGCGCAGTCGCAGGGCGAGCTTCTCGCCTTTCTCTTCGTCGGTGTCGCCGTCGAGAAACTCGCAATGAGCCTCGTGGACGGGGACATAGAGTTTCAAGACTCTGGCGTGCGCTGCGTTTGCTCCGATGTGGGCGGGATCGATGCCGAGGGCTGCCGCATCCCACGTCGGGATCTGTTTCTTGCCGGCAGCCATGATCCCCCGCAACGTCGGATAGCGCGGCTTGTTGACTTCGTTGCTGACAGTAATCAAGGCAGGCAAAGCCACTTCCATGACGTCATAGCCACCCTCGACGAGGCGTTCGACCATCACCCTACCGTCGGACACCTCGATCTTTTGCGCGATCGACACACAGGGAATCTCCAAGAGTTCCGCCACCCCCACTCCGACCTGCCCGACGTCCCAGTCAGCCGCCTGGCGTCCGCAGAGGATCAGATCAAAAGCGCCGATCTTCTTGATGGCCTCGGCCAGGATGTATGCAGTGGCGTACGTGTCGGAATCCTCAAAGGCAGGGTCCTTCAGTAAAATCCCTTCGTCGGCGCCCATGGCCACGGCTTGTTTCACGGCGCGCTGGGCAAAATCGGGTCCCAGGCTGACAATGGTCACCTTGCCACCGTGCTTTTCGCGGAGTTGTAGAGCCGCCTCGATGGCATGCTCATCGAACAGACTGATACGCGGGTCGATGTTGGGGGGAGGGATGACCTTGTTCCGCTCAGGATCAATCTTGAACGTATCGGCGGGGGCCTCCCAGTCCGGCACCTGCTTGACGCAGACGATCAGGTTTAGCGGCACGTCTTTCCCTCCTTCTCGCCTGCGGCATCGAATCGCATCTCTGGCACCTAACCAACGCTTGCCGGCCTCCCCCTGCTGCGGGGTTCGCGATCTACGTCCGCTATGTCGCAGGAAGGATCGAGCTGGCGAGGCATATCTAATTGTATGATTTCTTCAGCGATTACCAGCAATGATGCCGGTACTGTAAGATAACCCCCCGAGGATGTCAACCCTTTTTTGCCGCGCCATTCCTGGTCGCAAGGGTGCTGCCGAGCGGCTCTGTGAGCCGGATGACGATCTCGAAAAGGGAGGCCAGCCGCTGGTGATTCAGAGGCCCTGGATTGCCAGGTGCCAGCCGTGACACGACGGCCGCGACGCGCTCGTTGAGGCTTTGCGCGGCTTCCTGGCCCGGTGTGGCCTGGGCGAGCTGAGAGGCGAGCTGACGACGCAGGGTTAGGAGCTGCACGATGCGCTTGTCCGAAGCCTCTATGGCCTGCAGAGCTTGTTCCAGCACCGAGTGCTTCATGGGGTCTCCTTTCATGGCAGAGACCAATAAAAAAGCCGTGAATCACAGACGATCCACGGCTTGACCCGGTGCTTCTACTGTCGAGAACGCCATGGATCACCAGGCAATCCACGGCATCTCACCGACATGCACTACCTGTGAGATCATCCCTCCTTGAGGCCGCAGCTGCCCCCACACACCTGCCAGCTACGCCAGGGCCAGGTGTTCACCGGGGACATATACCGCTGCAAATAGACAGATCGCCGAACCATCAGGCGTCACCCTCTCAAAGGATAACTCGCAAACTATGGGCTATTATAGATGATGCCAAATGATTGTCAACCAATTTCCATGGAGCCAAAATTCACTTCTTGGCCCCTCTCCCTGTCCCTTTTCTGACAGGACAGGGCATCAGCTTGGAGACGGTGTCGTCAAGTGGTGACACACACCCACGGACACGTAGAGCCTTGCGAGGACTTCGCCGGTTGCGGTACATTCGAGTGACATATCGTGCCACCATTCGCCACCGGCTGCATCCGTGAGGAAGGGAGTGGGAACTACGTCATGGATCGATTCCAGCTTGCCTCGACCTATCAGCCGCAAGGAGACCAACCGAACGCCATTCGAGAGCTCGTGCAGGGCCTCGAGGATGGACGCAAACATCAGGTACTGCTCGGGGTCACCGGCTCAGGCAAAACCTTTACGATGGCCAACATGATCGCTCGGGTCAACCGACCTACCCTGGTGATCGCCCCGAACAAAACGCTGGCAGCCCAGCTCTACACCGAGTTTAAAGAGCTGTTTCCCACCAATGCGGTCGAATATTTCGTGAGCTATTACGATTACTACCAGCCCGAGGCCTACGTACCACAAACCGATACGTACATCGAAAAAGATGCCTCGATCAATGATAAGATCGACAAGTTGCGCCACTCCGCTACTCGTTCGCTCCAGGAACGCCGCGATGTGATCGTCGTGGCCAGCGTGTCCTGTATCTATGGTCTGGGCTCGCCGCAGGATTACCGTAGCATGCTGGTCCTGTTCCAGGATCAAATGGAGATTACACGCGACCACATCCTCAATAAACTCGTCGAAATCCAATACCAGCGCAACGACATGGATTTCCATCGCGGCACCTTCCGGGTGCGCGGCGATGTGGTGGATATTTTTCCGGCCCACGAAGAGGAGACGGCGATCCGGGTGGAGTTCTTCGGCGATGTCGTGGATGCGATCTGGGAGATCGATCCCCTGCGCGGCGAGCCGCTGCGGCGCCTGACGAAGATGGCCATCTATCCAGCCAGCCACTATGTGACGACGCAGGAGAATTTAAAGCGGGCCATCGAGGACATCGGCGTGGAACTGGAGGAGCGCTTGCAAGAATTAATGCGTCAGGGCAAGCTGCTCGAGGCGCAGCGCCTGGCCCAGCGCACCCATTTCGACCTCGAAATGCTACGCGAGATGGGTTTTTGCCACGGCATCGAAAATTACTCGCGCCATCTCGATGGACGCCAGGCTGGGCAGCCGCCGTGGGTTCTGCTCAATTATTTTCCGGACGATTTTCTCCTCTGTATCGACGAAAGTCACGTGACCGTACCCCAGATCGGTGGCATGTATCGCGGTGACCGTGCCCGCAAAGAGACCCTGGCGGAGTATGGCTTTCGCTTGCCTTCTGCTCTCGATAATCGCCCGCTAAATTTTGAGGAGTTCGAGGCCATGGTGCATCAGGCGATCTATGTCTCGGCGACGCCTGGCCCCTACGAGTTACGACAGGCCGAAGGCCGCGTCGTGGAGCAGATCATCCGGCCGACAGGACTCATGGACCCCGAACTCAGCGTGCGACCCGTACGCGGCCAGGTAGATGACCTGCTTGAAGAGATCCGTAACCGGGTGAAGCGGCGACAGCGGGTGCTGGTGACCACCCTCACCAAGCGCATGGCCGAAGAACTCACCGAGTATTACCAGGAGCTGGGCGTGAAGGTGGCGTATCTGCACTCCGATATCGACACGCTGGCACGCCATGAGATCATCCGTGACCTGCGCCTGGGGAAATACGATGTGCTCATCGGCATCAACCTGCTACGCGAAGGGTTGGACATCCCCGAAGTGTCGCTGGTGGCGATCCTCGACGCCGATAAGGAGGGTTACCTGCGCTCCGAGCGCTCACTCATTCAGACCATTGGCCGGGCGGCGCGCCACGTCAATGGCCAAGTGATCCTGTACGCTGATGCCATGACCAAATCGATGCGTGTCGCCATCGACGAGACCAATCGCCGCCGCGAGCTGCAGGGCCAGTTCAACGAGGACCATGGCATTACGCCGGAGAGCATCGTCAAGTCGATCAGCGATGTCCTGCATTCGGTCTACGAAGCGGACTACACGACCGTGTCGCTGGCCGCGGAAGAAGAAGATCGGTATCACTCGCAAGAGGAGCTGGACAAGCTCATCAAGAAGTTGCGCAAAGACATGAAAGCCGCCGCCGACCGCTACGACTTTGAGCGTGCTGCGGAGCTGCGCGATCGCATTTTCAAGCTTGAAGGAAAAGATTTGGAGCTGCGGCCATGACGGTGGACCTGAAGCACTTAACCTATGCAGATTATCTAAGCCTTCCGGAGATGAAGGCGCGTTATGCGATCATTGATGGGGAATTGGTGATGGATGCAGCGCCTACCCCTGACCACCAACCCGTCTTGCAAGAGCTATTCGTGAAGCTTGACTCGTTCATGCGAGCGCTGCGACTCGGGAGGGTGTTCCTTGCTCCTCTTGACATTGTCATCCGACGGGACCCGCTACGGACCCGTCAGCCCGATGTCATGTTCATTAGCAATGCTCGGCGGTACATTATCGGGAGGCAGGTTATTGAGAGCGGTCCAGACCTTGTCATTGAAATCTTGTCCCCCTCTAATACCCGCCGTGAACTCCAGGCCAAGCTTCAAGACTACCAGTCCATTGGCGTGCGTGAAGCATGGGTTGTTTCTCCTGAGGGGCGCACCGTCGAAGTGCTGCAGCTCTTGTCCGAAAGTATAGTGCGCTCGGGTCTCTACGGCCTCGGCGAGCACCCGGCTCTGCATACCAACTACAAGGGACGGGACGAGCCCGACCTATCGCAAGGGAAGACGACGCTACCCGTTCCCATGCTCATCTCCAGTCGAGGCTACGGGCTCCTCTGGGACAACTACTCGCACATGGCATTCAGCGGCGCCGAGGATCAATCGACCTTCGGAGAAGTTCTGCAATGTCGCCAGCTCCTTGGCGAGCGGCAGCGGGTGGCGCATCGGCAGAACCAAGACGCTGGTGCCGAGCCGCACCCGCTGGGTGACGGCAGCGGCCCAGGTCAGGCTCAGCACCGGGTCGAAGAACAATGGCGAGCGCGGGAAGGTGGCGCGCGGCACGATGATATGCTCGCTGACCCAGACATCGTCGAGGCCGAGCTCCT
>Ga0137403_10007480_pt1 | contig 12324 bp, 10 predicted proteins | sample CZOMad2_1_16fung_FD_122057 | JGI IMG/M metagenome (GOLD analysis project Ga0137403, IMG submission 122057) | Vadose zone soil fungal communities from Angelo Coast Range Reserve, California, USA - CZOMad2_1_16fungal (Hybrid Assembly) | ecosystem: Environmental > Terrestrial > Soil > Vadose zone...
GACCTCCTGACCCAAATCAAAAATCAAGAGCAGAAGATCCGCGACGGCGGCGGCGCAAAAGCGATTGAATCTCAGCACAAAAAGGGCCGGCTCACTGCGCGCGAGCGAATTGAGAAACTAATCGATCCCGGCTCGTCGCTCTTTGAGCTTGGACTCTACGCCGCGTTTGAGATGTACGAAGAATGGGGCGGCGCGCCCTCGGCGGGCACCGTAACGGGCCTCGCCACGGTTTGCGGACGCAAGTTCATGGCCATCGCAAACGACGCCACAGTGAAAGCCGGAGCGTTCTTTCCGATGACGGCGAAGAAAGTCATTCGCGCGCAGAATATCGCCATCGAAAATCGCGTCCCGGTCATCTACTTGGTTGATTCCGCAGGTATTTTCTTGCCATTGCAAGAAGACGTCTTCCCCGACACCGACGACTTTGGCCGCGTCTTTCGCAACAACGCTGTGATGTCCGCGATGGGGATTCCACAGCTCACGGCGGTGATGGGCATGTGCGTCGCAGGCGGAGCGTATCTTCCGGTGATGACCGATCACGTCTTGATGACGGAAGGTTCCGGCCTTTTCCTTGCGGGGCCCGCACTCGTACAAGCCGCCATCGGCCAAAAAACTTCCGCGGAAGATTTGGGCGGTGCCAAGATGCACGCGCAAATCAGCGGCACCGTGGATTTTCGCGAGCCGGACGATGACGCATGTCTCAAGCGTATTCGCGCGCTCGTGGACAAGATGGGCAACACTCCGGCGCCCATTTTTAGTAAAACTGTTTCGCGCGATCCGCTCTTCCCTGCCGACGAAATCTACGGCATTTTTTCCAGCGATCCTGCCAAGCAATACGACATGCGCGAAATCATTGCGCGCGTAGTGGACGGCAGCGAATTCGAAGAATACCGCGCCGAGTACGGCGAAACCGTTCTCTGCGGCTACGCACGCATCGGCGGCTGGGCCGTCGGCATCGTCGCCAACCAAAAGAAGCACGTGCAAACGCAAGCCCGCGGCTCCGACCAGAAGCGCGTCGAATTCGGCGGCGTCATTTATACCGAAGCTGCCGAAAAATCCGCCCGCTTCATTCTCGACTGCAATCAAAACAAAATTCCGTTGATTTTTCTGCATGACGTGAACGGCTTCATGGTTGGCAAAGACGCCGAGTGGAGCGGCATCATCCGCGCCGGCGCAAAAATGGTCAATGCGGTGTCTAATAGCGTGGTGCCGAAAATTTCCGTCATCTGCGGCGGAAGCTTCGGCGCTGGACACTACGCCATGTGCGGCAAAGCCTACGACCCACGCTTCATCTTCGCCTGGCCCACGGCCCGCTACGCCGTCATGAGCGGCGACGCTGCAGCAGGCACGCTTGTCGAGATCAAATTGAAACAACTCGAACGCGAGGGCAAAAAGGTCGACGAGAAAATGAAGAAAGAACTGTACAACTCCGTGCGGGCGACCTACGAACACCAAACCGATCCACGCTACGCCGCCGCCCGCCTCTGGGTCGACGCCATCATCGATCCAGCGCACACCCGCGACGCATTGGTCACGGCCCTCGAAGCCGCCGCGCTCAATCCAGAAATTCGCGAATTCAAAACGGGAGTTCTGCAGACCTGACATGGAAAATGTAAAACTCATCGAATGTCCGCGCGACGCGTGGCAAGGCTTGCAAGATTTTATTCCTACGGAATTCAAAGCGAATTATCTGAAGGAACTCGTCCTCGCAGGCTTCAAACACATTGACGCCGTCAGCTTCGTCTCGCCCAAGCACGTCAAGCAAATGGCCGACAGCGAAGAAGTGATGGCTCGACTCAACGATTCCCTTCCCGCCGAAATCGAAAAACCCGAAATCATTGGCATCGTCGTAAACGAAAAGGGCCTCGAACGCGCGCTCAAAACTCCCGGCGTCACCACGATCGGCTATCCCTACTCCATCTCCGCCTATTTCCGCCGCGCCAACGCCAACATGTCCCGCGACGAATCTCGCAAGCTGGTCGAAGTTCTGCAAAAAGAAACCAAGTCCGCCAACCGCGGCCTCGTCATTTACATCTCGATGGCTTTCGGCAATCCCTACGACGAGCCATGGGGCCCCGAAATCGTCGAAGAAACTCTCGAATGGCTCAAGGACATTCGCGTCCACACGGTTTCCCTCGCCGACACTGCAGGAACCGCCTCGGCCGAATCCATCACGGAAGTTTTTCGCCGCGCCAGCAATTACGTCGCGGGCATGGAGATCGGCGTTCATCTGCACTCCACGCCGATGGGCGCAGCCGACAAAATTCTCGCGGCTTACAACGCCGGCTGCCGCCGCTTTGATAGCGCGCTCACTGGCCTCGGCGGTTGCCCGTTCGCCGGCGATGAACTCGTCGGCAACATCGCCACCGAAGACGTGCTCGCCGCGCTGAGCCTCGCCGGTTACACGCAGGAACAGACTGGCCTCCATCTCGAAAAAGTCGTAAAACTGACCAATGAAGTCCGCGCAACTTACGCCCACGCGCCGCTCGTGAACTAAGGAGGGCCCATGAACTACACGACGCTGCTGCTCGAACACGGTGGCCCCACCGCGAAGATCACCTTCAACCGGCCCGACAAACGCAACGCTATCTCCGCCAAAATGATTTGCGATTTGTTGACGGCGCTCGACGAACTCGAAAAAGATCGCACGCGCGTTGTGATTTTGACCGGCGCCGGCTCCGCCTTTTGCGCAGGCATGGATTTGGAAACGCTCTCCGCGCTTGCGCAGCAGACGCCGCAGGAAAATCAGGAAGACTCCCGCCGCATGGCGCGCATGTTTCGTCGCATCTGGAGTTTTCCAAAGCCGATGATTGCTGCAGTAAATGGCCACGCGCTCGCCGGCGGATGTGGCATCGCAACGCTTTGTGATTTCACACTTGCGGTGCCGGAAGCAAAATTCGGTTACACCGAAGTCAAAATCGGATTCCTGCCTGCCATCGTCTCGGTTTTTCTGACGCGTCAAATCGGCGACAAGCGCGCGCGCGATCTTTTACTTACCGGCCGCCTGGTCGAAGCTAAGGAAGCGAAAGAGCTCGGCCTCGTCACGGAAATCGTTCCGGCAGACAAGCTCATGTCTCGAGCTGGCGAAATTGCCGATCAGCTCATCGCCGCCAGCCCCAGCAGTTTGATGCGCGCGAAGCGCCTGCTCACTTCCGCCGCCGCAGCGTCCGTTGATGCCGACCTCGAACGCGCCGTACTCGAAAACGCGCGCATCCGCTGCACTCCGGACTTCCAGGAAGGCCTCGCCTCGTTCCTCGAAAAACGCAAACCCGTCTGGCAAGGAGAAGAATAGCTCATCACCATGCTGGAATTTCACGATACAAGTGTGCGCGTTCGCTACGTCGAGACCGACCAGATGGGCGTTGTCTATCACGCGAACTATTTGATCTGGTTCGAAGTCGGCCGCGTCGAGCTGATGCGCGCGCTCGGCGTCGAGTACAAACGCATGGAGCAGGAAGACGACTGCCAGATCGTCGTCGCCGACGTGAAGTGCCGCTATCATCATCCGGCGCGGTACGATGAAATCTTGCGCATCCGCACGCGCATCGCCGAAACAAAGAATCGCGTCATTCGCTTTTCGTACGAGATTTTTTGCGAAGCCAACAACGTCCTCCTCGCATCCGGCGAAACCACTCACGTCATCTGCGGCAAAAATGGCAAGCCGAAGCTCCTGCCGCAAAAATATCGCGACATCTTTCACATGAAACCGGCTCATTCTGCAGCGGGAAGTGCTTCGCAATGACCATCGCCCTCACCGGAAACGATCTGACGTTCGATCAGCTTCACGCCGTAGTTCTTCGCGGCGAAAAAGTTTCGCTCGCAAAAGCTTCCATCGAACGCATGAACGCCTCGCGCGCCGTGGTCGAGAAACTTGTCGCATCCGGTAAAACCGCTTACGGCATCAACACCGGCTTCGGAAAACTCGCCAGCGTTCGCATCTCCAGCGAACAAGTCCGCCAGCTGCAAGTAAATCTTGTCCGCTCTCATGCCTGCGGTGTCGGCGCGCCGCTCAGTGAAGCGGAAACGCGTGGCATGCTGCTGCTGCGTGGCAATGCACTGGCGAAGGGCCTCAGTGGCGTTCGGCCGTCCGTCGTAGAAATCCTGTGCGCCATGTTGAACGCCGGTGTGCACCCGGTCATTCCTTCACAAGGTTCAGTCGGTGCGTCGGGCGACCTTGCGCCGCTCGCCCATCTCGCCCAGGTCGTCATTGGCGAAGGCCACGCCGAATTCCAGGGAACAATTTTGCCCGGTGCGGAAGCGCTCAAACACGCCGGTCTTACTCCCGTCGCACTGGAAGCGAAAGAGGGCCTGTCTCTCCTGAACGGCACGCAGGGCATGCTCTCGCTGCTAAGCCTCGCGCTATACGAAGCCGACGTTCTCGCCGACACCGCCGACGTCGCCGCCGCTCTTTCTCTTGACGCGCTTCGCGGCAGTCCCGGCGCGTTTGACCCGCGCATCATGCAAGCGCGCTCCTATGCCGGCGCCGCTCGCACCGCTCGCCATCTTGCGCTCCTCAACGAAGGCAGCACGATTCGCGAGTCGCATCGCTCATCGGACAAAGATCCACGCGTGCAGGACGCATACAGCCTGCGTTGCACGCCGCAAGTCCACGGCGCCGTACGCGATTCCTTTCTGCAGGCTCGCGTCATCGCGCAAGTGGAGCTGAACAGCGCTACAGACAATCCGCTCGTCTTCGTCAAAGAAAACGGCGAGGGCGACATCGTCAGCGGCGGAAATTTTCACGGCCAGCCCCTCGCCATGGCCGCCGATCAAGTGGCCATTGCGATCGCCACACTCGGCGGCATCGCGGAACGCCGCGTCGAGCAGATGACCAATCCGCTCACCAGCATGCTCCCCGCGTTTCTCACGCCCGAACCCGGCCTCAATTCCGGATTCATGATCGCGCAAGTCACCGCCGCCGCGCTCACCAGCGAAAATAAAGCGCTTGCGACTCCGCACTCCGTCGATTCGATTTCAACCAGCGGCAATCAGGAGGATTACGTCTCAATGGGCATGAGCGGCGCGCGGCGGCTCGAACGCATGCTGCAAAATCTTCGCGGTATCCTCGCCATCGAATTGCTCTGCGCCTGCCAGGGCATTGACCTGCTCGCCCCGCTGAAAACCGGGACTATCTCCACTCAAGCTTACGACGCCGTCCGCGCCGAATCGCCAAAGCTCGTCGAGGATCGCCCGCTCGCCCAGGAAATCAGCGCCGTCTCTAAATTAATTGCCACGGAAACGTTTTCAACATTACTCCGCTAGCCTTTCGGGCCGCACTTGTTCCCTCTTCTCTGCGTACTCTGCGCCTCTGCGTTATCCCGCTTTCTCTGTGACTCTGTGGCAATCTTTCTCTCTTACGCCAACGCCCCCTTCAAAAATCGCAACATCCTGATCCCCGCAATATACGAAAACGGCACCAGCTCCAGCGAATAATGCCCGCACGAAAGCTCCAGCGTTTTCGGATTGGCTCCGTGTTTACGCAGCGCATCCAGCATTTGAGCCGTCAACTCTGGCAGAAACGTCGGGTCGTATTTTCCATACACCATGAGCGAATTTCTTCCGGCCCCGAGTCCACGTTCCACGTAGGGCATCGGGCTCACCGGCGCCCAATATTCGCGCAACTCATCCACCGTCACGTGCTCGCGCATTCCTTCCCACACGTGGTTCGTCGTCATGCCGCCGCTCACCACGTCCGCAAAGTACGTGGACACATGAAAAAATCCGCCGGCGTGAACGCCCGCATCATGCATCATCGTGATGTACCCGATCGAAGATCCAATGCTCGTCCCCAGAATCCCGATCTTCGTGTAACCCTCTTGCTCCAGCCATCGTAGACAAAGCTTCGCGTCCTGCACCGCTTGCCGGTTCGCCTGAAGTGTCAACCCAACATTTGGCCCCACCAACTGATCCGCACGCTCATGCCCGCGCGCCATGCGCCGGTCGTGATATGGCATGCTCATCTTGAGGACCGTGATTCCCAGCCGCTGAATCCATTCGCACAGTCCGCGCTGGCCGTTCCATTTGGCATTCCAGTTCGGCAGCAAAAGTACGGCCGGGGCTTTCTTTTCGCCGCGAAAAATCTGCCCGTACACAGTGTCGTTCTCGGGATAGGGCGATCGAATCGCGCTGGTAAACGTCAACACGCCTTCATTGTCCAGCCGATAGTCAGTTGCTGGCGCCGGCTCGAACCATTCCCTGCTCCGAGCGATCGCGTTCGCCGAGTACTCGTGCAAGAATGCCGCGGGGTCGCCTTGCCCCGCTCCGCCGTCCAAATGCTCAAGCCCCCACTCAAAGGGACGCACCATGCGGTTATCGTCCGTCGTCCAACGCCGGTGCTCGTACCGCCGAATTCGTTCTTCAAACCAGTTCATATCCGCGAAACCTTCTCCGTCTCACCGCTAACCCGTACCGCGCCATTAAACCCGCTCCAACATTGCCTCTCTGCCGCCCCAGTCTTGCTTCTCCAGTCTTACTTCTCCATTCTTGCTTCTTCAGTCTTGCTTCTTCAGTCTCCTTCTCCGTGTCCTCTGTGCTCTTCTCTCTGTGAACTCTGTGTTAAGTCTTTGTCTTTAGTCTTTGTCTTTAGTCTTTAGTCTTTGTCTTTAGTCTTTGTCTTCTAGTTTACAGCTCACCGCCAAAACGTGCGCAATCTGCCATCCTGTTAGCCATCCGACACGCCTCACGCAGCAGTAATTGAGACGCCTCATTTCCTGTGGCAAAGTCAGAACGTGGTCATTGCCTTCGTTTTTCTAATCGGCCTTGTCATCGGCAGCTTTCTCAACGTCTGCATCATGCGGATACCGGAAGGCGTGTCCATCGTGTCTCCCGGCTCGCGTTGCCCGCACTGCGAGAAGCCGATCAAAGCCTACGACAACGTTCCCGTCTTGGCATGGATCTGGCTCGGAGGAAAATGCCGTTCCTGCTCCGCTCCGATCTCTTCGATGTATCCCTCTATCGAACTTCTGACTGGCGTTCTCTTTGCGCTCTGCTATCTCCAATTTGGATTTACAGGCGAAACGGTGAAATGGCTTTTCTTCATCAGCCTGCTCATTGTTTTGACCGTCACCGACGTCCGCATTCGCATCCTCCCCGACTCCGTGAACTTCTTCGGCTTCGGTGTCGGTCTCGCTCTTGCGCTTCGCGTCGCACCGGTCGACGCTGTCAGCATGCGCATCGCGGACCGTTTTTCAATGCTCGAGCGCAATCCGTCCTTGCTCGGCGTTGTTTGTTCGCTCCTGGGCGCCATCGCAGGCAGTCTGCTTCTGCTCGCCGCCGCCTCTCTCTATAAGCTCGTTCGCGGCCGCGAAGGCATGGGCTTGGGCGACGTCAAAATGATGCTCATGATCGGCGCCTTCCTCGGCATTCAGGGAACGTTCCTAACTCTGCTGCTCGGCACTTTTCTTGGCAGTATCATCGGGTTGCTTCTCGTCCTCGGGCTTTTCATAACTGGCTGGAAGTCGCAGGTCGCTCTTCGCGGGAACAGGCGCGGCCTCGGCAAAGCCTCCGCTCTCCGCTGGACCATTTCCACTCGCTACCAGCTTCCTCTAGGCACGTTCCTCGGCATCGCCGCGATTCTGGTCGTCTTCTTCAATCGTTGGCTGGATCTCCAAGCCTACCGGTTCATGAGGTAGCGCCATGCTTCAAACAAAAGGCGTCGAAATTCCCTGGACCGTTGTAACCAGCACGGCGATTGCCCTGATCGCCATCCTCGTGGGTGGTGTCATCCTTCTACGCAAAGTCTTTCAGAACTCTCCCGAACGCAAAGCGGAAGATTTGAACGCCGCGCCGCGCTCCGACAATGCCTCTGCATTCATGGCCGCATCCATGCAAGCAGTCATCAAGAAACTGAAGGAACAGGAAAAAGAGCTCGAACGGCTGCACCATGAGGAGAGGGACCGCGCCGACCTCACCGAACGGCTTAGCGAAGAGGTCACCCGCAACATGCCGGCCGGCCTCGTCGTCGTCAACGCGCAAAATATCATCACCAGCGCCAATCCCGCCGCGGAACAAACCCTCGGCCATCGCGGACTCAATTTTCGCCGTGCCAGTGAAGCCCTCGGCGAACGCTCTGACCTTTCCCGCCTCATCGGTGAATGTCTGACCACCGGCAAAATCTTTCGTCGCGAGCAGATCGAACACCGCGACGCAGCCGGCGACATTCGCCAGCTCGGCGTCACCATCTCTCCCATTCGCAAAGGCACGGACGACGTCAGCGGCGCCATTTGCCTGCTCACCGACCTCACGGAACTCGCCTCACTGCAAAAACTGATGCAGCTCAAGGAAAATCTCGCGGCGCTCGGCGAGCTTTCCGCCGGCATCGCGCACGAATTCAAAAACGCCCTCGCCACCATTTCCGGATACGCGCAACTCATCCAGTCCGAAAATCCCAGCCCGGAAGTTGCCGACAATGCCGACAAGATTCTCGAACAGACCCGCAACATCACTCACGTCGTCACCGAATTCCTCCGCTACGCGCGCCCGCTCGATATTTCCCACGAACAAGTCGGTCTCAGCGCGATCATCGAACGCGCCGTTGCCGAAGTTTCGGAAGCGTTCCCGTTGGTCCGCCTGCGCGCCGAAGGCGCCTTCGGTGAAGTTGCCGGAGACGATGGCTTGATCCGCCAGGCGCTCCTCAATCTGACGCGCAACGCCGCCGAAGCCTGCGGCACCGCGCCAAACGGCGGAAAAGTCATCCTTCGCGGCGAACATTTCCAGCGCGATGGCCACGCCTTCCAGCGGATTACCGTCTTCGACAACGGGCCCGGCATTTCGCGTGATGTTCAGGCAAAGCTCTTCCGCCCCTTTTTTACAACGAAACCAAATGGCACTGGACTTGGCCTTGCCGTCGTGCAAAAGATCGTTCTCCAGCATGGCGGCCAAATTGAAGCCAACAACAGGCCCGAAGGCGGCGCCGCATTTACGGTTACGCTACCGCTCAGCCGCCAGACGCCGGAAGCAGTAGAATTGAAGCAGGACGCATCTAACAATACGCAGGCTTGAAAACGCTTTTTGGGAGGTTTTTCCAATGCATGCCACTCTACGCAAACTGTACGGCCTGACGGTGCTGGCCGCGCTCGTGTGCATCCCCGCCCGCGCACAACAACAGTCTTCGCAGTCCGGTTCGAACGACGCCGTCGCGGAAGCCGCAAAGAAGGCCCGTGAACAGAAGAAAGAAGCGCCGAAACCGAAAAAGGTCTATACCGACGACGACATCAGCACCAAAAAATCAGATATCTCCATTGTCGGACCTGCCCCCGCTCCAGCGCCCACCGCTGAGGCCGCAACGAACACAGCAAAATCCACTGCCATAGCTCCGGCGGCCGATGCGACTGACGCGTCGAAGCCCTCTGACGCCAATTCCGAAAAGGCCTGGCGCACCCGTTTCGCCGATTTGCGCACAAAAATTGCCATCGCCGAACAGGAACTCGAGGTCCTCCAGCGCGAAGAAAACAAGAACGGCGTGCAGTACTACGCCGATCCGACCAAAGCGATGAAGGAGCAGTATTCCCGCGAGGATATAAACAAGCGCGCAGCGAAAATCGACGCCAAGAAAAAACAGATTGCAGACCTGAAACAGCAATGGAGCGATACAGAAGACGCGCTTCGCAGGGCCCACGGCGATCCCGGCTGGTCGCGCGAGTAGCAGCTCGCCTTTGCATTTCACCGCACATGCGCTGATATCGTCCGCGGCGTCGCGGTTTATCCGTGCTACAAACGAAGGAGATGGAACCGCTCCTTCTTGTCGAAGATAAAAATGAACTCCGCGCCATGCTGCGCAAGGCTCTCGAGCGCAGCGGCTACACCGTGGATGAAGCGCCGGACGGCTCCGCCGCTATTCAGAAACTTCGCGGCCGCCGCTATCAGCTCGTTCTGTCCGACTTAAAGATGCCCGGCGCTTCGGGACTCGACGTCCTGCGCGAATCCAAACAAGCCGACGCGACAATTCCCGTCATTCTGCTTACGGCTTTCGGCTCCGTCGACGAAGCCGTCACGGCCATGAAAGAAGGCGCTTTCGATTTCATCCAGAAACCCGTCGATCTCGAGCATTTAAAAGTCCTCGTGCAGCGCGCCGCGCGCCAGCAAGAGTTGCTTCGCGAAAACCTTCTGCTCCGCGAAGAATTTTCCGCGCGTTACGGTTTCCCGCGCATCGTCGGAGAACACGCTTCTATTCGTGATCTCAGTTCACAGATTCAGCGCGTCGCGCAGACCGATTCCACCGTTCTTCTGCTCGGCGAGAGCGGCACCGGCAAAGAACTTTTCGCCCGCGCCGTTCATCATCTTTCGCCGCGCCGCGACCTGCCTTTCGTCGCGCTCAATTGCGCCGCTATTCCCGAAGGTCTCGTCGAAAACGAACTCTTTGGCCACGAGCGCGGCGCCTTCACCGGCGCAGGCAATCGTAAGGCCGGCAAAATGGATCTCGCTCACCGCGGCACTCTTTTCCTCGACGAAATCGGCGAACTGCCCCTCGCCATCCAGGCAAAACTCTTGCGTGTCCTGGAAGAACGCACGTTCGAGCGCGTCGGCGGAACGCAATCCATCGACGTGGACGTGCGCATCGTCGTCGCCACCAATCGCGACTTGCACAAAGCCGTTGCCGACAAATCGTTCCGCGAAGACCTTTACTTTCGCATCTCCGCTGTTCCGCTGACGATTCCGCCGCTCCGCGAGCGCGCTAACGACGTGCTGCTCCTCGCCGAGCACTTCCTCGAGAAATTCTCGCGCGAGTTTGGAAAGCCCGGCGCCCGACTTTCCGATGATGCCAAACAGCGCATCCTCGATTATCGCTGGCCCGGCAATGTCCGCGAGCTACAGAACGCCATCGAACGCTCCGTGATTCTTTCCGACGGCCCGCTCATTTCCGCCGATACGCTGCAGTTGCAGCCGCAGCGCCCTGAATCAAATTCGATGCCCTCCGGAATGTTACCGCCAACGTTTTCCTGGGTGGGAACGCTGGAGGACGTAGTCGGGCGCGCTGTGCAATCCACCGAACGCGTGCTGCTCGAAAACACGATGCGCGATTGCAGGTGGAACAAAACCCGCGCCGCGGAAATTCTCGGCGTCTCACCTAAAACGCTCGCTGCCAAATTAAAATCCACCGGCCTCGAAGCCTAAGGAAAAAAGCAGATTCCTCGCTCCGCTCGGAATGACACGTTCATTGCTTCATTCCGGTGTGCAAAGCCACCGTTCCGCCCGTCCACACAGCTGCTTCGACGCTTTGCAGTCCGACGCCGCGCATCAAGTCGCACAACTCTTCGGGCCGGAAAAATCGCGCCACTGAATTAGGCAAATATTTATATGCCGCAGCGTCACCGGAAATAGCGCCGCCAATCTTCGGCAGCACTTTCCGGAAATACCAGCGGTAAAAATCTCCAAAGAATCCCGCGGGCGGCTCGGTAAATTCCAGAATCCCAATTGTTCCGCCGGGCTTCACCACGCGCTGCATTTCGCGCAGCCCTGCTTCGTAGTTCGCCAGATTGCGAAACCCGAACGCCGCCGTTACGAGGTCAAACGACTCATTTGCAAACGGCAACCGCAGCGCATCCGACTCCAAAAATGGCACCGCGCCGCCTGCATTCGTGGCCGACTTCTCATTCGCTCGCACCAGCATGGGGTGAGCAAAGTCCGCGCCAATCACGCGCGCCCTGCCCTTTTTCTTGAGCGCAAAGGCAAGGTCGCCGGTGCCGCAGCACAGGTCCAGTACCACCGCGTCGGGACGATCCAGAATCGCTTTCAGTTTTCGCGCTGTGCGTGCACGCCACACGCGATCCAGTTGCAGCGAGAGCAAATGATTCAGCAGGTCGTAGCGCGGGGCGATTTGCGTAAACATCTCGCGCACTTTGCGCGAAGCATCCGCTTCGCTTGTTGCGCCCTCCGGACGCGTGCCTTTGCTGGGCGCTACTTTTTGTGTGGTCAACACGTCAGCCACGCCCGAACTCCCAATGCGTATGCAGCCGTGGCGCAAAGTGCAACGCGTGCTTCACCGCATCCAGCGGAACGTTGTCATACGTCGTGGCTTTGCCGATCTTTTTCGATAAAACAAAACGCAACTTGTTTCCGCGCGTTTTCTTGTCCGTGCGCATCGCCGCGATCAAACTCGCATCCGAAATCTTCGGCCACGCTGGCAGCGGTCCCAATCGTTCAATGAGCGCCACGATTCGAGAAACATCGCGTGCCTTCGTCAGTCCAATTTTGTGCCCCAGCAGCGCGGCGCATTTCATTCCCCACGCGACCGCTTCGCCGTGCTGATACCGCCGGTAGCGCGTCTCGCTCTCCAGCGCATGGCCAAACGTGTGTCCGTAATTTAAAATCTCCCGCAAACCGCTT
>Ga0137403_10007482_pt1 | contig 12320 bp, 9 predicted proteins | sample CZOMad2_1_16fung_FD_122057 | JGI IMG/M metagenome (GOLD analysis project Ga0137403, IMG submission 122057) | Vadose zone soil fungal communities from Angelo Coast Range Reserve, California, USA - CZOMad2_1_16fungal (Hybrid Assembly) | ecosystem: Environmental > Terrestrial > Soil > Vadose zone...
AGGCGCTCGAGCGACTCGAGTCCTATGCGTGGCCCGGCAACGTGCGCGAGCTCGAGAACCTCATCGAGCGCACGGTGTTGCTCGCCCGGAAGGATCGGATCGACGCCGAGGACCTGCCCGAAGAAGTCGCGGGCGTGAAGCGCCCGCCGCGCGACGCGATTCTCGAATTGGTCGGCACCCCGCTCGCGGACATCGAGCAGCGGCTGCTCGACGAGACGCTTCGCATCACCGGCGGCAACAAGACGCAGGCGGCGAAGCTCCTGGGCATCGACGTGCGCACCGTCGCGCGGAAGCTCGAGCGTCGCGAGGACGATCAGGCGGAGGGCACCGACCGCTCGTGAAAGCCCTCCTCCTGACCCGCGAATATCCGCCGCACATCTACGGTGGCGCGGGAGTCGTCGTCGGGCAGCTCGCGGAGGCGCTCGGCCGGCTCATGCCGGTGGAGGTCCGCTGCTTCGGTGAGCGCGCCGCGACCGAGTCGACCGATCGCATCGCGCTGCGCGGCTACACGCCGTGGGACCGGGTCGGCCCCGGGCGCGACAAGCCGCTCTACGCGCCGGCGCTCGAGACGCTCTCGATCGCGCTCGCGATGGCGCGCGATCCCGTGGACGCCCAGGTGGCCCATGCGCACACCTGGTACGCCGACATGGCGGGCCTCTGGATCCGCATGCTCCATCGAATCCCGCTGTGCGTGACCCTGCATAGCATGGAGCCCCTCCGGCCCTGGAAAGCCGACCAGCTCGGCAGCGGCTATCTGCTCTCGAGCTGGATCGAGAAGACCGCGGTCGAGGGGGCCGATCGGGTCATCGCGGTCTCGCGGCGCATGCGCGACGACATCCTCGAGCACTTCAAAGTGGATCCGGCCAAGGTGGTCGTCATCCACAACGGCATCGATCCCGACCGGTTCCGGCGGACCGAGGCGCGCGACGTCCTGGCGCGCCGGGGCGTCCGCGAGCCCTACGTGCTGTTCGTCGGGCGCATCACGGATCAGAAGGGAATCTTTCATCTGCTCGAGGCGGCGCCGAAGCTTCCGCCGGACATCCAGGTGGTCCTGTGCGCCTCCGCGCCCGACACGCCCGAGATCGAGGCGCGGCTGAAGCGAGCGCTGCCGGAGCACCCGAACGTCCTCTGGATCGGCGAGATGATCCCGGTGAGCGAAGTGGTGCAGCTCTACAGCCACGCGGCGGTCTTCGTGTGCCCGTCGGTCTACGAGCCCTTCGGCCTGATCAACCTGGAGGCGATGGCGTGCGAGACGCCGGTCGTCGCCTCGGCGGTCGGCGGCATTCTCGAGGTGGTCGAGGACGGCAAGACCGGCCTGCTCGTCGAGCCCGCCCGACCCGAGGCGCTGGCCGCCGCGATCCGCCGCTTGCTCGACGATCCGGCGCGCGGCCGCGCGATGGGGCGCGCGGGACGGCTTCGCGTCGAAGCGCACTTCAGCTGGAGCAGCGTCGCCGAGCGCACCCGCGAGGTCTACGCGGCCGCGATCGACGAGTTCGCGCGGACGGAGACCTAGCGGCGTGCCGGCCCTGAACCTCTCGACCCTTCGCGGCTTCGTCTTCGACCTCGACGGCTGCGTCTGGAACGGCGACGTCCTCAACCCCGGCGCGGCCGAGACGCTCGCCGCGCTCCACCGGAGCGGGCGCGCGCTCGCCTTCGTCTCGAACAACTCGCGAGCCACCGGCGGCGACCTCCGCGCGCGGCTGCATCGGCTCGGGGTCGGCGTCGCCGAGCACGTGTTGACGCCGCTCGAGATCATCGGGGCGGTGATCCGCGAGCGCTACGGGCCCTCGCGCGTCCTCGCCATCGGCGCGCCCGAGATGGGGGCCGTCATCGCGCGCGCCGGCCACGAGCTCGTGGACGTGAAGGACTATCACGCGGCCACCGTCGTGGCCGTGGGCAACGACTTCGATCTGAGCTACGAGCGCCTCACCGCCGCCGCGCGCGCCGCCGCGCGCGGGGCGCCGCTCGTGACGCCGAACATCGATCCACGCCTGCCGATCGAGGGCGGCGACTTTCTTCCGGGCTGCGGGTCGATCGTGCAATCGGTCGCGGTGGCGGCCGGCGTCCAGCCGGTCGTCGTCGGCAAGCCCGAGCCCCCGCTCTTCCGGATGGCCCTCGAGCGGCTCGGCCTCACGGCGGCCACGACCGCGATGGTCGGCGACAGTATTCCGTCGGACATCAAAGGCGCCCGAGCGGTCGGCATGCCGACCGTGCTCTACGCGCCCGCGGGTGGCGTGCCCGCCGACGCGGCCGACGTCATCGTGCGCTCGTTCGCCGAGCTGGCGAGGCTCGCCGGGGTCGGCTAGCCTCGGAGCGCGTGTTACTCTAAGCCGCGATGTTCGACATCGGGTTTCAGGAGATGCTCGTCATCGGGGTGCTGGCCCTCTTGGTCTTCGGGCCAGGAAAGCTCCCCGAGCTCGGACGGATGATCGGTCGTGCTCTCCGCGAGTTCCGCCGCGCGAGCGACGAGTTCAGATCGACCGTCGAGACGAATCTGCACTTGAACGATCCCGATCCGATCATCCCGCCCGCGTCCGCGCCCGTCGAACCGGCGCCGGTGGCGGCGCTGCCATCGGAGACGGGCGCCGTGAGCACCGCCGTCGAGCCGACGTCCTCCGTCGCGGTCGAGCCGGGCGAGCCGTACTGTGCTCAGCGGTCCTCGCGCCTGTTCCACAAGAGCGATTGCGCCTGGGTCTCGCGGATTCCGGAGGCCGAGCGCGCGTACTTCAAGCATGTCGCCGAGGCTCGCGACCAGGGGTTCACGACGTGCCCCGTGTGCGAGCCCTGGGAGCCCGCGTAACCTTCGCCTCCTGATCCCGGTTTCGACCCCCGACCGAGGCACTCGCTTTTTGTTGACTAGTCAACACCAGTTGAGTGATACTGCCCGGCACGGAGGAAGACGATGCGTGAGCTGACGAGCCGGCAGCGGGAAGTGCTGAGCTTCATGCGAAGCTTCCAGGCCAAGCATGGACTGCCACCGACCGTGCGCGAGCTCGGCGAGCGGTTCCGGATCACGCCGCGCGCGGCCTTCGATCACCTGCGAGCCCTCGAGCGCAAAGGCGAGCTGCAGAGGCGCCCGAGTGTGGGGCGGACGTCGCGGGCTCTGACCTTGCCCGACATGGCTGGGTCGGGGCGGACGCACCACTCGGTACCGATCCTCGGCCGGATCGCCGCGGGGTCGCCCCTCCTGGCTCAGGAAAACCGCGAGGGCGAGGTGCCGATCGCCGCGGCGTCGCTGCCTGGGCACGGCGAGGACGTCTTCGCGCTCCGCGTGCGCGGCGAGTCGATGATCGAGGCCCATATCTGCGATGGCGACCTCGTGCTCGTCCGGCGCCAGGATTCGGCTCAGCCGAACGACATCGTCGTCGCGATGGTCGAATCCGAGGCGGGCGGTGAGACCGAGGCGACCGTGAAGCGGTTTCTGCGCGACGGATCGCGCGTCGTGCTCAAGCCCGAGAACCAGACGATGGCGCCGATCGTCATCGATCCGGCCCGTCGCTCGGTCACGATTCTCGGCAAAGTCATCGGCCTGCTCCGCGGCTTCTGATTTTGATCGGGGGGGGAGCGATCGCCGCTCCCCCCGAAGACCCCCCACCGGGATTGGTTCTCGGTGAAATGGTTAGATCGGTACGCCGGCAAAGCCGGCGCTCGAAGCGGCGCACGCATTTCAGCGAGCCCGCCGAGTCAGGAAGTTCTCGAAGGAGGTCGAGTGATGAGCTCGCATGCCCTCACGTACGCGTTGCTTCACCGTCGTGGATCGCGCGCGTTTTTTTTGGCGAGAACTACTCAACACCTGCAGAGCTTGCGGGCCGGGCGAGAGGTCCTGCGAGCGCTCGTGGCGCTCGGCGCGCTCATCGCATGGGGAGGCGTCTGTCTGTTACTGCGGGGTTGACGACCCGTACCTCCGCCTGCTCGTAAATCTTCGCCTCGACGAAGACATCGAGCAGCGCGCCGTCGAGGTGGCCGGCCCGTCGCTCGTGGTCCAGGATGTCGAGCGCTTCTTCCTTCGCGATGCTCTTCTTGTAGGGGCGATCGCCGGCGGTGAGCGCGTCGTAGATGTCGGCGATCGTCATCATCCTGGACTGAACGGGGATCTCGTCGCGGCGGCGTCCCTCGGGATAGCCGGTGCCGTCGAGCTTCTCGTGGTGCGAGCGGGCGATCTCCGGGATGCGTCGGAACTCCCGCGTCCACGGGATCCGCGTGAGGAATTCGTAGGTGTGGATCACGTGGGACTGTATTTCCTTGAACTCCGCTGGCGTGAGACTGCCCCGGGGAATCGCGAGGATCTCTGCCTCCTCGCGCGTGATGACGGCCTCGCGGTTGCCCAGATGATCCTCGAAGAGGTTGAGCGCCAGGCGCTCGATGCCGGCGGCGAAGTCGCGCGGCAGCACGGCCGGCTCGTTGGCCGCGACGATGCGCGCGAGGTTCTGCTCCAGCTCGGCGACGTAGGCGGCGAGCTCGGCGTCGAAGGCCGCCGCCTGGGTCGTGTAGCGGCGGCGGCCCTTCTCCACGAGGTGCTCGATCTTCTTGCCGGCGTAGCGAAGCTCGAGACCCCGCTTGATCAGCTCGACGCGCTGGCGGATACGGTCCAGCTCGCCCGGCAGTAGCTTCTTCGCCTTGACCAGCACCTGCTCGCGCACCCCGACCTTGCCGAAGTCGTGCAGGAGCGCGGCGTAGCGGAGCTCGGTCATCTCCTCGGGGCTGAAGCGCGTGGTGCGGTAGGGCCCGGTGTCGGAGCGGTCGATCGCCGCGGCGAGACTAACCGTGAGGCTCGCGACGCGGGCGGAATGGCCCGAGGTCGTCGGATCGCGCGACTCGATCGCCGTGACCGATGCCGTCACGAAGCCTTCGAAGAGCTCGCGAATGTTCTCGTAGAGGCGGCGGTTCTGGATCGCCACCGCCGCCTGCGAGGCGAGCGAGCTGGCGAGCTGCTCGTGGCGTACGGTGAAGCGCTCCACCGCGGTCTCGAGCCCGTCGCCCGGCCTCAAGCGGGTCGAGAAGTCGGGCTTGCAGTTGATCAGCTGGAGCGCGCCGATCGTCTCGCCCTCCGGGGTGCGCATCGGCACGACCAGCATCGACCGCGTGCGATAGCCGGTCTCCTCGTCGAACGACTGGTTGATGTGGAACGGGGCGCCCCCGGGCGGGCGGTAGGCGTCCTCGAGGTTGAGGATGGTGCCGGTCAACGCGACGTGCCCCGCGACGCTCTCGCTGGTCAGCGGCAGGCGCGCGGCGCGAAACGGGATGTCGACGGAATCGTTCTGGGCGAGGACGAAGCGCAGATCGCGCGCGCCGTCGGGCGCCTCTTCGACCAGGTAGAGCGAGCCGGCGTCGCTGTGCGTGATCTCGCGCGCCTTGGTCAGGATGGTCTCGATGAGGTCGCGCGGATTGCGCTCGGCCGAGAGCCGGATGCCGATCGCGTTCAGCTCCGAGAGCTCGCGATCGAGCCGCGCCATCTCGCGGTCGAGCCGCGCCGCCTCGGCCGCTCGATCGAGGTCGGCGAAGGCGTTGTCGATCGCGCGCGCGAGTATCGCCGCGCTCACGCCCTCCGGGAGCACTGCGTACCAGTGTGCGGGCCACGGACCGGCGCCCTGTCCATCGACCAGCGCGACGACGCGCAGAAGCGCCTGGTCCCAGCGCGGATCGGTGGCGTCGCGACCGACCAGGACGACGACGGGCCCGTCGGCGGTCGGATCCGCCGCCACGGAGAGCCCCGCCACGTCGAATTCGCTCCGGAGTAGCTCGGCGGCGGTCGCCGCCGCGCGCGAAGTCGCGTCGTAGAGGACACGGCGGCGACGCATGGAACGAAAGTAGGGCCGCGCCGGAGGCCAAGTCAAGAATACTTATAATGATTTTCGGAATGGTCGAGTTCACCCGGCTCGCGGATCTCTGCCGGCGGCTACGCACGAGCCCGGGCCGGCTCGACAAGCTCGCCCTGCTCGCGGACTATCTTCGGGCCCTTCCCCCGGACGCGGTGGGCACCGCCGTGGCGTTCCTCACGGGCCGGGCGTTTCCCCAGTCCGATCCGCGCGTGCTCGGAGTTCGCGGGCTTCCGTCGCTCACCGACGTGTCCACCGCGGGAGCGTCGTTGACGCTCGGTGACGTTGCGGCCACGTTCGCCGAGGTCGCCGAAGCCGGCGGCGCAGGCTCGCGGCGGACCCGGGACGACCTGCTGCGCTCGCTCGCGGCTCGGGCGTCGGCGGATGAGCGAGAGACGCTCCAGCGGATCATCACGGGGGAGATGCGCACGGGAGTCTCGGACGGACTCGTGCTCGACGCCATCGCCCGCGCCTTCGCTGCGCCGCTCGAGAGCACGCGGCGGGCGGCGCTTCGGCTCGGCGACCTCTCGGCGGTGGCGGTGCTGGCTGCGCGCGGCGGCGCCGCCGCGCTCACGTCGGCGAGCGTGCGGCCGTTCGTTCCACTGCTGCCGATGCTCGCGCAGATCGCCGAGGATTTCGAGGAGGTGCTCGAAGCCCACGGCGGCACCTCTGCGCTCGAGTACAAGTACGACGGCGCGCGCATCCAGCTGCACCGCGACGGCGAGCGGGTCGGGATCTGGACGCGGCGGCTCTCCGAGGTCACCCGCAGCTTGCCCGACGTCGTCGAGACAGCCCGCCGCGAGCTCACGGCCGCGCCCTTCATCCTCGATGGCGAAGTTCTCGCCCTCGACGCCGCGGGGCGACCGCTGCCCTTCCAGGAGCTGATGCGCCGGTTCCGGCGCCTCCACGAGGTGGATCGGCTCGTGCGCGAGATGCCGCTGACCCTCTACTTCTTCGACTGCCTCATGGCCGACGGCCGCTCGCTGATCGACGAGCCCTACGCGAGCCGCTGGGAGGCGCTGATCCGCGTGACCGGGGGCCGCCATCTGGCCGAGAGGCTGCTGGCGACCACGCCGGAGGCGGCCCGCGAGTTCCAGGCCAGGGCGCTGGCCGCCGGGCACGAGGGCCTCGTGGCGAAGGACCTTCGCAGCACGTACGAGCCGGGCGGTCGCGGCAAGCGATGGTTCAAGCTGAAGACGGCCCAGACCGTCGATTGCGTCATCGTCGCCGTCGACCGGGGCTCGGGACGGCGAAGCCAGTGGCTCTCCAACTACCACCTGGCGGTTCGCGACGGAGAAGTCTTCGCGGACGTCGGCAAGACGTTCAAGGGCTTCACCGACCGGCAGTTCATCGAGATGACCGAGCGCCTCTGGGCGCTGGCGGCGAGCGACGACGGCTATACCGTTCGCGTGCGGCGCGAGGTCGTCGTCGAGGTCGCCTACAACGAGATCCAGAAGAGCCCGACCTATCGCTCCGGCATGGCGCTCCGGTTCGCGCGGATCACACGGATCCGCGACGACAAGGCGCCGAGCCAGGCCACGACGCTCGACGAGCTGCGCCTGCTCTACGAGCGGCAATTCGCGACCAAGGGCCGGTCGGTGTAGAATCGGCGGCCATGACCACGCGCGTTTCGACCGGCATTCCCAAGCTCGACGCGATGCTGGGCGGCGGGTTGTTGCCCGGCACGCTCACCGTGGTCTACGGCGCCACCGGAATCGGCAAGACCCATCTCGGACTGACGTTCGCCGATCACGGACGGATCGCCGAGGGTGCGCGCGGCATCGTGCTCGACCTGAACGGCCGCGGCGACTCGCAGCAGCACGACGAGTACGCGGCGCGCCTCTTCGACTGGTCGCTCACGCCGTGGACGCATACCGTCATGCCGATGACCGATCCGTACCCGCCGCCCGGCCAGATGGAGGCGAGCTACTCCAATACCTTGAAATGGGTGGGGCGGGTCCGCGACTTCCAGCTGCCGACACCCGACGGCGGCTGGGAGTTCGACTGGAACTGGAAGGCCGCCTACAACCACGCGCTCTACACGGTGCGGCCGTTCGTCTACTTCCACTGCGCGGCCGGCGCGCGACGGGTCGTGGTCGACGGCGTCGAGCCGATGGATTCGCCCGCCGACTCGATCCAGTTCTTCGTGTTCGACGAGCTCTACCGTAAGACCATCCACCGGGACGCCGAGACGCTCGGGATGGAGATCTGTCTGCCGGTGTGGAAGCACCGCGCGTTCATCGACTCGCACCTCTACGACCACACGGCCATCACGACCGTGCTCCTGGTGACGACGGAGGAGACGCGGCTCGAGGACGTGCTGGCGCGCAAGGTCGCCACCGGTGACATCGGCGCCACCGCGAACACGATTCTGGTCCTCGGCAGCGAGCGGGTCGGCAATCGGCTGGCGCGCATGCTCTGCGTCGTGAAGCACCGCGGCAGCGCGATGAGCGACGAGATCGTCGAGTACCGGATCGGAGCTCGAGGCATCGAGCTCGGGTAGGCGCGTGGCAGGCGTTCAGGGCCGCCGGCTCCGGCGGTCTCGTGTCGTGAGCACCGCCGTCTTCCAGCTCGAGCACCTCACACCGCCCGCGCGGGCGCTGCTGCGCGCCGTGCAGTCGGCCGCCGGCCGCTCGCGGTCCCCGGTGCTCGTCGGCGGCGCGGTCCGAGATGCAAGGCTGCCGTCCGCGCGGCGCGCCGCCCCGGCCGATCTGGACGTGGCGGTCGAATCCGGGGCGCTCGAGATCGCGCGCCGAGTGGCCGCGCGCCTCGGCGGCGCGTTCGTGCCGCTCGACGCCGAGCGCGGAGCCGCGCGGGTGCTCGCGCGCGGGACGTGCCTCGACGTGACGGACTGGCGGGCGCCGACCCTGGAAGACGATCTCGCGGCGCGCGACTTCACCGTGAACGCCCTGGCGGTCCCCGTGCGCGAGCTCCTGAGCCGGGGGCGAGCCGGCGTGATCGACCCGACCGGTGGGCTCGCCGATCTCCGGGCCCGCCGGCTTCGCGTGCACGAGCCGCGCGTCCTCAGCGAAGATCCGCTGCGGACCCTTCGGGGCGTTCGCCTCGAAGCCGCGCTCGGATTTCGGCTGACCGCGAGCACGCTCCGGGCGATCCGCGCGGCCGCGCCGGGCCTGGCTGGGGTGGCCGCCGAGCGAATCCGCGACGAGCTGCTCGCGCTGCTCGCGCTGCCGCGCGCCGGACGCGCCTTTCGGCGACTCGACGCACTCGGTCTGCTCGGCCTGATCGTGCCGGAGGTCGAGCCGATGCGCGGATCGACCCAGCCCGCGCCGCACCGCTTCCCCGTGCTCGAGCACTCGCTCCGTGCGGTCGAGGGAGCCGATACCCTGGTCGAGCATCTGCGCGAGCTCCGACCGTTCGGCGACGAGCTCGCCGCGCACATGGCCGAGGAGCTCGGCGGCGGCGTACGGCGAGGCCAGGTGCTCAAGCTCGCGGCGCTGCTTCACGACGTGTCCAAGCCGGAGACGCGCCGGCTGATCGACGGCCGCATCCGCTTCTTCGAGCACGACGTGCTGGGCGCTGCGCGCGCCCGCGACATCGGCGAGCGCCTGCGCCTTCCGGTGCGTGCTCGCGGCGTCCTCGAGCGGCTGGTTCGCCATCACCTGCGCCCGATGCACCTGGCCGCCGCCGGCCGGGTGACGGAGCGCGCCCGCTATCGCTTCTACCGCGACCTCGGCGAGGACACGCGCGATCTGCTGCTCCTGACCCTGGTGGACGCCGCCGCGGTGACGGGCGTGTCGCCCCGCTCGATCTGGCGCCGGGCGTCGCTCGTCCGCGACCTCCTGCAGGGATGGGAGGAGACCCCGCGTGTCGGTCGCGGGACGGCGCCGCTCGTCAGGGGAGAGGACGTCATGGCTCACTTCGGGATTCCGCCGGGGCCCGAGGTGGGCCGACTGCTGGAGCGGGCGCGCGAGGCGCAGGGCCTGGGGCTCGTGACCACGCGCGCGGAGGCACTCGCGTACCTTGACTCGCCTGCGGGCGAACCCTAGAGTAGCGGAATCTCGAGAAATCCAACCTCTCAGTCGAGGAGGCTCGCTGATGATCGTGTGGAAAATCGTCGCCGCCGCCGTCGTCCTTCTGCTGCCGGTGGCAGCGGGCGCGGCACCGGCCGGCAAGGTGATCATCGCCCAGGGCGTCGATCCGACGACGCTCGACATGGCGAATCAGTCGGAGAGCCCGGCGTCCAACGTCGGGCGGCACATCTTCGACACGCTCTACGAGCGCGACCCGAATCTGAAGATCGTGCCCAACCTCGCCACCGAGATGCCGAAGTTCGTTCCGCCCTCGGCGTGGGAAGTGAAGCTACGCAAAGGTGTGAAGTTCCACAACGGCGAAGAGTTCAACGCCGAGTCGGCGAAGTTCACGCTCGAGCGCCTGGCGCAGGGGCAGGGCAAGCTCAGGGGCGCCGCGTTCTTCGTGCCGCTCGACCGGGTCGAGATCGTGGACCCGTACACGATCCGGGCTCACACGAAGAAGCCCTGGCCGACCTTCACCGCCGTGATGACGTTCCCGCAGAGCGGGATGCTGCCGCCCAAGGAATCGGCCGGCAAAGAGACCGCCGATCTCTCGAAGAAGCCGATCGGCACCGGCCCCTACAAGTTCGTCCGCTGGTCGAAGGACGAAGAGATCGTCGTGGAGGCGAACGACGCCTACTGGCGTGGGGCGCCGAACATCAAGACGGTGGTTTTCCGCTCGATTCCCGACGACGCCGTGCGCGTGGCGGCGCTGCAGAACGGCGAGATCGACCTGGCGGTGAACATCCCGCCGCATCTGGGCGCGATCATCGACAAGCACCCGAAGCTCTTTCTGTCGACGGCGCCCTCGATCCGTACGATCCAGCTCATGATCTACTCGCACCAGATGGACGCGCAGCACAAGGCCACCGGGCCCTACAACGGGCCGACCGCCGACAAGCGCGTCCGCCAGGCGATCGCCTACGCGATCGACGCCGACGAGCTCATCAAGACCGTGCTCGACGGCAAGGGCGTGCGCGTCGCGACGATGCTGCCGTCGATGCACTTCGGCTTCGACCCGAAGCTCCAGCCCATCAAGCTGGACGTCGCCAAGTCCAAGAAGCTCCTCGCCGACGCCGGCTTCGCGAGCGGCGTCGAGATCACCCTGCACGGTCCGCGCGGCCGCTATGTGCGCGACGCCGAGGTGGCCGAGGCGGTGGGCGGCCAGCTGACCAAGGCCGGCATCAAGACCACGCTTCGCACGTACGACTTCGTGACCTACCTGAACAACATGGTCTACGTCCACAAGGCCGGTCCGGTCTGGCTGATCGGCTGGGGGACCGGAACGATGGACGCCGAGACCGTGTACGTGCCGCTCTTCCGGTCGCCCGGAATCTTCGTGAACTGGCAGAACGAGGAGTTCAACCGGATGATCGACGAAGCGCAGACCATCATGGACGAGAAGAAGCGGCTCGAGCAGTACCACCGGATCAACAGGCTCTGGGTCGAGGAGATGCCGGCGGTGCCGCTCTACCAGCAGATCGACCTCTACGGTGTCGCCAAGCGGCTCAACTGGAAGGCGCGGAGCGACGAGGTGCTGCAGGCCTACAGCATGTCGCTCAAGGACGGAAAATAGTGTCGACCGGGTCGGTGTAAGATAGGGGACGCCGGGCGGCCGTAATTCAGTGGCAGAATGCCAGCTTCCCAAGCTGGACGTCGCCGGTTCGAATCCGGTCGGCCGCTCCAAATCTTCCGAGGGGTTGCAGGTCTCTCTGCAACCCCTCGGTGCTATTACTGCCCAAAACACTGCCCATGTGAACAGCCGCACAACTGTTCATAAGCCTGCCCGCGTAATCAACGCAGCCATGACCGAGCCGTCCTGCCGCGTGAGGTTCGGGATGAACTTGTGATAGTGCCGGATGACCATTTCGGTAGAGCGATGTCCCAGGACCTTGGCGACCCATCCAATGTCCTCCCCGCTCGCCAAGCTGAGCGTCGCGAACGTATGGCGAGTTTGGTACAGCGTGCGCTCCCGAAGCCGGGCGCGACGGAGCGTCGGCTTCCAGACGCGTTCTCTGAGGTTCGTGATGTCCAGGTGGCTGCCGCGTTCGTTGGCGAACACCCACTCGCTGCGAAGCTGGCTATCGGCGCGCTGGGCGCTGAGGGCGCGCTCCACCGGCGGCAACATCGGCACCTCACGGTACGAGCCGACCGTCTTCGGCCGGCTGGTGCCGCCCCGGCGTGTGACCCCGCATCGGACGCTGACCCTGTGCGGGTGAGCCTGCCAGTCGATGGCTGACCACCGCAACCCTATTTGTTCGGACGGCCGCAGCCCCGTGAAGAAGGCCACGGTGAAATAGCGTCGCCACCGGTCATCTGGGAGGTCGGCCAGGAACAGCGTGACCTCCTCGAGCGAGAAGGGATCCACGTCCGTCCGGTTTTCCTTGAGTTTGGTGATGATACGGGCCGGGTTGTTCTTGAGGTCGCCATCCCGCACGGCGCGATCCAAGCAGAGTCTGAGGACCTGCAGGAC
>Ga0137403_10007483_pt1 | contig 12320 bp, 11 predicted proteins | sample CZOMad2_1_16fung_FD_122057 | JGI IMG/M metagenome (GOLD analysis project Ga0137403, IMG submission 122057) | Vadose zone soil fungal communities from Angelo Coast Range Reserve, California, USA - CZOMad2_1_16fungal (Hybrid Assembly) | ecosystem: Environmental > Terrestrial > Soil > Vadose zone...
CTGACGTTCCCCATGACGTCCATGAACAAGGTCTTCGCGGATCTGCCCGTCACGATCTTCGAGGCCATGTCGCAGCTCGCGCGCGACAACAACGCCATCAATCTCGGCCAGGGCTTTCCCGACGATCCCGGGCCTGAGGACATCCGCCGCGCCGCGGCCGATGCCGTCTTGAACGGCTACAATCAATATCCCTCGATGATGGGGATTCCGGAGCTGCGCCAGGCGATCGCGGCCCATTACGGGCACTGGCACGGGCTCAAGCTCGATCCGATGACCGAAGTGATGGTGACGTCGGGCGGCACCGAGGCGCTGACCTCGGCGATCCTGGCTGTGGTCGAACCCGGCGACGAGGTCATCGTCTTCCAGCCGGTCTATGATTCCTATCTGCCGATCATCCGCCAGGCCGGCGGCATTCCGCGGCTGTTGCGGCTGGAGCCACCGCATTGGCGGCTGTCCGAGGAAATGCTGCGCGGCGCGTTCAACCGCAAGACCAAGGCGGTGCTGTTCAACAATCCGCTCAATCCGGCCGCGGTGGTCTATCCGCGCGAGGATCTGGAATTGCTGGCGCGGTTCTGCCAGGAGTTCGACAGCATTGCGATCTGCGACGAGGTCTGGGAGCACGTCGTGTTCGACGGCCGCGAACACATTCCGCTGATCACGATTCCCGGCATGCGCGATCGCACCATCAAGGTCGGCTCCGCCGGCAAGATCTTCTCGCTGACGGGATGGAAGATCGGTTTCGTCTGCGCCGCGCCGCCGCTGTTGCGGGTGGCCGCGAAGGTGCATCAATTCCTGACCTTCACCACGGCGCCCAATCTTCAGGCCGCCGTGGCGTTCGGGCTTTCGAAGCCCGACGATTATTTTTTCGACATGCGAAAAGAGCTGGCGAAGAGCCGCGACCGCCTGACCAAGGGGCTGGAGCGCATCGGCTTCCCGGTGCTGCCCGCACAGGGCACTTATTTTCTGACCGTCGACCTGTCGCCGCTCGGCCTCAACGAGACCGACGAGGCATTCTGCCGGCGCATCGTGACCGACTACAAGGTCGCCGCGATCCCGGTGTCGGCATTCTATGAGCAGGACGCCGTGACCTCGGTGGTGCGGTTCTGTTTTGCGAAAAACGACGCGACGCTCGACACCGCGCTGGAGCGCCTCGCCGACGCGGTGCATCGCAGGTAAAGCGTATGAGGGCCATATGACACGCCGCTACAGCCGTCCTCTTGTGTCTCTTGCGATCGTTGCGGCTGCCGGGTTCGCGCTATCTCCGTCGTCGTCGAAAGCCGCCGAGCGCGTGGTCAATTTCTACAATTGGTCGAACTATATGGCGCCGGACGTCCTGGAGAATTTCACCAAGGAAACCGGTATCAAGGTGGTCTACGACACGTTCGACGCCAACGAGACGCTGGAGACGCGGCTCATGGCCGGAAAATCCGGCTACGACGTCGTCGTTCCGACCGCATATTTCCTGCAGCGGCAGATCAAGGCGAAGATCTTCCAGAAGCTCGACAAGTCGAAGCTGCTAAACCTCGCCAATGCCTGGCCGGTCGTGGTGCAGCATCTCGCCACTTACGATCCCGGCAATCTCTACGCCGCCAACTACATGTGGGGCACCACGGGCATCGGCTACAATGTAAAGGCAGTGCAGAAAATTCTCGGTCCCGACGCCAAGATCGATAGCTGGGATATCGTCTTCGAGCCGGAAAATCTGGCCAAGTTCAAGGATTGCGGCGTCCATATGGTGGATGCCGCCGATGATGTCTTCCCGGCTGCGCTCAACTATCTGAAGCTCGACCCTAATTCGACCAAGCAGGCAGATCTGGAGAAGGCGGCTGATCTCATTAGCAGGATTGCGCCCTACATTCGCAAGTTTCATTCATCGGAATATCTGAGCGCGCTTGCGACCGGCGAGATCTGTCTTGTGGTTGGTTATTCGGGCGACGTCATGCAGGCGCGCAGCCGCGCGGCCGAGGCCAAGAACAACATCGAAATCGGTTACACGATCCCGAAAGAGGGTGCGCAGATGTTTTTCGATAATTTCGCTATCCCCGCCGATGCGCAGCATGTCGCGGAAGCCTATGAGCTGATCAACTATCTCTACCGGCCCGAGGTTGCCGCCAAGAATTCGGATTTTCTGTCCTATGCCAACGGCAATCTGGCGAGCCAGAAGCTGATCGATCCGAAGATCCTGAATGACAAGAATATCTATCCGGACGAGGCGACGCTTTCGAAACTGTTCGACATCACCGCACGCGACCCGGCGACGCAGCGCATCATCAACCGGCTCTGGACCAAGGTGAAGACAGGGCGGTGAGGCCGTCATGTCCCCTCTCGATAGACGATCGCCGTCTACGGAAAGGGGACCTCACGTCGCGGTTGGCTATTTGTGAATCATGCCGGCCGGCTTTGCTCCCGCTGCCTCGTCTGGTCCCCACAGCCGATAGCTCAGCGTCGCAAACACCGTCATGCCCTGGTGGACCAGCGAAAAGTCCGTGCCGGTTGCAGCGACCGCGGCGGGATTTGAGGCTTTTGCCGAGACTTCCTGCGTCGCCCAGACGGACAAGGCGGCCGGTCCGAAATTGTAGCCGACGAGGCCGCCAACCGCCCAAATATCGAATCTTTGGGGATTGAGCAGCGTGCCGGTCGCGTAACCGCAGGCGGTCGAGCACGAGTCGTCGGAAATCTGTCCGTAGTAATAGGCCACAGGTCCGAACGTCCACTTGCCGATGGTCTTGGTGGCCGTGAAGTCGGCGTGGAGAATGTTACCCGTCTTGTACTGGGTGATCGTATTCCGCGTGTTGACTTCATCGTAGATCGCGGCGCTCAGGTTCCAGCCATCTTTCAAATACGAGATGATGAATTCGGGTTGGAACGTCCAATAGGGGTCTCCGATGGATGGGTAGCCGAGGCCGGTAAAGCCGTGCTGCGTTCCATCCGGGGCGTAGATGCCGAGACCGGTCTTGATCTGGAATCCGCTATCGGCAAGCTTCCAGCTCAATTCGACCGGAACGAAATAGGTGTTGTGCACGCCGGATTCCTGGATGTTGAACGGCGCGCCCAGGCTCCCCATCACGAACGGCTGCACCACGACCGCGTCATAGGTCGCACCAAGAAAGGTCCAGCCCGGCACGAACAGGAAGCCCTGCACGTCAACGGTGGCCTGATCGCCGACGTGGGTATTGCCCCCAAGCACGGACTTGACCCCGGGACCGGCCAGATTGGCCTGATAGGTGAAAACCTGGTTGAACATGTAGATGCCCGGCGGAGGAACGCCGGCGCTGGCGCCGATCAGAACGCCCGGCTTGGTTTGCGGATTTACCAACGCCTCGATCGCGGATGCCGGTGAGCACGCGAGTGCAGCCAAGCCGGCTGCCAGCAATAGAGCCCTGCACGTCAGAGCCTTGCAGTTCAAAGCCTTGCAGTTCAAAGCCATGTTCCCCCCTTGTTTCTACATTCTTGGCTCACCTCCACAGCGCTCCGTGGGCTTAGCCCGTGACGGTAGCTGAGGCGGCGTGCAAGACGCTTTGGTTGTAACGAAATGATGACCTGTCGCAGGCAAAAGCGCAATTTGTCGTCATTCGCGGCGGCCAGTTTTGGGAAGGAATTTCGCCGTATGTTGCTTTTCAGGCACATGATACGACGTGGGGAGAAGTGAAAGATGTTGATATAAGTCTCTGTATTGAAAATAGTTTTTGACAAAACTGCCGCTCTTCGGGCGAACGCGCGACACAACGTCTCAGCGTAGCTATACGGATAGACAAGGGTTCCGGTGTCTGAAACCGGGCTCGAATCACCAACTTTGCCGTCAATCCAACTTTGCGCCCGTGATCGGCCGTGCCGCTTGCGCGATCAACCGTAACGACGACGTTGCGCGCCGGGCCGCCGCCAACTTAAGTAGCCGGATCAAGAAATCGCAATTCAAGCGACGACGGGGAGGCGGAGGGAAATGCGTGTTTCGATGCTCGTGGTGGTGTTGGCCACATTGACGGCCATTCCGGACCCGGTTCGCGCCGATGATTACGGCGATCTCGATCAATGCAGGTTCGTCGGACAGATCGGCAGGGCGGATCGAAGCATTGCGGCATGCGACCGCGTGCTGGGTGATGCCAAGCTTGCCGCGCCAAGCCGGGTTGCCGCGTTGAGCAGCCGCTGCGGATGGTGGTGGACGAAAAAAGATCCGGACCGCGCGTTACCGGATTGCGACGAAGCCATCAGGATCGATCGCGGTTACGTTCCGGCCTATGTCAATCGCGGCAACGCCTATTTGAACAAGGGCGATTCCGAGCGGGCGTTCGCCGATTTCAACGAAGCGATCCGGCTCGATCCCAACAGCGCATGGGCCTATAACGCGCGCGGCGACCTGTACAAGAGCAGGGGTGAGCTCGACCACGCCATGGCCGATTTCAACGAGGCGATCCGGCTCGATCCGAATTACGCGATGGCCTATTTCTTCCGAAGCAACCTGCACAAGATGGCGGGCGACTTCGAGCACGCGCTCGCCGATTTGAATCAGTCGATCCGGCTCGATCCCGGCGACGCCATGGCCTATTTCACCCGCGGCTCGGTCTCCTACCTGATGGGCGATACGTCCGGCGCGCTCGCGGACTTCACCACCGCGATCCGGTTCGCCCCGAACGATGCCGCGGCCTATTTCAACCGCGGCGTCGCCTATTACATGCTCGGCGGTCACATCGCGGACGCGGAGGCTGATCTAAGAAAGGCGACCGCACTCGACCCCAGGGACGCCTATGCCGCGCTTTGGCGCGACCTGGCCGAGCGGCGCAACAACATGCCGAGCCATCTGCCGGAGATCGCCAAGCAACTGGACAGGACGGCCTGGCCCGCGCCCGTGATCAGCGAATTCCTTGGCGAGTCGAATCTCGCGCAGACACTGGCCGCCGCGCATGACAACGATCCGAAGGCCAGCCGGGCGCGGACCTGCGAAGCCAATTTCTACAGCGGCGAATTCGCGCTGCTGAAGAAGAACCGGCAGGAAGCGCTGCGCCTGCTGCGGCTGGCCGCCAGCGATTGCCCGCGCGGCTTCATCGAGGCGCCTGCCGCGACGGAGGAACTGATCGTGCAGCGCTAGATGCGGCGATGATCACGTAGGATGCGCTACCGCCAGCGCCGGTGCAGCCACAGCCATTGATCCGGATATTCGCGGATCCAGCTTTCGACCACCGAGGTGACCGCCTGCGTGGTGCCCTGGACGTCGATCCGTCCGCTCTGGTCGCGCACCGGCGGGATCTCCTCGGTCAACTCGGCGCGAAATTCGTGGCCGGGCAGGCGGATGATGCGCACGCCATGGACGGGGCATTCGACCTGGCGCAGCAACCGGGCCAGCGTCGGATTGGCCCGGGTCTTGCGGCCGAAGAAGGTGACCTCGACGCCGCCGGTCAGATACTGGTCGACCAGCATCGCGACATGCTGGCCTCTTTGCAGCGCTTCCGCGAGCCGCAACGGCGCCTCGCGCCCGGCCGGGATCAACGTCCCCATCTTGACCTGCCGCATCTCCTGAATGATGCGGTCGGCGGAGGCGATGTTCGGACGGCGATACAGGATCGCGGTGTCCAGTCCGTGCGCGACGGCGGCGAGCGCCGGCATCTCCCAATTGGCGAGATGGCTTGCAAAGATCAGCGCCGGTTTGCCGTCCAGCCGGAGCTGATGAAACAGCTCATGCGTGCGCTGGGACAATTTGGTGCGGCCCTGGTTCGGGCGCGCTTCGTCGAAGTCCCAGATGTGATCGAGATGCGCGAATTCGGCGCCGACCCGGCCGAGATTGTCCCAGACACCGGCGAGAATGGTCTCGATTTCTTCCGGTGATTTCTCCGGAAAGGCGGCGGTCAGGTTGGCGCGGCCGATGCGCTGCTCGCGCAGCTTGGGCCCGATCAGGCCTGCGATCCGGGCGAACGCGTTGGCGGTCTTCTCGGGGTCGAAATAGCGGGTGGTGCGCAGCAGGCCGACGGTCAGCGCGCCGACGGCGGCTTCGCCAAGCGGTTTGGTCGCGTGCCGGAGCCGCGCCTTGGTACGAGCCAGCAGAGGATGCATATGAGCGGCTATAGCGCGATGAGTTTTAGATGAATAGTCATCGCGCTATAGCTTTTCGTTTTGCGCATAATCTCCGCGCAAACGCCTTGCGTTTGTCGCGAGGGAAAACCGGGGGCCACTTTTCCGGATCATGCGCTATGCCGTCACGGGTTCGCGGGTCAGGATCAGCGAGGCGTTCTGGCCGCCGAAGCCGAACGAGTTGGACATCACGGCGGTGACCTTGGCGTCGCGGGCCTTGTTGCCGACGACGTCGAACTGGATCGCGGGATCGGGGATATCGTAGTTGATGGTCGGCGGAATCCGCTGATGCTCCAGCGTCAGCAGCGAGAACACCGCTTCGACCGCGCCCGCCGCCGAGATGGTGTGGCCGACCATCGACTTGTTCGACGACACCGGAATCTCCTTGGCGCGTTCGCCGAACACGGCCGAGATCGCCAGATATTCCATCTTGTCGTTTTCCGGCGTGGCCGTGCCGTGGGCGTTGATGTGGTCGATCTCCTCGACCGTCATGCCGGCATCCGCCAAGGCCTTGCGCACGCAGCCGATGATCGGCTTGCCGTCGGGGCTTGACCTGGTGCGGTGAAATGAATCGGTGAGCTCGCCGCAGCCGGCCAGGACGCCGAGGATCGGCGCGCCGCGCGCGACCGCGGCCTCGTAGCTTTCCAGCACCAGCGCGCCGGCGCCTTCGGCCATCACGAAGCCGTCGCGGTTCTTCGAGAAGGGCTTCGAGGCGCCCTGGGGCGGGTCGTTCTGAGTGGACAGAGCGGACAACAGCGAAAACCGCACCAGCCCTTCCGGATTGACCGAGCCTTCGGTGCCGACGCACAAAGCGGCGTCGGTTTCGCCGCGGCGGATGGTCTCGACGCCGAGCTGGATCGCGGTGGCGCCGGATGCGCAGGCTGTGGAGAGCGAGATCGGCGATCCCTTGGTGCCGAATTTCTCGGCGAGATAATCGGCGACCGAGCCGAACTGGAAACGATGATGATAGCGCGTGAACTTTCCGCCGCCGGAGATGCGCAAGAGGTCGTCATAGGTCATGTCGGTGGTGCCGACCGCGCGACCGAGTTCCTCGCGCTGCGGCCACTCGACTTCAACGGGCGCGACCGCGAGAAACAGCGGCCCCGGAAAATCGGCCTTGGGGCCGATGCCGGCCTGCGCGACCGCCTCCTCGGCGGCGAGGCTGGCGAGGCGTTCGGAAAGTCCTGTCGATGTGAAGGGGTCGACATCGAGAAAGTCGACTGTTCCGGCCATCGTGGTCCGCAAGCCTTCGGTCGGGAAGCGGGTCAGCGTGCGGATGCCGGATTCGCCGGCGGTCAGCTTCTCCCAATTGTCGGTCTTGCCCGCGCCAAGCGAGGTGACGACGCCCATTCCGGTGACGACGACGATCGGCCGTCCGAATTTGTCGCGCGCAGCAGTCATGTTGTCCCCGCCGTTTGTCCCTGTCCGTCCAGCGTCTTGGCTGCCAGCGTCGTGTTGCCAGTGTCGTGTTTGCCAGAGTCTTGTTTGCCAGAGTCTTGGCTACTTGATCGCCTCGACCAGAGCCATGCCTTCGCCCCGCCAGTGCCCGGTCCCGACCACCACAATCTGGGTCGGCGGGACAGACATTTCAATCTCCACGCCCGAGGAATCGCCGGGCGGAAACAGAGCGCCGCGCGACACCGACAGTGCGGCCAGTCCTAGTCCCAGCGCGAACTGGGTCTCCATGGTGTGGCCGAACCGCGTGCCGGTCGCGCGGACCACGAAATCCGGATGCTTGGCGAGAAAGGTGCGTTCTTCCGATGTCGCAGGCTCCGCGCCGGTCGCGCCGGTGATGATGGCGCCGCCCTCGGGCTTGCCGATCTTCGACCACAGCTTCTCAAGCGTCGCGGTGACGTCGCCCGGCTGCTTGCGCTGGCTGTGATCGGCCACCGCGCTGGTCAGGCGCGCGAAAGGTTTTGCCCCGCGCGCGGTGGCATGCGCCTTGGACTCGATGACGAGAAAAGCTCCGGCCGAGCCGAGCGCGAAGCCGGAATGCTCCGTCCGCTGCCAGACCGGCGCGTATTTGTTCTTCAGGTTGAAATCGCCGAACTCGTAAAGGACCAGCAGATCCTTGCGCTCGCCATTATGCGAGCCGCCGATCAGCGCGATGTCGCTTTGGCCGGCGGCGATGCGCGCGAGCGCGATGTGGGTCGCATCGACGCCGGCGACTTCCTCGCCCATGAAGGTGCGCGACGTCCCGCAGACCCCGTGCACGATCGCGATATTGCCGGCCAACAGATTGGAGAGCTGTGCCAGGAACAGCGTCGGGCGCAAGTCGCTCATCAGCCGTTCGTTGAGGAAGCCCGGGGCGGAATTGCCCATCGCCTGCGCGTTGAGAATGCTGGTATCGACCGCGAGATCGCGCTCGCCGCCGCCGGCGGCGATGACCATGTCCATCCGGCCGAGAATGTCCTTGTCGCCTTTGACGCCTGCGGAATCCAGCGCCAGCCCGGCGGCATAGGTGCCGATCCGCTGCCAGGCTTCCATCTGGCGCTGATCGCCCTTCTTCGGGATCTGCTGATCGAAATTGAGCGGCGCCCAGGGATGAACGATGTAAGGCGCGAACGCCTTCTCATCGACGTTGACGCGCCCCTGATTGAGAGCTTCCCAGTTCGCATCCAGCCCCTCGCCGAGCGAGGTGGCAAGACCTATGCCTGTGATCCAGACTTCCGCCGGACCCGAAACGGACGCTTCGGTCATGGCAGCAGAGCCTGCTTCGGAAATCCGATGCGCTCGGCCATCGCGTCCATATGCCGGCGGAGATCAGGGTTGGGGAAGGGGACGTGGGTCAGCATGATGGTCGAGTTGCACCTCAGTTTGCCGGCGACCTTGATCTTGGCGTCGGTGATCGCATAGCCCGAGCCTTCGTGAACGAGGTTGGCTTCGACGGTCAGCACTTCACCCGGAGTGACAAAGCCGCGCATCTTGGCTTCCTTGACCGCGGCCAGAAACGGCATCCGTTCGAAGTTCATCAGCGCGAGCAACAGCCAGCCGGCGGTTTGCGCCATCGCTTCGATCAGCAAGACGCCGGGCATGATCGGATAGCCCGGGAAATGCCCCTCGAAAATGGTGCTCTCCTTCGGAACCTGCGCTTCGACCGAAATGGTTTTTTCGTCCATATTCAGGTCGAGAATGCGGTCGATCAGCTGGAAATACTCGATTCTCATGACGCGCTACGTAGCGCCCGCGCCTTTGGCGGCGACCAGTTCATCGATACGGGCGCAGAGATTTTTCAGGACAAAATACTGTTCGGTCGTGGCCTTGCCGTCGTTGACTTCCTGCGTCCATTTCTCCAGCGGCAGCTTGATGCCGAACGCCTTGTCGATGGCGAACGCGATGTCCAGAAAATCGAGACTGTCGATCCCCAGATCATCGATGGCATGGCTATCCGGCGTGATCGTGTCGCGCGGGATGTCGCAGGTTTCAGCGATGATCGTAGCGACCTGATCGAATGTGGAGGACATCACTAAGCCTTTGATATATTGGAGATAAGTTCCGGGAACGGCGCGGCAGGCGGGCGTTGCGCAGGGACCACCCGTTTCCTGCCACCCAGGAGTCGAATGCCCGTATAACGGAGCGCCGCACTTAGTTCAATGGAGCCGGGGAGGGCGAACCGCAGCAGATTCGGGGTAAGTCGTTCGGCCCGGTTTGGGCCGGGTTCAAGGGGTGGAAATGCGCACGCAGTCGCGCCGGCCCATCAGGACGCAATCCTGGGTCTTGCGCAAGTCGGCAATGCTCATGACAAGCCAGATGCCGATCGCCATCAGCGCGATCGTGAACGCAAAGCCCGCGATATTGCCCAGCATGCGGTGGCGGAAATCGTCCGGCGCCTCCCGCGGCCGTTCATAGCGCGACAGATCAAGCGGTTTGGGGGACGTATCCTGGCGTTGGGGCTGCGCGGCCTTGTTTCCCCGCCAATTCGGCGGTCGAACCGAATTGCGCGGTCGAAACTGGAGTACGCGATGCTCTTCCTCCGCTGCGATGGGCCGCTGGTTTTTCACTTTCCGGCTCCGGGATTCCTTATGCTTTCGAATCTAGCACGTGGGCTGTGTCTTCTCACACAGAAAAAATGCCGTCATGGCAGGGAAGCGGCCATCTCATGTCGGCTTAGCCACGACGCCGGCATCGCACGCGAGCTTATTGTTTGAGCACGAACGCGGCGCAAATACGTTCCGCGTCGGCCCGAGGGAGCGCTCGGTGCCTGGCTCCGCGATGTGCCTGGCCCCCGCGATCCAAATGCGGGGCAAGCCTTTTCCGGATCAATGCCACTCATCCCTCGAACGTGTCGTGGAACCTGCCGTAGTCGATCCTGACCCGCCCGTCCTGCGCGGTGCTCAGGACATCCACATAGCGATGCCCGAACCGAATTTCGGGATGCTGGTAGGATTTTCGCGCGTGGACGGTTTGCGCTGCAACAACATCATACCCGGAAACCACCACGGCGAGCGAAATGTCGGCGGCGTCGAAATCCTCCGCGGTCAGTCCATAGAGCGGGCTCTTCTCGTCCAGCACGTGGAACAGCGTCCAGCTCAGGGCGAGCGCGGGGCTCTCGTTCCGCAAGAGCTGCAATTCGTCGAACCTGCGGATCCGGTGACCTTCGGCGGTCACGATATTCTTGAACATCCACAGCCGGGCATTGGCGTTGCCGATGATGTTATGCCGTTCGTTGGCGAAGCGAACCATCAGCGTCGGCACGCCTTCATGATGCGAGATGACTGGATTGTTGGCGAACAGCAGCCGGGCGTTAGGGCGCGAGAACCGGGCGAACACCAGGCCCGTCATGACCGACATCGAAAAGATGCCGGTAAAGAGCTCCACCGTTGCGATGAAATGGCCGTAATGGGTCTGCGGATGCATGTCGCCATAGCCGGCGGTCGAGAGCGTCTCGATGCTGAAATAGAGATAGTCGATATAGGCGCCGCCCGGCACGTTGGAGATCGGCTGATCGCCGATCCAGTAGAACAGCGCGAAGACTGCGTTGAAGACTAAAAACACCAGCGCGGCGCCGGTGATGAAGGCCGGCCAGGACGCGGTCATGCAGCGATGGCTGATATCGGCCCAGAAGCTGAGACGAGCCCCCTCGGCCACGATTTCGCGCCCGCCAAGCCGGACCACCTGCGCCTTTGATGACCCTGAGCCCCAGCTACCTATCATGTTTCCCGATCTCTCCGGGCGCAGCGGCATTTTGATCGCCTGCGCCGCCATGTCATAATCCCAGGATTTCAAGGACTTATTTGGCAGGCAACGACAGGAGTTTCAAGTTATGGCCAACACGCGCGAGCCGACGCTGCATCCGGTCGCCATCCTTTCGCTGCGTCCGACGCAGATGACCGTGGGAATGCGCGAGGTCAAGGAAAAGCGCCACCGCTGGCGGGAGCACAAGTCGAAGAAGAAACAGGCGGAGCTGCTCGGCAAGCACATGATCCCCGTGGTGCACGGTCCGGACGAGTACTATTACGTCGTCGACCATCACCATCTGGCGCGCGCGCTGCACGACGAGGGCGTCAAGGATATTCTGGTGAGCGTGATCGGCGACCTCACCATGGTCGGGCGCGAGGCGTTCTGGGGCGTGATGGACAACAAGCGATGGGTCTATCCCTACGACGCCAAGGGCGAGCGCCGGCATTTCACGGATCTGCCGAAATCGGTCAGCGATCTGAAGGATGACCCGTTCCGCAGCCTTGCCGGCGAATTGCGCCGGGCTGGCGGCTTCGCCAAGGACACGACGCCGTTCAGCGAATTTTTGTGGGCGGATTTCCTGCGCCGCCATGTGGCGCGCAAGACCGTGGAGGAGAATTTTTCCAAGGCGTTGGAAAAAGCGTTGGAACTGGCCAAGAGCAACGACGCGATTTATTTGCCGGGCTGGTGCGGACCGGCGTCGGATGATTAGCGACGAGCGACGATTGAAGGATCGGCTATGAAAGCGAGCCCCGTCGCTGAATATCATGGGTCAAGGTGCGTTCCTGCGCGCCAGGCGGAGTGAACTTGACCGATATTGTGGCCGGCCGATGCTCGCAGGAAGCCCGACCTCGCAATCGGCAACCGACGCGATTGCTGAGGTTGGCGGCGCCCAAAACCTAGTAGTTCTACTACCACTGCCGGTTAAGCCGGCTTTAGCCCCGGCCGAATAATTTTAGCCAAACCAAGCAATGGAAACAGACATGCGAGTCGGCCGGCTTTTTGCAGTATCGATGCTCTCTGTCACGGCTTTGGCGGCCGTCCTTGGCGCCGGGATCGTTGTCCCGCAATATCGTACCGTT
>Ga0137403_10007485_pt1 | contig 12318 bp, 11 predicted proteins | sample CZOMad2_1_16fung_FD_122057 | JGI IMG/M metagenome (GOLD analysis project Ga0137403, IMG submission 122057) | Vadose zone soil fungal communities from Angelo Coast Range Reserve, California, USA - CZOMad2_1_16fungal (Hybrid Assembly) | ecosystem: Environmental > Terrestrial > Soil > Vadose zone...
GCGCTTCCTGGCGAACCTGCCGCTCGCCCGGTTCGCCGAGCCCGCCGAGATCTCCCGCCTGGTGGCCTACCTGGCCTCGGATGAGTCGTCATACTCCACCGGGGCCGAGTTCGTCGCCGACGGCGGGCTGCTGAGCGGACCGGGGTACTGACCATGACCACGGACGTGAACGCCGCTGACCGGGACCAGCCGCAGCCGCTGAGCGGCAAGGTCGCCATCGTGACCGGGGCGGGCAACGGCCTGGGCCGCGCGGAGTCGCTCGCGCTCGCCCAGGCCGGGGCGGCCCTCATCCTTAACGACCTGCCGGGTGAGGCCATAGCCGAGACCGCCGGGCAAGTCCGCCAGGCCGGCGGCCAGGCGCGCGCCTGCGCCGGCGACATCGGGGATTGGGCCACCGGCGAGCAGCTGGTGAGCGCGGCGCTGGAGGAGTTCGGGCAGCTGGACATCCTGATCAACAACGCCGGGGTGCTCCGGGACCGGATGATCTTCACGATGTCGGCCGATGAGTGGGACACCGTCATCCGGGTGCACCTGCGCGGCCACTTCGTGACCACCCGCTTCGCCACCGCGCACTGGCGGGAGGCGAGCAAGCGGGCCGGCGGCCCGGTGTACGCGCGGATCGTGAACACCTCGTCGGAGGCGTTCCTGCTCGGCTCGCCCGGCCAGCCCAACTACGCCGCGGCCAAGGCCGGCATCGCCGCCCTCACGGTCTCGACGGCGCGCGGCTGCGCCAGGTACGGCGTCCGCGCGAACGCCATCTGCCCGCGCGCCCGCACCGCCATGCTCGCCGGCCTGGTGAGCCCGCCGCCCGTCGACGGCCCCGACCCGCTGGCCCCCGAGCACGTGGCCCCCCTGGTGACCTACCTGGCGGGGCCCGCGGCCGAGCGGATCAACGGCGAGGTGTTCGTCGTGCACGGCGGCGTGGCCGCGGTGATGGAGCCGCCACGAGTCCGTTCGGTATTCCGGGCTTCGGGCACGCCGGACGGGATGTGGACGCTGGACGCGGTGGCCTCGGCGCTCGGCCCGGCGTTCGGAGACCGGGCACCTTCGGTCGGATTCCTGTGCGAGGACACGCTCGAGCTGGCCACCGAGACCATCGGGTTCCCGAAACGAGACTGATTTCGAAATAGACCAGAGTTGCTCCTGAGTAGTTTCACCTCTAGTGTGTCCGCAAGGCCTCTTCATCCCACCAGGCCTGCATCACCAAGGTCGTGAACGGCAAATAGGCGGTCAACGCACGATATGACGCTCATGAACCGATGGGGCTGGGAGGCAGGCGAATAGTCCCGCAGGTCAGAGAGGGAGCGAAGCGTGAAATTCCGGATAGTGCACCGGCGAGCGGCAGTGCTGCTCGCCTTTTTGGCCCTGTTGATTGGCATTCCCGTTACCGCTTCGGCGTCTTATGCCGCCGCGAGTTCCGGCTGGATCAGGGTCGGCAACCTGTCGGCGGACACTTCCGCCGTGGACGTGTACGTGTATTCGTCCGGCGATTCCAGCCCCCAGTACGTGGTCCCCGATGTCAGCTATGGAACGGTATCGGCGTATAGGTCCGTTAGTGCCGGCGACTACAGCGTCAAGATGCGGGCCGCCGGGTCGGCTGCGACGAGTCAGCCCGTCCTGACCGCCGATCTCACGGTGGGGGGTGGTAAGTCGTACACGGCGACCGCCCTCAGCGTGAACGGCCAGGCGCAACTGAAGGTCCTCAACGACGAACTGACCACGCCGACGGGCAAATCCCTGGTGCGGGTGATCCAGGCCTCCAACAAGCAGAACGCCGTGAAATTCCACTGCAGCTGCGCACCCGGAGCGCCGGGGGACATCGTGACCAAGGCGTCGTCCGGTTCGGTCAGTAGCTACGCGGCCATCCCGCCTGGCACCTGGACCATGTCCGCGACCGGTCCCAGCGCGGAGGCGAACCTGCCCGTCACGCTCGCCGACAGCACCGTCCACACCGAGGTCGTCATCGACGGCTCCAGCGGCCTCGAAATCATCAACCTGGTCGATGCCGCCGGCGCCGGCCAGCCGCCCACGGGCGGCGCGAACACGGGATTCGGCGGCACCGCGGCGCACGGCCCGGGCTCACCGCTGCCGTGGATAGCGGTCATCGGCGCCGGGTTGCTGCTCGCCCTGACCGGCGGCATCTGGCTGCGCCGCAGCAGGCTGCGCCGTCTGACCACCCACGTGTAACCGCGCTCAGCAGCAGGCCGCCCGCGACCGCCTGGTCGCGGGCGGCTTGCTGTCCGGTTACATCATCTCGTCGGTGAAGGGCAGCAGCACGGTCTTCAGCTCGGTGTAGGACTCGACCGCGGCCCGGCCGCCCTCACGGCCCAGGCCGGACTGGCGGAAGCCGCCGAACGGGGAGTTCGGCTCGAGCTGGTAGCCGTTCACGCCGACGGTGCCGGCCTTGATGGCCCTGGTCATCCGCATGGCCCGGCGCACGTCGGAGGTCCATACCGTAGCGGCCAGGCCGTAGTCGGTGTCGTTGGCCAGCCGAACGGCCTCCTGCTCGCCATCGAACGCGATCACCGAGAGCACCGGGCCGAAGATCTCCTCGCGGGCGATGCTCATGTCGTTGGACACGTCGGCGAACAGGGTCGGCGCGACGAAGTTGCCGTCCGCGAGTTCGTCGCCGTCGGCGCGGCCGCCGCCGCAGACCAGGCGGGCGCCCTCCTCCTGCCCGCGGGCGATCAGGCCGAGCACCCGGTCCAGCTGGCGGGTGTTGATGAGCGGCGCCGAGGTGACCTCGGGATCGAACGGGTTCCCGTAGCTGACCATGGTGCCGATCAGCTCGGCCGTGGCGAGGAACTCCTCCACCGCGTCCCGGTGCACCAGCGCCCTGGTCTGTGCCGCGCACACCTGGCCGGACAGGCCGAGGGTGACGGTGCCCATCGTCACCGCGGCGGCGGTGCCGATGTCGGCGTCGGCGAACACCACCGAAGGGCTCTTGCCGCCGAGCTCGAGGCTGACCCGCTTGCACCCGGCGGCCGCGGCCGTCATGACCTTCTGGCCGACCGCCCGGCTGCCGGTGAACGACAGCTTGTCCACCATCGGGTGGCTGATCAGCGCCTGCCCGGCCGGGTCGCCGGGCCCGGTGACCACGTTGAGCACGCCTGCAGGCAGGCCGGTTTCCGCGATCAGCTGGGCGAGCCGCAGCACGGCGAACGTGGCGTACTCCGACGGCTTGATCACGACGGTGCAGCCCGCCGCCAGGGCCGGGGCCACCTTCTGGGCGAACAGCACCAGCGGGGCGTTCCACGGGATCACCGCGCCCACCACGCCGACCGGCTCGCGCAGCGTGAGGACCATGTGGTCGCCGCCCTGGAACGGCGGCAGCGTCTCGCCGGCCAGCTTGTCGGCCCAGCCGGCGTGGTGGTCGAAGACGTCGGCGACGAAGCCCGACGACATGGCGTAGATCTCGCCGAAGCTCAGCGGCACGCTGTTGTCCAGGGCCTGGAGCTTCAGCAGCTCATCGGCGTGCTCGCGGACCAGGTTCGCGATCGTGCGCAGCACCCGGACCCGCTCGCCGGCCCGTGCGTTCGGCCAGGGGCCCTCGTCGAACGCCCGGCGCGCCGCCTTCACGGCCCGGTCCACGTCGGCCGGGGTGGCGACCGGGAATTCGGCGACCCGCTCGCCGGTGGCGGGGTGCACGTGGCTCCAGGTGGCCTCGTCGGCCGCCGTGACCCAGTCCCCGTCGATCAGCATGCGGCCGTCGCCGAGGCCGAGCTCGTCGCGGTGCGGCTTGATGGATGCGACCATGCCCGGCTCCCCTTGTGATGCCCGTGAGTTACGCTGCCTATAACTAGAACATGTTCTAGTTATTCTGGAGCGTACACCGGGCTCGGCGAGGATAATAGGCGCATGACGTCAATCCGAAAGGGCCGTGGGGCGTAGGCCCCCGGCGCTGGTCCGGCAGCAGGAGACAATCTGCCGGTCGCACCAGCAAGACATCCATCGCATAGCCGGGCTGAGCGTGGCGGCGAACGCCGCTATCACCGCCGCCGAGCACGGGCCGCGCGAACCTGGCGAGATCGCCAGCGCCTTCAGGACCTGGGAGGCGATGGCGCGCCGGGGCCGGGTATACCGCCCCGCGTCCAACCCCTGCGGGATTCCCCAGTGCTGCGGGCCCGGGCCACGCGGCGACCTGGAGCAGGCGATCCGGATCTTGGCCCGGCGGGCCAAGCCGGGGCTCTGCTAGGCCGTGCGCCGCCTGGATGAGATCTACCTGAGCCGAACCCTGCCCGATCCGTTCGCCGACCCGGAGGCACCCTGGTACGAACGCCGACGCCCCATCGGCTGGCCGCCCCCCCATGACGCGCAGGCCGTTAGACGCTGGGTGATGAGGCTGCTGCCCGGCGGCATCTCCGGCCGCCGCAATCCTCCCGGCACCCTGGAGCGTCAGGCGAGCCGACTGCTTGACCTGCTTGGTTAGTGCGATCGGCAGCCGTACTTGGCCGGCGCGAGAAATACGGCGGGGCGGTGTCCATGGCGCGGGAAGCCGTTCGTCGTCTGGGTGACACCGCGAAAACCTCACCGACGAAAGGGCGGCCGTCATGAACCCGAACTACGGATACCAGCTGTACCAGGCCGAGCGGCCCCAGACGCGTGCGGAGATCCTAGCGGCCGACGCGCGGCGCGGTCGCTGGCCGGCGGCTCATTCCCGGCGCGGGCGCCGGAGTGCGGAGCGCCAGGGCCGGGGTCGCGGGATCATGGTCATCATCGCGGGCCGGACGGCTCGCGCCGCATGACACTGCCCGAACCGGCCCGCGGAGGGACCGCATGAAGTTCCTGCTGCTCCACTACGTGGACGAAACCACCGAAATGAGTGCCGAGGAAAGCCGGGAAGACCAAGCGCTGCTGACGGCCTGGCTGGAAGACACCATCGCGCGCGGCGTGAGCCTGCAGGGAAATTACCTGCAGCCGTCGCGGAACGCCGCGACGGTACGCGCGCGCGATGGTGAGCTGCTCGTTGCCGACGGCCCGTTCGCCGAGACGAAGGAGCAGATCGCCGGCTTCGACATCATCGAATGCGCGGACATGCAGGAGGCGCTCCGGGTGGCGGGCGCGCACCCCACGACCAGGCACGGCACCATCGAAGTCCGGCCGTTCCCAGCCTTTGGGGCCGATCAACTCGGGATCAAGAGCAGCGGTCCACATCACGCGTCCACCGCTTTGGCGAAACATCTCGCGGGCAATGACATGCTGTAGATCAATGTCTTTGAAGCCCCGCTCGTGCTTGTCGTCCGCACATAGGTTGAGAACGCGGATGTTCAGGCGGCGAAGCATGTCGAAGAAAACTGGGTCAGTGCTGGCAGCGTGAAAGTGGGCGTCGATGCGCTCGAAGGAAGGTTGCGGACTATTGCCCTGTTGGGTGTGGCCGAAGGTCGTGAGCAACAAAGCCACTGAAATGGCAGCCATGAGGAGAATGGCGTCGAAAGTCATGCTGGTAGGGTTTCGTCGCCACGACAATGGTTTTGGCATCTCGCACTCCTAGGTCAGATGCGTTGCGTGATCTAATATGACCAAGGGTCATTAATGACGTCACCGCGCTTGCATACAATATCATACTGTGTTAAAGCAATGAATTACATTTTATTACTATTTCAATTATGCACTTATGACCAATAGTCACTACAAGAAAATGAGCCGCCATACCGCTAAGGCATCACCGGTTAGCCGAAGTCAGGCTACACGCGACCTGATCCTTGCGACCGCGATGCGTAATTTTGCGGAGAAGGGCTATGAGGGGGCGCGTGTCGGCGATATGGCGGAGGAGCTTGGGATAGCGAAGGGCTCGATATTTCAGCATTTCGGTAGCAAAGAATCTCTGTTTCTAGAGGTGTATAAGAAGGCCACCCGTTCATTTGCGGCTTACCTTGATGTGCCCGACAAAGTGCGGGAGGGCGGTTTTTTTGAGGTGTTGCGCTACTGGCTGGTCCACACGGAGCACATGGTGCAGGAAGACTGGATCCCCTACCGCGTGCAGTTGCTAGGAAACTATGGCGCGAGCTTGACCTTGAAGAGAGAAATCAATCGTTTTCTCCTGGCTGAGGACCCGTTTGGAAGAGTTGCCTTCGTGCAATTTGGCTTGGCGCGGGGCGAACTCCGAGATGATCTGCACATTGAGACCATCGTTTCCTTCGTCGATTGGACGGTGGAGCGCTTTCAGGATGCGCTGCTGGTGGAAGAACTCGACCCCGGGCTGTTCCGGCGCCCCGGACATCTTGCAGAGAAGCAGACGAGAATTCAGCAGTTCCTGAATGTGCTGCGAAGGGCAGTGGGGACGGAACGCGAGGGATAATGATACAACCTCGGTTGGCAGCGCCGGCCTATTGCGGGAGCGCCCCCTCCCCCGAAATGTAGACACGCAGAGTCAGGCTTCCAGTTCCCTTCCTGCTCCGTTTGCCTTCCAATTCCTCATGGGCGACGACCAACACAGGGTCAGCCTTGAAGCGATCGTCGGGCAAACGGTCTGCGTAGAGGCCGTCTCACTAATACTTTTCAAGATCACGAAAGAAGCGATGGCTAGCCTATTGGTACTCATCGGCATCGTTGGTTCCGTCTCACGTAGTATAGAAACACTCCTGTGCCCAGCAGCACGGCCGTGAGCCCGACGACCTTGACCGTCGCAAGTACTTTATTGGCTGACTCCGGTGGCGGCACGAGAGAGAGCCCGATCGTCAGCAGCGTGGTCGCAAACCCTACGCTGGAGAGCAATAGCGCCACTGGTTTCCGGCCCGGCACGCGGGTCACTTCCAATCCCGCCTCTTGCCACTGGACCTTGAACATCGCGGCGAAGACAAACAGATAGGGAATAAAGTAAGTGATGATTCCCATGCTCACCAGAACATCGTAAGCGCCTTTGACGCTGGTGCCGGCCTGCCCAAGGAAAACAAACAAAGCAGCGAAAACAGACTGCGCGAGCAAAGCGATATACGGTGTGCCCCACCGCGGGTGGAGCTTTCCGAACGCGGGCGGCAGAAAACGATCAATCCCCGCCACAAAGGGCAGGCGGGCCGTGGCGGCCAGGAAAGCTCCTGCGGCGCCGAGATTGCTGACGGCAATCAGCGCCGCAGTAAACGGAATCACCCCCATCCAGCCCCTGCGCTCCGCAGTTTGCGTTATTGCTTGCATGAGCCCCTGTAAATCATTGATCTGGTCGCTGGGTAACGCCAAGAGGACGCACACCGTGCCCAGGATGTAGCAAAAGGTCACAACGAGACCGGCCAGGAACAGTGCGCGCGGGATCGCACGCCGGGCGTCCTTCACCTCGTCGCCCATGAAGGATGCGGCTTCACTTCCGCCGAGGGCAAAGGTTAGGCTGGCCCAGAAAATCATGTCCTTCAAATGCGTGCCGGGGAGGAGACTGGAGGCGGTAAATCGAGTGGCGGCACCAAAACGATGCCAAGCGAGCAATCCCATGGCAACGACGATCATGACCGGTAGCCACATACCAAAGGCACCTAGGTTGTGGAGCCACTTGGCCACATCAAGGCCCACAAGATTCAGCAGAGTAATCAGCGCGAGCGCTGCAATGGAAAACCAAATGTAGTAGCTGGGCTGCCCTGAAAGATATATCCACTGGGATTTCCGGATGTACAGGGCGTTACTCGCAGCGAAGTAGAGAATCGCGGGGAAAAAAGGAAGATTGCTCGTCCAATAGGTCCAGGCCGAGATAAAGCCCGAGAAGTCACCAAAGCACCGCTTACTCCAAACGTACAATCCGCCTTCTTGCGGATAGCGAGAAGAAAGTTCGATGACCGACAGCACCAGCGGCACATAGAAACATAGCCAAGCGCCGATCCAAATAGTGATGGCACTGGGGCCGGCGCTGCCCGCGGTGGCGATCCATCGCAGGCTGATCCCGGTTACAACGTAAAAAAGGACTAAATCGAAAAAACCTACTACACGAGGGGGATGGGCTGGCTGGCCTTCACCAGCAATCAATGCCGAACTCCGCTCCGCAGTGGACCTAGGCGTAGGGAGAATTTGGTCGCTCATTCCTGAAGTTTGGTCAACCACCTGCGGACTTGCCGGCCTTGCAAGCGAGCCCCATCGGCCTTTTGGCCGCCCCCCGCACGGATATGCCTTAGTTTTTTGAAACCATTCCGTGTGGATCCAATACGAATTTCTTCGCCGCGCCCTTGTCAAAATCTTTGTAACCACGAGGCGCGTCATCCAAGCGGATGACTTCGACACCCACGGCCTTGGCGATGTTGATCTTGTCGTGGAGGATCGCCTGCATGAGCTGCCGGTTGTACTTCATCACCGGACATTGACCTGTGGTGAACACGTGAGACTTCGCCCACCCCAGGCCGATGCGTATGCTGAGCCGCCCAACTTTAGCGTTCTCGTCAACCCCACCGGGATCACCCGTCACGTAAAGTCCCGGTATGCCGACCGCGCCAGCGGCGCGGGTAACTTCCATCAGCGAGTTGAGCACGGTCGCGGGCGCTTCATGAGAAGCATCTGCGCCATGACCTCGGGCCTCGAAACCTACACAGTCGACCGCGCAATCGACCTCAGGAATACCGAGGATTGCTTGGATCTGCTCGCCCACCGATGCCTCTTTGGAAACATCCACGGTTTCACAACCGAAGCTGCGGGCCTGCACCAAGCGCTCGGGAATAAGGTCACCAACAATCACAACAGCAGCCCCGAGCAAATGGCAAGCCGCAGCACAGGCGAGGCCGACCGGGCCTGCTCCCGCGACGTAGACCGTTGATCCCGTCCCGACGCCGGCACTTACGGCTCCGTGGTAACCCGTCGGGAGGATATCCGAAAGACACGTGAGATCGCGGATTTTCGCCATGGCGCGATCCTTGTCCGGAAATTTCAACAAATTGAAATCAGCGTAAGGCACCATCACGTACTCTGCTTGGCCGCCCACCCATCCGCCCATGTCAACGTATCCGTAGGCAGCTCCCGGACGCGCAGGATTGACACGGAGGCATACGCCCGTTGCGCGCTCTTTACAGTTTCGACAGCGGCCGCATGCAATGTTGAACGGAACCGAAACAAGATCCCCTTTCTTGATGAATTCAACGTCTCGGCCAGCCTCCATCACCTCGCCTGTGATTTCGTGCCCGAGCACTATCCCCTTTGGCGCCGTGGTGCGGCCGCGAACCATATGTTGATCGCTGCCGCAAATGTTCGTTGAGACGACCTTGAGAATGGCTCCGTGCTCGCACTTACGGCCTCCGAGAGCCAGCTTCGGGAAGTCGATACTCTGCACTTCGACCAAGCCCGGCCCGATATAGGCAACGCCTCGATTGTCGGCCACGTGAAACTCCTTTGCGACTGATGTCAAGGAACCGATGCTAAAACGCCGAAGTTCCTGCTTCCGCAACCGCATGATCCTGTTCGCCCGAGCCGCCGCTGACGCCGATCGCACCAACGACCTTGCCGTTGCGCCGAAGGGGAATTCCTCCAGCGAAGATCATGATCCTGCCGTCGTTCGAAACATGTATTCCGAAAAATTGGCCGCCCGACTGGGAATGTGAAGCCAAATCCTTAGTGGCAATGTCAAAGGCGCGTGAGGTGTAGGCCTTCTTGATGGAAATATCGATGCTACCGACCCAGGCGCCATCCATCCGAACGTGGGACACCAAGTTTCCTCCTTGGTCGGCCACGGCGATGTTCATCGGTTGCCCGATTTCTTTCGCCTTCTTCTCCGCGGCCTCAATCACCCTGCGCGCATCGTCCAAAGTCACCATATGAGCCATTTCTCCTTAGGAACGTCATGCCGCATTCTGCCGTATCTTCGTATCCTGGCAACGCCTTCGGTATTTTCCGAATGTGATGGTCGCAGGGTTTTAGGCGAAATCAGCGCTCTGATCGGCAGCAAGCGGGAACTTCCCGCGCGTCGCTCGCCTGCCTTCACGTAGGATGAGAGGAAACAAATACCCATCTGCTCAGCCTACTTACCGCTAAGGGAACCGGGATTCTGTTGCAGATAGACGGTGGAAGCAAGAACGATGTTTTCGACAGCTCTTCTGGACGAGACGCTACAGCGCATCCAACCCGTGGATATCTCATGGATAAAATTGGCCGAGGCCCGACAATTGGAATTGACCAAACCGCCGGGCAGTCTCGGCCGGCTGGAAGGGGTCGCCAATCGGTGCGCCGGGATCTTTGGCACGCTCTCGTTTACCCTAGAGCGGCCGCGCATCGTGCTGTTTGCCGGCGATCACGGCGTGTACGCCGAAGGAGTCAGCGCTTATCCTCAGTCCGTCACGGCGCAGATGGTCCTAAACTTCCTTCGGGGCGGTGCCGCCATCAATTGCCTGGCGCAGGTAGGCGGGATTGATCTACAAATTGTAGATGTTGGAGTCGCAACTCCTCTCCCCCCACTTGAGAACCTGGTGAAACGACGCATTGCGGCCGGGACGCACAATCTTTGCACTGGACCCGCAATGACGAACGAAGAAGCTGTGTCCGCCGTGCAAGTCGGCATCGAGTTGGCGGAACTGGCCATTGGGGACGGATGTGATCTGCTTGGCTTCGGAGAGATGGGCATCGGCAACACAACTTCGGCCAGCGCTCTCACGGCCGCTCTCACCGGCCTTCCGCCAGTCGCCGTGGTTGGGCGCGGTGCAGGCGCGGACGACGACTGCCTGGCAAGAAAGATCTCGGCCGTGCAGCGCGGGCTTGCCCTACACTCGGACAATCTAGCAAGTCCCATGGAAGTGCTCGCACACATCGGCGGGTTGGAGATCGCCGCAATGACCGGGTTCTGTCTGGGCTGCGCCAGCAGACGGCGGCCGGTGTTGATGGATGGATTCATAGCCACTTGCGCAGCAGCCTTGGCAGTGCGAATGCATCCTGCCGCCGGAGATTACCTGTTTGCGGCTCACGGTTCAGCAGAACCGGGCCACGGACATCTGTTGGCGCTGCTAGGCCAGCGGCCGCTGCTCGATCTGGAAATGAGGCTCGGCGAGGGGACTGGTGTGGCATTGTCTATGAAGCTCGTTCAGGGCGCTGTGGCGGCATTCACGAACATGGCGACGTTTTCCTCTGCCGGCGTTTCCGGACCGACTACCTCCGCGGTGTTTACATGAGGTTGCTGGCTGCTTCGATTGCCTTCCTCACCCGCATCCCCATAAGGGTCAAAGTTCCGTTCGATGCCGCTGATGTGGGCAGGTCAACACGCTGGTATCCGCTCGTGGGAGCCATGATCGGGGGCATTTACGCCGGGATTCAGCAGTCGTTCTCCCCTCGCTACCCTCCGCTTGTGGTGGCAGTCCTGATCGTAGTGGCGGAGGCGCTGATGACAGGAGCTTTGCATATGGATGCGCTGGCGGATGCGGCCGACGGACTCGGCGGGGGATGGACGCGGGAAGACGTGTTACGCATCATGCACGACCATGCAATCGGCACCTACGGCGGCGTCGCATTGATCCTTCTCATCCTGCTCAAGGTTACGGTCATTGCTGCCTTGGCGCTACGCCCCCACACACTCTACTATCTAGTTCTGGCGCCCTCGCTTGGACGTTGGTCCATCGTTCCCCTATCCAAGTTTCTGCCCTATGCGAACGAGTTGAAGGCTGGCCCGGCCGAACACGTGGGCACAACCGAGCTGATTTGGGCAACGGTGCTCGTCATAGGTGTCACGGCTTTGGGTCGATCATGGCGTGGGTTCGCCTGCTTGGCAGCAGTCGCGATTACCACCAGTTGGTTCGGAAGATTTTGTTACCGGAAAATTGGCGGCGTCACTGGCGATACACTTGGAGCAAACATCGAAATCTGCGAGTGTGTGGTGTTGCTCTTGGGCCTCGCATTGCCCTGAATCCATGACCACTCCGTCGACCATCATTGAAACGAACATCTGGATCATCCGGCACGGCGAGCCGGAAGCCGGCGCGCAAGGGCGTTGTTACGGTCGTCTTGATGTCGGCCTGTCACTGGAGGGGCGCAAACAGTTGGAGCGGGTCGCGGACCATCTCCGCAGTGAGCCACTCGCAGCGATTTACGCGAGTCCTTTGAGACGGACCATGGAAAGCGCCACCATCTTGGGGCGCCATCATTCCTGTGGAGTGGAAATTCTTGCAGGAGCGAGAGAGATCGACTTCGGCGACTTCGAAGGATTGTCTTACGATGAAATTGCACAAACTTACCCCGAGATCTACCGAGACTGGATGGAAAAGCCAACGGAAACACAGTTTCCCAATGGCGAGAGCTTCGAGCACATGAGAACGCGCGTGGCTCAGACGGCTGAGTTCCTGCGAAGCCGTCATGCCAGGCAAAGTGTGGTGCTGGTTACCCACGGCGGTGTGGCCCGCATCATCCTGGCCGAGGCGCTTGAACTTTCCAGCACCAATA
>Ga0137403_10007487_pt1 | contig 12317 bp, 9 predicted proteins | sample CZOMad2_1_16fung_FD_122057 | JGI IMG/M metagenome (GOLD analysis project Ga0137403, IMG submission 122057) | Vadose zone soil fungal communities from Angelo Coast Range Reserve, California, USA - CZOMad2_1_16fungal (Hybrid Assembly) | ecosystem: Environmental > Terrestrial > Soil > Vadose zone...
GTGGCGCCGGTCGACCCGGCCGACGGCTCGAACTTCAGACCGTTGAGGGCATTGTTGACGTCGGCCAGATTGCCCGTGAGGTCAACCGTTCCAGTGCCGTCATTGCCGACGACGAGGCCGGTGGTGCTGGCCAGGATTAGAATTCCCTGGTCAACGCTAAGCGTTACCGTGACGTCGCTGCCGCCGGCATCCATGTCGGCGATGCTGATGCTATTGCTGTTCCCGGCATCGAAAATCAGCGCCGCATTGTCGTCGACCGTTTGTGCGGTCGGCACCGTGTTCACTGGGGCGTCGTTGACTGCATCGACGGTGATGGTGACGGTGGCGGTGTTGGAGACGCCGCCGAGCGTGTCGACGGCCTGATAGGTGAAGCTGTCGGTGCCGTTGAAGTCGGCGTCCGGGGTGTAGGTGTAGGTGCCGTCGGTATTGAACGTCAGCGCGCCGTTGGTGACATCGTTGACCAGCTGGGCCGTCAGCGGCGTGTTGTTCTCCGCGGGCGCGCCGCCGTGCAGGTCGCTGTCGTTGACGAGCACGCTCGCGCCGCTGAGCACACCGTCTTCGGCAACGCTATTGCTGTCGGCAGTGGCTACCGGCACGTCGTTGACCGAGGTGACCGTGATGGTGACGGTGGCAGTGTTGGAGACGCCGCCGAGCTTGTCGACGGCCTGGTAGGTGAAGCTGTCGGTGCCGTTGAAGTCGGCGTCCGGGGTGTAGGTGTAGGTGCCGTCGGTATTGAGCGTCAGCGCGCCGTTGGCGACATCGCTGACCAGCTGGGCCGTGAGCGGCGTGTTGTTTTCCGAGGGTGCGCCGCCATGGGCGTCGCTGTCGTTGACGAGCACGCTCGCGCCGCTGAGCACACCGTCCTCGGCAACGCTATTGCTGTCGTCGGTGGCCACCGGCACGTCGTTGACCGAGGTGACGGTGATGGTGACGGTGGCAGTGTTGGAGATGCCGCCGAGCTTGTCGACGGCCTGATAGGTGAAGCTGTCGGTGCCGTTGAAGTCGGGGTCCGGCGTGTAGGTGTAGGTGCCGTCGGTATTGAGCGTGAGCGCGCCGTTGGCGACATCGCTGACCAGCTGGGCCGTCAGCGGCGTGTTGTTCTCCGAGGGTGCGCCGCCATGGGCGTCGCTGTCGTTGACGAGCACGGTCGTGCCGCTGAGCACGCCGTCCTCGGCGACGCTATTGCTGTCGGCGGCGGCCACCGGCGCATCGTTGACCGAGGTGACGGTGATGGTGACGGTGGCGGTGTTGGAGACGCCGCCGAGCGCGTCGACGGCCTGGTAGGTGAAGCTGTCGGTGCCGTTGAAGTCGGCGTTGGGTGTGTAGGTGTAGGTGCCGTCGACGTTGAACACCAGCGCGCCGTTGGCCGTGGTGCTGACCAACTGGGCCGTCAGCGGTGTGTTGTTCTCGCCGGGCGCGCCGCCGTGCAGGTCGCTGTCGTTGGCGAGCACGGTCGTGCCGTTGAGCACGCCATCCTCGGCGACGCTGCCGCTGTCCTTGTTCGCGACCGGGGCATCATTGACGGAATTGACGGTGACATTCACGGTCGCGGTGGATGTGCCGCCATGACCGTCGGAGACGGTGTAGGTGAAGCTGGCCGGACCGTTGTAGTTGGTCGCCGGCGTGAACACGACATTGCCGCTGACCAGCGCCACCGAACCATTCGTCGCACCCTGCACGGAGCTGATGGTGAGCGTGTCGCCGGCATCAATGTCCGTGTCGTTGCCGAGGAGGCTGGCGGGCGCAATGGTGACGGCCGTGTCTTCGTTGGTCGTGACGGCATCACCGCTTGCCACCGGCGCGTCGTTCTTGCCGGTGATCGTGAGCGTGACCGTAGCCGTATCGGTGCCGCCGCGACCATCCGACGCGAGGTAGGTGAACGTCTGGGTCGCGGTCTGACCCTTGCCCAGGCTCTCGAACTGACCGTTGGGATCGTAGCTGAACGTCCCGTTCGAGTTCAGGGTGAGGATACCCTTCGTAACGTCGGTGACGAGACCCACGGTCAGGGTGTCGCCATTGGCATCCGTGTCGTTGGTCCGCACGCCTTTCCCGGTGACCGTAAGGACGCTGTCTTCCCCGACCGAGTACTTGTCGTTCTTGGCGTCCGGCGCGACGTTGATATCAGGCGGCGGCGGCGGCGGCGGCGGCGGGTGCGTCGGTTCAAAACTGGTGCCCGGCAGCACGCCGATCGGTATCAGACCGCCATCGGGCGACAGGTGGCTCGGTTGTCCCTGATCGAGACTGGTATCGTTCAGCTGCAGCTTCTCGTCCGTCGGGGCGAGATCCGGAAGGTCCGGCTGCGGGGAGGGCGTCGCCCTGAGGTTCATCAGGTCGAGCAGGCTGAGTTCCGTCAGATCGACGACTTCAGTATCGTTGCTGTCGCTTGGCGCGACGGCTTCTCCGACTGCAGCGCCTTGGGGAAGCACGAGATCGAGCTGCAGCAGCTCGGCGATCGTCATGCCGCTGAAGTCGCCGCCGTCCGGTATCGCGCCGACCTGGGTGTCGCCGGCGGGGGCAGCCTGGGCGACGGCGTTCCCGTCCGTCTCAGGCGGGTTCACGACCGGGGTCTCGTTGGGCGCCAACTGCGCAAGATGCACAGCCGGCCGCTCAGAGCGGACCCGATCCCCGCGGGAATCTTCCGGCATTAATCGCAAATCACCTAACTCCAGTCCGATCTGTCCGGCCACGCGCATGGTCTTTTTCCTGCCTGCATAGAAAACATCAAAGGAGATAAAGGAACAGTTAACTGGCCGTGGTTAATACGCGCCTTTGCGCGTCGCTGAAGGCCAGCTTTTCCGCCGTGTTGGTAGGTTAAGATCGGTGCGACGCCCCCTTGACCATGATCGAGCGAGGGCAATAAATGTCCGTTAACGGGTCAGGCAGCTGCCGGCGGGGGCGTCGGTGGCGAAAACACAGGAGAAATCAGATGATCGTCAGTCGTCGGGGCCTATTTCGCACCCCCGCAATCGCCTTGGCTGCGCTTGCCGGGCTGTGGGCCGCTCTGGGAGCCGGCTCGCCAGCCTCGGCCGCCGGAGAGCTGCATGTGCTGAACTGGCAGGGCTACGGCACCGACGAGGCCTGGGCGCTCAAGGTCTTCGAGGAGCGGACCGGCCTGAAGGTCATCCACGACTACTTCAACTCCGAGCAGGAGATGCTGACGAAGCTGCGGACGAGCCCCGGCACCTATGACGTCGTGCTGATTAACAATACGTTTACGGAGCAGGCCGCCAAGGAAGGCCTGATTGAGCCCATCGACCCCAGCAAGATCTCGAACTTCGCCGACCTGACACCGCAGTTGCGCGACTCGCCGCACTTCAACATCGGCGGCAAACTCTACGGCATCGCCTGGCTATGGGGCGTGACCTCCTTCGCCTACAACACCGAGGTGATAAAGGATCGGCCCGACTCGATCGAGGTCCTCTGGGATCCCAAATATGCCGGTCATGTCGGCTGGCGGGACGACGCCGTCGAGTCCGTACAGATGGCGGCGCTGGCCACCGGCCAGGACATGAACAACCCGGCCGACCTCGACAAAGTGAAGGAGAAGCTGCACGCCCTGAAGCCGCAGATCAAGACGTTCTGGTCATCCGAGGATGAATGGAACAAGCATCTGGCGGCCCACGACTACGACATCGCCGTGTACTGGAGCGGCTCGGCCGCCCGCAGCAAGAAGGCCTTCCATCTCCCGGTCGATTTCGTGGTGCCGAAGGAGGGGGCGATCGGCTGGTATGACGGGCTGTCGATCGCGGCCAACGCCCCCAACCCGGAGGGCGCCCACAAGTTCATCGACTTCATGGTCAGCCCCGAGTTCTACGTGAAGTGGGACACCGACGTCGGCGCGCCGGCCTCGGCGAACGCCAAGGCAAATGCGCAGCTCCCGGCCGACGCCATGAATCGCGCGGTGCTCGGCGACCCCGAGGTCGTCAAGCGGCTGCAATGGATGGCGCCGATGACCGACGAACAGCGTCAGAAGTACCAGGAGATCTGGGACGAGGCGAAGACCTCCTTCGCGCAATAATCGCCGCCGGCCCGGTCGCGCCGCCGCGCGCGGCCGGGCTCGTCCGCTCGTGATCGGGAGCTGCCTTTGCGTCGCACGGTTCGGCAGCGTCTCACCGTCCTGGGCCTGACCGCGCCGGCCTATCTCTGGCTGACGGTGGCGATCTTCCTGCCGCTGTCGGCGATGTTCTGCTTCAGTTTCCTGAGCGCGCTGCCGTTGCCGGGGCGGTCGGTGTCGTTCACGCTCGACAACTACCGGACGATTTTTTCCAAACAGCTTTACCTCATCAATACCAAGCGCTCGCTGCTGCTCGGCCTCCACGTGACGCTCGGCTGCATCGCGATCGGCTATCCGGCCGCTCTCGCGCTGGCCAAGTATGTCCGCGGGCGCTGGCGGGAAGCGGTGTTCCTCCTGATCGTGCTGCCGTTCTGGAGCAACGGGCTGGTGCGCACCTTTTCCTGGACCATGGTGCTGCGCAAGGACGCCCTGCTGGACTGGTTCGTCCGGCTGTTCGTGCCGGATGCGCCGTCGCTCGATCTGCTGTTCAGCTATCCCGCGATCCTCATCGGCCTGATCCATGCCTATGTCCCCTACATGATCCTGACCTGCTACGTGTCGCTGCAGGCCATCGACGACTCCCTCATCGAGGCGGCGCGCAGCCTGGGCGCCTCGGCGTTCACGGCCTTTCGCCGCATCATCCTGCCCTTGAGCCTGCCGGGATTGGTTGCCGGCACGATCCTGATCTTCGTGCCGGTCATCGGCTCGTTCATGGAGCCGGAAATCCTCGGCGGCAAGGAGGCGATCATGCTGGGCCCGATCATCGAGCGGCAGTTCACGGCCTCGGCCAACTGGCCGCTCGGCGCGGCGCTGTCCTTCGTGCTCCTGGCGATCGTGCTGGCGATCTTCGCGGCCACCTGGCCGTTCTTGCGCCCGCATCTGCGGGACGCCTAGGGTCGCGGCGACATGGCAAAGGTCGGCGTCATCCTCGTCCGCGGCTATCTGGCGCTGCTGCTGCTGTTTCTCTATCTGCCCATCACCGTCATGATCGTGATGGCGTTCAATCAGTCGGCCCTCTATCAGATGCCGTTCGTCTTCGACCTCAAATGGTTCGCCGCGCTGCAGGACAATCAGAAACTGCTCGATGCCGGCTTCAATACGGTGATGATCGCCTTGATCAACACCGTCATCGCGACGACCCTCGGCACCCTGGCCGCCCTGGCATTCGCCCGCTACAGCTTCCGGGGCAAGACCCTCCTGCAGCTCCTCCTGTTTCCGCCGATCACGATTCCCTGGCTCATCATCGGCAATTCGATGCTGGTGATGTTCTACTGGATCTATCTCGGCCGCGGCCTGCACGCCATGCTGCTCGGCCATGTCGCGCTCTCGCTGCCCTACGTGATCATCGTCGTCGGCGCGCGCTTCCGGTCCTTCGGCACCACCCTGGAAGAAGCGGCCGCGACCCTCGGCGCCTCGCCCTGGCAGGCCTTCTGGCGCATCACCGTGCCGATCATGGCGCCGGGCATGGTGGCGGCGGCGCTGTTCGCCTTCGCCGTCTCCTTCGACCAGTTCGTCATCTCCTACTTCCTCGCCGCACCCGGTGTGACGACCCTGCCGGTCGAGATCTACACCGCCATCCGCAAGGGCTACACGCCGGAGATCAACGCCATCTCCACCGTCATCATCGTCGTCTCGATGGGGCTGATGCTGCTGGTGTCGCGCTTCTATCGCTTCGGCGGCGAGCGCTGAGGCCGCCGCATGAGCCGGGTCGAGGTCGATCGCGTCAGCAAGCACTACGGCACGGTGCGGGCGCTCGACGAGGTTTCCCTGGCGTTCGCGGACGGCGAGTTCTTCGGTCTCCTCGGCCCCAGCGGCAGCGGCAAGACCACGCTGCTGCGGGCCATCGCCGGCTTCGTCGAGCCCGACAGCGGCGACATCCGCTTCGACGACCGACCCGTGCGCGATCTCGCCGTCCACCGCCGCGAAATCGGCATGGTGTTCCAGAACTACGCGCTCTTCCCGCATCTGAGCGTGTTCGACAACATCGCCTTCGGCCTGTCCGTGCGGCATCTGCCGGTGGCCGAGATCAAGGCGCGCGTGACGGAGATTCTCGGCCTGGTGCGGCTCGCCGGCTACGAGGAGCGCCGGCCGCGCCAGCTCTCCGGCGGCCAGCAGCAGCGCGTGGCCCTGGCCCGCGCCCTCGTGACCAGGCCGCGCGTCCTCTTGCTCGACGAGCCCCTGGGCGCGCTCGACAAGCGCCTGCGCCAGCAGATGCAGATCGAGCTGCGGCAGATCCAGCGCGAGGTCGGCATCACCACGATCTTCGTGACCCACGATCAGGAAGAGGCGTTGACCCTGTCCGACCGCATCGCGATCTTCAACGAGGGCAGGGTGGTGCAGATCGGCGCGCCGCACGCGGTCTACGAGCGCCCGTCCTCGGCATTCGCCGCCAGCTTCCTCGGCGACGCGAATTTTTTCGCCGGACAAGTATCGGCGGAGGCCGGACGGATCGAGGCCGACGGCGGCCGGCGCATCGCGACCCTCGATGCGCTGCCGCCCGCGGGGGCCAGAATTACCGTCGCCGTCCGGCCGGAGAAGATGCTGCTTGAACCCGCCACGGCCCCCGAGCGTGACACACCCAACCGCTGGACGGGCGTGGTGAAGCAGTCTGTCTATTCCGGCAGCAGCATCACCTACCGCGTCGATGTCGGCACGGAGATCGTGGTGTTCGCCCAGAACCAGTCGGCGCAGCCGCTCGCGCCCGGCACGGCCGTCGCCGTCACCTGGGACCCCCTGCATTCGGTGGTCGTCGAGGCATGATCATGGCAACCAGCCCGCTGCGAGCGTTGGGGCCGCACACCCTCCATGTCGTTGTCGACATGCAGCGCGTGTTCGCGGAGGCCACGGATTGGCGGGTGCCCGCGATTGCCGAGGTGGTGCCGCCCATCCTGGCGATGGTGCGGGCGCATCCGCGGCAGACCATGTTCACGCGGTTCATGACGCCCGCGGCGGTCGGGAATGCGACCGGCGACTGGCAGCGCTTCTATGCGCGCTGGCGGTCGGTGCTGCGCGATCGCATGGATCCCGCGATGTTCGATCTGATGGAGCCGTTCGCGGGCTTCGTGCCGCCGGCGGAGACGATCGACAAGGAAACCTTCTCGGCCTTTGCCAGCCCCGACTTCGTCGCCTCGCTATCGCGCCGCGGCGCGGAGACTCTCGTGTTGTCCGGCGTCGAGACCGACGTCTGCGTGCTGGCGACAGCGCTCGATGCCGTCGATCGTGGGCTCCACGTCGTCCTCGCCGCGGATGCGATGACGAGTTGGTCGGTAGCCGGGCATCGCGCCGCGCTCGATGCGATCTACCCGCGCTTCGACCAGCAGATCGACATCGCGACCGCCGGCGCCGTCATGGCCGCCTGGCCCGCGGAGTAGTATCTCGTGATGCAGAGACGTGACTCACCCCCCGAACGCAATCCGATTTCCTCTCCCACTGCGTGGGGGAGGAATAGTTACCTTCGTGCCGCATCAGCGTTTCGTGATTCCGGGCACTAGGCCATGCCCGAATCCGCCATCCCCCTGGCGCGCGCCTGGAACAGCTGGGACAGCGAGCATCCGGCCGAGATGTCCTATCTGCCGCTGGGCCTCCGCATCACCCCCTGCGCCTACGCCAGCAGCGCCAACAGCTTCACCCGCTTTCCCGCCGGCAAGGGCGTGGCGCTCGGCCCGCGCGCGCTCGACGGCAATGGCATCGCCCTCACGCTCGCCCACGCGGGAACCAGCCTCGCGCTCTCTTACGACAAACCCGATCCGCTCACCCTGCGCGGCCACTGGGAGGCGCAGCATCTGGCGGAGTGGGGCCTGCGTTTCTGGATCGTCCTGGTCCTGCGTTGGACTCCGCCGGGCGCACCGGAATCCGTCGAGTGGACCTACGATGCCAAGTGCGGCGAGCTTGCGGCAACCTCGGGATCGCACGCCGTGGTCATCCGCGGTGAGCGGTTGCCGCTGATGGCGACATTCCACGACAGCCTGGAGGCGCTCGAGCGAGAATACGAGACGAAAGGCTATTTCTGCCTGGATTCGCGCGGCGAGCGCGGCCGCGTCGCCGTGCTGCGCTACCATCTCGAGGAAATGCCGCAGTTCACTTTTGCCGCCACGATTGCCGGCGACAGGAAGCGCGCCTCGGAACGGGCGGTCGCCGTGCTGTCGTCACCGGCGGTCACGCCACCGCGCCCGCTGCAGACCGGTCGCCATGCCGGCGCGCTCGATGCCGTGCGCGATGTCATCGGCTGGAACACCGTGTGGGACAGCGCCAACCGCCGCCCCTACACCAGCCTCAGCCGCAACTGGGTGGCGCAGAAGTTCGGCGGCTGGGGCGTCTGGCTGAATGACGTCCTCTATCACGGCCTCATGGCCGGCCTGTTCGACGCCGAGATCGCACGCGAGAACCTGGCCGCCGTATTCGCCGGCGCCACGCCCGCCGGCAACCTGCCCTGCCTGCTGACCGGCCGCGACTCCTGGGTCGACCGCTCGCAGCCGCCGATCGGCGCGTTCATCGTGTGGATGCTCTATCTGCGCACGCGCGACCCGCGCATCCTGAGCGAGAGCTACGCCGTGCTGGCCCGCAACCACGACTGGTGGTGGCAAACGCGCGACGGCAACGGCGACGGCCTCGTCGAGTACGGCACCTCGCCGGTGGGCGAGGGGCTCTACCGCGGCACCAAGCTCGCCGCCAAGGACGAGTCGAGCATGGACAATTCGCCCACCCATGACGAGGCGACGTTGCGCACGGACGTCTGGACGCTCGATTGCGCCGATGTCGGCCTCAACAGCCTGCTGGCGCTCGACGGCGAGATGCTCGCGAACATGGCGCGCGCGCTCGGGCAGGACGCCGAAGCCGCGCGCTTCACGAACCGGTCGGAGGCACTCAAGGCCCGTATCCGCGAGCGACTGTGGGACGGCGAGCGGCGCGTGTTCGCCAACCGGCTGTGGTCAGGCAAGTTCACCACCAGCCTGGCGCCGACCAGCTTCTATCCGTTGATCGCGGGGGCGGCGAGTCCGGAGCAGGCGCAAGCGCTCCTTCCCCTGCTGAAGGACGTCACCAAGTTCGGCGGCACCTGGCGGCTGCCCTCCTGCACCCGCGACGATCCCGCCTTTCCCGACAACGTCTACTGGCGCGGCCGGGTCTGGCCGCCGCTCAACTTTCTCGTCTGGCACGGCCTCAAGCGCTACGGCTTCGACGCCGAGGCCACCGACCTCGCCGACAACAGCTATCGCCTGTTCCAGGGCGAATGGGCGCGCCGCAACTGTCCCGAGAATTACAATGCCGTCACCGGCGAAGCGCTCGACCAGCCGGATACCGACTCGTTCTACGGCTGGGGCGCGCTCATGCCGACCATGGCCGTGGGCGAAGTCACCGACGTCAATCCGTGGAACGGCTGGGAGATCACCCACGGCCTCGGCGACGCGACCGTGGGCCCGCTGCTCACCCCCCTGGGGCCGGCCTTCGTCCAGTCGGTCGCCACCTGGATGAAGGTGGTCGTCGACGGCGACACGATCCTGCAGGCCACCATGCCAGGCCGCTACCGGCAGATCGAGATCGACGAGCGCGCTTTTCGTCTCGTCCTCCCACCGATCCCGGCCGACGATGATCAGAAGCGCTGGCTGGCGTTCCCGCAAGTGGCTCGCGACCGCGTCGCGACGGCGCGTCTCGGCGGTCACGCCCTCGAGCCCGAATTGATGGAGGAGGGTGCCATCGGCAGCTACTTCCGTCTGCCGCCGACCACCGATCCCCAACCCTTCGAGCTGCAGCTGTCATGATCGTCGTCTTCGGCTCCATCAACATCGATCTGGTCGTTCCCGTGGAGCGGCTCCCGCGTCCTGGCGAGACCGTGCTCGGCCCGCACTACACGCTGGTACCCGGCGGCAAGGGCGCCAATCAGGCGCTGGCTGCGGCGCGCGCCGGCGGCCAGGTGCGCATGATCGGGCGCGTCGGCCGTGACGGCTTTGCCGACCTGGCGCTGGCCGAATTGAAAGCCGCCGGCGTCGATCTGTCGGCGGTCGAACGCGACACACTCCCGACGGGGTGTGCGCTGATCCCCGTCGATCGCGCGGGCGGCAACCTCATCATCGTCGCGTCGGGGGCCAATCGCGCGGCCGTCGAGCGCCAGGTCGCCGACGCGCTGCTCGGCCCGGAGACGCTGGTGATGCTCCAGATGGAAGTTCCGCTGGCCGAGAATTGGCGACTCGTCGAGCGGGCGAAGCGTCGGGGGGCGCGCGTCGTGTTGAACTGCGCGCCGGCCGCCGAGGTGCCGCGCGCAACCTTCGCCGCGCTCGACTGGCTTGTGGTGAACGAGAGCGAGGCCGAACTGCTGGCCCGCAGCCTGTCGCTGACGGCGGCGGACGCACGCTCCGCCGGCCGCGCCATCGCCGAGGCCGTCGGCACGACCGTCATCGTCACGCTGGGCGGCGAGGGGGTGATCGCCTTTTCCGGCGTCGATGTCTGGACCGTCGGCACGCTGCCGATCACGCCCATAGATACCACGGCGGCCGGCGACGCCTTCGTCGGCGCCTTTGCGGCCGCCATGGCCGCCGCCGCCGATCTGCCGACCGCGCTCCACCGCGCCAGCACCGCCGGCGGCCTCGCCTGCACGATCGCCGGCGCGCAGCCGAGCCTGCCGACCAAGACGGCGATCGAGGGTCGCCTGCGCGATCTCGCGCCGGCGCGGCGCGCCTAGGTCGTCGTTGCCTGCTAACCTTACTCCTTCACTTACCTTAACGGGAATTTGTGATGCCGGCGTCCGTTGTCTTGGCGGCGGGCAGGTTTGCGGCCCAGCGTTGTCCCCCGTTTCATTGGTCGCGAGGTGACGGACATGATCAAGCGAAAGGACAATTCGGTGATGCAGTTCATCGTCGGAGCGGGTAGCCCGGTGACGTGGACAGCCGTCTTCCTTATCGCAGTCTGGTTCTGGAGCTGAGGCGCGCTTCGGAATAATGCTCTCTCTGCCGCGTTGTTCGAAAGAGCCGGCTCCCTTCCCCCGCACCTACTGCCGGCTTCGTTAATGTATGGGAAAGGCCCTGCTGAAACTGGCGGGGCCTTTCTTTCTGTGGGACATTTGGCGCTCTGCCAATCGACCGGGGGACAGACGCAAATGGGTGCACTTGACGGCAAGGTCGCGATCGTGACCGGCGGAACCAGCGGTATCGGCGCTCGCACTGTCGAATTGTTCGTCGAAGAAGGCGCCAACGTGGTCATCGCCGGGCGACGGCAGGCGGAAGGCGAGGGCCTGACGAAGAAGCTCGGCTCGGCCGCGAGCTTTGTGCGAACGGACGTCACCAACGAGGCCGACGTCAAGGCGATGGTCGAGGATGCGCTGGCAAAGTTCGGCCGCCTGGATTGCCTCTTCAACAATGCCGGCAACCCCGGCCGACTCGCCGGCATCGCCGAGCTCGACATGGCGCACTTCGACACGGTCATCGCCACCCACTTGCGCGGCGTCGTCCTCGGCATGAAGTACGCGGCGCCCGCGATGATCCGCCAGGGCTCCGGCAGCATCATCAACACCGGCAGCATCGCCGGGCTGCGCGCCGGCTATTCGGCCCACAGCTATTCCGCCGCCAAGGCCGCGGTGATCCATGTCACGCGCTGCGTCGCCGCCGAGCTCGGCGAGAAGGGCATCCGCGTCAACAGCATCTCGCCCGGCGCCATCGTCACCGGCATCTTCGCCAAGGGCGCGGGCCTGCCGGAGGCCGTCGCCGATCGCACCGCCGACGGCCTGAAGGAGCGCTTCGCCGCCTTCCAGCCGATCCCGCGCGCCGGCCTGCCCGAGGATATCGCGCGCGCGGCGCTCTACCTGGCGAGCGACGCCGGCAGCTTCGTCAACGGCCAGGACCTGGTGGTCGACGGCGGCATCGTCGCCGGCAGCCGCTGGTCACAACTGCTCAAGACACGCGCGGGCATGGCGGAGGAGATGAAGTCGCGGGCGAAGTAGGGTGTCAACGGAGCAGGGCGGGGGAAGCGCACGATTCGAACACACACATCTCGCGAATAGACGCACGGCGGCGCAACAGAGTCCCCTCTCCCACAAGGCAGGGCAATTGCATATGGACTTTGGCCGTCTCCTGTCGGGTCGTCTTTGCCCGGCCGCCGCGTATGTTCACGCGGAGCCGCGGAGGTAGCGAAGATTCGCGTAGGGGCGACCGGCAGGTCGCCCGTGCCATGGACGAACCGGATTGATGTGGCTAATCACGGTGCGACAGAGAGACGGGCGACCTGCCGGTCGCCCCTACAAGAATCTCGAATCTCCGCGTCCTTCACTGCTCCGCGT
>Ga0137403_10007488_pt1 | contig 12316 bp, 20 predicted proteins | sample CZOMad2_1_16fung_FD_122057 | JGI IMG/M metagenome (GOLD analysis project Ga0137403, IMG submission 122057) | Vadose zone soil fungal communities from Angelo Coast Range Reserve, California, USA - CZOMad2_1_16fungal (Hybrid Assembly) | ecosystem: Environmental > Terrestrial > Soil > Vadose zone...
AGAAAAATGTCCACCGACGACGCACTGAGAAATCTGGGGATAAAAACTAAATCTGGTAGGGGGTCTTGGAAGACCCTCTGCCCCAAGTGTTCCCACACCAGAAAGAATAGACGAGAACATTGCCTCTCGGTTAAGGTCGATGCCGATGGTTTCGCATTGAACTGTCATAACTGTGGGTGGGCAGATGGAACACGTCATCAGCACGATGATCGCAAAATGGTTCGCAGGCAGGGGGATATCGGAGGAAACACTAAGAGTTACAGGAGTTTACAGCGGGCGGCATCACCAAAATGGCGATAGCTTTACAGTGCTGCCTGACCCCGAAGGCCAGATAGCCGTCTATCCCTATCTTCAAGGCACGGAGGAAGTGAATGCGAAATACCGGGCGGCGGGTAAGAGGTTCTATCAGAAACCGAATGGCATCAAATGCTTCTGGAATGCTAATGTATTATCAGACCCCGGCTTTAAGGAGGTCTCTCTTGTCATTACCGAAGGCGAGATGGACGCGCTATCCGTCATCGAGGCTGGATATCCATATGTTGTATCTGTACCGGATGGTGCACCACCACCGGTAGTAGGTATATTGGAAGAAGACATTGACCCCGAACATGACACCAAGTTTGGGTACATCTTCCATCATTGGAAGCAGCTTCAAGTTGTCCGCAAAATCATCATCGCCGCAGATGGCGATGACCCCGGCAGGCGTTTAGCTGAGGAACTCGTCCGCAGACTTGGCAGGGTTCGCTGCCTGTTCATCGATTACCCCCAAGGCTGCAAAGATCTCAACGATGTGCTGCTTAAGCATAAATCAGAAGGAGTCATCAATGTCCTCAAAAACGCCAAACCCTATGCCGTCAGCGGTGTCTATACGTTCTCTGGACTCCCTGCCGAACCAGATTTGGTACCTATGTCCACGGGATGGGGGCGGCTTGATGCTTTCCTCCGTCCCTTCTTTCCCGCCTTCATGGTCGTCACCGGTGTCGCAGGCAGCGGCAAGTCCACTTGGGTCAATCAACTCGTGGCCCAAATGTCCATCCTCCACGGGGTCGGAGTAGCCATCGCCTCCTTTGAGATGCGGATTAAACCCTTCATCTCCGAGGTATTGCTGAATACCCACAAGGAATGCGGCAATCCCACAGAGACGGCCGAGGATTGGCTGGAACGAAGTATTGTCTTCATTGCCCCGGAACCGGGCGGGGAACCGACCGACGATGGCAGAAAACTTGGAGGCTATGGGGCCAATCCATATGGGAACTTCGATATCGACTGGCTGTTAGACAAAGCCGAAACAGCCGTTATCCGTTATGGTACTCGAATACTAGTCATCGATCCGTGGAATGAGATAGAACACGCCATGAGGCGGATGGAGAACCATTCCGAGTACATTGGCCGCACTATCCGCGCCCTCAAACGATTTGCTCAAAAGTTCGATGTGCTGGTGATCTTGGTTGCCCATCCCTCCAAGGGCGGAGCCGAGAAAGGCAAAGTCAAGTCCACCCGCAAGAACAGCTATGGCGAATATGAGGAAATTCATACCAATGAAATCACCTTGTACGATATCAGTGATAGCGCCAACTTCGCTAACAAATCCGACTTTGGGGTGGTTATTCACCGCATTGAAGGTAGTAATCAGACCAATGTTATCATCAGAAAGGTGAGATATCAGACACTAACGGGGATGCCCGGTATGGTGCCCTTGACCTATGATCCTGTAACCAGAACCTTCGGCCAATGAGGCAGGTCCCAGAGTGGCAGGGAAAGACCGATGACGAAGCCATCCCAGCACGCGTTAAGCTGCGCGTTTATGACCTTTATAACGGAAACTGCGCCATCTGCACGCTTAAGGTCCTTGTCGCGGCCTATGACCATGCGGTGGCCCTCATCAACGGCGGTCAACACCGAGAATCAAACCTGCAACTGTTATGCGTGCGATGCCACAAGGACAAAACCAAAGTAGACGTTGCAGAAAAGTCACAGATGTACCATAAGAGAGTCAAGGCAGTCGGCATTAAGCGTAAACGCTGGACCATTGGTGGCCGCAAGTTTAACGGCCAGCCCATACCTCCAAAGTGGAAGTCTTGAAATGGTTGACATGGCAGACCTCAAGGCAGCCAACGCGGACAGGTGGGCTTCCGCTAAGCTGACCCGGAATTTCATCAGCGTGGCTAAATCGCTGGTGACAGCCAAGGCCATCTACTCGGATGTTCAGCGGGTCACCAAGGTTCCATGGTGGTTCATTGCGGTGGTGCATGAGCGGGAATCGGCTCAGAACTGGGATGCCAGCCTTGCCCAGGGCGATCCATTTAGGCAGGTTTCGATCCATGAACCCAGAGGCCGTGGGCCCTTTAACTCATGGCAGGAAGCCGCTATCGATGCGCTGGTATACTGTCATCCCTATGCTGCCAAGAACACAGACTGGTCTGTGGGCGGCACCCTGACCTTGCTGGAGGAATATAATGGCCTCGGCTATGCTGCCAGACATCTGCCATCCCCCTATGTGTGGTCTGGAACTGACCAATATATTTCAGGAAAATTCATCCGCGACCATGTATTTGACCCGGATAAAATAGATGTTCAGATGGGGTGTGCAGGCCTGCTATTAGCCATGGCCAATCTGGATTCCAGTGTCAAGGTCGGTATTCCCAGTATTCCTTACGTTCCTACGCCAGTTGTGGTAGAACCACCTCAACAGACCGTTGCTAAAGCCCCTCCGAAGGATTCCGTGGTAGGATGGGTCAAATCTTGGTTTACTTAGGGGGTATGATGTTCGGACTGATGGTGGGGTTTGCGGGCGGTTTTGCGGCTTGCTGGTTCTTCAGGGATAAGTTTGTGACGTGGTATCGGGGTGCCGATGCCACCATCAAAGCCTTGGAAGCCAAGATAGCTGCCCTCAAACCATGAATGTGGCAAGGTATTAAGGCGGCATGTCTTAATTCTGTAACGATTGCTTGGAGTTATGTCCTCGCCGTCGCAGGCGCGGTCATGGAAATCATGGATAACCTCCTTGATATCGTCAATGACCCAGCCCTCAAGGACGCCATCCACGGCATGGTTGGGGATACCAAGGTGTGGGGATGGATCATCTTGGGCATTTCCATTATTAATATCATTGCCAGAATGCGGACCTTGAGAAAGATTCCCTAGATGTTTTCCAACCTAACGGTCGGATAAATCAGACATGTGGAGTCTGATTCTCAGTTTCTTGGGCGGTCCGGTCATCAGCGGGGTGTTGCAGGCCTACCGGGACCGCCTCAAAAGCATCAATACCCAAGACCATATGGCCTTGGACCTCTTGCAAAAGGAGGTCGATGCCGAGGTTGCGGCCCGTGCCGAAGCCACCAAACTCCTAATAGCTGAGCAAGGTCATTGGTTTACCCGTAGTGTGCGTCCCGGCATTGGATGGGTTATACTGATCCTGCTGGCTAAGATACTGTTATGGGATAAAGCGTTTGGGGATTGGACAGGAGGCCATACCGACCCTCTTGATGCCAACCTCTGGAATGTGGTGATGACCGTGATTTATTCCTATTTTGGGGCAGCCGCTATAGAGCGCGTTAGCCAAATTTTTAAGAGGTAGCATGGTATTTCAAATACTTGGCAGCGGCCAAGAGCGTGTCAATGCTATCCTTGGCTTGACCGAGAAGAAGATTGCAATTACCGCAAAGTATACCTCTGATTTCTTTGGTTCCATGACAATGATCGATATGCCATCCTCGACTGTTGGGTTTGGTAGACTTGCAAATAGCACATCTATTGCCTTGGGATCGGAGAATCGCATCTCGGCCCTCTGGAGTTATCCCATAGGACTTAAGCATCTGTTTTCGTTTAACTTCTTCGATGTTTTTCTGTCGCCATGCCTTATGGGCCTGTTTGGCCTTTTCGTGATTTCTTGCCTTCCAAGCCTTTTGGTGGTCTCGGTGTTTCGAGAGAAGTCGTTCTCTGTTTTTCTGATACCATTGGCGTTGATAGGCCCGTTGGCGTTCTTTTTGATCAGGCATTGGTATTTCCAGTCTATGATCTTCAAACGGTGACAGAGGGCATTCCCCAGTGGCTGGTAATCATACTGGGGGCGGTTGTTCCGATGGTTGCCTTTATCGGCTTTTGGATGGGGTTGTCAGCCCGATTGACCCGGGGAGAATTGGTGGCAGAACATGCTCTCAAGGATGCTGCAGAGGCTAATGTTAGGATCGCCTTGCTGGAAGCATCGCTATCACAATTCCGTGAACAGGTAGCTAAAGACTATATTCACCGTGTGGTAATGTCAGATGTGGAGGACCGATTAACGGCTGCTATTGATAGACTAGGTGACAGACTTGACCGGATATTTGAGAAGAGATTAAGTGATTAAGTCAGCACTTATCATCATAGTGATCTTGGCGACCATGACTGTGGTCAAAGCCAATCAAAAAGTATGGATATCCTGTACTCAGGTTAGGCAATCGGTTGCTGTTTATGGGCTAGAGGCGGTAGAACAGTTTGCAAAGCAGCGTGGAGTATCTGAACAAGATTTACGAAGGGCTAGAAAAAAATGTCTAAGGGGCTAGGCTGGGCGATGTTTTTGGCCTGTATTTTGGGTTTTGTGATGATGCTGGTTTTGATGTCTCATTCTCATGCCCGTGACCTCGGGCAGTGGGAGAATAGTGATCCCGATACCAAGGCATGGTTCCGAACCCTAATGCAGCCGGACAATCCCACCATCTCCTGTTGTGGCGAGGGTGATGCCTATTATGCGGATGAAATCCATATCATCGATGGCAAGACCTATGTCACTATCACTGACGAGCGGGATGACAAGCCTTTGGTTCGTGGTCATATCCCTGTCGGGACTGTGATTTTGGTTCCGGACTACAAGTTGAAGTGGGATAGGGGGAATCCGACCGGGCATAACATCATATTTGTGATCTATAGTAGTCTCTATGTTCTTTGTTTTGTTCAAAGTACGGGGATATGAAGCCTCCCAACCGAGTTCCCAGCAAAGGCTACCCATGGCGGGTAGCGATTAACATCAAGAACGGCACTGTGGTTGTGGGCAGTGACTTCCATATCTGGCCCGGTGAAGCTTCCACTGCCTTGCGGGCGTTCAAGCAATCCTGCAAAGACTTACATCCGGCGGCGGTGATTCTGAATGGGGACGTGCTGGATTTCCCCCAAATCAGCCGCCATCCTCCAATAGGATGGGAGTCCACACCATCGCCGGTGGAAGAGATAGAAGCCGCCCAAGACCATCTAGCTGATATTGTGAGGAATGCCCCTCGGGGCTGCCATAAAGTCTGGACACTTGGCAATCATGACGCCCGGTTTGAAACGAGATTAGCGATGGTGGCACGCGAATACAAAGGTCTGAAAGGAATCCACCTTTCGGACTTTTTTAGTGCTTGGACCAAGGGCTGGAGCGTCTGGATTAATGATGATGTGGTATGCAAGCACCGTTGGAAAGGAGGTATCCACGCGCCCTACAATAACGTGGTCTATGCTGGCAAGACCATGGTCACCGGCCATCTGCATTCCCAGAAGGTCACGCCATACACTGACTATAATGGCACCCGTTATGGGGTGGATACCGGCTGTGTGGCAGAGCCTGACCATAAGGCTTTTGCGGATTATACCGAGGATGCACCGAAGAATTGGCGGTCAGGTTTTTGTGTGCTGACCTTCAAGAATGGTGAGTTGCTTACTCCAGAGTTGATGACAGTATGGGATGAGGATCATGTGCAGTTCAGGGGGCAGATTGTACGGGTATGACAAAGTCCGGATACTATCAGGTGATCGATGGGGAATGGGTTCCAACAGATCGGAAGAGGAATCGCGAACAATGTTGCGATTGTGGCTTGGTACACAAGGTTAATTACAGGATTAATGCCAAAGGCAAGATCGAGTTTCAGGTATTCCGGGATGCCAGAGCCACTGCAGCCGCCCGCAGGCGATTCAAATTCACCAAAGACAATGATTAAATACTTTAATTATGTGGTGTTCCGGGACATCGAAGACCATCTAAAGCTGGGTTGGCAGGTTTCTATCCCCAATGGTCCCTCGCACCTTGACCGTTATGGGATTGTGATGGTGTGGCTATGCGATTGTCTGCCTGTGCGCGAAAAAAGTAAGACCCCTCAGTCGGGGAACTGAAGGGCCTTACTCTGGACCCTCGGCTGGGGGGGCTTACTGCCGAGGATTGGATGCAGGGGTGAGATTTGAACTCACGACCTCAGCGTTATGAGCGCTGCGCGCTGACCGGACTGCGCCACCCTGCTATAACTTTATTCGTGTGATTCTAATACCAAATTGCTAAGGTTGCGCCACATCTTTAACTGATGCTGTCCAATAAATTCGAATCCGGATTTAACAGAATCGGGTGATATTTCCCACATCTTGAGCAGAGATACACTTGCGCCATCAAAGTGTTTTACATGTCGGTGAACATCAAAAAATCGAAGTTCTTTCTCGCCCAAATTCATGGCGCTAGCTATCCTATATAAGTTTTCATAGTCAATATTATCTAGTCTTTCATAGGCGCTAAAGGCCGCCCATTTATGATGCCAATCATGGGACAATAGCCAATCGATATGGGCTTTGTTAAAAGCCACGAGAAATGGAGCATAGGCTGTCTCAGACTGTATTTCAGCGACCATATCAACGCCAAGACTTTCGGCAAAATCAAAATACAGCCGCTCATGTGAGCGATGGCGTCCGCCAAATTCCTCCATAATGTTATCAATAACTACACGTTTTTCATCCTCCGTTTCTGCAAAACTGCCAACCATCCATAAGAATCGATAAAAATGTCCACGGGCATGATAGAAGGCTTTGGCAAATAACTGTTTTTGTGCTGAAGTAAGTTGTGTCCTATTCGATGGGTTGAATAAAGGTATCTTCACACTTTCTTCATTGTATGCCGCATCCCAGGATTGAAGATATGATTCCAGAGTTTTCATTGCTAGCTACCAGTTCTAGTTTGCGTTGGAGAAGTGCTGTACCCCCTGCTATAACCTTATTCGTAGGGAGTCCTACCCAAATGGTTCTGCTGTTTGCGGAACCAAAGAACGACCAGAGCGCCGATAGCGCCACCTACGCCAGATATCATCAGCAATATCAAAAAGTCCATGTTATGCTACCAGTTCCAGCTTGCGCTGGACAGTGACATGTTCGCGAAGTGCCCTGCGGCGATCCCGTGCTCGGATGGCTTCGATCTTGCGGATAAACCGGCGGAGCCGTTTGGCTACCATCGCGGGGGATGGTTCGATCTTATAGTTAGGGCTATAGAACAGGTATTCTGCAAACTTCGCGTTTCCGACGATACCCATCGCCGCCATCACAGCCTCCCAGTTTATCAATGCCCTCTGGCCGTTTTTTTGATAGATCAGGCCGCCGCCATTTAACTCTAGGCCGGGGATAATCTTTTCGTGAGCGGCCCAGCCCATCGCGCAGCCAGCAAATCCGCAGGCACGCCGAGTTTCCACCAGCCCAAACATCATCATCTTCCGTTTTGTTGGTATGCGTTGCACCCATGTCCGAAGGTAAAAGTCCTTGGCCGGGACGACATCCAGAAGGTTAGCCAAAGCTTCAAAGCGCTCTAGCTCCACTGCAGCAATCTGTTTCATGTGGTTTCTCCGCGATGTTTTCCGGCCGAGGGCCGGATAAATCAGTTATGATTGATGGGAAGCGTTTGAGAACGCTGTTGGTATATGTTTTTCTTGGGCCTTCGGTGGTTCATAAGGCTTCTTGAGAGCCTTTAAGGCCTCCAATCGGGCGGGCCTACCCTTGTTGAAGGCTTCAATACGTCCCTTGTTGCCCTCATACCAGACCTTGGCAGCTTCCAGCCATTGCGAGAACCGCTGCATCCAGTCTTGCGGGCTGGTTTCATCCAAGGTAAACCGCAGCATCATGGCTTCGATAGACTTCCAGTTCGGCTCCGAACTGCCATAGCCTTTTAGTTGACCATAGCAGATATGTTCCATCTGCTCATAAGACCGGCCTTTCAGAAAGCCATAGGTCAGATGGCTGGTTCTGGCTTCGGTCTTCATGTCTTCTCGATGCCATCGCAGCGACCAGAAGGAATTTTCAGCATAGTCGAGAGATTGTTGTTGTTGTTTCTGTCTGGCGTATCTTGCTCTAGTTTTCCATTGTTCCTCTTTGCGGCGGATATAACTCATTTCTGCCGCCATACTGAACACTTTAACTTGAAGATGGGATTTCATGGTGTTCTCCGTGTCCTATAAAGTCCTGCGGGGTGGCTCGCAAGTTCCACCGAAAGAGCTGCTAGTCCTCTCTTCAACCATAGCCCATGACTGCCAGCACATCGCTTGCCCTGACTAGAGGGATCGCGAGGCTCGTCACTGCCGGTTACAGCATTATCCCCAATCCGTCTTGTACTTCAAAGCCTTAGCTCCATACAACGCACTGATTGGTAAAAGATACTTCCGCCTTCCCGCAAGTTTTAATGGTGGTTACACCATAGAGTCTGACTGGCCGGACTCGACACCGGCTGCGCGGTCATTGTCACCGCTGGCCTACGATCCATACGGTATCCGCGTGAGATCATCTGCGTGTCCTTCCACGCCGCAGTCAGATTCTATAGTGTAACTCCGCCCCCAGCACTGTGTCTGTGCTGGGGATAGAGCCGATCCGCTACTTCACGGATCACACGGAGATCAGCACACGTTTCCGTGAATATCGTCCACCTGAGCCCTGATCTTGTCCAGCGTTTTGTCACTGCCGTTGCGGACCACGTTGCGGAGGCTTTCGGCCAGCTTGTCGGCGTCGGTTTCCTTGTTGTCGTCCTTGTTGAGCAGGGCGAGGTGATTCTTCATGGTCTGGCCTGAAATCAGGATGTCCAGATCAGATAGCTTGTTATCGCCACGACCGATCATGCCAAGCTTGGCCCGCTCCACACACTCCCTGATTGAGGCAGGAATTTGACCTTCGAGTTCTTTCGATGAATCAGTGAGGTCAATCCCGTCCGGGATCAGCTTCCCAGCATAGAAACGAATCAATTTCATGACTGTTTCGGCATCTGGGGCTCGCAGGGAAATCACCGCATCCAACCGGCCGGGCCGCAGAATAACTGGGTTCAGTTTCTCGGCGTGATTAGTGGTCAGGATGGTCATGATTTCCGTTCGTTTCGAGACCACACCATCAATGGTATTGATCAGGTCATTGGTGGCATCGTCTCGTTCCGAAGCGATGCGGTCGATATCCTCGGCAAATACCACCGCCGGTGCATACCGATTGGCGAATTGCAGGGCGGTATTCAGCCCCTGAACCCGATCCAGGAGAATAAATGTCCATCCATTCTCCTCCGCCACCTTGGCAGCCATTGCCGCTGTCAGGGATTTGCCGGTGCCGAACGGACCTTCTAGCAAAATGCCGCGCTTGAGTGGAATCTTGTGTTTACGGCATTCGGCAGTTCGCTTCATCGGTACCAAAATATTGGTATCAATCTGATGCGCGGTGTTCTCATTGAAGATCAGGTCACCTTCGGATACTTTGCTGGTGTCCATGAACACCGGGGGATTGTCCAACACCAGAATGCCATCCTCATTGACAGCGAGCTGGATCGCCTTGCCTTTGTAAATGCTTTCCTCTCGGACAATGCGTCGGGTTTCGGTGGCCAATTCAAGCACCATGTGCTTGTCCTTTTGTTTGATCTGGCCGTAGATCACCAGCACCTGACTGCCATCGCCCTTGGGATTGTTGATAAAGGTGACCTGAATCTGTTCATCGACACCGGGCAGCTTGAACCCACCAAATGGACATTGTACCACATCCTCATCCCGATGGCCGGTCTTGACACTGAGGATATGGGGCGGTTGCAGCCCGAAAAAGCTCGGGGTGGATACCGGGGAAGCCCAGCCATAGAGCTTGGTCATAGCCTTGACGAACGCCACCAGCGCATCCAACGGATAGGCATCAATGATTTCGTGGACTTTGACCATTTGGCTGTCGGCGTCCAGCCGACGTTTCAGGGCTTCAATGGCCTTGTCAATCGGCATCTTGCCGGGGTCGCCAGGAAGGGTAATGGCCCGGCCTTCGTGCTGGATCGGCGTATCCAACTTATCCCAGTTGATCTTGGGAGTTTTGACTTCTACTGCGGTAGCTGCTTCTGCCATTATGGTTTCTCCATGTAGTGCTTGAGCGCACTGCGATACCGGTCTATGAGGGCCGGTACGGCGGTGGGCTTGGTTCTTCTTGTCCCCTCTCCCAAAGGGAGAGAGGGGACAAGAAGATGAAGTCATTGTGGTTTGAACTGGTTCAGATCGCCCACAAAGGCATCCATCGCCTTGGCTCTGGTGCGATTGACTTCTTCCACCAGACTTTTGTTCAGATGCTCCTCAATGGAGCGACCGGTGATATCGTGGAACTGGTCGATGGTCTTGACGATATTCTCGAAGTTAAATTCCACCGCCAAGGCATCGGTTAAGGTATCATTCGACACAAACTCTGCTGAATTGGAAATCAACAGACAGGCGAATAGCAGTTCATCGCGGTCGGGAACTTCTTTCAAGCCATCTTCGATGACCAATTGACAAGTGGCGGAGACGCCAATCATTGCGACACCCATTGCCAGGGTTAGGCGGGCACCGGGATCTGGAAAGGCGATTGAGGCTGTTTTGTATTGGTTGATCATGGCGCTGGTCAAAAGGCCTGCAATTTCGTTCTGTTTCTGTTTGATGTCCATATTATTTCTCCGTGGTTTCAGGCTTATGTATCCGATAGGATACAAAATGCCGAGATGCTTAATGCATCTGACTGCGGCCCTCGAAAGAGCCGCAGGGTAGATACATTAGTGCACAGTGGGGATCAGGCCGCCGAACTCGTCATGGCTGTTATCGAAGAAGTGGGTGGGACTGGCACATTCCTTCGCCGCCTTCACCATTGTCTTGTTGAAGATCGAGAGATCATTGTTGCCTGTGACCTTTTTCACGGCTTCAAGGGCGGCGCAGAGATTGGTTCCGTTGAAATCAAGGGCGAGTCCGTCCTTATTGGGTAGCAGGCACCGACTCAGGAGCAAGGCCGCTGCCAGCACAGCGGATCGGTTGGCTGGTTCCTCTGACCATGCCATGAATTCTTCATCGGTCTTGTCTTCTGGGGCTGACATGATCTTGGCTGCCAGTTGGATCGCGGCGGCGGCGGCGGTTAAGACCACATAGAGATGATTGGGGGCTTGATGGTCCCCATTTTTTTGCATTCCCCGTATCGAGGTGAAAGTGGCATCTTCCACAATGTGGAAGAGTTCGCAGGCGGCAGTGGTAACCTTTTCATTGTCTTCTGACTTAAGCTTCATCATGTCTCTCCGTGGTTGTGGTATCCTAATACGGCAAAAAGGGTAGAACATTGCTGCTCTACCCTGATTGATTGAGCAGTTTAATTGTCATGCTCAGGACAGCCTAGGCCGTTAGTGCTTGGTAGCCCCATCCGGAGCCGTTATGGCTTCGGTTTGTTCCACGTGAAACAGCGCAAACGAACCACAAATAGTGGCCTTTTCGCCCTTTTTGACCCGCCGACCGTTCTCGATCCACTTGTTATAGGTCATGACATTGATCCGAGGCTGAACATCGGTGTAGCCCTTGGCCTTGAAGTTGGCCAGCGTGGCTTGATCGGTCTTGTCGCGGTTGGCCTGCTTCTGTTCGTCGGTCAGGGGCTTCCGGCCCGGTTTCTCGCCCTTGGCCTTCTTGGTGGGCTTGGCAGCGGCCACAGCGGCAGCAATCAGGGCGACAAGTTCCTCCTTGGACATCTGGACAGTGGATTCTTTGGTCATATGGGTTCTCCATGGTCGAGGGCTGCCATCGACGGGGTGCCGGGCCTTCTCCTCTCTTCTTCTCTTCCGCAAAGCGGAAGGGAAGAGAAGAAGAGAGGAACAAACCGTGGCCAACGGTGGCTACTCTGGTTCCCAAATCTTGAGTTTATCGCCCTCGATTATCAGAATGGGTTTCTCTAGCGCTTTGGCAAAGCGATGAATGGTTTCCAATAGTTCGGCGGGGGTTTCTCCTACTGGAGTTGTAGCTTCGTCTGTCCAAGAGTGTGGGATGTCATCCTCTGGGTTTTCATAATAGCATTCATGAACACCAAACCAGACCTCATCTGTATCGAAGTCAAAGATATGGTCATGCCGTATAACTCTATGGTTCCAAGTCATCATCCTTCTCCTTTGCAGCTTGAATGGCATCGCGTAAAGAAGATGCTCCCCATGGGTGCTCCATTGTGCTATTATATGGTCGTACCAAATCGTACCAAATGTGATTTTATGAGTGAAAACAAATGGTTGCGCCTGTTCGAATCACCATGAATCAGCAGTCGTTTGTCCGCGAGTACATGAAACTCG
>Ga0137403_10004230_pt2 | contig 12314 bp, 7 predicted proteins | sample CZOMad2_1_16fung_FD_122057 | JGI IMG/M metagenome (GOLD analysis project Ga0137403, IMG submission 122057) | Vadose zone soil fungal communities from Angelo Coast Range Reserve, California, USA - CZOMad2_1_16fungal (Hybrid Assembly) | ecosystem: Environmental > Terrestrial > Soil > Vadose zone...
CGTCTCCGGCGGCGCGGAGCCTCGGGATCTCACTGAGCCGCTGGCCGCCTCCGGCGGCCAGCGGCTCAGTTGCCGCCCTCGTCCTTCTCCTTCGGCTTGTCCTCGGCGAAGTGGTAGCGCTTCTCGAGCGCCTCCTTCCGCGTAATCCATATCTCCTAGTACATCCTTCGGGCTATTTCTGAGTTGAGTGCCGAGCCGCATTCAACGCCGCCGCTATCTTTCCAGCGGCCCCTATCCACAGCTCCACAACATCGCCAAACGCGACACACACAGAGTCCCTGACGGGACGGGAGAAAAAATGTTCAGTAATTTGCGCAGCTATTTGCACTTGCCTTGGGCTCGCCGCGGGATCAATCGAGCGGTGAATGGGATTTTGCTGTTGGGGCTAGGTTGCCTGCTTTCGGCGGCGCCTGGGTTCGCACAGTTAGGAAATTCGGGTTCGATTGAAGGGGTGGTGAAGGATCCTTCGGGTTCTTCCGTGGCCGGCGCCACTGTCGAAATTACCAATCCGATCAGCGGCTTCCATCGTGATGCAGTGACCGGGACGGACGGTAGTTTTCGCTTCACCAACGTGCCTTTCAATCCGTATCACCTGGTGGCAGCGGCAGCGGGGTTCTCTTCCTACACGCAGGATATCGATCTGCGCTCGACGGTGCCCACCACGCTGCAAATCGGCTTGAAGCTCGGGACCGCCAACACCAGCGTTACCGTGGAAGCCAACGGCGGCGACCTGGTGGAAAACGAATCCACGTTTCATACCGACGTGGACCAGGGCATCATCGACCGACTTCCACTGGAGAGCGCTTCTTCGTCGGTGACTTCGCTGGTGACTCTCGTATCTCCCGGCGTCGCGGCGGACTCCAACGGCAACATGCACGGCCTCGGCGACCACGCGCAGAACTCGTTTTCTGTTGACGGACAGCCCATTACCGATCAAACCAGCAAAGTTTTCTCCAACCAAATTCCTGCCGATTCCATTCAATCGCTGGAAGTGATTTCCGGCGCGCCGCCGGCGGAATTCGGGGACAAGACCAGCCTGGTGATCAAGGTCACGACGAAATCAGGCTTGGGGATCACCAAGCCAACCGGCAGCGTGAGAAGCTCTTATGGCAGCTTCGGCACCGCGAATGTCGGCTTTGATCTGGCCTACGGCACCCAGAAATGGGGAAACTTCATCGCCGCGAATGCGCTTAAGAGCGGACGTTTTCTCGATCCGCCAGAATTCCAGGCGATCCATGACAAGGGGAACGAAGTGAATATTTTTGACCGCGTCGACTATCAGATCTCGCAAGCGGACACGATCCATGGCAATTTCCAGTACACGCGGTCGTGGTTTCAGACGCCCAACACGTTCGACAACTTGAATGTCCTCGACCCCACCGGAGTCAACGTCGGGGACACCGATCAGCGCTCGAAAATCGGCACCTTCAACATTGCGCCAACCTGGACCCGGTTACTCAGCCCGAACGCTATATTCACGCTGGGAGCGTTTGTGCGGCAGGACCACTACAACTACTACCCGAGCAACAATCCGTTCGCGGACCTTGGTCCGATCAACTCGGAAACGATTTCGCAGGACCGCAAGCTCACCAATGCGGGTCTGCGCTCCGACATTTCGTACGTGAAGGGAAAGCACAACATCAAGGCGGGCGCCACCTACGAGCATACCTTCCTGAAGGAAAACGACAGCCTCGGCATCATCGATCCGACGCTGCTTCCTTCCACGACGGATGCTCTCGGCGCGCCGTGCTTCGATCCGGCGACGAACACGGCAACGCCAGGCAGTCCTTGTGCGACGTTGCTACCCATCGACCTGACACGCGGAGGCAGCCTTTTCGCATTTCGCGGCAGCACCGACGTGAAAGAGCTTTCGATGTACGTGCAGGACACGATTACGCAGGGGAACTGGTCGTTCAACGTGGGCATCCGCGGCGACTTGTATAACGGGCTTTCGAGTGCCCGCCAGGCAGAGCCGCGCGTGGGAATTGCCTACAACTTCAAGCCGACGAACACAGTGCTGCGCGTTTCATACGCACGCACCCTGGAGACTCCATTTAACGAGAACCTCATCGTGGCCACCGAGGGTTGCAACGTCGGCGTGATCGCAGCGCTGATTCCTTGCGTGCCGGCGAATTCACCAGCGGGTTACAGAAACGAATTCCACGCGGGCCTGCAGCAGGCGTTTGGGAAATACCTGGTGGTCGATGGTGAGTACATCTGGAAGTACACGCACAACGCGTACGACTTCAGCGTGCTCGGCAACACGCCCATCACGTTCCCGATCGTTTGGAACAATTCCAAAATCCCCGGCTTTCTGCTACGCGCCAGCGTGCCGAACTTCCACGGGTTCAGCGCGTTGGTGGTGATGTCCAGCGTGGCGGCTCGCTATTTCCCGCCGCAAGTCGGCGGGCTGGGCGTGACCGTGGGACAGAGCGGGTCGGTCTTCCGCATCGATCACGACGAGAAATTTAACGCGACGACGCACCTGCAATATCAACCGTGGAAGCGCGGCCCGTGGGTGGGCTTCAACTGGCGATACGACAGCGGTCTGGTCGCCGGCGCGGTCCCCGATTTCGCGACCGCGCTGACGTTTGACGGCGACCAGCAAGCCGCCATCGGGCTGTTTTGCGGAAGCACCTTCGCGACCCCGACTAGTCCGATCGCCAGCTGCGCCGCGGGCACTCCGCACGGCGCGACGCGCATTTCGATTCCGGCCGACGGCACCGAGAATGATGACAAGAATCCTCCGCGCGTGGCTTCACGCAATCTGTTTGACATCGCGGTCGGCCAGGACAACCTCTTCCGCGGCGATCGCTACAAGTGGAGTCTCCGTTTCACCGCCGTCAATCTCACGAACAAGGAAGCGCTCTACAACTTTCTCTCCACCTTCAGCGGCACGCACTTCGTATCGCCGCGCGCCGAGACTGTGGAGCTGGGCTTCCACTTCTAAATGCTAAAAAGGGGGATGGCCGCGAGGTGGCGAATTTTTGCCTCGCGGCCATCGGCCTCAGAAATTCACTAGAACCAGCGGTGCGGGAGCAAGTAGGTGAAGCCTGCGAACACTTCCCAGCGCGTCGATGTTCCGGTCAGACCGCGGTTGAAGCCGGCATCGAAAACCAGATTCTTGCGAGGCGCGTAGCCCAGAGACCACAAATTCCCCACGGCGTGGCCCCCCAAGAACGGCTGCGGGAAGTGCCAAATTTCCCCAGTGATGTTGAACGGGCCCTTGAGTGGATGAGAAACGGAGAGCGTCTGGCCAAATTGCAGCCGGGAAATATTTCCCTGGGTTAGCTCGTTGAACATGACGTTCGCGTCGTAGTGAAAGCCCTTGACGTCAGCGCTGGCGAGCAGGATGACGGAGTTGGTCGGACTACCGAAATCGAGATCGGGCGTGGTACCGCCGTAGACGCTGTGCGCGTAGCTGACGGCCAACGTCGGCGACGCGCCTTCGCCCTTGCGCAACATCGCCTGAGCGCCGAACGCCAGGCCGCCGGCGCCGTTTCCTGGCTGCCCGTCGGAGCGGAAATGCGCCCACGGTTCGTCTATGACGAACAACTGCAGCCGGGAGGCGACGGCTAGTTTGATCACTTCGTTCAGACCGAATCGCGAGGAGAATTCCGGTGAATGCCAGGCGCCTTGGACGCCGGTCTCAAATTGGAGATAGCCGACCGGGGTCAGTGTCGCCGGAGTCGCCACCGTGGGCCGCGCGGGGTTGGCTGCCGGCGGGTCGGGAGGGTCGGATTGCGCCGCGGTAGTCCCCGCGAACAAGCCTAAGACAAGCCACGCGCACATCCCCATAAGCTTCATTCGTGGCCCCTTCGGGCGCACACGTCGCGCTTTTGCCCAAGAAGGTTGCACGGGACCATCACTCGTTGCGGGTGGGGAGGTTGGCTGTCGCAATACACGGACATTGTATCCTTTGCATCCATGGTGCACGTTAAGATTTGAATTAAGCTCCGCCGGTTGGACGCCATTCCGTCCCGCGGGCTACAATGCCAGCGGAGCGGTAACTTCGAAGCAGGTGAGGGGACGAAAGCTGTTTGAACCAATGATGAATCTCTGAGGTGCTGCGGATAGACAGCCTGTGTGCACGGCCTGTCCCTTTGGCTTCCCGGCCGGATCCCCAGATCGGGGAAGGATGCGGGAAGCGAGCGGGGCAGGAAAGCCTAACGGCTGGCTCGTGGCGCCCACTTTACTTCAGAGGTTCACGGCCTAGTTTCCCACGGCTTAGCAGTCCGCTCCATTTTTGTCTTCGGCATTCCGTTCATAGGTCGCATGCGCATACTTTTCATTGGAGACATCGTCGGCTCGCCCGGGCGCCAGATCGTTCGAGACCGCCTGGCGGACATTGTGGCGCAGCGCCAGATCGACCTGGTGATCGCCAACGGGGAAAACTCCGCCTCCGGCTTCGGCATCACCCCGAAGATCGCCGACGACCTGCTGCAGAACGGCATCGATGTCGTGACCGGCGGGAACCATAGTTGGGATCGCAAGGAAGTATTGGAGTACATGCCGCACCAGCCGCGGCTGCTGCGTCCAGGTAATTTCCCCGAAGGAAGTCCCGGAAGCGGCCTGTATGTGGGGACGGCAAAAAACGGTGTGAAATATGCCGTACTGAATCTGCAAGGCCGCGTGTTCTTGACGGCGATCGACGATCCGTTCCGCAAAGCCGACGCGGAACTCGCCAATCTTCCGGCCGACGTCGCGTTCGTGCTGGTGGACATGCACGCGGAAACCACCAGCGAAAAGATCGCGCTGGGCTGGTATCTCGACGGACGCGTCACCGTAGTCGTGGGCACCCACACGCATGTGACCACGGCCGACGAGCACGTGCTGCCTCAAGGCACGGCCTTCATCACCGATGTAGGCATGACCGGACCGCACGACGGCATCATCGGGATGGACCGCCAAGGAATCATCAAGCGTTTCCTGGACGGTCTGCCGGCGAGGTTCGATGTGGCTTCAGGCAACGTCCAAATGAACTGCGTGTTGATCGAGACCGACGACTGCGGGCCGCGCAACAGCGCTGGGCGCTTGCGGGCTCAGTCGATCGAGCGACTGAGGTTGCGCACCGATTAGTGCAACGGCAATGGGCGTGCCGCGGCCGCGGGCAGGGACAACCGTACCGCAACGCGGAGCAACCCGGATACGTCCGACGTAATCTGAGGATTCATGCAACAAACGAATGGCCAGCCGTCAAAAGTTGCAGTAGTTTTCTGTCTATTGGCGTCCCTGGCCGCATCCGGCGGTTTTGCCCAAAGCGAAGGGGAGTTGACCGCCAAGAGCCGGGTTTTCTCCGGCGTAGGGCCCGGCCTACGAGCGGTGAGGCACGGCGCAGACGGCCGAATGATCGTCCTGGCGTCCCCGTCCCCGGGTCTGCTCGTTTTCGACAAGCAAGGCAACCGGTTGTTCGCCATCGCGGAGTCCGCCGCCGCACCGGCCGACGGTAAGTCAGGCCGCGCAACCATCACATTCGGCGAAGATTGCGACGTGGACTCCGACGGTCGAATTTACGTGGCCGATCGCGGCGCCAATGCGGTTCAGGTTCTGTCTCCGGAGGGAGCGTTGCTGCGATCGATTCCGGTGCCGGCGCCCATCTCCGTCGCCTCGTTGGGGGAAGGCGAAGTGGCCGTCGCAACGATGCGTGAGCCGCATCTCGTCGTGGTATTCGACAAGAATGGCCGGGACGTACGGGAATTTGGCGATCCCGAGCAAATTTCGGAGCGCGCGGATCTCAATCGCTTTCTAAACGATGGGCAGCTGGCTACCGACGCTCAGAGTCATCTCTACTATGGTTTTGCGTACACGCCGGAACCAACCGTGAGGCAGTACGACCGCAACGGCTACGGAGCCGGACCGGACCTTCAGTACGTGGCGCTGGAGGCGGCGCCCGCAGCTCAGGCCATCCGCCGCGAAATTGTGCGCCAGGAGAAGCGGCAAAAGTCGCCCTCATTCAAGCGTGTGCTGACGGCGGTGGGTGTCGATCGAACGAACGGTGAGGTCTGGATGGCCGTCGGCAACACGCTGTTGCACTTCGACAAAGACGGAACTCGCCGCGCCAGCTACCAAATCTACACCCCGGAGGGCGCGCGGCTCGAAGCAACAACATTGCTGATCGAATCCGATCGCATGATCATCGGCGGCGACCCCATCGGCGTCTACGAATTCGATCGGCCCGAAAAAAAAAGTAGGCCGTAGCGTGAGTTTTCCTCAGGTTATTTTTTTGAATCGGCGGCGAACGAAGGCTGTGCTTGCAAAATATTCGTAAAATTCCCTTTCGAATCATCACAGAGCGCGCCGCGCGCGTATAATTAGACCATGTGGAAAAACTGTGCACGAGATGTGAACGCATCTTCGCGCTGCTCCGCGTCTTCGCACACTTTTCGCTTGCGGCGTACACTCCAATCAGGGACAATCCCGCGCTGTCTAATAGCGATGATGAATTGGCCTGTACGCTCGGCCAGGTCGCTTGACGGACATCAGGGGCAGAGCAGAACATTCCAGCGAGGGTTGAACCCCGTAGTCTATAGAAAGATGCAGATGGTCCTGCTTTCCACAGCTTTTTCACATCTGTGGAAATAGCCTGGGACAAGTATTCTCTTTGCGATGACAACAGCCACTCAAACTGGGCGTGAACGCGAAACCGTCAACTCCTGGGATAAATTCCTCGACCGCGTAAAGTCTCGGGTCAGCATCAATACTTTCACTACCTGGTTCCAGCCCACGCGCCTCAATCGCGCCGAGGGCGAGATTCTCTTCGTGCAGATACCCAGCGCCGTTTTCCGCCAGGTCCTCACTCGCACCTACGGCGAAATCGTGAAAGCCGTGTTCCACGAAATTGGGGTGCCCAACACGCGCGTGCAATACGTTTGCACCGAAGAAGAGCCGATCGTTGCCGCGCCCGTGGTAGCGGTCCCAGTGAAGCAATCGAAGCTCGATTTCGAAAGCAGCGACCATCAACTGAATCTGCGATACACCTTCGATTCCTTCGTGGTCGGCAAGTCCAACGAATTTGCGCATGCCGCTTCGCGCGCAGTCGCTGAGCAGCCATCCAAGGCCTACAACCCGCTGTTCTTGTACGGCGGTGTGGGCATGGGCAAGACCCACTTGATGCATGCCATCGGGCACACCATCAAGAAGCGCAACCCGGCGATGCGCCTGAGCTACGTTAGCGCCGAGAAATTCACCATCGAAGTCATCAACTCGCTGCGCTTCGATCGCATGATCAGCTTCCGCGACCGCTTCCACACCGTGGACGTTCTTCTCGTGGACGACATCCAGTTCATCGCCGGCAAAGAACGCACCCAGGAAGAGTTCTTTCACACCTTCAATGCGCTCTACGAACAGCAGAAGCAGATCGTGATATCTTCCGACTGCCTGCCGAAAGACATCAATTCGATTGAAGAGAGATTGCGCTCGCGGTTCGAATGGGGATTGATCGCCGACATCCAGCCGCCCGATCTGGAAACCAAAATCGCGATCCTCCAGAAGAAAGCCGACAACGAACGCTTTATGCTGCCGGACGATGTCGCCGAATACATCGCGCGCGCTATCAAGTCCAACGTGCGCGAGCTGGAAGGCGCGCTGACCCGTTTGATGGCCTACGCTTCCTTAACGGGCGCAACGGTTTCGCTGGCAACCGCGCAGCAAGTCCTGCGCAACATCATCGCGTCGCAGGAAAAACGCGTGACGATCGACCTGATCCAGAAGCGCGTGAGTGAGCATTTCAATTTGCGCGAGCAGGACCTGAAAGTCCGCAGCAACACCCGTGCGATTGCCTTCCCGCGCCAAGTCGCGATGTACATCGTGAAGCAACTCACGACCGCGTCGCTTCCCGAAATCGGACGTCAATTCGGCGGCAAGCACCACACCACGGTGTTGCACTCGATCCACAAGATCGAAGAGATGCGCCGGTCTGACAAAGACCTGAACCGCACCATCACGCGCCTTATGGACGCGCTGCAGTAGCCCTTAATCCTTCCAACGTAACTACATTTCGCAATCAATTGCTGCACGTAAATTATCCTGGTCCACGTTCACCAGCTTGCAACGGTGTCTTATACATTCCTAAGGCCGACGACTACGTCGGCTTTTTTTTAAAAACCCCTCTCGTTGAATCACTCAGCAAGAGCTCTAGGACTCGGGGCTCGGCCCTGCGCTACACGTAGTGCAGGGAGCTGAACTTTGGCTTGCGGTTTTTTGAGCGCCGCACAGAACCGAAGGATCAACATTGTGGAGAAGGGTTGTGAAACGTGCGGATAAGGTGTGGACGCTTGTTAGCGAAATTTGTCCGTCAGGATCTTGTTTCCGGTGAACGCAGTAAATTTCCTCTGTTCACACAATCTGCTACCTGTGATCAAAGTGTATTTCATGGCCAGCACAGCGGGCGCCGACGTTTTTCCACGTTTCCACAGCACTCATCATCACAACAAGGGTTAGTTTGTTTTAAGAATAAAATTTTTGTTGTTGTGACAGTCTGTGTTCTTACGCTGTGTAAAAGCAGGGTATTCCGAATCGGACGCAACAACTCGCGTAATCCTCAGTAACCACCGCATTTCCACAGTGCTGGCGTCTCGCCGGGCTTTATACTTTGCGCAAAAACGAGTAGAGTACCGCAGCGGTAGAATCCAGCAAGGGAGAGCGGCTGATCGTCCCCTAGGTCGCGCAAACAATGACCGCACCTGTAACCGCACGCGAGGATCATCAAGCGATGGAATTCAGCGTATCCAAGTCGGCGCTGTTGAACGAACTCAGTACCACGCAGGGCGTCGTCGAGCGCAAAACCACCATTCCCATTCTGTCGAATCTGCTCGTCGAAGCGAAAGGCAGCCAACTCACCATCACGGCCACCGATCTGGAACTCAGCATCCGCACGTCCTGCGAAGCGAAAGTAAAGAAGGAAGGAGCTGGCACGATCCCCGCGAAGAAGCTGCTGGAGTTGGTGCGCCTGCTCCCCGAAGGCGAAATTAAGTTTAAGCTACTGGAAAATCATTGGGTCGAAATCGTCAGCGACCGGAAGAAATACAAGCTCGTCGGAATGGCCAAAGAGAATTTCCCGGCGTTGCCGGCCATGCCGCACACCATGGTAAAGATTTCAGCACCGGTGATGGAAAGCCTGATCGGAAAAACGAAGTTCGCTATCTCCATGGAAGAATCCCGGTACACGCTAAATGGCGGCCTCTTGATCTTGAAGCCTGACACGCTAGCCATGGTGGCCACCGATGGCCACCGCCTCGCACTCGCCGAAACCGATCAGAAACTTGCCGGCTTGAACGGCGAAATGAAAGTATTGATCCCGAAAAAGGCCATGGACGAAGTCGAGAAACTCGCCAGCGCCGCGGGATCCGATGCGTTGATCGATTTTGCCAAAGACGAGAGCCACTTGTTTTTTCAGGTAGATCATCGCCTGCTGATCTCGCGCATCCTGACCGGCCAATTCCCGAATTACGAAGCAGTCCTGCCGCGCGACAACAACAAGACCGTCACTCTTGAACGCACAGAATTGAGCGACGCCGTACGACGCGTAGCCCAGCTAGCCGATCAGCGTTCCCACGCCGTGAAGCTCGCCGTTTCCAAAGAAGGCATCGAAATCTCCGCATCAAGCCCCGAGTACGGCGAAGCCAAGGAAAATATTGAGAAAGAGTACAAGGGCGATCCCATTTCCATTGGCTTCAACTCCAGTTACATGCTCGATTTCCTCGGCGCCGCGGCAGATGGCCCCATCAGCATCGAGCTCAAGGATGAACAGTCCGCCGGCCAGATGCGTCCCCTCGCCGACGAAAGCTACCGCTATCGCTATATCATCATGCCCATGCGCATCTGATCCCGCGCGAACAGCACAAGCACTCATTTAACTTGGGCAGCGAAGGCCCTGTGGCCTTGTAACGCCAACTGTGATCGTATCCGTCAAGCAGCACTTGGTCCTGCTCCATTACTACGTTTCAGCCCGAAACGTCTTCCCTAAGTCTTCATCCGCCAGTTGAAAATAGTGGCGGAAGTTATAAATCAACGGCGACCACTTCGTCGGATCGATGTAGCTGTCTTTCAGAATGAAATCGCTGGCGACGTGCACGCGCACGACTTCCACCTCCGCTCCAACTCCTCCCCCGAGTTCTTCCAGTCGGTCGCCCGCAAGCTGGTGCAACGCCGTTACTCGAGCCTCCATTTGAACGGGGCATTCTTTCGTTCGCATTGGCTTAACGATCTCGCTCGCCAGGGGTGTCAATCCGGCGGCTTCAAACTTGCGGGGCTCATAGTGAAACTGCTTCGCCTTCAGATCCGGTACCGGGTTTTTCCCAGTGAGCGGCGCCAACTTTTCCACCTTCTGCCACATCTCCGGGCTCGGCAAGTTCACGACACACTCACGATGCCGCGCAAAATTGTCCGCCGTCTTGGTCTCCGTCAACAGTCCGAGAATCATCGTCCATCCCAACGCCCAAAAAGAAGAAATCGGAGCCAGGTCCGTCGTTTCGTCTTCATTCAGTGAGCTCACCAACGCCACGGGCGTTCCGAAATAAAGTATTTTCGGTTCGATGGTGCGAAATTGCATTTCGTTCTGCTGTTGTTTTCCATTCTTGGATCGATTTTTCACGCGGCATACCTCCGCATTCCACCCATCTTGGATGCCCATATCCGCTTCAAATGCTGCGTCGAGGATCGAGTATTTCGGACTGTAGGGCGACTTCGGTAAGTCTATATAAAACAGTAGATTAGCAGCAGCGGAGGGCCGTTTTTTCCTTTGGGATTTGGCGTAGATCGAGTACAATATTATGGTCGTTGTTTCGCAGTTGGTTTCCTCCAAATCGGCCCGCCCTGAGCGATCGGGGCACGTCCGCCAAGCAAAGTTCTTCAGCAGCAGGCCCTGCGCCAGGGGCTTTGAACTACGAGCTTGGAGATAGACTCCGGAACGTACTTCCCGGAGTAACAAGTCTTCGCCACGTCTCGCTGCGCGAGACGGGATGGAGCAGGAGCCCTACGAGTTCCGCTCGCTCGCGATCGGAGCCAAAGGGTAAGGCGACGCACGGAGAAGTCCGCAACTCAGCCTTTCCTCGCTTCAATGAAGTTTTGAGCACAAAGTTTCAGCGGCAGCGCTTACCGCGCGTCTCGCGGTTTGTTGTGCGTTGTACGTTTTTTGCGGCCTAGCGCCGCGCAGGGCTACACAGATCGGGAGATGGAATGGGCGATCGAGAAGAGATTCAAGGGCAAGAGAATGCCTCTGCAAAAGTAGCGGCGGGCCACAAGTATGACGCCAAGTCGATCAAAGTTCTCGCCGGCTTGGAAGCGGTTCGTCTGCGGCCTGCGATGTACATCGGATCCACCGGCGAAATGGGCTTGCACCATTTGGTCTGGGAAGTGGTAGACAACTCCGTCGACGAAGCGATGGCCGGACACGCTGACGAAATCAACGTCACCGTGCACGCGGATGATTCCGTCACTGTGGTGGACAACGGCCGCGGCATACCGGTGGACATGCACGCCACCGAGAAACGGCCCGCCGCGGAAGTGGTGCTCACGGTACTGCACGCCGGCGGAAAATTCGACAGCGACACGTACAAAGTCTCCGGAGGATTGCATGGCGTCGGTGTCTCCGTGGTCAACGCACTTTCCGACTGGCTGGAACTGGAGATTTCCCGTGACGGCGCGGTGTGGGAGCAGACCTACGAAAAAGGCAAACCCACTTCAAAATTAAAGAATACCGGCAAAACCCGCAAGACCGGAACAAAAGTCACGTTTCACCCTGACCCCACCATTTTCGATAAGAGCGTCTACAGCTTTGATACGTTGTCGCAACGACTCCGTGAAAAGTCATTCCTGAACAAAGGGGTAAGAATCATAATTACGGACGAGCGCACAACTCCCGAGAAAAAGCATGAATTCTATTATGAAGGCGGTATTTCAGAATTCGTAAAGGACCTGAATAAAAACAAGTCTGTGCTTCATCCGAAACCCATTTATGCAGAGGCGACCAAGGATGATTTGACCATCGAAGTTGCAATTCAGTATAACGATACCTATTCTGAGACTGTGTTTGCCTATGCGAACAATATAAACAACCCGGAAGGTGGAACTCACATGTCCGGCTTTCGGGCGGCACTGACTTCGACCATTAACAGCTACGGTCAACAGGCTGGGCTATTTAAGAACATGAAGGACAATCTGTCCGGCGATGATGTTCGCGAAGGATTGGTGGCGGTAATCAGTGTCAAACTGCCACAGCCTCAGTTTGAGGGGCAGACGAAGAATAAGCTCAACAGCGATGTCAAAGGCCCGGTCCAGGCTTTCGTAAACGAACATCTGGGGCTGTTCTTTGAGCA
>Ga0137403_10007489_pt1 | contig 12313 bp, 13 predicted proteins | sample CZOMad2_1_16fung_FD_122057 | JGI IMG/M metagenome (GOLD analysis project Ga0137403, IMG submission 122057) | Vadose zone soil fungal communities from Angelo Coast Range Reserve, California, USA - CZOMad2_1_16fungal (Hybrid Assembly) | ecosystem: Environmental > Terrestrial > Soil > Vadose zone...
GCCGCCTTCTTCGGCACCGACGATGCCATCCTCTATTCCTCCTGCTTCGACGCCAATGGCGGCCTGTTCGAGACGCTCCTCGATGAACAGGACGCCGTCATCAGCGACGCTCTCAACCACGCCTCGATCATCGATGGCATCCGCCTCTGCAAGGCCCAGCGCTATCGCTACCGTCACGCCGACATGGACGACCTGCGCGCCCAGCTCGTCGCCGCCAAGTCTGCCCGTACGCGCCTCATCGCCACCGACGGCGTCTTCAGCATGGATGGCGACATCGCCCCCCTCGACAGGATCGTGCAACTCGCCCGTGAGCACGACGCATCCGTGATGGTCGACGACTCCCACGCCACCGGCTTCATCGGTCCCACCGGCCGCGGCTCGGCCGAGCATCACGGCGTTCAGAACGAGATCGACATATTCACGTCCACACTTGGCAAAGCCCTCGGCGGCGGCACCGGCGGCTTCACCACGGCGAAGCGCCCGGTCATCGACCTGCTGCGCCAGCGCTCGCGCCCCTACCTCTTCTCCAATTCCATCACGCCGTCGGTCGCCGCCGCCGGCATCAAGGTGTTCGAACTGCTGTCTCGCTCGGCCGAGCCACGCCAGCGCCTGCTCGCCAACGCCAAGTATTTCCGTGAGCAGATCGCCGCCGCCGGCTTCACCATCAAGCCGGGCCTGCATCCGATCGTGCCGGTCATGCTGTTCGATGCCGCGCTCGCCCAGAAGATGGCGGCCGCCCTGCTGACCCGCGGCATCTACGTCATCGGCTTCTCCTATCCGGTGGTGCCGAAGGGCGAGGCCCGCATCCGTGTGCAGATCTCCGCCGCCCATGAGCGCGCCCATCTCGACCGCGCGCTCGCCGCCTTCCGCCAGGTGGGCAAGGAGTTGGGCGTGGTTACCTGACGGAAATCAAGGCGTTAACCAGGGCGGGCAGCGGCAGTGCCAGGCCGGTTCCCTTGACCTCTTGGTAACAATCCCCAAATAGCTTTTATCGGCGCCGTTGAGGGCCGATCGCCTCACGGGGCCGGAGCAGGCCGGGAGGCGTCATCCGTTGCCGCTCGCTCACTGGAGGAGCTGCCCATCAATGAGCCGCCTTTCCCTCACCAACAATCCGCTGCTGCTCGGATTCGATCATGTCGATCGTCTGCTCGAGCACATCGCCAAGCAGCCGGGTGACGCCTATCCGCCCTTCAACATCGAGCAGGTCGGCGAGAGCGGCTTCTGCATTTCGCTGGCCGTCGCCGGTTTCGCACCCGACGACCTGAGCGTCCAGGTCGAGAGCAACCAGCTCGTCGTCCGCGGTCGCCAGGCCGAACAGTCGGAGCGCGTGTACCTGCACCGCGGCATCGCGGCGCGCCAGTTCCGCCGCGTGTTCGTGCTGGCGGAGGGTCTCGACGTGGTGTCGGCCGCCCTCGACAAGGGCATCCTCACCATCGATCTCCACCGCCCGACCGCGCTGAACGAAGTGCGCACGATCGCTATCCAGACGCTGGATGACGACGCCGGCGCCAAGATCGCAGCCCGCTGATCAGGAGGTTGCCATGAACCTGAACGAACGTCTGCGCCACATCTCGCTGGCCGACCTGGCCGCCCTCGGCCTCCAGGGCGTCGGCTATATCAAGCTGGTCGCCATCGACAAGGCGCCCGCCTACGCGGTCTTCGCCGCCGACGGCACGCAGATCGGCGCGCTCCCGACGCGCGACGCGGCTCTCGCGGCCATGATCGAGAACGGCCTCGAGCCGGTCAGCCTGCACTGAATCAGGCGGCGTGGCTGGCGCGCGATCCCGTCAGGAGCGCATAGAGCGCATCGGCCTTGTCGGCGCCGCGCAGCTTCTCGCAGGTCGAGCGGTCCCGCAACAGGCGCGACACCCGCGCCAGCGCCTTCAGGTGATCGGCGCCGGCGCCCTCGGGCGCCAGCAGCAGGAAGATCAGGTCGACCGGCTGATCGTCGACCGCATCGAAATCGACGGCCGTCTCCAGCCGCGCGAACAAGCCATGAAGCCGGTGCAGCTCGGCCAGCTTGCCGTGCGGAATGGCGATGCCGTCGCCGACCCCGGTGGTGCCCAGCCGCTCGCGCTCCAGCAGCACGTCGAAGATGGCCCGTTCGGGCAGCCCGGTCGTTTCGGCGGCGCGCTTGGCGAGTTCCTGTAGCACTTGCTTCTTGCTGGAAGCCCGCAAGCGGGCGATCACGCTTTCCGGCGTGATCAAGTCCTCGATCTCCATCCCCATCCTCTTGCGTGGCCCCCGTCTCGTTCAGGCGGCAGGATTGGCGCGCGGATCCACCCATCCGATGGTTCCGTCCGACCGTCGGTACACCATGTTGAGCTCGCCATGGGTGCGGTTGCGGAACATCATCGCGATCCCGTTGGCGAGATCGAGACGCATGATCGCCTCGCCGACCGAAAGCGTGGGGATCTCGACCGATTCGACGATGGTGACGGGCGCGCCGTTCTTGTCTTCGGCCGCCGGCTCGTCGGCGTCGATGTCGCCGGAGAGGATGTACTGCGCCCCAAGCTCGGTCGTCGGCGGTGCGGTGCGGTGATGGTCGCGCAAGCGGCGCTTGTGGCGCCGCAGGCGCTTGGAGAGATGGTCGGCGGCCGAATCGAAGGCGGTATACGGCGCTTCGGCGTCTGCCTGACTCTGCATATTTATGCCGCGACCGATGTGCACGCTGATATGCGCGCGATAGAGGTGCGCCTCGCGCGACAGCACGACATTGGCCTCGATCGGGTTGCCGAAGTATTTGCCGAAAACGCTCTCCAGACTGGATGCGACGTGCGACTTCAGGGCGTCACCAACGTCGAGATGCTTGCCTTTTACGGTGAGCTGCATTGGCTGGTTGGTCCGGATGGCCACAGGGGGGAGCAAATCGTCGGATGGCTACAATAGGCCAAATCACCCACTCCCAGTCGAGGGCGCGGGAACATATGGACGACCATGCGGGGAGTCAAGCACTCGCCCAACGTCCCTATCTATGCAGTCTCAACGCAAGTGCAACGCCCGCGCCCGCCGGCGCTGCGATGACGAAGGTATTCGCAAGGATTCCCGGTACTTAGCGACCGTCCGCCGGGCGATCTCGATGCCCTCGGTGCGGAGGATTTCGGCGATCCGGTCGTCGGAGAGCACGGCCGTTGCCGGCTCGGCCTCGATCAGGGTCTGGATGCGCGTCCGCACGGCTTCCGCGGAATGGCCGACTCCGCCGTCCGCGTCGGCCAGCGCGCTGCCGAAGAAGTAGCGCAGTTCGAACAGGCCGCGCGGCGTCGCGATATACTTGTTCACCGTCACGCGGCTCACCGTGCTCTCGTGCATCTCGATCGTATCGGCGACCTCGCGCCGCGTCAGCGGCCGCAGATGCTGCACGCCGCGGCGGAAGAACCCGTCCTGCTGACGGACGATCTCCGCCGCCACCTTCAGGATCGTCGTTGCGCGCTGCTGCAGTGCGCGCACCAGCCAGTTGCCGGCGGTTACCCGGTCGTTGATGTATTCGCGGGACGCCTTGTCGGTGGCCGAGCGGCGGATCTTCGCGACATAGCTCTCGTTCATGAGGACGCGCGGCAGGGCATCCGGGTTCAGTTCGACCAGCCATCCGCCATCGGATGCGCGGCGTATCAGGATGTCCGGCACCACCGGCACCATCGGCGTGGTCGAAAAGGCTTCCGCCGGCTTAGGGTTCAAGGCCCGGATCTCGGATACCATTTGGGCCAGATCCGCCGCATCGACACCGCACAGGCGCATCAGCCGATCGCGCTCGCCTTGCGCCAGCAGGTCGAGATGCTCCAGCAGCTTCTGCATCGCCGGATCGAGCCGGTCGCGGTCCTTGAGCTGCAGGGCCAGGCATTCGGCGAGGCTGCGGGCGAAGATGCCCGGCGGATCGAACTGCTGCAGGCGGACGAGCGTGGCCTGGACCTTGGCAGGCGGGCAGCCGAGACGATCGGCGATCGGCGCCAGATCGCCGCTGAAATAGCCGGCCTCGTCGAGTTGCTCGATGAGCGCAAACGCGATCAGCCGCTCCATCGGATCCGCCAGGTCGACATTGATCTGCTCGGTCAGATGCTCGCGCAGGCTGATGGCGCGGCTCAGCGTGTGCTCGACCGTACTCGAACCCTCGCCCTCGGTTCCGTCGGAGCGGCCGCGGGTTCCCGCGCTCAGCAGCGACAGCGCCGCCGGCGCGTCGGCTCCGTCATTGGTCCACAGGTTGTCGTAGTCGACGTCGAGCGGCGACTCCGGTGCGTCCGGCATCATCGCCCCCTTCGCGAAGTCGCTGGCATCGAGCGGGTCGCTTGCGCCGGCGGCGGACGGCTCGGAATCGTCGCCTGGTTCGGGACTTGGGTCGGTGCCGCTGTCGCCCGTCGCGTCGTCGCGCTCAAGGAGTGGGTTCTGCTCGAGCTCCCGCTCGACATAGGCCGACAATTCCTGGCTCGACAGCTCCAACAGCTTGATCGCCTGCTGGAGCTGCGGCGTCATCACCAGCGTCTGGGTCTGCCGCAGATCCATGCGCTGGCGCACCGCCATGGTGGCCGCCCTCCCTAGAGGCTGAAGCGTTCGCCGAGATAGACCCGCCGCACGGTTTCGTCGTCGACGATTTCCGACGGACGTCCCTCGCGCAGGACCTTCCCTTCATAGAGGATATAGGCGCGATCGACGATATCCAAAGTGGCGCTGACGTTGTGATCGGTGACGAGCACACCGATGCCACGGTCCTTGAGATGACTCACGAGCGAGCGGATGTCGCCGACGGTGATGGGATCGATGCCCGCGAAGGGCTCGTCGAGCAGGATGAAATTGGGGCGCGAGGCGATCGCGCGGGCGATCTCGACGCGTCGCCGTTCGCCGCCGGAAAGTGCCACGGCCGGGGTCTCCCGCAGATGGCCGATGGAAAACTCCGACAGCAGCTCGTCGATGCGCGCTTCGCGCCGGTCGCGCGACGGCTCGATGATCTCGAGCACGGCGCGGATGTTCTCTTCCACCGTCAGGCCTCGGAACACCGAGGCCTCCTGCGGCAGGTAGCCGATGCCGAGGCGAGCGCGGCGATACATCGGCAGTTCCGTGACATCGACGCCATCCAGCACGATCGCGCCGTCGTCGGCCTTGATCAGGCCGGTAATGATGTAGAAGCAGGTCGTCTTGCCGGCGCCGTTGGGCCCGAGGAGTCCGACCACCTCGCCGCGCCGCACCGAGACGGAAACGCCGCGCAGGACCGGCCGCTTGCGGAACTGCTTCATCAGGTTGTTGGCGACCAGGCCGGGCGCCAAGGGGGCGATCTTCGCCGTCGGTTCGCTCGCGTCCTGCCGCGTCACGCGCAGGCTCGGCTTGTCCCTCGGCAATGCGGATGCGACCATGACTACTGCGACGGTTGCGCGGAGGGCATGATCAGGCTCTTGACCGTGCCCGATCCGTTGGGACTGCCGAGCAGGCGGCTGACGCCGGTCTTGATGTTGACCTCGGCATACTCGCCATTGAACTGGTTGCCGGCGTTTGTGACCTTCACATTGCCTGACAGGGTCATGATGTCTTTCGTGAGGTCATAGTCGCCCTTGTTGCTTGTCGCATAGGTATCCGGTGTCTTTACCTCGACATTGCCGTCGGCTTCCAGCCGCACCAGATCCAGCTTGCCGCCGGCCTGGCGCTGGAAGTGTCCGGTCATCGTGTCGGCGCGCACCCGACGGTCAGTCTGTACCACCGTAGCGTTGCCGCGCGCGATCGCAATCTGGGGCCCATCCTGATATTCGAGGCTGTCGGCGGCGGTCAACTTCTCCTTGTCGGTGTCGACGCCCAGATCCCCGCCGGTGACCTTCAGGACGCGGGTGTCGAGATCGTAGATGGCGTGGTCGCCCGTGACGGTACGACCGGGCGACTGCAACCGCACATGGCCGTCGGCGTCGATCTGCCAGATCTCCGAACCTCCGCCAGCCTTGTCGCGGTAATGGGCGGTCAGCGTATCGGCGTGGACCGTAAGGTCGCCGCGCTTCGCCGTCGCATTGCCACGGGCGATGTACTGCTTCTCGTTGCGCCGCCATTCGATCCCGGACTCGGCCTCGAGCGCGATCGGCGATTTGGATTGGCCGCCGTCCAACAGGCCGCCCGTATTCCCTTGTGCCGCTGACATCTTGTGGCTCGCGACAGCGGCGACGGTTCCGGTGAGGAGGGTTAGCGCCGCGCGGCGGGTCCAGGCTGACGCCGGCGCGATCATGGCGTCACCGAGTCCTGCTGCGCCTGAAAGAGCGCCCGCGAGCGCCCGCGAAAGACGACGCGCGTGCCGCCATCGAGGATATCGAAGCCCTCGGCCTGGATCTCGCCCTGCGGCCCGCGTCCATTCACGGGTGCGTCGCCCGCTGCCGTCCGCGCGCCGAGGTCGATACGCGCCTTCGTCGTGTGGAACTCGTAGCCCTGGTCCTGCGTCAGCAGGACCTTCCCGACGAGGTCCAGAATCTGGGTGTCGCGCTGGAGACCGCCCGTATCCGATTGGACTGCGACCTTGGAGCCGCTGGCCAGCACGATGTCGGCCTTCGGCTGCTGCAGATCGATGTGATTGCTGTCGTCGGCCGACTGAACGGCGCGCACGGCCGTCACGTCGAAGCTGCGGTTCTGCGCGTCGACGCCGGCGAAGCGCGCGTTCTCCATGGTGACCGTATCGATCTCCTCCGGCGCCTGCTCCGTCTCGCTGATGTGGATCTTCTCGATGATCGGGTCGATGCGCGACCAGGCGAAGATCAGTCCGGCGAGGCCGAGTGCCGCCAGCGGCAGCGCGATGCGAACGAAGCGGGCCACACGCCCATGCCGGCTCCGTGGCGGCGGCGGAGGCGTGGGTGCTTCGCTGCGCACCGGAAACTCGACCGGCCGACGCATGGCAACCGGGCCGCTGCTCATGCCACACCGGCGCGCAAACAATCATGCATGTGAATGATGCCGATCGGCTGCTCGTCCTCGACCACGAACAGGGCGGTAAAGGGACGCTCGGTGATATTCATCATGGCGAGCGCTTCCTGCGCCAGCGCCTGCGGGCGAATCGTCTTGGGGTGGCGGGTCATGACGTCCGCGGCGGTCTGGGAGTTGTCCGACCAGTGGCGACGAAGGTCGCCGTCGGTGATGATGCCGACGAGCCGACCGGCTTCGTCGACGATGCCCGCGCAACCGAAGCCCTTGGCCGTCATCGCCAGGACGGTCTCCTTGATCGACGCCGCCGGAGGAACCAGCGGGACGTCCGCGCCGCCGTGCATGATGTCCGCCACCTTCAGCAGCCGCCGGCCCAGCTGTCCGCCGGGATGCAGAATCTGGAAGTCGGAACTGGAAAAGCCCCGGCGCTGCAGCAGCGCGATGGCGAGGGCGTCGCCGAGCGCCAGCGTCATGGTGGTGGACGTCGTCGGCGCCAGACCCAGCGGGCAGGCCTCGTCGGCCTGGGGCAGCAGCAGCGTAACGTCGGCTGCTTCGGCCAGCGCGCTGGCGGCGCCCGCGGTGATGGCGACGAGCGGGATGCGGAACCGGCGCGTATGGCCGATGATGGCGGCCAGCTCGGGCGTCCCCCCGGAATTGGAGAGCGCCAGCACGGCGTCGCCGGCGGCGATCATGCCGAGATCGCCGTGGCTGGCCTCGGCCGGATGGACGAACAGGGCCGGTGAGCCGGTGGAGGCCAGGGTCGCCGCGATCTTGCGGCCGATATGGCTGTTCTTGCCCATACCCGTGACCACGATGCGGCCGGTGCACTGAACCAGGATGTCGATGGCCTGCACGAAGCCGTCGCCGAGGCCGTGAGCGAGCGCGCGGATGCCGTCGGCCTCGACCCGCAGGACGCGGCTGGCAACCGCCAGGTCGTCATGCGACTTGGCCTTGCTGCCGCGCTTGGATGCGCCGGATTTGACGACTGCCGTCACCGCATCTGCTCCCCGTCTTCCTTCACGCATGGGCAGGTCCTGGCCTGCGCTCGTCCCGCCGATCGGCGCTGGTGGCACAGCGGGCGCGACGCGCGGTCGCCCCATCGGGATCTTGCCACAAAGTAGGCATTCAATCGATGGACCGTCAATGCGACGGACGACCACCGTAGCATCAGCCCGGCATCAGTGGGCGAAGATATCGACCTCCGCCCAGCCGGCCAGATCGAGTTCCGCCCGCGCCGGCAGGAAGTCGAAACAGGCCTGGGCCAGCGCTGTGCGGCCCTCGCGGGCCAGCATCTCGTCCAGTTTGGCCTTGAGGGCATGCAGATGGGCGACGTCGGTGGCGGCATAACGCAGTTGCTCCTGGCTCAGGTCGGGCGCCCCCCAGTCGGAAGTTTGCTGTTCTTTTTTGAGTTCGACGCCGAGCAGGTCCTTGCACAGGTCTTTCAGCCCGTGCCGATCGGTAAAGGTGCGCACGAGGCGCGAGGCCGTCTTCGTGCAGTAAATCGGCCGCGCCATGACGCCCAACGCATTCTTCAAGGCCGCGATATCGAAGCGCGCGAAATGGAACAGTTTGGTCACGCGCGCGTCGCTCAGCAGGCGCTTCAGGTTGGGCGCCTCGATCAGGATCCCGCGCGGCGCCGGCGGAATGCGCACGAGATGGCTGTTGCCGTCGCCGGCGGAGAGCTGCACCAGACAGAGGCGGTCACGGTGCGGGTTGAGGCCCATGGTCTCGGTATCGATCGCAACGCTGGTCCCGAGATCGAGCCCATCGGGCAGGTCGCCCTGGTGCAGGCGGATGTTCATCGGCTGATGTCCGGCCATGCGTCTGCGTGCCTGCAAGGGTGCGACGGCCGCGAAACGGGCGATGGTGCCCAGGAGAAGACTCGAACTTCCACGACCTTTCGGCCACAGGTACCTGAAACCTGCGCGTCTGCCAATTCCGCCACCTGGGCAACAGAGGGCGCGATTGTGGTTAGTTGCCTGCCAAAGTCAACCGGCATTTCGCTGTTGCGAACAAGGCATTGCGGGCTATATCTGCGGCGGCATCGCGCTGTGGGCGGCGCCTGCCCATCCGAATCGAGGTCGATCATGACAGCGCGCATTGTCACCGTCTTCGGCGGTTCCGGCTTCATCGGCCGCTATCTGGTGCAACGGTTGGCGCGCCAGGGATGGATCGTGCGGGTGGCCGTGCGGCGGCCGGATCGCGCGCTGTTCCTGAAGCCGATAGGGGCGGTCGGGCAGATCACGCCGATCGCTGCCAGCCTGCGGCACGAGGGATCGATCGCGGCGGCCGTCGCCGGTGCCGATGCCGTCGTCAATCTCGTGGGCATCCTGCATGGTCGCGGCGCCAACAGCTTCAACGCCATCCATGTCGAGGGCGCGGCGCGGGCGGCGCGCGCTGCCCGGGCAGCGGGCGCGCAGACGTTCATTCAGATGTCCGCGCTCGGCGCCGATCCCGATTCGCCGGCCGAGTATGGGCGCTCGAAGGCCGCCGGCGAGCGGGCGGTGCGAGAGGTCATTCCCGCGGCCGCCATCGCGCGGCCCAGCATCGTGTTCGGGCCGGAAGATGATTTCTTCAACCGCTTCGCCACCATGGCGCGCTTCGCGCCGGCGCTACCGCTGATCGGCGGCGGCAAGACGCTCTTCCAGCCGGTCTACGTCGGCGATGTCGCCGACGCGCTGCTGCGGCTGGTCGAGGATCCCGCGACGGCCGGCAAGACCTATGAACTGGGTGGGCCGCGCATCTACAGCTTCCGCGCCTTGCTGGAGCTGCTGCTCCATGAGATCGGGCGGCGCCGGCTGCTGGTGTCCGTGCCCTTTGGATTGGCCAGCCTGCAGGCGTTCTTTCTGGAGCTGCCGTCGAACCTCATATCGGCGTTGCCGGCGCCGCCCTTGACCCAGGACCAGGTGCAGATGTTGAGGCGCGACAGCGTCGTCGCGGCCGGCGCCTTGACGCTGGACGATCTGGGGATCCGGCCGACGGCCCTCGAACTCGTGGTTCCCGGCTATCTCGCCCGCTATCGCCCGGGCGGCCGCTTCGTGGCCCGCGCCAACGGCTAGGTTGCCGCCTGCTGGCGGGCCGGAAACACGGAATCTGCAAAACAACCCCATGCATTAAAAAATAGCCGTTGTTCTACAATGAGTTGACTATGTTCACTTCGGGACCGATTCGGACCATGAGAGGTCGTTGTGAATGCGGTCCGGGACCGTCGGGGACCGACTTGCGTCTCGGACGTATAGTACCATTTTGGTACTATACGTTGCAAAAATAAGGCCGGCCGTGCCGGCGATGAATCGGGACAATTACTTTCCGAAATAATAATGGCAGTTACTCTGACACATCGGGGAAATTCGACTCGCGGATTGGCGGAAAACCGCGTATAGGTGCCCGACCCGGCCGCGGAAAGCTGCCGGGAGACGACTGGGAGAGCGCGCGATGCCGCCACGGATGCTCAAGTTCGTGACTGTCGGCAAGGCCATGCCGGACAAGCGGGCGGCCGATCTGCGGCGCGACGACTTCCAGGAGATCTTCCGCGACTACCGGCCCGATCATGCCGCCGAGCAGGCCGGCCGCTGCTCGCAATGCGGCGTGCCCTTCTGCCAGGTCCATTGCCCCGTCCACAACAACATCCCGGACTGGCTGAAGCTCACCGCCGAGAGCCGGCTCGAAGAGGCCTACGAGGCCGCGGCCGCCACCAACAACTTCCCGGAGATCTGCGGCCGCATCTGCCCGCAGGACCGGCTGTGCGAAGGAAACTGCGTGATCGAGCAGGCCGGCCACGGCACGGTCACCATCGGCTCCATCGAGAAGTACATCACGGATACGGCCTGGGAGCAGGGCTGGGTGAAGCCGGTTAAGCCGCGGCGCGATCTCGCCAGCTCAATCGGCATCATCGGCGCCGGTCCCGGCGGCCTGGCAGCGGCCGAGCAACTGCGTCGTAAGGGCCATCAGGTGCATGTCTACGACCGCTACGATCGCGTCGGCGGCCTGATGATCTACGGCATTCCCAACTTCAAGCTGGAGAAGCCGGTGGTCGAGCGGCGCGCCCAGCTGCTGGCCGACAGCGGCATCCATTTCCATCTCAATTGCGAGGTCGGCCGCGACGTCGCCTTCGAGGAATTGCGCCGCCGGCACGATGCCATCCTGGTCGCCTGCGGCGTCTACCGGGCGCGCGACATCCAGGCGCCGGGTGTCGGGCTCGGCAATATCGTCCCGGCCCTCGACTACCTTACCACCAGCAACCGCAAGGGCCTCGGCGATGCCGTGCCGGCGTTCGACGACGGCTCGCTCGACGCCGCCGGCAAGCATGTCGTGGTGATCGGCGGCGGCGACACCGCCATGGACTGCGTACGCACGGCCGTGCGGCAGGGCGCCCGGTCGGTGAAGTGCCTCTACCGCCGCGACCGCGCCAACATGCCGGGCTCGCAGCGCGAGGTCGCCCATGCCGAGGAGGAGGGCGTCGAGTTCGTCTGGCTGGCGGCGCCCGAGGCCTTCCATGGCGATCGCCAAGTGAAGGGCGTGCGCGCCCAGCGTATCCATCTGGGTGTGCCGGACTCCACGGGACGGCAGACGCCGCGGGTGATCGACGGCTCCCACTTCACGGTCGAGGCCGATCTCGTGCTGACGGCGCTGGGCTTCGATCCCGAGGACATCGCCGCTGCGTTCGCGACACCCGATCTCGGCCTCACCAAGTGGGGCACGCTGAAGGTCGACCACCGCACCAAGATGACGAATATCGACGGCGTCTTCGCCGCCGGCGACATCGTGCGCGGGGCCTCGCTGGTGGTGTGGGCGATCCGCGACGGCCGCGACGCCGCCGACGCCATCGACCGCTACGTCGCCGCCAAGGCGGTGCGCGCCGCGGCCGCCGAATGAGGAGCCGCACCATGCGCCGCCGTTTCCGCCCCGCCGCTGTCCTGGCCGCCGCGCTCGCGCTGGCGACGCCGGGTGCTGCGGATGCGCAGAATGCCGCCGATCCGGCCGCGCTCGCGAAGGCGAAGGAGCTGCTGCAGGCCTCCAATCTCGTCGCCATGCGCGATCAGATGGTCGCCCTCGTCGAGGCCCAGATCGCCGCCCTCGTGCGCGACGCCAATCCCGGCCAGGATGACAAGGTCGACCGCGCCGTGGCGGACCTGATCCGGCCCGCGCTCAAGCGGCGCATCCCCGAATATCTCGACCTCGCCGCCGGCGTCTATGCCGACCATTTCACGCGCGCCGAGCTCGACCAGCTCATCACGTTCTACAAGAGCCCGCTCGGCCAGAAGCTGGTGCGCGAGCAGGCCGAACTGGTTCCCGACATCACCAAGATGAGCAAGGCGTGGATCAATCGCGTCGGCAACGACGTGCTGAAGGACGCCGCCGCAGACTTGACCAAGCGCGGCCTGAAGGCGCCGGGGGCGTGAGGCGGTCATGGGCGCGGGGAGAAGGGTTCACCACGAAG
>Ga0137403_10007490_pt1 | contig 12310 bp, 10 predicted proteins | sample CZOMad2_1_16fung_FD_122057 | JGI IMG/M metagenome (GOLD analysis project Ga0137403, IMG submission 122057) | Vadose zone soil fungal communities from Angelo Coast Range Reserve, California, USA - CZOMad2_1_16fungal (Hybrid Assembly) | ecosystem: Environmental > Terrestrial > Soil > Vadose zone...
GTCAAGATGCGGAGGATGGTCGTCTTGCCGGAGCCGTTCGGCCCGAGGAGGCCCAGCACCTCACCCGCCCGGACCTCGAGGGTCACCCGATCGACGGCGAGCCGAGGTCCGTACCACTTTGTGATCTGATCGGCTACGATGACGGACGACATGACCGGCGGTGCTCATGAAGAACGAGGCCAGGGGCGCGTGCGATCCCGCCCTGGCTTCGTCGCACGACCGCGCGAGCGGCCGCTCGCGCCTACTCGAGAGAGTCCGGCGCCTTCTTCATGGCCTTCCAGGCGTCGGGGTCGTGGGCGGTGAAGAACTGCGCTCCCTCGCGCGCCTGCATCTCCCGGATATACTGATAGGCGGCAAAAATCCCACTGGGATCATACGCGAGCGACACGTCAGGCAAGAGATTCTTGGTCACATTTTCCGCGAAGTACACGTTGTCGCTGGTGAGGATCACGGTGCCCGTTTTGGGAAGACGGACGATCATCATCTGGCTTCCAGGTGTGTGGCCCACCCAGCGCTTCACGACGACGCTGTTGTCCGCGAAGAGGTCCAAGTCACCCTGGAGCTGGATCATGGGGTACTTGTTCGGCATCATCTGACCCGGGTCGTTCCGCAGCATCATGAAGTCGCCGGGGATGTAGTTCTGGGGCGTGCCGGGCTCCCCCCAGAAGGCGTTCTTGATCTCGTCCTTCTGAAGGACGATGGTCGACTTCGTGAACTTGCCCACGTTTCCCCCGTGGTCCAGGTGCATGTGGCCGATGACCACGTACTTGATGTCGTCGGGCTTGAGCCCGATCTTCCCGAGCTGCACGTCGATGGCCACATCCGGCGTCCGAACCGGATTGAGCCCCTGGATGAAGGCGCCCCAGTAGCCCGGATCGGTGATGATGCGGTCGTTGTTTCCCGTGTCGAACAGAACGTTGCCCTTCGGGTGCCGGACGACATAGAAACCGACCGGGACCTGGATCGCCGTAGCCGGGGCGCCAGCTTGCAGGAAGTTCTTGGGAACGGTGAGGGCCCCCGAGCTGAACGCGTAGAGTCTCATGCCCGCAGGCGACTGCGCGTGGGCGAGGGGAATGACTCCGGTGAGCAGGAGCGCCATGCCAGCTCCCACCATGACTCGAAGTGCGGTGCGCTTCATTGGACACCCTCCCGAGTTTTGCGGCGATCCAGGGAACCGCCCGAACCGTCTGGACGAGCTCGCCTCCCTCGTGTCGCCCTTCGGTCAGCCGCGGGACAGCCATCACCGAAGGGCAGCCGATAGGTACGCCCCGCAGATACGGATTGTCAAGAGCGATGTCCCGGGCAGCCCACCGTAGCCCCAGTTCTAGCAGGTCAGGCGCTCCAGCCAGAACCAGTCGTCACACAGGGCATCGGCGCACTGCATCTTTGCACTCCGACTGGGTGACCACGCCGACGTAGTTCAGCTCGCCCGGCAGTAGACACCGAAGGCTACGAGAGAGCATTGGCGTCGGCGTCGAGCCTGTCAGATGAGGTGAATCTCGAGGATCAGGCAGTTCGAGTTCGGCGGTTGCGGGCCTTCCCAGCTTATTCCCGAACCTCTCGACTCTGGTTTCAGCCAATGAGAGCCCGTGGGATTCGGAACGGCGAGCGGGACGAAAATCACGAACGCATTTCAGTCCCGGGGGTGCGGGCGTTGAGTCAACAGCTCCGAACTTCGTTCAATTATTACGAAAGCGCGTGGCGAACATCGAATCCCGTTGGGGCCACTACTAATAGATCCCATGACAAGCGCCGGGAACTGGCGCTTTTCACGTCTCTACTGCTGGCCCACAAAAGCCCGGAAAACACCACTCGCGTGGCAATGAAGGTGGCAATAACCCTCGGCTTGGCGCACCCTTGTCTGGACAAATGTCGCAGTACGAGGCGCTCTGTGCTCGGCCGTGGTAGGTTGGCTGTGAACTCGCAAGGGCATCGTTCTCGCCCGTGTGGGGGCGAGGAAGTTCCAGAAACCCGTTGCTGCTCGGGCCGGGTGAGGAGGGGAGGAGCGTCCTCGCTTGTCCAGACAATCAGTCCGCCGTCCACCGCATGAGTGAAGGGGCCTCGCCGCTACAGCAGCGCGACGTAAACTTCGCCTTCGGCCGGTCCGCGCGTTGCTGGTTCCGCGGTGACTGGGGAAGAACCTGCTTCCTGAATGCTTACACCCTGCTCATCCCGGAGGGTGAGCTTTTCATCATCCGTACGTGCAAGTCCTACCTTGCGCGGGTCTCGCCCGCCCTGGCCGACGAGCTTCGCGGGCTCTTCCACCAGGAAGGCAGTCACTCGCGCGAGCACCTGAAGGCCTTGGCCCACCTGGGGACGCAGGACTACGCGTTCAGTGGCTACCTTAAGGCTTCCAACTACCTCGCTTATCGCCTCATGGAACCCACGTTCCCGCGCGTCTTCGCGCTATCGACCGCGGCCGCGATCGAGCACATCAATGCGAGCCTGGCCGAGCACTTTCTGGAAGATGACCTGATGACGGCGGCAGAGCCCGAGATGCGCGCCATGTTCCTCTGGCATTTCGCCGAGGAGCTCGAGCACAAGGAAGTGGTCTACAAGCTGCTGCAAGCGATCGCCCCCGGTTACGTTCTCCGGGTGTTCGGCCTCGTCATGACGTGGATCACTTTCGTCTTCCAGCTCCTGCTCGGGTCGCTCCTGTTCTTCGCGAAGGCGCCGAGTCTGGCTGGTGCCGGAGACACGCGGAGGCTCTGGCTCGGCCCCGGCGGTCTCCTCCCCCGGCTCGTGCGTGACTCCCTGCGCTACTGCCGGCGCGGGTTCGAGCCGCGCTATGCCGAGAGCCGAGAAGCCAGTGAGGCTGCCCTAGCCGCTTTCGCCCAGCTGAAGTCGCCCGATCCCAGGCCGCGGTCCGGCAAGCTCGCCGCCGAGCTCGCCGAGCACAACGAGCGTGTGCAGTTTCATCGTGCGATGTTCCCGTACTACTTCGGCGAGATCGCCGGGCAGGACGCCGTGTCGGTCGAGATCGACGGGCGGCGCAAGGTCAACTTCTGCACGTACTCGTACCTCGGCCTCCTGCGGCATCCGGCGGTCACCCGCGCCGCGAAGCGCGCGATCGACGTCTACGGCAGCGGCACCCACGGCGTCCGGCTCCTCGGCGGCACCCTCGACCTGCACCGCCAGCTCGAGCGCCGTCTTGGCGGCTTCGCGGGTCGCGCTGACGCGGTGATCTTCAGTTCGGGGTACATGGCTAACCTGGCCGCGCTATCGACCCTCGTTGGAGCCGATGATTTCATCCTGTCCGACGCCCGGAACCACGCGAGCATCGTGGACGGCTGTCGCCTCTCCAGGGCCAAGGTCGAACGGTTCCGCCACAACGACATGGCGCACCTGGCGGCGCTGCTCGCCAGTCTGCCCACCGGTGCCAAGAAGCTCGTCGTCGTGGATGCGGTGTTCAGCATGGACGGAGACGTGGCACCCCTCCCGCGCCTAGTCGAGCTCCGGGACCAAACGCCCGAGGTCATCCTCATGGTGGACGAGGCCCACAGCCTCGGCGTGCTCGGCGCGAATGCCCGCGGCATCGAGGAGCACTTCGGCCTCGCGGACACCATCGACGTCAAGATGGGCACGCTGAGCAAGGTCATTCCTGGGCAGGGTGGGTTCATCGCCGGCGACGAGCGGCTGACCAACTACCTGCGCCACCACGCTCGTGGCTATATCTTCAGCGCGGCGACCCCACCGTCGGTCGCCGCCGGGGCGCTCGCCGCCGTCGACGTGCTCGAGCGCGAGGGGGCCGTCCGGTGCCGCCGGTTGCAGGCGAATGCGGCGTACTTCATCGGCGAGCTGCGACGGATCGGATGGGAGGTCGGGCCCACGGAGTCCGCCATCGTCCCGATCATGGTCCGCGACTCCGCCGACGTTTTTCGGTTGGCCAGCTTCTGTCACGCCGAAGGTGTCTACCTAATGCCGGTTCTATATCCGGCGGTGGCGGCAGGGGAGGAGCGGCTGCGCGCAAACCTCACCTCGGAGCACTCGCGGGCGGATCTCGACGCGGCACTCGGCGTCCTCGCCCGTGCCCATGCGCTCTGGCTGGAGACCCGGAGCCCGGCGACATAGGAGCCCGCCAATAGCCGCGGTCCTGTTCAAAGCGGTTCAGTTCGGTGTCCTCGCGATCTTCATCTGGTACGGCTTCGACCTGCGTCGCAAGCACGGCATGACACCACTCGCCCTGCCGTGGCTGACGCGGGTCATGAAGGTCGTTTCGTGCGTGGTGGTGGTCCTCTATGTATACGTCTTGTGGGCCGTGCACGAACTGGTGTGGACCGATGTCCTCGCCCTCGTGTTCACCACGAGCGGCGCCGCCCTGGTCAGGGCCGCGAAGCAGGCGCTCGGCGACAGTCACACGTGGACCGGCTACTGCATGGAGGCTCCGACGCTGGTCGTGTCTGGCATCTATGCGTACCTGCGCCACCCCCTCTATACGGGCGTGTATCTTTTCGAAATCGGTGCGCTTTGGACCTTTGTCCCGCGCCTGGATATGCTCCCAGTTTGGGGCGTGGTGCTGGCTGGCATCTGCCTACTGTATGCGATGAGCTTCAACGCGACGATGGCCGCCCTCGAGACGAGACGCATGACCCGGCGGTTCGGTCCCGAGTTCGAGGCCTATCGCGAGCGCGTGCGCGCTTTCATTCCTCTGCGTCGGCGGCCTGGCGCTGCCTGACCCGGCGCGGCCCCCTCCCGCGGTATTCGCTAGTGGCGAATGGCCACACTTCGAATCGTGAAGGTGAGGTCTTAGCCTACTACCAGTCGAATCCCGTTGGGGCCACCACTTCGAAAGACCTCCGGAACTCCTGTGTCGGCCTGGTACGAGGGGCCAAGGTCGCGGCCCTCTATCCGTCAGCCCGTCCACAGTATTCGCGCCATTAGCCGACAAGGGGTTCTGGATGCGGAGAAGCTATTTCCCAGCCGCCGACGTAAGACTTCTCGCCAGCTGCTCCGCGATAGCCGGAGCAAGGCGCCGGCGCTCGGCAAGGGCGAGGATGACCTCGAGCAGTTCGGAGAAGCGCACAACGGTTGCTCGCGACCGCTCGACCTCGAGGCGGCACAGAGGGTGAGTGAAGACGATGATTGATTCAACCCAGCGAAGGGCGGAGTCCCGCAGCTCGGGGTGCCGCTCGATCAGCAGCGACCGGATGGCGGTGGCGCCGGCGTTAACCTGTTTGCTGATGCTGTCGCGTCGGCGCCCTTTTGCCCACCAGGTGTCGCCGTCGCAGCGGATATGTCCCGCAAGACGCTTCGTCTCGATGGCCACGACACCGCAGGGACCAATCAGGATGTGATCGATGTTACCTCGTGCGCGCCTGAGCACGACGTCGTTGACGAGACAGTAGTCGTCCGGCAATCGACGGAGGGCATCGGTGACGATACGCTCACCGAGCCGCCCATTGCGTGTATTCCTTAGGCGGCGAACGAGTTCGGGCGCAAGAAGGACCGCTCCCACGCCGAATACGAGGGCGAGGCCAGTGTTCGCGGTCGCGGCCAGGACCAAGGGGGCGAGCATGATGCCTACAAGGCCGGCCCAGAGGCGCTGCTCGCGCCCCGCAAGGTAACGGCCCCCGACATGGACGACGCGCATCAACCAGAGATGTTGCCACATGTTCGCCGAGCGGCGATGCTAGGACGCGGAGCGGCTTCGTCCACGCTGCGGTAAGTCCCGCCCGCGGCGCCGCGGCCTTCGCCATGCAAGAGGCCGCATGGCTCGGCCGGGTCGACTGCGCCGAGCCCGCCGCGCACCGCCTCGACCGGATCTTCGTCATGCCGACGGCGAGCTGGTGCAGGCGCTCATGCGGCCTTGATCTGGCCCTCGGCCACGAGCGTGCAATCGCGTGCCAGTCCCGTTCCGGTCACCACGAGAACGTAGAAGCCAATGGCCCTGCGCCAAGCCGAGAGCTTGACGAGCCACGGATGCCAAGGAGCTCATGGGCCGGTTACAGCCTGGAGTCGACTGGCTCGCTCTCTAGCGCAAGTACCCCGAAGACGCACTCGTGGACTCGATACAGTGGCTCGCCGCGAACGAAGCGCTCGAGCGCCTCGATGCCCAGTGCGAGCTCTCGAAGCGCCAGTGAACGCTTGACTGAGAGACCGCGCGCGCGCAACCGGTCGAGGTTTCCGGGCGCAGAGTACTCCGGTCCGTAGATGATGCGAAGATATTCCGGTCCGCGGCACTTCAGAGCTGGCTGCGCGAGGCCGCGCCGCCCGCGGGCAATGAAGTCGTACGGCTTGACGACGGCACCCTCCGCTCCGTGCTCGGTGATCTCGCGCCACCAATCGATGCCCCGCTGCTGATCCCCTGCGTCAGTGAGATCGACGGCGGTAAATCGCGTGGCCATCACCAACGGCTCGTCGGTGGCGACGAGCCGGGCAAGCGTGTCCATGTGCCACGTGTGCGGCTTATCCACATGGACCACGCCTTCAGTGGCCAGGATATGGAAGGGCGCGAGCCTTAGGTCGGCCACTGACGCAACTGCCCAGCAATAGCGACGATACGCGTCGGCATAGGCCGTGGCCATTGTCATGCGCTCGCGATGGCGATCGAGAAGATCGCCAACGTCGACGCCGCGTTCTACGGTGCGCTCGAGCGCGGAGATCGCCGGCTCCAATCCTGAGCGCGCCGCGGCGCCGACCGCCGCGTACTGCTGGCGCACGAGCTCTTGCGCCTTGATCGACCAAGGCATCAGCTCGGCGTCCAGGCATATCCAGTCGGTGTTGAGGTCACGCCACAGTCCGGCGCGCTCGACAGCGCGCTGCACGGTCGCAAGGAACGGCGACTCCAGCGACGTGTCATCCAGAAACCGCCGGCCTGTGCGGGTCCAGCATGCACCGATGCCCTCGTTCGCGATCCCAAAGCGTCGGCGCGCTGCGGTCTCGTCGCGGCACACCACGATCACCGCGCGCGACCCCATGTGCTTCTCCTGCAATACAACGCGCCCTACCCCTCTCCCGCGGTAGTACTCGAACGCCTCCTTCGGATGTTCGAGGAGGCCCGGCTCCCGGCTTGTCTCCGAGGGCGACATCGTCGGCGGTAGGTAGATGAGCCACTTGGGATTGATGGCAAACCGGCTCATGACCTCGAGCGCCGCGGCGGCGTTTTCCTCCCGGACGGTGACGGTGTGATGGAGTCGAGTCGTAATCACCCGCTTGCCCGTCACGTCGCCGATGTCGAGGAGGTCCTCGTGTGGTCGCGGCGGAGGCGCCAAAGCGTCTGCCTCGGGCACCAGAGGCTTGGCCGGTGCGTAGTACATCCGCGTTGCTGGCACCGATGCGAGCTCGCGCTCGGGATAGCGCAGCGCCGTCAGGCTTCCTCCGAACACGCAGCCGGTGTCAATATTGATCGTTCGGTTCACCCACTCCGGCTGAGTTACCGGCGTATGTCCATAGACGACCATCGCTTGGCCGCGATACTCGGCGGCCCAGTTGTACCTGACGGGCAGACCGTACTCGTCGGTCTCGCCCGTGGTCTCGCCGAACAATGCGAAGTCGCGTACCTTGCCGGAGCCGCGCCCCTGCATCTCTTCCCGCAGACCGGCATGGGCGACGACGAGGCGGCCGCCGTCGAGTACGTAGTGGCTCACCAGCTTATCGATGAATGCGGCGACCTCTTGCTTGAACGCGGGCGGCTCGCGGTCGAGTTGCTCCAGGGACTCGGCGAGCCCGTGTGTGATCCGCACGTCACGGCCACGGAGCTTGCGCATCAGCTTCGTGTCGTGGTTGCCTGGCACGCAGAGGGCCGTGCCGGCTGCTGTCATGTTCATGACAAGCCGGAGCACCCCCGGTGTGTTCGGGCCGCGATCGACCAGATCGCCGAGAAAGATCGCCTTCCGGCCCTCGCGGTGTCTGGCGCTGAGCCCGCCACCGTTTGCCTCCGAGATCTCGTAGCCCAGCCGCCCGAGCAAGGCGACCAACTCTTCGAGGCACCCGTGCACGTCGCCGATCACGTCGAAGGGGCCGTGCTCGTGCTTGCGGTTGTTCCAGAGCGGTTGCCGAACCACGGTGGCGCCCTCGACTTCTTCGACCGATGAAAGGATGAAGACGTGGCGGAAGCCCTCGCGCTCGAGGGTGCGCATCGACCGCCGAAGCTGCTGGGTCTGCTGGCGGATGACATGCGATCCGAAGTCGCGATCCGCGCGATGTCGATTACGCTCCTGGCACAGCTTCTCCGGCACATCGAACACGATGGCGACCGGCAGGCAGTGATACGCACGCGCGAGTGCGACCAGCGGCGTGCGCGCCTCGGACTGGACATTCGTGGCGTCGACCACCGTGAGCCGACCCGCCGCGAGGCGTTTCGCGCCGATGAAGTGCAACACTTCGAAGGCGTCCTTGGTCGCGGCCTGGTCGTTCTCGTCATCGGACACGAGGCCGCGGCAGAAGTCCGACGAGACTATTTCCGTCGGCTTGAAATGAGCTCGCGCGAAGGTCGACTTGCCGGAACCCGACGCGCCGACGAGCACGACCAGAGCAAGCTCAGGGATCGTGATGGGTCGATCAGACACGGGCGAAGATCCCCATCTGCGTCGGTGCACCCACCTCGGCGTCCTCGGGCCCCACGGGAAGGAACCGTGCGCGGTAGCGAAAGCGATCCGCGACCTCGCGGCTCCAGGATTGGAATTGCTCACGCGTCCACTCGAACCGGTGGTCGGCGTGCCTGAATGCGCCGGCTGGAAGGCTCTCAAACCGGACGTTGTACTCGGCGTTCGGGGTAGTGACGACGACGGTTTGAGGCCGGGCGAACTCGAACAGCGCCCGCTCGAAGGCCGCGAGCCTGGCGGCGTCGAGGTGCTCGATGACCTCGATGATACAGGCCGCGTCGTATCCCTCGATGCGTCGGTCGCGATACATCAGCGAGCTGTGCAGCAAGGTGATGCGTTCGCGCTGCTTGGGCGGCAGCGTGTCTAAATGGAGTCTTCGAGCCGCGATCTGGAGGGCGCGATGCGAAACGTCGACACCCCGGATCTCCCGGAAGGCAGTCTCCTTCATCAGCGACTGGAGCAGGAGACCCTCACCGCATCCGAGGTCGACCACGCGATGGGCTCCACTCTCACGTAGCACAGCCATGACGGCGCCGAGGCGATGGTCCCGGAGCCGGACCCTCTCCTCGAGCGCCTTCTCGTCATTACCACGCGCGTTCTCGCGCTCCTCGAACGCCGGATCGTCCTCCTCGACGAGTTGGGCGAGGGCCCGCTGCACGAGAGGGGAGAAGCGGAGGTAGCGCCGCGTGATGACCTCCCGTTCAGGGTGATCCGCTAACCAACCTTCTCCGTGTCGGAGAAGCTTGTCGACTTCGGCGTCGCCGATCCAGTAGTGCTTCTCGGTGTCGAGCACGGGAATGAGCACGTACAGATGGGTCAGCAGCTCACGAAGCCGGCACGTACCCGACAGTTCGATGGTGAAGTACACGCTCGAACCGAGATGAGGGAGCGCGGGGTCTAGCGGGTGCTGCTGCGCGATGACGTGGTATCCCAGCGGCTCGAACAGCCGGCGAAGCAGCGTCTCCCCGCCGCGGCACGGCACCGAGCCGAGCCGTGCTACCAGGGGCAGCGACTGCTCGACCAATTCGGGCCGGTCCGAAGTCCGGCCCGCCATCGCTGAGCCATAGACCCGCGAGATGGCGACACTCAGAAAAGAGGAAGCGACGTAGGGCCGATCATTGACGTATTCCTGCGCCATGCCAGCCGCTCCGGCGGGACGGCGGACAAGTCCGACCGGATCGATGTCCAGAAGAAGTGCCGCCGTGCATTGGTCGGCAGTCGCGACTGGATAGAAGACGTGCGCCTTGCCGAACGGGAGGCCGAACGAATGAACGCGCGCTGGGTTCTTGTGGAGAAGATATCCGAGGTCAGTCGCTGGCCGGTGCGTGGTCGAGATCTCTAGGATCATCGTCCGCGCCGCGGTTCATCATGGCCCGTCAATTATCCCACATCGAGCAGGGCGAGGCGTCCTTCGTCTTGGCGCCATGTTCCCCCGATCCTGGGACGTGCCGAAGACTGGACTTAGGAGGGCCCTTCTCGTCTCAGCCGGGATCATGCCCTCGGCCACGAGCGTGTAATCGCGATCGAATCCCGTTGGGGCCACCATGGCTGGTGGGACAAGTATCGGCGATCAATAGTCCTCCGTAGCTTCCCGTCCCGACGGTGAAGGTCGCAAGGCGGCTAGTCGCCCGGCTTCGTCGACGGACGAGAGGTTGGTGGCGTGGGCTGGATGAGCCCGCGCGCTCGTGATGGCTGTTCCGGAGTCTACGCCAGGCCGAAAGCAAGGTGGTTAGCCGGGAAGCCGCAGACGAGCGCCGACAGCGCGATGCCGACCAGAAAGCTGAGCCAGGAGGCCCACCAGAATAGCCGCCACCGGAGGCTTCGGAATCGAGATGATCACTCCAGCCCCGACCGTACCAAGGACGCTCAGGGCCAGGGCGACCTTCGAGCAGGTCATCACTTCCCCTTCACCTCGCGCGGGTCCACGGTGTCGGGGAGACAGAGATACGCACCGGTAAGGCCGTCCGGGAGCGTGTCAGCGGGTAGGACCTCGGACCGTCTGCACGCCCGATGGCCTCATGGCCTGCAGATGAAGTTCGATGTTGGCGAGCGAGTTCGCGATCCGCTTCATGGTGTCGGCGGTGTCCGCGAAGGCTTTACTCAAGTTCTGGATCGCTGTTTCAGTCTCCGCGTTCATGTGCTCTCCTCCGTCGCGCTCCTGGGAGCAGGGTAACAGAACGCGCTCGCTACGTTCGGGCGCGCGAGTGGCTCACGCGGCCGTCAGCGCCCGGCGCACGGCCATGGCGTGAACACCCAGGATCCGCGCCGTCGCGCGCCAGGAATGCCCCTGGGCGCGCAGCGCCAATGCCTGGGCGACGTCCACGTGGTGGATCCGTGGCCGGCCGAGGTGGTGGGGGTGATGGGGGCCCGCTTCACTTCTCCTTCTCTTCGATTCTTGTCCACTTGATGGAGTAGCGTGCGGGTGATGGTGCTCCCGAGAGTTCGCCGTACCAGACCCGCCCTTGCGTATCCAGACCCATTACGCCGACCGCCCCAGCGTTCGCTTGCACCACGACCTGAATCTGAACTAGACCGTCCATTCCTGTTGTCCCCTCCTTGTCGTTCACGTTCGCTTCACGTTGATCTGCTCATACGCGTTGGCGTCGGCGCATCGGGGGGCCCTCCTCTCAAGCCGATCGGCAGAAGAACGCCGCCAACGCGATGCCACTGAGGAAGCTGAGCCAGGCGGTCCACCAGACCCAGCGCCAGCCGAGGGTACGGAAATGCAATCGGCGATCATGGACCGTCACCCCCTCGAACGTGAGGATGGCTCCAATTACGAGCACACCGAGGGCGCTCAGGACCAAGGCGCTCCGTTCACAGGTCACCGCTTGCCCTCCTCGGGAGTCGCACGCTTCACACTGATGCGCTTGAGCGCGTCCCAACTTCGTATCTCCCAACTGTCGGGCTCGTTGACTATCTGGACGCGCGCGTGGACGATCCTTCCACCCGCTGTGCTGTACGGAGGGGCGATCACTTCCCACTCGCCCGTCTCGTCGGCGAGCCGGTCGCCGACCTGAAGCTCCATCGGCAAGACCCGGCGCGTGGCGGGCTGCTCCGGCTCGCGCTTTTTCTCGGGCCTTGGCCCAGCCATCCCTAGTGCCTTCGCAAGAGCCAAAGCCCGGTAGCGTGCATGCCGAGCTGGAACACTGCATAGATGATGACGAGGAGTGTGAAGTGCCGTGCGATCCACGATCCAGTGCGGGAGGGAGTGAAGAACGCCACTAGCAGCCCGAAGAGCCCGGGGCCAGTCATGAGCGTGAGGATGGCTAACCCGAGATAGAACGCTTGGGGGTGCTCATATGGCCAGCGAACGAACGGGCGTATGTAGGGCAAGATGATGACCACCATGAGGGGCGCGCATCCGAGACAGGTCGCAGCGACCCAAATCAACGGCTCTTTGTTCCACCATGCCGTCCCGTGGTGTTTTCGAACGGCAGTCCAGCTCAGTCTCCACTTGTTTGCCCACCGTGATGGAAGACTCATGGTGCGATCTTCGAGAGCGCCTCCCACGCCGCCCGCTGCGTCGCGTGCCAGGGCGTGCGTTCCCACCCGGTGCCGGTCGCGCTCGTGGGCGAGTGCTCCATGCCGGTCGTGTAGAAGGTCGCGCGCCAGCCTCGGTCGTCGTACTGGGTCAACTGGAGATCGTAGCCCCGGCGGTGCATCCCAACGGCGATGTGTCCCATGCCAGACCACGAGTCGAGCCACGAGCGAAGTGCGTGAAGCGCGTGGTCGTACGAGGGCATGGAGCACCCAGCGAAGCCTAG
>Ga0137403_10007491_pt1 | contig 12310 bp, 9 predicted proteins | sample CZOMad2_1_16fung_FD_122057 | JGI IMG/M metagenome (GOLD analysis project Ga0137403, IMG submission 122057) | Vadose zone soil fungal communities from Angelo Coast Range Reserve, California, USA - CZOMad2_1_16fungal (Hybrid Assembly) | ecosystem: Environmental > Terrestrial > Soil > Vadose zone...
GGGGCCATAGCTCAGCTGGGAGAGCGCTTGCATGGCATGCAAGAGGTCGGCGGTTCGATCCCGCCTGGCTCCACCAGTTTTCATGTCGGCTCAATCGATTTTTTCAGGCCTGCGTCCCCATCGTCTAGAGGCCTAGGACACATCCCTTTCACGGATGCGACCGGGGTTCGAATCCCCGTGGGGACGCCACATTGACGCCGGTACGGCCTATTCGGGCACCCGCTCCGAGTCCATGCTCGCCACAAGGTCCATCATAAGAGTTTCAGCCACACCCTCTTCATGCACGACGACTCGCCGCTCCGACATCGCGCTGGTGAGGCGATCGTCCCATCGCGCCACGACGGGTTTGTCGCCCCGCAGCGCTATTCTGTCGTCTGCGGTCGCCGACAGGTAGTCCGCGGCCCCGAAACGCCAGGGCTCCGCCCCGAATTCACGCATCACGAAATTGCCGATGACCAAACCAGCCCAATCAAAATCCCCGTGATAGCGCAGTCGGGCACCGGCGGCGGCGAGTTGGGCCAGCAGGGTTTGCTGGGCTGCTGACGGCATCCCATCCGTACAGGCCAAGGGCGCGCAAGCTGCGCCTAAGCGGTCGGCGGCTATGGCGACGATGTTGGGGTTCTCGCAGACGAACACGTCGCGTTGGGCCACATGCCAGGTGGGGGGGCGGCGTAACAGGGTGCGCAGCGATAGGTGCACTGGCTCGCCCGGGGACCGATGCGCGACGTCGATGTCCAGACCCGGGAGGTTGAGACATAGCGCTGGGAGTGCCAGCTCATTGACCGTGATACCCAGACGAGCCCATCGATCGCGGACAGATTCTTCGGCGTCCTGTAGTCCAGCCGCTTCGATGACGTCGATAGACGTCTCGGCGGCGCACGCCCGCAACACGATGGTTGCGACGGGACGTCCGTTGTCGAGGCCGTGCGAGTCGCCCAGAACTTCGGCCGCGAGTTGTGCCCGTGAGATGCCGTGCGCCGGCAGTCGGCCGAGTACGCGAGCGGCCTGCGCCAGCAGCACTTCGGCTCGCGCAGGATCGCTAGCCGAGAGGCGTTTCACCAGTGCGGCGCCGGGCGCATCGGTCAACAGAGTGGCGAGCCGTGGCTCCGCCGTGAGAGAGAGCGCGGCACTCCACGCTTGCTCGCGCGCCACTCGATCGGCCCGGCGGTCCGACAACGGTCCGTCGAGGAACTCCAGCGCCTCGCGCAGTGTGACTGCGATTCCCGCATGGTCCAGCGCTGCGTCGAGTTCGGAGCGCCGGATGCGCATGGAGCCTGCGGCGACGGCGCGCCGGCCGAGCAGGCCCGCGAGCGCGCGGCGTTCGTGGCCTAAGAGATCCGTCAGGGTAAATTCGTCGCGCGACGCGCCTCTTTCGTATCGCGCGCGAAGCCGCAGGCGCAGATTCGCGAGTTCGATACCCCCCAGCAGCTTCTGCAGGCGTATCCCGTCAATGGAATCCTTGCTCATTCGCCCGCAACGGCTGCTTCTGGGAAGCGGCGCACGGGATCCGCTTCCTCACGACGCTCGCGACCGTCCCACGACCAGCGGGACACGAAGATGGCGTCCATATCTTCGCGGCGCACGATCTGACAAATGCTGAGACCGGGTATCTCCGCATAGCAACCCCATTCGCGCTCGCTGGTCATCACGAAGTCGAGATCGAACTCACGGATCAACCCCATGCAGCTCGCGCGCGCCTCGTCGTCGATGCCGGCGAAGGCTTCGTCGAGCAGTACCAGCCGCGGAGCGTGGCGGTCCGAACTCTCGTAGTGGCTGCTGGCGGCCGCAAAAAGCGGCACCGTCAGACCGAGCGCGCGTTCGCCGCTCGATGCGGGTCCAGAAAGCGGTTTCCATTGCCTGTCCTGGTTGCGTTCGACGGTGAATTGATGCCAACGGCGATAGTCCAGCGCCCGCGCCAGGCTGTCGTATAGCGTGCCGCGCTCGTCACGCTGTCGCTCAGCATCGATGCGCGCCTGGAGAAACTCGCCGACGAGCCGCCGGTCCTCGGCGGACCAGGCATCCGAACTGGTATTGAGCAACCGCTTGCGCGCCAGCTCGAGTCCGGGCACCGCATTCTCATCGTTCTCGGGGAGGGGCTCCCAGACCAGTCGGTAGCGCATTCCGGTGGAGGTGGGCCGTTTATGCAGTTCGACGTTGATCGTCGTGACTCGCTCCTCCGTGTCGCGAATCATGCGCTGCAAGTTGGCGGCGATCTCCTTCTCGAGATGCTCCTCGAGCAATGCACGCTCCTGAGCGGACAGGATCAGGCGTTGTTCCGCCAGCTCCGCGTCGAGCCGCTGCTCGAGTGCGTCTGGGCGCTCCGGTCGCTGCTGATAGACGATGCGCACGATGAGCCCATGGTCGCTGGGCTCTGCGGTCGCGGCGTGGCCCTGGGTGGACATTGTGCTCTGCAGCTCCGTGAGGTCGCGTCCGATCTCGCGTTGCACGCGATCCCAGTCCGCCTCCTCTGCGGGAATATCGGCCAGCGCCTGCTCGGCGCGCCTCGCGATGGTCAGCCCGGCCTCGATGCTCCATGCAGCCGTGTCGTCCGCCACTAGCAGATCCGGAACGGCGATGGCCACGAAGCCGGTCTGTTGCGTATACGCCTGCAACGTCTCGACGGCGGTCTGACGCACGCGCACGCGCTCCGCGAGTTTCTCGTTGAGCTCCGAGTGCTTCTGCTCGGCGATGCCGCGTTGAGTGGCGACCACCACCAATTGTGCCCGCAAGTCTTTCAGCGCGCGCTCGTGTTTCTGCTGCGCCTGCTGGGAGGCCTCGATGTCGCTCAGTAACTCGCTCACCTGTCTGCCGACCGTGGCTTGCAGCGTGGCCACCGTCTCGGTCGCAGCGCGCAGTAGCGTCTGCTTTTCCCGATGATCCTCGATGGCTGCCTCCAAGGACTCGCGTGCGTCGGCTTCGCGCACCGTTTGATCGGCGAGTTCGGCCAGCGCGGCCTTGTGCTGGCGCAGCGCGTTGGCGACTTCCATGACCGTCACGCGATATTCGCCGAGCGCTCGTTCGATGACATCGAGTTCGGCGATGGCAACCGGTAGATTCAGGTCGCGTGCGTCCAGACTCAGGTCGTCCCGCGCGCGTGCGAGGGCGTGGTCGGCCTGCAGGAGTTTGGACTCTGCCTCGCCGAGACGCGTCTGCGCCTCACGCCGCCGTTGCTCGGCCGCATTGTTCTCGGCATGCCAACGCAGGAGGCCGTCGTCGGCCGGCGCACGTGCGTACTCACTGCGAGCATCTTCGCGCAGGGCGGCGAGTCGCTCGGCGGCCGACGCTTGGGCCACGAGTGCTGCGGCGAGTTCGATCAACCGGGTGGCGATCTCATCGAGGCGCGCCCGGCGCGCGGCCTCGCGCGCGGCGTGACCGATATAACGCGCGCCGGGTTTCGTCCAGGCGCCCCGCACGGAACCCACGCGAAATTGCCCGCTCGGCGATATCCATGTTTCGGCATCGACCGGCTCATCCTCGGCACAGGCCACCGAGCGCAGCAGGGCGGACAAGGTGTGCGCGTCGATAGAGGCGCCGCCACCCACGGCCGGGATGGAGGGTGTCAGCCAGTCTGCCAAGGAATTCGCACTGGGCGGCCGCACGGTCAAGATGACATCGTGGGTGCGGGTATGGATCGCAGTGCCATCCGGGAGCACCCACGCGTCGAGGAGCCCGCTCGCTTCCAAGGCCGCCTCCACGCCTGCGTGGGCGCCTCTCGGCACATGGGAGGCAAAATCCACGAGCTGCCACAGCGGCGCACCGGCCGCTTGGGCGCGCATCGACGCATCTCGCGTGTAGGGCGCAGGAGGCGCCTGGTCTTCGCCGGCCTCGAGACGCGCGCGTTCCGCATGCAACTCGCTCTGTTCCAGACCTAAGAGCCGGCGTTCCTCTGCCAGCGCAGCGACGCGCATTGCGAAGTCCTGTTCCAACAGCCGGAGCGCGCGTTCCAACGCAGCGCGCATGGGATTGATGCCGCTTAGGGTGGTATGCCAGAGTTCCAGTTCATCTAGGGCCGCGTCGACCTCGGGAATGCGCAGTGCCTGCGCGGTATCTCCGTACTGTCGCCACGCGGCCAGCAGTTTGGCACTTCCCTGAAGCAAATTCTCCGCGGCGTTCCGGGCGGCCTCGGATGCGATGTCGAAGGCATCGGCATGCAGCGCTCGAGCGTCCTGTGCGCGGGTACGAGCCTGCGCGGCCGACTCCACTTCGAGCAGCCGTTTGCGGATCAAGGCTATGTCCTCGCGGCGGCGCGCCGCGGATTCGCGCCTCTCGCGAAGCAGGGCGGTTATGGCGGCCTCGGGGAGATCTGTCACGCCGTCAGGTAGAGAAATGCCCTGGAGTGCGCGCGCGTGTCCGTCGGCGAGTCCCGTGTCGCGCGCGAGACCGGCAGCACTGGATGCGGAATCCACCAGCGTCGAGCGGCTGGCTTCAGCCTGCCCGCGCCGGCGATTGGCTGCCTCCGCTTCGCGAGTGAGTAGGGTGCCGGCGAGTGTTTCCCGTTTTGCAGCCTCATCCATTAGTTCGTGGCATTCGGCGGCTCGATCGCGAGCGCTGGACAGCCGGTTCGCATCCCGCATGATGGGGTCCGATCGCAGCACGCGCAGGCGAGCTTCGTCGGCCGCCAGCTGTTCGTCCAAGCTCTGCTGCTGCGACTGGTAACGGGTGACGCGGGCGCGCGCCTCGTCGAGTTCCGTCTGTGCGGCGTTGACGTCACGACTCGCATTGTCGAAGTCGGTCTGCGCCTGCCGCAGGGTTCTTGCACGGCGCCGGGTGGCCACTTGGGCGTAGCGCCGATAGCGGGTCCCGAACGATCCGATCGCTTTGCGCATGGCCTCGATCTCTTCCAGGTCGCGCCGGATGTCAGCGAGTTCGCTCATGGCTTCGGCGACATCCTCGATGGCGGCACGATCGAGCGGTCGCAGCGCGTGGGTCAGCGCTTCCGAGAGTCGCCCCTCGTCGGGATTCTTGGACAGTTGCGGCTGGCGCAACTGAATCAACGTGTCGACCAGCGCGTCGTAGCGCTCGGTCCCCAGCCGAAACAGCTTCTCATCCACGGCGCGACGATAGGCTTGCGCAGTGGGGAATACCTGGCCACGGGCGCCGATGGCGTCGATCAAGCGCTCCCGGGATAACGCGGTCTTCTCCGGCGTGGTCAGCCACAGATCCGCGCCGATACGTTGGTCGGTGATGAAGAACCATGAGTCCGTCGTCGGGCGGCCGGCGATGGCGCGCAAACCGCAGCCCAAGGTCAGCGTCAGGACTTTGCCGGCGCTGTCGAGGCGGCCGAACTCCATCCACGTGTAGCCGATGCGGCGCTCGTGCCGCTTGTTCATCAACAAGTTCCATTCCATGCGCTTGCCGCGGTCGCCGTCCGGTTCGACGCGGGAAGCGCTCAGGTTGGCATCCAAGAGAAACGGCAGCGTGAGCGACAACACTTTGGATTTGCCAGTGCCGTTGTTACCCCGGAGCATCAGGTGACCGTCGCGGAACCAGAACTCCTCGACGTCGTAGTGATACAGCTCAACGAGACCGAGGCGCAGAGGTTGCCAGCGAGCTCGCCCGGGGGAAGGCAGTGCAATCGTGGAAGGAGTGTGGGTCAAGTTAGCGGCACGGAAATGGCGTAGCGATGCAAGGCAGGCAGCGCCTGCGCCCCGTTCTCGAGGCGTCTAACCAGCCGCAGTGCCTCGAGGCGATTGACCGCTTCGGTGGCGAGCTGGACTTCGGCGCCTGCTTCGCGCGCATCCTTGCGCCAGAAGCGGCCGTACCGGTCGCCGGCGGACCGCAGGTAACCCGCAAGTTCGTGCAGCGAATGAATCCGCGCAGGCTCGGCGCGTGCGGTGCGCGCCAGGTGCTCGGCCACCAGCAGCGTCGCGTGTGCTTCCGTGCCTACCGCCGGCAGGTGTTTGTCGGAGAGTTCGCCGTCGCCATCGACGAGCGCCAGGCCTTCGGCGCGCAGCTCGGCCGTGAGTCCGGTTGCGTGCGCCAGTCGATGCGCCAGAGGTCCGCGCTGGCTGACCAAGTACTCGCGCTCCTCCGGGGAGAGTTCGTCGTGATAGAGCACGGGATCATCGAGCAGCCGCCGCGCCAATCGATGGCGTAGTGCCATGCGCTTGCCGTCGGGACTGTCCGGTATGTACTCATCCACGAGCGCCGCGAGCCGGCCGTCTAAAAGGAGGTCTGCCTGAGTCATGGCGATGAGACTGGCGCCGCGCGTGCCGGCGGGCAATCGCGCAAGTACGCGGCGATGGACGTCGTACAGAACGTCGCCGGATTGGTTGACGTAACCCTCTTCGTCGCCTGCGACGCGCGTGAGCGCGCCGAGTTCCAGCAGCAGGCGGCACACGGCAACCAGCGAGCGTCGCTCGCGCGCGCTCTCGAGGGTAAAGACAAATCCGCACGCTGCGAGATCGGGGTCTGCCGCCGCCTCCAAGAGACGCTCACCCAAGGTTCTCAGGGTGATCTGTGATTCGGCGCGCTCGAGCACCGCGCACGCGAGACATAGGAGCACATAGCGACCCTGATCGAACTCCGGCAACCCCCGCGTTGCGTCGTCGAGTGCGGCGGGCCTTTTGTAGAGCCGCGCGCATTGCCGCTCCACCTGTAGGTTCCATCCCGTCTCACGTCCGAACCAGTCACGCAAGTAGCCGGCATGTCGACGCACGAGTTCGAGCGCCGGGTCACCGGCGGGCATGAGCGGACGCATCAGCAAGGCGCGCAGTGCGCGCTCGCGCTCCTCAGCCTCCTGGTGTTTCAGAACGTCCTTTAGTCCGGGGGCTGGCATGGGTTAGGTTCTACGAATGAGAAGGAGATGGTCGCGACCGCGGAAGGTCCCTAAGTCCGTTGCAATTTCCGCCTCCGTGTGAGCAGCGAGAGGAACGAGCCGAACGATGAGCGTACCATCGCCAGTCAACCGTTCCACGGCCTCGTCGGGATGCGTCTGGCTGGCGAGAGCCTCGCCCAGCAGTATGAGGAACAATCGAAACGACGACGAATCGAGCCGACCCAACTCGGACAGCCGGGTCTCACGGTTGGTGGCCAGGCGTTGTCGCGCCGCTTCAGTTTGAGCCGCCTCTTTTGCGACGCGGGCCGCGAGCAAGCTGCGCTCCGCGGAGCGGTCCTGGATCCGGGGCGGTGCGCCGCGGGTTGGTAGCACGCCTTGTTCGCGAAGTTTCGGCAGCACCGCGATACCGGGCGAGTCGCGCCATGGTGTATTCGCACTGACCTTCTCGTCGGCCACCGCCAACGCTAGATGCCGCGCCGGCGATAAGGCAAAAGCGGCCCGCCATAGCCGATGCGAGTTGGCGTCGCCGCCCGCCGCGGCGAACCACAGCGCCAGGCGCCGAAAATCCGCCGCGCGATCGCTGCGGCCCGCGCGGCGTTCGTGCAGCAGCGAGACGGCCTGCAGCAGGCGAGGAATCGCCGACAGAGCGCTCGCGCGCAAAAGCTCCGCTTGGGCACGGTCCCGGCCGTCGGACACGAACCACCGCGTGAGGCCGGCCCAGCGCTCGTTCCACGCGATGAGTCGGGTGTCGACGGCTTCGGTGTCCATCGCGACATCACCAGGTGCCGCATTGCGTGCATCGCGCTCGGCGGCGATTTGTAACAACGCCCGCTCGAGCGGCCTCAGATGGATCAATAGTTCGGCGATTTGACTCGAGCGCGTGACCAAATCGCCGATGAAGCGCTGCAGGTAATCGATCAGCCGCGTCTTGAAGCTCATCACGGCGGCGACCTCGGCACGTTGGAGCTCGATGGTGCGTGCGAGACCCGCCATGAAGGCCTCCGCGTTGTTTGATAAGTCTTCGAACACATGCACGAGATCCCGAAGTGCGCCGTGGACCTTGGCCGCATCGGGGGGTGATTCGCGCATGAGCTGCTCGAGGGAGATGAGGCGTGCCCGGATATCGTCGAGCGCCACGGACTGCAATTCAGCGCGCCGCGCAAGAGCCTCGACGAATGCCTGCAACCCCGCCTCGACCGCTTCTCCGCTGGAGGTCATCCGGTAGAGCAGGCGTTTGCGGTAAAAGTCTTCGATCGTCGCGACCCGGGCTGTGTCCGGTTGCGACTGCAGATTGCCCCAGTCGACGAGCTGTCCGAGGGCTTGCTGGACGGTCTCCGGCGTAGGGGGGCCGCCTGGCCAAGTCGCTTCGGCGAGCACGTCGTCGGGGCGCAGATGCAGGCGGAATTGGCGCTTCGATGCCGCGAAGACATCGAGAATGGCGCGGTACAACGGCGCGTTGTCGGCCATGACATGGCTGAATAGAGCGGACGCGGAGCGCGGAAGCGTGTGAGGCGGCATTGTCCTATTCTCGCAGGCTGGCGCAGCACGCGCCCTGTCATTCCGCTGACGCCGGCGGCGCCGTCGCGAGAAAGGCCTGTACCTGTTGTTTGACTCCTGCGGCGATAGAGTCAATGACTCGTTCCGGAAAGCGCGACGGCAATCGCGCTCGCACCACCGCGGCTAGCGAATCCGTCGCTGTCACTAGGAAGCAGGAACCAGCGGCCTTGGAGCGGGAGTTGAACCGCGCTGCGCACGAGGTCAGCGACGGCTACGCGTCTCGAGCAGTTGGCGTTGGCAGTGCCTGTGGCTCGAACTCAGCTTCACATTCTGATCGGGCAGAGGGCATGCTCGCTCAAATCAGAGAGACGATGCGGGCCGCCGCGCTCAACGCATAGATGGCGCCGAGGCCGCTGAAAGAAAACTGGGAAAAATGAGTCTCCGGGCCGTTCAAGCATTTCTGCGGCGCACTAAGGCTCGGATAGCTGCCTAGTGAGGTAAATCAATGAATTGCGTGAGTTCCGTGGATATCGGCGAGAATATTGCTATATACATCAATAAATGGCAATATTTGCCAATATCATGATGTATATATCAATATGAAGACACTCCAAGAACTGGGAGCCGCAGTGGCGGCCCGCCGCCAAGCCCTCCGCCTGAGGCAAAAAGCGGTCGCGCATCAAGCTGGCGTAACCCCCGAATCCCTGTCGCGCTTCGAGCGCGGTCGCGCGTCGGAATTTGGTTCCCGCAAACTCCTGGCGGTGCTCGCAGTGCTCGGCGTCGAACTCGAATTCACCGAAGGTGGCCAATCCGGCTCGCTCGATGAATTGCGCCGCGAACGGGCCAAATCATGAGGCTGTCAGCCTATGTCCTCGGCCGGGACGTCGCGGTCCTTGAGTCGGCGGGCGACTTTCGCAGCGTGCTCACCTACCACGCGAGCACACCTACAGACGCCTTCGTGTCACTCACGATGCCAGTGCGTACCGAGTCCTATGTATGGGACGACACGCTGCATCCCGTTTTCCAAATGAATCTCCCTGAGGGGTACCTTCTGCAAGCGCTCCAAGAGCAACTCGGCCCTCAAATCACGGCCAGCCCGATGGCGCTCCTTTCCGTCATCGGACGAAACATGGTCGGCCGCATTCAAGTCGCCGCGGCGGGCGCGAAACTTGATGAGCCCACCCAGCCGGTCGAAGTCGCCGAACTCCTCCAAGGGGACAATTCCGAGGAAGCCTTCGCGGAGCTGGTCCGGCAACATGCGGCTAGTGGTGTTTCTGGAGTCGTGCCGAAGTTCCTCGACACGCAGAGTGAGGATGTCGGGCGAGGCGCCGTCCACAAAAAGACCACACTGCTGACCCGCCGCCACATCATCAAGGGGTCCACCGGTAGACTCCCTTACGTTACCCTGAACGAGCACCTCTGCATGCAGGTGGCGGCGCGAGTCCTGTCCACGGCCAGGACCGAGCTCTCGCAGGACGGCAACGCCCTCGTCGTTCATCGTTTCGACGTGGATGACAATGGACAGTTGCGTTTGGGAATGGAAGATTTCTGCGCTCTGCTGGGACTACGCCCTGCCGCGAAGTACGAGACTACTTGGGAGCGCATCGCTAGGGCGGTTCGCGATCACGTTCCTGGCGCTATACAGCTCGAAACCTTCCGCCAGCTCGCGACAACGCTGCTGTTAACCTACGCGCTACGCAATGCCGATTGTCACGCAAAGAATCTAGCGATGCTTTATACGTCGCGGGCTGATGTTCACCTTTCACCGGCCTACGATATGATTACAACGGTCGCGTACCCCGGATACCAACAAAATCCTCCCGGCATCAGCTTTATGGGCAAGAAAACCTGGAGTCCGGGTAAGAGTCTCGGAAAGTTCATCGCCGCCACATTTGGCGTTTCCGTCAAAGCACAAGTCGAAATCGTCGAAGCGATCAGTGATGCGGTTTCTGATATCGCGCCTCGGGTGCGAGAAGCTATGACACGCTACGCCGCTTTTGAGGATATCGGCAAGCGAATGCTTCTCGCATGGAACGAGGGTGTAACGGGATTGCGCGGCAAGCGCGTGTATAGTCTTCAAGAATGGAATCCGAGCAGTGCCTTTGAAGGCTTTTCCGATCCGCCCCCGCATTCGAATGAGAAGGCAGTCATTGGCCGCTCCGAAGGATTAGCAAAACGCTCGTAAATCGCTGGCGGAAATCTGAGCAGATACGTGGTAACTCCTGAAAATCCCCGGAATTTCGTTGGAGACATTCCAGCGTCGCTCAAATATTATGGTCACGGTTCCTGGCAGGCGGGCGCGCTAGCGTTCGAGGTAATCATTCCATTCTTCAAGGGTTTCTAGAAATTGGTTCGAACTTTCTCCCCTTAGGGACGCCACTTTAAACGCCGGTAACTCGGCGAAACCCAATTCGCTTCAGGGGCCCGCGATCGCCTGCAAGCCTTTCTGACAGCACGTAATTCAATGTTGGAGCGTCGAATCCAGCCGCGAGTTGAGGCATTGTCGTGCGCCTGAGTGTCTCGGCCTTCGACGCTGCAAAAAGCTGCTCACAGGATCAACAGATTCTGTTTCGTAGCCTTCCTGACCGCAGCGAGCGGAATGCCGGCATCAAAAGTAACGAGCCGCCCTTCATGCTGAACCGCGAGAGCAAGCAGGTATATGTCGGTCAGTTGCCGCGGTCCATGAATTCGGGTCGAGTCCACGACATCCGAATCCAACAGACTGACTGCATCCTGCCAGAATTCATGGATATCTTGGTGGCAGGCCTCGGCTAGATGCTCAATGACAGCTTGAACCGGTAACGGGTTTGGATAGCCCGGATTCGACATGATACGGATACAACCGTTTTGCGTGATTGGACATGATGCCCAACCCGCACGCGCATGCTTCGAGAACCAACTAATCGCCGAATCGTGGGATGCATGATCGGAGTCCAGCAATGCGATCAGCACATTGACATCCAACAGTGCGCGCACTTGCTAAAGTCCGCAGATCTCGAGCCCACATATGGCGTCATAACGCGCACGCGACCAGCCTGGGTGACCGCCGCTAGTACGCATCTTCGTCACGAAGCTTGTCGATCAACTCATTGGTGACGATACCGCCACGTCGCGCGAACGGCTTAAGTCCATAAACTGCCTTGGGTTCCTTCACCGACAGCGGCTCTTGCGGAGTCGTCAGCGCGCGCCGGGCTAACTCGGAGATCATCCCGACGGTCTTCCGTTCCCGCTGAGCCCGCTCCTTTGCGGCTTGTAGCACATCGTCAGCAATATCGAGCGTCGTTCTCATGCATCAGATGCTAACGCATCACGCATCACTAGTCTACTGTCTATTTCATTAGGTCGAATTGGCGAATGCGTTGGCCGCCGCGGTATTTATGGGGGTTAAGTTGGAGTACCCGTGACGCCAATTTTAGACGTCGGCAATCCGGCGTCCGGTCGGGCGCAGTCTCATCGCAGCGAATTGCCATCCGTGAGGCGGCGCACCGCACTAACCCACCACCCGGGCTGTACGGAGCCTCTAGTACTTCCCTGCGTCTAAAGAGTCGTTCGCTTCAACCTAGGGGTCTTCCTGGTATTTTTTCTTACGTGATCGCGGGAGTGGCGAACGAAGTGGATGCCGTTAATCAGTAGGCTGCGCCGATCCAGCTCGCTATCATCCACGGAGCATCCGCCTTTGAAGTAAGTGGGGCGGCAGCCGAGTGGCCGCCGCCCAATCGGAGGGACGCCTAGATTGGTTTCTCACTCACGGGTGTACCGCTCCGAGGTCCCAAGTCGAGGACCACAGCAGGCCGGTGGCGTCATACCACACGGGCACGACCGTGCCCCCCCAGTAGTTGGCGGTGGGCTTGAAGTCCGTAATGACTCTGAAAGTTCCGCTGCCGTTGACGAATCCCGGGTTGCTGCTCGGCGAGACGGTGTTGTTGGAGATCGTGTTGCCGCTGCCGCCATTGGCGATCGTGCCCGAGTTGTAGAACATGTTGTTCTTGGCAAAACTATTGATCCCCGGTGCGGCGAAGTTCGTGCCGCTGAACG
>Ga0137403_10007492_pt1 | contig 12308 bp, 12 predicted proteins | sample CZOMad2_1_16fung_FD_122057 | JGI IMG/M metagenome (GOLD analysis project Ga0137403, IMG submission 122057) | Vadose zone soil fungal communities from Angelo Coast Range Reserve, California, USA - CZOMad2_1_16fungal (Hybrid Assembly) | ecosystem: Environmental > Terrestrial > Soil > Vadose zone...
TGCTGGCCACCCTCCCGCGGGTCATCCCGGGGCCGGCCTTCCGGCGATGGGCCCCGATCCCCTGGCTGCTCTCGCTGGCCGCCCTCGTGGTCACGTTCACGCGCGGCGCCTGGATCGCGTTCGTGGTCGGGACCCTCGCCTGGCTGCCCCTGGCCCGCCGCGCGGGCTGGATCGTGGTCGGGACCGTGCTCGTGCTGCTGGTGGCGCTGCTGGGCACGCCCGACCGCGTGCGTCAGCGGTCCACCACGCTCTCGGAGATCCACCAGCGCCTCGTGCAGATGGCGGACCCCCGCGAGGCGGGGGCGCGCGAGCGCGTCTACATGTGGCGGAGCGGTCTCGCCATGTGGCGGGAGCGTCCGCTGCTCGGAGTTGGGCCGGGCGGGGTCAAGCGCGAGTTCCCGCGCTTCGCGCTGCCGGAGGCGGTCAAGAAGCACACGTCCCACGTGCACAACACCGCGCTGCAGATGCTGGCAGAGCGTGGCCTGCTGGGCCTCGCGGCGTGGATGTGGATCTGGGTCGCCTTCTACGTGCACGCGCTGCGGCTGTGGTGGCGGCTACCGGCCGAGGCGGGGCGGGAGCGGGCGCTGGTGGCGGGGAGCGTGGCCGCGATCACCGGGTTCCTCCTCGGCGGTCTCACCGAGTACAACTTCGGCGACTCCGAGGTCGTCATGGTCGCCTGGGCCTTGATGGCCCTGCCCTGGGTCGTGGAGCAGGCCCAGGGGTCCCGCGCGCCGAGCTCGCGCTAGTACACCGCGTACGGCTCGGTCGACGACCGCACCTTCACGAAGTACTGCTTGAAGCGCGTCAGGTCCTCGTCGGAGACGAGGTCGGACACCATCACGCAGAGCATGCCCTGCTGGCGCCACAGGATCAGGCTGAAGCCGTTTTCCTTCTTCACCACCGGCCGCCACCGGTCGATCTGCACGCGGCCACGCTCGGGCAGGGCCACGCTACCGCCCGGCACGATGACGTAGGTCACGGTGTGACCGGCCGCGTCCTGGTAGGCCAGCTCGATGCCGCGCCGGCCTTCGAGGTACGTGGGCTTGGCGTTGATGAGCTGGATGTCCTCGTCGCCCGTGAAGACCCAGCTGAGCGCGATGCCGCTCTCCTCCATCGCTCGGGGCAGCGCGGCGGGGACCACGTCGGAGCGCGTCTCGCCCCAGAAGGTGTTGCGCGCGTGCTCGGCGAGCACCGCGCGGGTCACGAGCTGCACCGGGTCGACGCCGGGCGCCGAGGGGAGCGAGGGCGCGAGGTAGAGCAGCATGATCAGCGCGGTGGCCACCGCGGAGAACGCGGGCGGCAGCCAGGGCGCCCACCAGGGCTGCCGCGGCCGGCCGGGCATCAGCGCCTCGACCACCGCGGCGCGCAGGACGGGCGGGGCCGGATGACGCGGCAGCCGCTCGCGCAGCAGCCGGCCAATTCCGCCGTCGTCGTCCTGCGGTTCCTTCTGCTCGTTCGTCATGACTCGGTTAGCTTCCCTTCTTGTATTCGCTCGGCTCGCCTTCGGCTGCACCTCGCCCTGCTACTGCCCCTTCTTGTATTCGCTCGGCTCGCCTTCGGCTGCACCTCGCCCTGCTACTTGTAGTCCTTCAAGTACCCGCGCAGCCGTTCCTTGGCGCGGAAGATCCGGGACTTCACGGTGCCCACGGGGCAGTCCATGATGCGTGCCACGTCCTCCAAGGCCAGCCCCTCGACCTCGGCCAACAGGAGCGGCGTCTTGAACTCCTCGGGCAGCTTCGTCAGGGCCCGATCCAGATCCATGTGGGCCCCGGCGCTCTCGCTATCCCGCCCAGGGGCGTCGTGGAACATCGGCGCCTCGCCTTCCGGGACCCCGTCCTCCGAGATCGCAGCCTCCCGCTCCCGGAGCCGGTAGAACGTCAGGAACGTGTTTCTCAATATTTGGAACAACCAGGCCCGCAGATGGGTTCCCGGCTGGAACCGGTGGGAAAATCGCATGGCCCGCACATACGTCTCCTGGACCAGGTCCTCCGCCTCGGAGCCGTTCCGGGTCAGGTAAACGGCCAGGTTATGAAGGGCGTCCAGGTGCTGCAGGGCCTGCTGCCGGAATTCGTCGTCAGCCACTGGACGCGGGCGCGGGCCGGGGCCGGGTCACGCTAGTCGTCGAACCAGCGGCGCGGCAGATCCGACTCCCGCACCTCGTGTTCGTCCTCCAGCACGTCCAGCAGCTCCCGGATGGTCTGGTAGAGCACCGGGTGCTCCAGGTCGGGAGCGAGGTCGGCCAGAGGACGCAGCACGAACCGGCGCTCGTGCATGAGCAGGTGCGGGATGTGCAGGTGCTCGGGGCCGCTGATCACGCGATCGTCGTAGAGCAGGATGTCGATGTCGAGCGGCCGGGGCTCGTAGCGCTGGGCCTCCGGCGTGCCCCCGCGCCGCTCGCGGCCCAGGGCCTCCTCGACCGCCTGCAGCCGCGCGAGCAGCGTGGCGGGCGGCAGGTCGGTCTCGATCACGACCGCGCAGTTGAAGAACCAGCCGGCGTCCTCGTCGGGCCGGCCGGGCGGCCGCTCCCAGGGCTCGGTCCGGTAGAGCGGGGAGGCATCCAGGAATCGCAGATCTTGCATGGCGCGGAGCTGCTCCACGGCGCGGCGCAGGCAACCCAGCCGGTCGCCCAGGTTCGATCCCACCGAGAGGAATACCCGCGCCATGTGATCTACCGTCTCCGTCGCGTCAGCTCGACGCCGGGAATGCCCTGGAGACCCTCCATCGGAGGCGTGAGCTTGCGCACCCGCACCCGGACTTCCTCGCAGGAGAACTCCGCCAGCAGCATCTGGGCCAGCCGTCCCGCCAGCCGCTCCAGGAGGTTGACCCGCTCCTTGGTGGACACCTCCACGATGCGGGCCGCGATCAGCCCGTAGTCCACGGTGGACCGCAGATCGTCCGAGGCCGCCGCCGCGGCGAGGTCGAGCATGAGCTCGGCGTCCACCGCGAACCACGCGCCGACCGTCTGCTGGGCCTTCGTGACCCCGTGGTGCCCGTAGAAACGGACGTCCTCGAGGAAGATTTTATCAGAGCTCAGAGCTTGAGCCCCCGGAGGCGGTCCATCGCCTCCTGCAGGCGCTTGGCGTCGATGGTGAGCGCGATCCGGTAGAAGCCCTCGCCGGAGGGGCCGAAGCCGACCCCGGGGGTGATCACGCAGCCGACCTCGTTGAGCATGCGCGCCGCGAACGTGCGCGAGTCGAGGCCGCCCGGTACCGGGGCCCACACGAAGAAGGCGGCCTTGGGCACGTCCACCTCCCAGCCGAGCCGCTTGAGGCCCGCCACGACGACGTCGCGCCGGTCCTGATACGTGCGGCGATACTGCTCGGAGAGGTCTTGAGGTCCGGTGAGCGCGGCGATGCCCGCCTCCTGCACCGCCTGGAAGACGCCCGAGTCCACGTTGGTCTTGATCTTGCCGAGCCCGGCGATCGCCCCCGCGTTGCCCACGCTGAACCCGAGCCGCCAGCCGGTCATCGAATACGTCTTCGAGAGGGAGTGGAACTCGACGCCGACGTCCATCGCGCCCGGCGTCTCGAGGAACGAGGGCGGGCGGTAACCGTCGAAGCGCAGCTCCGAGTACATCGCGTCGTGGCAGACGATGATCCGGTGCCGCCGCGCGAAATCGACGACCTTCGCAAAGAACGCCGGGGTCGCCACCGCCGCGGTGGGGTTGTTCGGGTAGTTCAGGTACATGAGCTTGGCGCGCTTCGCCACGTCCGCGGGGATCGCGTCGAGATCGGGCAGGAAGCCATTGGCGCGGCGCAGGGGCATGAAGTGCACCTCGCCGTCCGCGAACCAGGTGCCCGCCGCGTAGACCGGGTAACCGGGGTCCGGCACCAGCACCACGTCGCCCGGGTTCACGAACGCGAGCGGCATGTGGGCGGTGCCCTCCTTGGACCCGATGAGGGTGAGCACCTCGGTGTGCGGATCGAGCGTGACGCCGAAGCGCCCGCGATACCAGTTGGCCACCGCGGTGCGGAAGGTCAGGAGGCCCTCGTAGTCGGGATACCGGTGGTTCGCCGGCGTCTCGGCCGAGCGCTTGATGGCCTCGATGATATGGGGCGGTGTCGGCAGGTCCGGATCGCCGATCCCCATGTCGATGAGATCGACGCCGCGGGCACGGGCCTCGCGCTTGTTCTTGTCGATTTCCGCGAAGAGGTACGGGGGCAGCTTGGCCAGGCGCGCGGCCAGCGGGATGGGGGAGGGGCTAGGGGAGGGGGCAGGTGTCGTCGTGCTCACTCGTGGTTCTCCTGAATTCGGATGACGGGGTTCTTCAGGCCGCCGATGCTCTCGATGCGCACCTCGACCTTGTCGCCGGGCCGGAGCGGCCCGATGCCGCAGGGGGTGCCGGTGGCGATGACGTCGCCCGGCAGGAGGGTCATGATCGCGGAGATGCGCGCCACCAGGTCCTCGACCGGGCAGATCAGGTGCTTGGTATTGGAAGCCTGCCGCCGCTCCCCGTTGACCCAGGTCTCGAGGTCCACCCCGTTGGGATCGATGTCGGTGGCGATGCAGGGCCCCATCGGGCAGAAGCTGTCGAAGGCCTTGGCGCGGGTCGGCTGGCCGTCGCGCACGTGGAGGTCGCGGGCGGTGACGTCGTTGAGGCAGGTGTAGCCGAGCACGTACTCGCGGGCCCGCTCCGCGGTCACGTGGTGGCAGCGCTTCTTCATGACGATGGCGAGCTCGCCCTCGTAGTCCACGCGGCGGGCCTGGGGCGGGAAGACGATGGGGTCGTCGGGCCCGCACAGCGCCGAGATCGGCTTGAAGAAGAACTGGGGCTCCGCCGGCACCTGCACGTTCATCTCCTCGGCGTGCTCGCGATAGTTGAGGCCCACGCCGATGATCTTCGTGGGCACCACCGGGGCCAGCAGCACCGCCTGGCTCAGCAGGTACTTCTTCCGCGCCTTCTTGAAGCTGCCGTAGGGCGTCCCCGCGTACTCCACGATGTGCTGGCCCTCGAGCACGCCGTAGCGGGTCTTGCCGCCGGCCCGGAAGCGCACGATCCTCATGTGAGCCCCAGCACGTCCTGCATCGAATAGAGGCCGGGCCGGGCCGTCGCGATGAAGCGGGCCGCGCGCAGGGCGCCGCGCGCGAAGTTGTCCCGGCTCTGCGCGCGATGGGTCAGCTCGAGCCGCTCGCCGAGCGCGCCGAAGGAGACGGTGTGCTCGCCCACCACGTCGCCCGACCGCAGGGCCGCGATGCCGATTTCCTTGCGGGAGCGCTCGGCCAGCTTGTCGTGCCGGTCGTAGACCGCGGTCTTGGCGAGGTCGCGCCCGAGCGCCTCGGCCACCACCTCGGCCATGCGCAGCGCGGTGCCGCTGGGGGCGTCCTTCTTGAAGCGATGGTGGGTCTCGACGATCTCCACGTCGTAGTCGTCGCCCAGCATCCGCGCCATGTCCGCGAGGATGCGGAAGGCCACGTTGACGCCCACGCTCATGTTGGGCGCGACGAGGATGGCGATGCTCCGGCCGATCGCCGCGAGCTCCTCGCGCTGCGCGGGAGTGAAGCCGGTGGTGCCGATCACCGCACGGCCGCCCTGCCGGGCCACCAGCCGCGCGTGGGCCAGGCTCGCCTCGGGCACCGAGAACTCGATGAGGATGCGGTCCTTGCCGAGGGCCGCCTCCGCGTCGGCGGTGATCGGGACGGTGAGCCGGCCTACCCCCGCGGCTTCGCCCGCGTCCCGCCCGAGGGCAGGATGGCCGGGCGCCTCGAGGGCGCCCACCAGGCGCAGCTCCTTGTCCTCTTGGAGCAGAGCGACCAGACGGTTGCCCATCCGGCCGGCGGCGCCGGCGACGACGACATCCGCCATGACGAGCGGAGGATCAGCCCTTGGCGAGGCCGAGCGAGGCCAGCACCGCCCGGAGCCGCGGCCGGTTCGCCTCGCCCATCCGGCACATGGGCAGCCGGAACTCGGGCTCGGCCAGCTTGCCCATCATGGCGAGCGCTTCCTTGACCGGGATCGGGTTGGTCTCGATGAACATCGCGCGCGACAGCGGGAAGAGCTTGAGGTGGAGCTCGCGGGCCTGCTTCCAGTCGCCCGCCAGGGCGGCGTGCGTCATCTCGGCGGTCTCCCGCGGCACCAGGTTGGCGATGACCGAGATCACTCCGCGCCCGCCCACCGACATGAGGGGCAGGGTGATATTGTCGTCGCCGGAGAGGACCGAGAAGTCGGGGCCGCACGCCAGGATCACCTGGGTCATCTGATCGAGCGAGCCCGAGGCTTCCTTGACACCCACGACGTTCGGGCAGTCCCGCACGATGCGGGCCATGGTGTCCGTCTCCACGTTGATCGCGGTGCGGCCCGCGATGTTGTAGAGCAGGATCGGGATGTCCACCGCGTCCGCCACCGCGCGGAAGTGCCGGTAGAGCCCTTCCTGGGTGGGCTTGTTGTAGTAGGGATTCACCACCAGCGCGCCGGTGGCGCCCGCCTTCTTGGCGTGGCTGGTGAGGTCGATCGCCTCGGAGGTGGAGTTGGAGCCCGTGCCCGCGATGACGGCCAGCCGCCCGCGCGCAGTCTCGATGACCAGCTCCACGACGCGCTTGTGCTCGTCGTGGCTCAGGGTGGGCGACTCACCGGTGGTGCCGCAGGGCACGATCCCGTCCGTGCCGCTGGCGACGTGCCACTCGACCAGCTCCCGGAGCTTGGCCTCATCCACCTTGCCGCCGCGGAACGGGGTCACGAGGGCGACGATCGATCCCTGGAATGTCGCGCGCATGGTTGAGTCCCTCCGTTGCTCACTGCGATGTGGGACGAAGAGTGGTCTGACTCTAACACCAGAGCCGGAAGCACTTCAAGCGGCAGCCGTGATGCGGTAGACTCCAGCGGATGGAAAGCCCCCGCGCCGACGGCCGCTCCGCTCACGTCACCGCCGACGTCGCGGCCGAGGTGCGCCGCCGCTTCGGCACGCCGTGTTACGTCTACGATCAGGCCGCGCTCGAGACGGCGGCGCGGCAGGCCCTCGCCTTCCCGGCCCCGTTCGGCCTCACCGTACGCTACGCGATGAAGGCCAATCCGAGCCGCGGCATCCTCGCCCTGTTCCGCGACCTGGGCCTGCACCTGGACGCCTCGAGCGACTTCGAGGTGGAGCGGGCGCTGCGGGCGGGCTTCGCTCCCGAGCGCATCCAGCTCACCTCGCAGATGCCGTCACGCGCGCTGGAGCGGCACCTGGCGCGGGGCGTGCTCTTCAACGCCTGCTCGCTGCACCAGCTCGAGGAGTTCGGGCGGCTGGCCCCCGGCCGCGAGCTTTCCGTGCGCGTGAACCCGGGGCTCGGCACCGGCTCCACCAAGCGCACCAATACGGGCGGGCCCGCCTCGAGCTTCGGGATCTGGCACGAGGCGATGGGTGACATCCTGGCCCTCGCCAAGCGCTACGACCTGCGCATCCGCCGTCTGCACTCGCACGTCGGCTCCGGCACGGATCCCGAGGTGTGGAAGCGCTGCGCGCGGATGACCCTCGACCTGGCCGCCCAGGTTCCCGAGGTGGCGAGCATCAACCTGGGGGGCGGCTTCAAGGTCGGCCGCATGCCGGAGGAGCCGTCGGTGGACATGGCCGACGTGGGCGCGCACGTGCGCCGCGAGATCGAGGGCTTCCACGCGCGCTCGGGTCGCGGCCTGCACCTCGAGATCGAGCCCGGCACCTTCCTCGTCGCCAACGCGGGCGTGATCGTGGCCTCGTGCGTGGACGTGGTGGACACCGGCGCCGAGGGGTACTGCTTCGCGAAGCTCGACGCGGGCATGCCGGAGATCACGCGGCCGTCGCTGTACGGCGCCCAGCACCCGATCGACGTGCTGGCCACCGGGCGCGAGCAGAAGGCGGTGGTCTTCGTGGGACCGTGCTGCGAGTCGGGGGACATCCTGACCCCGGCCCCCGGCGATCCCGAGGCGCTGGCGCCCCGCTGGGTGGCGACCCCGCGGATCGGGGACCTGGTGGTGATCGGCGGCGCGGGCGCCTACTGCGCGGGGATGGCCACGATCAACTACAACTCCTACCCCCAGGCGCCCGAGGTGATGCTCGGCCCCGACGGCGCGCTCACGCTATTGCGCCGGCGACAGGCCCCCGAGCAGGTCTGGCAGAACGAATCCTGAGGCCGTCGACAACGGCCCATCTGGTCGTAGGCGTTGAGATGTGCCGCTTCGAGCGCGGGCTACGCCCGCGCAATCCGTAGTGGGGGGAGGCAGGGAGGAGTGCGCCGTCAGGCGCGCGACGACCGTCGGAAGGGGGGCGCAGCCCCCCTCCGAGCTCAGGGAACGCGGACGGAGATTTCGTTGGAGCGCGGGCTCTCGTTGGGGCGGCGCGCTCGGTCCAGCGCGGTGACCGCGTAGCGGTAGGTCGTGCCCGGCCGCACGTCGCGGTCCACATACACGGTGGCGATCGCCATCGTCGTCGCGATGCGCACGAAGTCGCCGGTCTCTCCCGCCCGATAGATCGCGTAGACCGCCACGTCCGGTGAGCCGCTCGGGTTCCAGGCCAGTCGGACCGCGCCCGCCGTCGGCACCGCGAGCAGGTTGGCGGGCGCGGCGGGCGGGGTGGTGTTGGCGGCCGCGACGACCACCGGCGCCGAGGCCTCGCCGGTGGCGCTGACCGCTGGATCCACGCGCACCGCCCGCACCGCGTAGCGGTAGTCGGTATCGTTGTCGACGCCTTCGTCGGTGAACGAGGTGCCCTCCACCGGCCGGGGCGTGATCGCGGTGAGCGCGCCCTCCGCGCCCGTGCCCCGCAGCACCAGGTAGCGAAGCTCGCCCGGAGCGGGCGAGCCGTCCGTCAACTCGGCGGGCGGTTGCCAGGCCAGGCTGATGCGACGGTCGCCCGGCGCGGCGCCGAGCGCACGCGGCGCCTTCGGGGCGGCCAGGTACGGGACGACCAGGCGCTCGGAGGGCCCGCTGCTTCGCCCGAGCGCGTCCTCGGCGGTGACCACGTAGACGTAGCGGCGGCCGACCGCGAGCGCGCGCCGGTCCACCCACGTGACCGCGGTGCCCTGCACGGACGCGGGCGCGGGGCTGTCGGTCCGGATCGTCGCGATCTCGTCGTAGCCCACCACGCGCCCCGAGGAGAGCATCGCGGACTTGGGCTCGCCGCCGTCGGCTTCCTCCCGTCGATACAGTTTGTACAGGGCGATCGCGCGCAGGCGCGAGCCGTCCACGCGGGTCCCGGGGCCGGTCCAGCCCACCACGACGCTCTGCTCGTCCACCGCGCCGTGCAGGCCGGTGGGGCCCGCGGGCACCCGCAGCTCGGGCGCGATCGGCGGGCCTTTCTTACCGCACGCGACCAGCGCGCTCGCGGCCAGGAGGAGGAGCAGCGCGGCCCGCGCGCTCGCCCTCACGCGCCGGGCCTGCCCGCGAGCAGCGCCTTCGCCTGCTCGAGCTGCCGGCGGACTGCGTCCGGCGCGGTGCCGCCGATCACCGCGCGGGCGCGCAGCGAGGCCTCCACCGTGAGCGCCGGGTAGACGTCGCGCCCGATCAAGGGGGAGAACTGGCGCAGCTCCTCGAGCGGCAGGTCGCCCAGCTCCGAGCCGCGCGTGATGGCGTGGCGCACCGCCCGGCCCACCACCTCGTGCGCGTCGCGAAAGGGCAGACCCTGGCGGACGAGATAGTCCGCGAGATCGGTGGCGGTGGAGTAGTGCGCCCCCGCGGCGTCCCGCATGCGGTCGATCCGGAAGGTCAGCGAGCCGAGCATCGGGGGCAGCACGCGGAAGATCGCCTCGAGGGTGTCCACCGTGTCGAAGAGCGGCTCCTTGTCCTCCTGCATGTCCGAATTGTAGGTGAGGGGGAGCCCTTTCATGACGGTGAGGGCGGCGGTGAGGTTGCCGTAGAGCCGGCCGGTCTTGCCCCGGATCAGCTCGGCCACGTCGGGATTCTTCTTCTGCGGCATGATCGACGACCCGGTCGCGAAGGCGTCCGAGAACTCCACGAAGCCGAACTCGGACGTCGCCCACAGGGTGAGATCCGCGGCCAGCCGCGAGCAGTGCATGCCGACGATCGCGGCGTGCGAAAGGAACTCCACCACGAAGTCGCGATCCGCCACCGCGTCCATGCTGTTGGGGCTGGGCGCGGTGAACCCGAGATCTCGCGCGAGCGCCTCGCGGTCGATCGCGAAGGCGGCGCCCGCGAGGGCGGCGGCTCCCAGCGGCATCACGTTGACACGCGCGCGCCCGTCGCGGAAGCGCCCGCGGTCGCGCTCGAGCATGAAGACGTAGGCGAGCAGGTGGTGGGCCAGCAGCACCGGCTGGGCGCGCTGCAGGTGCGTGTAGCCGGGCATCGGCGCCTCGCCGTGCTGCTCGGCCTGGGCAACCAGCGCGCGCTCGACCTCGACCAGGCCCGCGTCCACGTGGTCGAGGATCTCGCGGAGATAGAGACGTTCATCCAGCGCGATCTGGTCGTTGCGGGAGCGGCCGGTATGGAGCTTGCCGCCCACCGGCCCCGCCATCTCGACGAGGCGCCGCTCCACGTTCATGTGGATGTCCTCGAGCTCGCGCCGGAACGGGAAGGTGCCGCCCTCGAGCTCGCGGCGGATCGAGTCGAGGCCCGCCAGCAGGCTCTCGAGCTCCGCCTCCGTGATCAGCTTGGCCCGGGCCAGCGCGCGCGCCCACGCCGCGCTCCCGGTCAGGTCGTAGGGCCAGAGCCGCCGGTCGAAGGACAGGGACGCGGTGAAGGCTTCGGCGGTCGGATCGGCCCCTTCGGCGAAGCGCCCGGACCAGGCCTTGCCCGGGGGCGAGCCGGCGGCGGTCACGAGACGCCCGCGCGGCCGGCGGCCACGGCGGGGGCGGGCGGCACGCGCAGGAGCGCGGCGATCTCGGACATGATGCGACGGGTGATCTCCTCGCGCTCCGTCCGCGCGATGGGCCCGCGGCGCGCGCGACCGAAGTGGATCGGCTCCCCGAACCGGACCGCGAGCGGCCGGCGCCGCGGCAGGTAGAAGCGCCGCCCGCGGAGGGCCTCGTAGGTGCCCTCGATGGCCGCGGGCACCACCGGCACGCCCGCGCGGAGCGCGACCATCGCCGCGCCGGGACGCCCGCCCACGAGCCGGCCTTCCTGGCTGAACGGCCCCTCCGGGAAGATGCCGACCACGCGGCCTGCGTCCAGCACGTGGAGCACGCGCTTGATCGCGCCGGGATCCGGCCGCTCCAGGGCCACCGGGATCGAGCCGATGCGCCGGTGGAAGGGCGGGTGCAGCGGGGTCGCCCGGAACACGCGCGGCATGACGAGGAACGCGATCGGCCGCGGCACCGCCACGCCCAGCACCACGCCGTCCAGATAGTTGTGATGGTTGGAGGCCAGGATGAACGGTCCGGCCACCGGCAGCCGCTCCGCGCCCTCGACCCGCAGATCGAACAGCCCGTGCAGCAGCACCCCGGCCACGCCGCGGAACACGCGGTACACCGGCGGGAACACCTCCGCCGGCACACGGCGCGCCGCCACAGCCGCGGCCGGCCGCATCACGGAAATGGTGGAAGACTCCTCGCGCGACCCCATAACTCGCTCGTTTATAGCACCCACCCCCGACCCAGACAACCAAGGCACGAGCAAGACAGCTGGCCTGGATCGAATGTGGCAACCGAGGGCTGGCATGCGGCAACCCGTCGCGCCGGGAAGGGCGGGCAGGGCCGGGGCGGACCCTCCGGGAGCCGTGTCTTCTGCGCGCTATCGAAGCCGCAGCGCGACCCGTCTCGTGGCCCGATCGAGACGGCGCAACGGGTAGCGACTCAGCGTGCTCCCGGAGGGCCCGCTCCGGCCCTGCTCGCCCGGCGGATGCCGACTCGGCGGATGGAGGCGAGGGCTAGTGCGCCGCGCGCGCCAGCCGGTACTTCGCAACGGCCGCGTTGTGATCCGCGAGGTTGCTGGAGAACGTGTGGAACCGCTCGTCCAGCGAGACGAAGTACAGATAGTTCACGCGCGCGGGCCGCACCGCCGCCGCGATCGCCGCGCGGCCCGGGCTCGCGATGGGGCCGGGCGGGAGGCCCTGGCGCCGATACGTGTTGTAGGGCGAGTCCACCTGGAGATCCTCGCGGGTGAGCCGCTTGCGGTCCTTGCCGACCGCGTACTGCACGGTGGGATCCGCCTGCAGCGGCATGTCGCGCCGGATGCGGTTCCAGAAGACTGCGGAGATGAGCGGCATCTCGCTCGACTCCACCGCTTCCTTCTCGATGATGGAGGCGAGCGTCAGCACCTGGTGGAGGCTCACCTCGCGGGCGCGCGCCTCCGCGAGGAGCTCGGGCGAGATCTTCTCGCGCATGCGGGCCACCATGCGGGCCAGGATCTCCTCGGGGGGCATGCCCTTCACGAACTGGTAGGTGTCCGGAAAGAGGTAGCCCTCGAC
>Ga0137403_10007494_pt1 | contig 12305 bp, 17 predicted proteins | sample CZOMad2_1_16fung_FD_122057 | JGI IMG/M metagenome (GOLD analysis project Ga0137403, IMG submission 122057) | Vadose zone soil fungal communities from Angelo Coast Range Reserve, California, USA - CZOMad2_1_16fungal (Hybrid Assembly) | ecosystem: Environmental > Terrestrial > Soil > Vadose zone...
TGGAGGGCCGGAAAAATACATCCGCTTCCGGCCCATCGTGACTAGGCTGCCGCCCGCGCTTCGCGGGCAACGTAGGCTAGCGTCACTTTCTCAACATTGGCAGCGACCCACTGGGCCATCTGTTCCTCTTCCCTGAGCGAAGCCTCAAGATGCCCTCGTGCGCTGTCCGCGCCAGCTGGTCCGCAAAGCGCCAGCAGCGATTTGTAGGCCGCAATCTCAAAATTCTCGAAGGCGTTGTTGGCGAATGTGTTCTTGAGGATCTCGTCACCAGCCATGGCATGGGTCATTGCCATGGCGTTTGCCATGACCGACTGGGCCGTATCCTTCAGAGCGGACGTCGTTTCACCGCAGGACTCAAGGCATTGCTCCAGCCGCCTAAGCTGCTCATGCGTCTCCTCGAGATGGGCAGTCAATTTCGTCTTGACGTCCGGGTATTCGTCAAGCCGCTCCGATTGACGCTCCATCAACTCGCGGGCCTGGGTCTCCATGGCGTGCGCATTGCGCAGGCCAACAACAAAAATCTCTCGTGCTGTTTGTGCCATCGATAGCTCCAATCATGGTTGTGGGCCATTAAACACGCACATCGAACCGTTGTTCCTATTTACGCGGTTGCAGCCAGCAAAAGAAAACGTTCCCTTTCTGGACCTGCATTACTTCAACCGCGTACTGAATAAAAACTGTCAGCCTGGAAGGTGAGGGGCGGTCCGACATTGGTCCCGCCAATTACCTAACTTTTGTTGTAGCGCCTTCACTGATCTAGGGCGCACACTGTGATTTAGGGGGGCGCACACCGTCTTCATCGCCGGATTGTCCCGTCGCTTCATCGGTGATTAGAACCCTGATAGCGTTCCCGCCCCACAAAATAGGCAGCAGCGCCATGCAAAGAAACCGTTTCACGCAGACTATTACATTGGGCGATCGCTTAGCTCATGAGGCAGAGCGGCTAAGACAAAAAGCCCACACGGTGCCAGTCGACAAAGAGCGCGAGAGACTTTTGCGGAAAGCTCGCCAGTTAGAGACCGCCTCGCACATCAACGAATGGCTGTCGTCTCCGGGCCTGCAAACGCCGCAGTGAGACGTACCCGCGCCATGGTGCCTCAAGCAAGCATCTATCTGTGCGAGAACACTCAAGCCGATCCAGAGCGATACGACGACTGAATTCATCAAGCTGTGCTATGGCGGCTAAAGCGCTATCGAGTGGCATGGCAATCGCCTAATTCGCGGCGGGGCGGATGCTTCCGAAGCGAATGGTTTAAGGAATTTGAAATGCAGAAACCCGCTGAAATCGATATTGTTCGCCGCGCTTATGAACTTTGGGAGCAGGCGGGAGAGCCTGACGGCAGAGATCAGGAATTTTATCATCAGGCAGAACAGGAATTGCAACAAGCAGAGGAACAGCCATCCCAGAACAGCCGCGTTAATGCCGCTTCGGCAGCTTCCGTGCGGCTAAGGAATTTGGGGCGTCAGCGATTTATGATCGCAATTAGGAACGTAATTCATCTGCTAGGGTTTCAACTTCATCCTTTCCCAAACCCAAGCGAGGCCAGGCATGTATCATCACGTCAAGAAGCTCATGTTCACCGTCCGCGTCGACGAACCGGACCCGCGCTTTGGAAATATGCTTCTTGAACAGTTCGGGGGCGCGAACGGCGAGCTCGCAGCCGCGATGCAATATTCGATCCAGGGCCTCAACTGCGAAGATCCTGACCGCAAGGATCTCCTGATGGATATCGGCACCGAGGAACTTAGCCATCTCGAGATCGTGGGATGCCTGGCGCGGATGCATCTCAAACCATCCAAATTCGATCGTCAGGCCGCCGCGGCCGACCCCTTGATTGCGATCGCAGGCGGCGGCGGGGTGAACCTCTTCAATTCGCAAGGTAATCCCTGGACCGCCGATTACTTGAAGATCACTGGTGAACTTGATGTTGATCTTCGCAGCAATATCGCCGCGGAAGCCCGTGCCAAGATCGTCTATGAGCGGCTCATCAATTTTTGCGACGACGCGGGGACCAAAGACGCCCTGCAATTCCTGATGACGCGGGAAATCACGCATATGAAGGCCTTCGCGCTGGCGCTGGAGAGCATGGGCAAGCCGGCCTTTAGCATCGGCCGCGTCGCGCCGACGCCCGGCCTCGTCGACCAATTCTTCAACGACTCGACAGGCGGCGGCGATCATGGCGAGATCGACACCCGCGGTCCCTGGAACGAGGGCGGCGACTGGGTGTTCATGGAATCTCCCGCAATCCAGAGCGGTGAACCCGGCGCAGCCTCTGCCATTGTCACCGAGAGTTCACCTGCGGAAAGCCCGGAAGGCCTGGACGAACTGCTGATCGACGAGCTTCGAGACATCCTTCATGCCGAGAAGCAGTTGACCAAGGCGCTTCCCAAGATGGCCGAAGCGGCGCGCTTCGACCAGCTCCGCGAATTGTTCGAGCAACATCTCGCGGAGACTGAAACGCAAATCGAGCGCCTGAACGAATGCTTTAACCTGCTCGGCAAGACGGCGCGCGCCAAGCCCTGCCGGGGGATGATGGGCCTTGTCGAGGAAGGCCAAGAGGTTATGAAGGAAGGCGAAAAGAAAGAAGACGCGGCCGCCGATCTCGCCCTTATCGGCGCCGCGCAACGGGTGGAGCATTATGAGATCTCGGGGTACACCACGGCCCGGAATCTCGCGCAGCAGCTCAGGCAGAGAGCGATCGTGGCGCTGCTGTCCAAATCCCTTGCGGAGGAAGAAAACGCCGATCAGCTTCTCAACCAAGTGGCTCGGTCGCTCATGTCGGTCGCCAAGATGCCGGCAGCGATTGAGCAGGCAACGATTGACGGAGCTGAATAGGCAGGGCTCCCAAGCTGCTTGGAAGCGTGCGGCGCCATAACTCTAGGGCGCCGCACGCCTGCCGCAAATTGGTCGCGATACAGTTCGTGCAAAAGTGCCAGGGCCTGAACTTTGTTTCACCCCTCGACTGTGAGGGAAATGGACACTTTTTAAGAACAGCTCGTCACCTTTTCGCACATCTACGATGCCCTGGCTCGCGCTCCCTTGCATGAACGCATCCCTGGCAACTGAAGCGCCGGTTTCCACTGCTTCCCTGCGAACGGCATCTCTTTCGATAAGCTCTTGCCCTTCCTCGTCTGTGATGACGCGACCGTCCTCTACGATGTAGAAGTGAAACCGTGGCATTCGTTTGCCCTAGAGAGATGGCCTCTGATGCAAATAGAGACCGTCAAAGTCGGCTAGTTCCAGAAGCTTCTGCTCGTCGATGACCCTCACACTGCCACGGTGAAATTCCAGGACGTTATCGTCACGTAATTGTTTCACGATCCGATTGGCGTGGACGGGGGTGATTCCCATGGCTTCCCCAATTTGTTCCTGTGTCAAAGGCATTTCGAACCGTGCGCCTTGAACCTGCCCGATGACTTTCAAGCGTTCTCGGAGTTCAACGACAATGTGAGCAAGCCGGCTTGGCGCCGGGCGCTGTCCTACATTGACGATCCAATCCCGAAACATAGCGGCGTCGATTAGGGTATCGCGCCAGAAGATTTCTGCGACGTTCGGCCTTCGGCGGGTAATCTCTCGAAGGAAAACGTGGCTGATGAAGCCCAAGGTGCATTCTGTGAGCGTAATGAGATCATGATCCAGCACATTCAGATGCAGACTTTGGAGGTCGGGTATTTCACCGGGTATGTGTATCGAGAGAATTTGCCGCCTGCCGTTTGACGTCGTCTTGGACCGAACGCAAAACCCTTTAGAAATGAGGCAGCACTCCGCTGGCCTGTCACCGTCTCGAACAATGGCCTGACCCGGCTGATAGTGCTTGACCACAACCGGCAAGGACCGAACCGCCTGGACATCATGGTCGTCCAACGCCGATGTTGTCCGAAGTCGTGTGATAACCGCGTTCGTTATGGATTCGTCGGTCAGGGTGGAGCTCCAACACTGCAAGAGAATGACAAGAAAACTGTAGCGGATTTTCTCGGTTCCCAACAAAAGTTAGGACGTCGCTTCAAAAAGGATGCCAGCATCGGCATGTCGGGAGGCTGCGCATGGCACAAAGGCGGAATCCGGCCCAAATAGTCTTTGCATATCAAGACACAGATGAACGGGCGTCAACACCTTGCTAGTTACAGGTGCTGAAACGGACGTCTGTGTGCTCTCGACCATCCTGGCCGCCGTCGATCTAGGTTGCCGCATCATCGTCGTGAAGGACGGATTGTGCAGCTCAGACTGACCAAACCCACGACGCTCTGCTGGGACTATATGCGCAGCGCTTTGACCTACAAGTGGAGCTTACCCAAGCGAATGAATTGCTGGAAGTTTGGCGAGGATAGTAAACCTTGGGAGCAATCACAATCTCCGCCACGTCGCGCTCGGCCGCGAGAGCAGTAACCGATTCCTCACCCCTTGCCGGACCATCAGCTCGATGCTGTCGCAAAGGAATCGGCTGGCGAATACGGGTCCTCAATTTCGCCGGATCGCTCAAGAAAGTCCCAGGCGATCTGATTTTCAATCAGTACAGATGTCGAATGTTCAGCCATGATTGCGAAACGCTCCGAGGCTGCATCTCTTCCGGGACGTCTTTGCGCGCCCGGTTTGAGGACGGAGCTGCCATGTCGAATGACGATCATAAACCGATGACGGAAGATCAGGCCAGGAAATATCGGATCAAGGCATCGGGCTTCCGAAGACTTCGATATCGATGAACCCCGGGCGGGTCTCGGTTTCAAGATGGTCAAGAGTCTTCTTGGCCAACTCGACGGACGTATCACGGTGTTGTCAACTGAACCGAAAGGTGCGGCCATCCACATCGAAGTACCGTTGGACCCCTTCCATCATAACGAATGATCGACTGTTCCCAGCTTTCTCTGGGGATACCGCTATCGGAATGAACTCCGCCGTCACCGGTTTCGTTCACTTTCGGCACACGGAGTCAGAATCCCCCCGCTCTAGCGACGTCGTCCCAGCAAGCATTCCTTTTCAAACAGTCCTTCAGGCCGCGCAAATAGTTCGGCTAGGTCGAGCCGGTGCCGAGCAATGGGCGGTTCGGGCTGTTATGTTCATCTATCCTCCGCCACTTCGTTGATTGCAGACATGACGACACCGGTCGCAGTCTGATGGATCATGTGGCCGGTTCCGGGAACCCGGTGAAACCTGCTCTGGCGGACGTCGCGGTGCAACCGGGTCGATTGCGCATCAATGTCGACCAACCGGTCTTCATCACCCGCGACGATGACGACGGGCATCTTCAAATTTGCGTATTCGTCGCGGAAGTGAAATGCGTCTGGAATCATTAGCGCCGACTCCGCGGCTGACGCGCGAATCTGAGAAGGACGAAGCGCCATCTCTTTCGGAAAGCCCTCAAACTTCTTCGGCACGGACCGCGGACCGAAGATTTTGGCCATCAAGAGCGGCCACATCACTCGGCTTACAATCGGTGAGAGGGTGTGCCCTAAGACATCGCCCACTAACGGCACCGCAGGGGCGGATAAAGCAACCACGTCAGGACGCAAAGTCGGATAGTAATATCCCGAGGCAAGAACCAGGCCTTGGACCAACTTCGGATATTTGAGCGCCAGCGCGACTGCGACAGAAGCGCCCCACGAGTGCCCCAACACTATTGCATGTGAGACGCCCAGCCGATGGAGAGCGCTGTTAATCAGCTCAGCCTGTGCTGCCGGCGTCCAGACAACGTTACGCGGCCGATCACTATGGCCGAAGCCAGGACGATCGAAAACAATGACCCGATAATTCTTTGCGGCCAAATCGATCAAACCGCTGGATTCGAAATCCTGGATCATGCTGCCATTGCCGTGCAGCAGGACCAGCGGCGTGCCCGAGCCACGTTCGACATAGTGGAGCCGGACGCCGTTTACTTCCAGGAATTGACCAGCGGGGGGATTGTCGTTTTCGGCGTTCTTGGCCAGGCGGCGGTTCACCAAAGCCGATATCGCCAAAGCTCCTACGGTCGCGGCTGCAGCCACCACATAAGGATGCGCCTGGGCTATCGTATGGCCTTTATGGGCAAGGGATCTTGGTGAGCGTGTCTTGAGGTAGGCTGCGTTCATCGTATGCACTCAATGTGGCGCGCACGAAATCCGGACAATCCAAGAAGTGTTGCAGCGCAGAATAAACAATCAACACAGAGGTTCGTTCCGTTCGCAAGTAGCGCTAATAAGTTAGATGTCGTCACGGATTTCGTTTGTGAGATCTTCGTTGAGTTTTGCCAAAGCGCCGGCTCTCTGTTTCAGCTCCGCCGTCAGGACCAATATGCGCTGGACCGTTTCCCGATCGCCTACCCACCGCGCGAAGTCGCGGTATTTTTTTGCCTTCTCGAGAAGGCGGGCGACCGTCTGCTTCTGATCCACCGTACACTATCCATCAAATTAGGCGACGGAGATTTGAATTTGTTCAGTGGATTAGAGGGATTAAAGCTAGCACTGGCGCCAGGAGCTGGAGGGCACGTCTGCGAGCTTTTTGCGGAAAACCCGCATTGGCGGGAACGGCTCACCCGAGGGCTCATCACGAGTGATCCCCGCGGACTTTCCCTAGAGCCTGCCGCATTGCATTAACTCAGGAATTTCGGCCTGTTCATCTGAATTGTTCGGTATAATCTGAATCAGGTTGCGGTCAGTATTGTGTAAACCGCGCCGGTAAAGGTGTTTATGACCATTCCCACCGAGCCGATTGGCAGCATTCCAAGGCCGCCTCGCTTGATTCAGGCCATTACGGCTTCAGGAGATCACGCTGATCCGAAGCTGGATTCGCTTTATGAGGAAGCTATTTGGGACACCATCGAGCGTTTCGAAGCGACAGGCTCGCCCGTAATTACCGATGGCGAGCAGAGAAAATATCACAATTTCTGGACCTATTGCGTGGACGGACTACCCAACACCTCGCCGGATGGCTTCAAAATTCCATTTGCCGCCGGCCATATCCGCCACATGCCGCGGCTGACGTCCGGGCCGTTCCGATACAAAGTGTCTGCTGATCGCTTCCTTGACGTCGCGCTGCGCTACGCGCATGTCCCGGTGAAGCAGGCGGTCATCTCACCTTCGGCCTTGAGCCTGATGTATCCAGCGGAAGGACTTCCTGGCTATACTCGTGACGAGTTCATCGACGATCTGCTGCGAGAACACGAGGCCGAGGTTCGCTCCTGTCTTCGGAAGGGGGCGCACAAGGTTCAGATCGATTTCACCGAAGGACGCCTGGCGATCAAGCTTGATCCCTCCGGTCACCTGCTCAACAGTTTCATAGACTTGAACAATCTAGCGCTGGCGCGATTTTCCATCGAAGAGCGCAAACGTATCGGCGTTCATACCTGTCCTGGCGGTGACCGCGACTCGACCCATAGCGCCGAGATCGACTACGGCGAGCTGTTGCCCAGCCTGTTCGAACTGCAGGCGGGAAACTTCTATGTTGCTTTGGCGGGCGAGCCGGATCGCGCTCACGTTCTAAAGATCATCCGCAAGCATATGAAACCAGATCAACGGATATTCGTTGGGGTTGTGTCGCCGATCGACCCGCACATCGAATCTGCGGAAGAAGTCCGCGACCGCATTATGCAAGCAGCGGAGTACATTCCCGTTGAGCAATTGGGCACGACAGATGATTGCGGATTCTCCCCCTTCAGTGATGATACTTCCACAAGCCGCGACACTGCGTTTGCGAAAATCCGGGCTCGTGTGCTTGGAACGGCGCTGGCAACAGAAATGATCGCGGGCCAAAATGCCGATCGACGAAGATGAAGAAAAGCTGCTGCGCTCTGTGGCCCTGCAGAACGCCAAAAGCATTTTTCTCGCCCGGCAACGCGCAGAACGGGAACTTATCGAGTCGAAGGAGGCGTTGGAACGCAAGACCGATGAATTAACCGAAGCAAATCGGCAATTACGTGAAAGCGAAACCCGATACCGAACCGCCCTTGCGGCTGGCCGAATGGGCACCTGGGAAACCGATCTGGTGGCCAGGACACGGCTCTGGACAAGAGAGGGAATGGCTCTGTTTGGACTGAGCCTTGCCGATGGCCGCGGCCATGTGGGTGGCGATAATGACGAGTATAGATCGGCGTTACACCCGGAGGACCGTCATTTGATGCGGAAGTTCCACGAGCTGGCAGACAAGCAGGATTCGTTTACTTCGGAGTATCGGGTGGTTCACCCCGACGGCACAGTTCTCTGGCTACGGGGCCGCGGTCAGGTTGTTGCCCGCGCGCCTGATGGCAAAGCGGAGCGCATGGTGAGCGTTGTGACGGACGTCACCGAACGCAAGGCGGCCGAGGACCATATCCAGTTTCTGATGCACGAAATATCGCATCGTTCAAAGAACCTGCTGACGGTGATCCAGTCGATCGCTCGCCGAACGGCTCGCACGGCCGGCACAATGGAAGAGTTCGAAAACCGATTCGAACGCCGTCTGCAGGGCCTCGCTGCGTCGCACGACGTGCTCGTCCGCAAGAATTGGCAGGGCGCGCCACTCGCGGAGCTAGTGCGTCAACAACTCGTTCCCTTTGTCGAGATACAAAGTTCACGCTTTGAGCTTGTAGGACCCGATATTGTCGTTACGGCAGACGCCGCGCAGGCGATCGGCCTAGCAATTCACGAGCTGGCAACGAATGCAATCAAATACGGGGCGCTGTCGGCGCCAACGGGCAAGGTAAGAATATCCTGGATGCTCGACGGGAATGCGGGCGCGTCGTCACAGGTATCGTTGAATTGGATCGAGCAGGGCGGGCCGCCCGCGACGCCGCCGTCGCGCAAAGGTTTCGGTCATGTCGTGATCGTCGACATGATTGAGCGCTCTCTCAATGGCAAGGTCGCCGTGGAATTTGCGGTTGAGGGGCTGAAGTGGAGCGTCTCAATGCCTGCAACTAATCTTGTGAGCGATCAAATCTGATTAGCAGAGCGCAGTTTCGCGCATAGGCCCGATGCTTAAGGTCGACCTACTCCGACAGCCGAAGTTGTTCTTCCAAATCTTTGACCAGCTTCTGGAGGCGCTCAGTGGTGACGGGGTCGTTTCCCAAGGCAGCCGCCCGCTTGGCCTGCTCCAGCCTCCGCTCAAGTTCTTTTCGGTCGCTCTTTTCAATCATGGCGACACTCCTCTCAGTAAGACGAGGAAGCGGCGCAATGGTTCACAGTTTCAGTCCGTCATTTTTGCTTGAGGCTGAAACGTGCCAATCTTTCGGTCAAGCTGCCAAACCTCAACGTCGCGATCGATAACTAGCTTCTTAGCCATTTCGATCGCCTCCGCATCATCGGCGCAGATCAAGGGAAACGAGTCGTAGAAGTGACCGTCATCACCGATAAGATAGGCGCGGCATTCGGCCAACGGCGTACCTCATATGGGTAGGGCAAACCTAAATCTGGCGGGGTATGTGAAGCAAGTTAACATTGCAATTTGTGCACCGTGCCGATAAGAGAATCGACTTGTAACTTTCTCCGAAAATCAATCGCGCGGGAACAAACGAAGATGCCAGCCTTGAGACAGATCAAGGTTGCCTGCGTGTGCTGCAGCGGCAATAGCTGAAACTCCGCCCGGCGGATGCTACTGCTTGCTCGGGTCATCGGCTGGATTAACGTAAGTTATCGCGAATGGCCCCTTGACCCTGAATTTGAACGACGGAAGGAGTGCTTGCCCAAGTAGTGGTTCATTTTGGCAGGTGCTTCGCCGAATCCGCCCGCCGTTAGCTCGATTGCTTTTGTCTCGTCGAGTTTGTCGCCCATTCCGATGTCAGCGGGCTACTCGCCTTTGAGATTGCGCCCGGCAGGAAGCTCGACGGGAAGTGTCGCCAAAACACAGCACATGATGCCGTGGCTGGTCGTACCTTGAAGGCGGCGATGCAACCTGGCGCAAAATAGAGAGGCCGCTTCGGCAGCCTCTCTATTGTCGATAGGAGCTGACGGAGCGGGCCTTATCGCTTCTCGCCACCGCCACCCTTAGTTCGTGCAGACCTTTATGGTCTTCATCCCGGTCTCAGCTTCGGTGCGCGTCTTGAACACCTTGCCGTCGCCAACAATGACAGTGGTTTTGGTGGCCGGCTTCTTGTCCACGATGGTGCATTTCTTCGTGGAGGTGTCTTGCACGACATAAAACTCCGTGGCGGTCTGAGCGTAGGCAGCGCCGGTCATGATTGCCGCGGCTGCAGCCGAAATAAGAAACTTCTTCATAGTGTCTCCTCCATTGTTGGGAACTACGTCGGTGGGCTCACTAACTTTCAGTTCCTATGTGGAGAACTTGAACGGGTTGATATGAACGCCAGCGGAACGGGCAGTTCAGAGACTGTTTATTCGGAGCTTCGCGTACTCAGGGAAACTTGGGCTGAAGAGAAAGGCGGCCAGCTAAGGCCGCCTTTCAATTATCGATTGATCTTAGTCGATCTCTTCAATGACGCGACGCTCGGTCGGCTCCACGAGGTAGGTGCGATTCTCCCGGTGGATGTACCGATAATCCCGGAGCGAAGGGGCTTCGCGATAGACCGTCTCCGGGAACTCTTCAATCTCGACAGTGTCCGGCACACGTTCGCCCCTGCGGATTTCGACCCGCGCAGAGGCGGCGCTGCCCGTGGTGCGTCGCCCGGTTGACACCCGGGTATGCTTGCGAACGACGTCACGATCTCGGTCGGTGAACGTCACCTTCCTGCTTGAGCTTGCTGGCGCCGCGGCGGTGGTCCCTCCCGAACGCGGCAACACGGTTACGATCTTGTAGGTTGACGGCTCCACAATCACGATTTCATCGCGCACGACGAAAAAGCTATATCCGCGGTACTGCGGAACCACTTCAACGACATCAGCCGGGAGCGTCTGCAACCGAACGTCACGTGGAACCGCGGTGCCGACAGACAACGAGAAATTGACATTGGTCAATGGCTGTACGTTCAGGTGGTCAATTGACTGGGTTACTCGCGTTCTTTGCTGATCGTTGATGTGCACCGACGCGTTGACGTTGGTCGACGACGACTGCGCAGTGCTCTGCTGGTTTGGTTGATTAGGTTGCTGCGCAGTCGCGTTGGTATTTCCGGTCCCGGAACTCGGGGCCTGCTCGGCCTGGCTGTTCGCCGGAGATGGCTTGTTGGTTTGGGCCTGAGAAGGCGTGGCCGATTGTGCGGGAGGCGTGGTTTGCGCCTGCGACGGACCGGTGGCGGGACGAGTAGTTTGCGCCTGCGAGGGGCTACCAGGTGAAGACGGGGCGGATTGGTTCGCCGCGGAATTTGACGGCTCGCTCCGCATGGAAGAGTCAGCCGACGGTGCGCGTTGGGTTGACGAGGCATTGGTAGAGTTGGTCGGAGAGTTCGTCTGGGTCTGGGCAGAGGTCGGCGAACTTGTCGAACCGCTCGGCGATTGCGCGAAAGCGGCTGTTCCCAAGATGAGACCAACGGCAGTGCTCAATAATAACTGCTTGTTCTTTCGAGGTGTGGGTCTTGCAACCCCAAAATAACCAACGGGCGTGGAGCCCGTTCCGTGGCTGGGAACTAACTGAGGGACGGCGATCCAGGAACATTTGGCGACTCCCCCGGGTTACCTCACTGGCAACTACCCAGGAGGAGTTTAAAATGAAGAAGATCATCGTCTCGCTGGCGTTCGGTGCCAGCGCATTGCTCGCCACCGCCGCATCGGCGGCTCCGCTCTCAAACGGCCTTGCGGTTGTTCCGGACAACGGTATCGAAAACGTCCGCATGGTCTGTGACGAATATGGACGCTGCTGGCGGGAACGCGGTTCGCGTCGCGTTATCATTCGAGATTCGTACGACTACGCCCCGCGCGAACGCTACATCGAGCGGCGTGGATACTATGACGGGGGATACTACAATGATGGGCCGAGCGTCGGAATCGGCGTTGGTCCGGGCGGCGTAGGCATCGGGTTTGGAGCAGGTCCGCGCTGGTAAGCCGGCGACCGCTGACGATAGAAAGAAGGCCGTAGAGAAATCTACGGCCTTCTTTCTATCCTGTCGGAGGTAACCGATGGCCGGCGCCGGCGCGGCTCAAGCCGCCCTCGTTTCCCCACAAGACATTCTCTGCAATGTTGTTGACTGATTGTGCAGACGGCACCTGGCTTGATTGCTTCAGCTAGCGACGAATGGCCTTACTTCTGACCTGTTCCATTCAGACCTCGTTCAGTGGCAAGCTCTAGTAGATTCCACCAGGTTCCTCATCGTGGGTTTTTTATGAAGCATCGACGCAATTTCGTATTGGTCTTACTCTTGGTGCTTCTTTTCGGGAACTTGGCCTTGGCCAGTGCCCAGGCGGCGGAAAAGCGCATCGCTTTGGTCGTTGGCAACGCGAATTATTCGTCCGGAGCTCTTCCGACACCTGCCAAT
>Ga0137403_10007495_pt1 | contig 12304 bp, 17 predicted proteins | sample CZOMad2_1_16fung_FD_122057 | JGI IMG/M metagenome (GOLD analysis project Ga0137403, IMG submission 122057) | Vadose zone soil fungal communities from Angelo Coast Range Reserve, California, USA - CZOMad2_1_16fungal (Hybrid Assembly) | ecosystem: Environmental > Terrestrial > Soil > Vadose zone...
TGGCCTCGAGCCCTTCCGCAGTCACGCGGCCCACGCCCCAGAGGCGCGAGACCGGCAGCGGCGCGAGGAAGTCCGCCTCGGTTCCCGCGGCGACCACCACGAGCCCGTCCGGCTTGCGGAGATCGGAGGCCACCTTGGCCACGAACTTGTTGGCGGCCACTCCGACGGACGCGGTGAGACGCAGCGAGCCCGCGATGCGGTCCTTGATGGCCCGGGCCGCCGCGGGCCCGTCGCCGTGGAGCCCCTCGGTGCCGGTCACGTCGAGGAACGCCTCGTCGATGGAGACCGGCTCGAGGAGCGGCGTGAAGTCGGCGAGGATCGCCATCACCTCGCGGGACACCGCCGCGTACTTCTCCATGTCGACCGGGACGAACGCGCCCTCCGGGCAGAGCCGCGCGGCCCGGCCGATCGGCATCGCGGAGTGCACCCCGAACCGCCGCGCCTCGTAGGAGGCGGCCGACACCACCCCGCGCCCGGACGGATCGGCCCCCACGATCACCGGCCGCCCGCGCAGCTCCGGCCGATCGCGCTGCTCCACGGACGCGTAGAACGCGTCCATGTCGACGTGGAGGATGGTTCTGGCGATGTTTCGCAGTACCTCGCGCATCAGTCTACGCGCCAGACGGAATTGGGGGAGTGCGGGGGCCATTGCTGGGCTCCCGCATTTGATAGAGCTTGAAGAAGTAAACGGTGGTCCGCGGGCAGCTAGCGCGTGGCGGCGCGGCCGCGCCACTTGTCGATGGACTTCTTGGAGAAGAGCCACTTCCCTTCGTGCTCGACGGCCGGGATGAGGCGGTCGATCGCCATCTGGGCCACCGTCGTCTCGTCCATGGCGAGGTACCGCGCGGCTTCCTTCACGTCCATCGTGTCCTTGGGCAGCACGTCGCTCTCGCCTCCTGTGGAGTGGGGTCAGTCCGCGGACGCGTCCGCGGGGACGTCGGCCGCCTTCTTCAGTCGCTCGATCTCGGCTTCGAGCGCGTGGATCCGATCCGCCATCTGCTCGAGCGTCCGAGCCAGCGGATCGGGCAGATCGGTTTGATTGAGATCGATGGCCCCGGTCACTCGCTCACCATTGCGGAATGTTATGCGACCGGGTACCCCGACGACAACACAGTTCTCCGGCACCTCGCGGACCACCACCGACCCGGCGCCGATCCGGCTGCCCGCGCCGATGGTGAAGCCGCCGATCACCTTGGCGCCCGCGCCGATCATGACGTTGTCGCCGATGGTGGGGTGGCGCTTCTCCCGCTTGAGGCTGGTGCCCCCCAGCGTCACGCCCTGGAGGATGCTGACGTTCTCCCCGACCTCGGCGGTCTCGCCGATGACGATACCCATGCCGTGATCGATGAAGAGGCCCGGACCCAGCACGGCGGCCGGGTGGACCTCGATGCCGGTCAGGAAGCGCCCCACGTGAGAGACCCAGCGGGCGGCCAGGTGCCAGCCGCCACGCCAGAACGCGTGGGCGACCCGGTGGATCCAGATCGCGTGCACCCCCGGACTGCAGAGGACCACCTCGAGCGCCGACCGCGCCGCCGGGTCACGCTCCAGCACCGTCCTCACATCCCGCCGCATTCGCTCAAGCATGCCGATCGCTCCTCGTGTCCCCCCGGCTCAGCGCGTCGCGCGCCGCCGCCCGCAGGCCCAGGGCCGCGACATCCGCGGCGTGCCGCCGCGGCTCCGGCAACCCACCGATCGCCGCCTCGATCAGCGCCGCCTCCACGTCCAGCAGCGCTTCCAGCGCGTAGCCCGTCGCCACCTCGGTCGCCGCGCTCGCCGCCGCGATGGTCGGCCCGCATCCGTAGGCCTGGAACCGCGCCTCCATCACCTTCCCATCCCGCACGCGCAGGTGAAACCGCACCAGGTCCATGCAGTCCTTGTACTCCCCTTCCCCCACCCCGTCCGGATTCCGCATGATGCCTGCGTTCCGTGGATTCCGGAAGTGATCGATCAGGGCCGGGCTGTACTGCATCCGCTCGCCGGCCGGCTAGGCCCGGACCGGCATGACGCTCCGGAGCTTCGCCACCAGCGGCACGGTCGACTCGACCACGTAGTCGATATCCTCGGCGGTGGTGCTCCCTCCAAGCGAATGCCGCACCGCGCCCATGGACCACTCCACCGGCACCCCCATCGCCACCAGCACGTACGAGGGCTCCACGTTGCCAGAGGTACACGCCGAGCCGGCCGACACGCCGATGCCCTTCAGATCCAGGCCGAGCACGATGGATTCCGACTCCACGTGTCGGTAGCAGAGATTGCAGGTGCCGGGCAGCCGCCGGGTCGGGTGACCGTTGAGCCGCACGTCGGGCACCCGGTCGCGGATCCCTTGCCAGAGGCGATCGCGCAGGGCGGTCAGTCGGACGGCCTCGTCCGCCATGTCCCGGCCGCGAATCTCGACCGCCCGCCCGAGCCCGACGATCCCGGTCACGTTCTCGGTGCCCGCGCGACGGCGCCGCTCGTGCTCACCGCCGTGCTGGACCGAGACCATCTTGGTGCCTTTCCGGATGTAGAGCCCGGCCACGCCCTTCGGCCCGTAGATCTTGTGCGCGGAGAAGGACAGCATATCGATGTTGAAGGCGTCGAGATCGATGGGCGCCTTCCCGAAGGTCTGCACCGCGTCCACGTGGAATGGGACGCCGTGCTCGTGGGCGACCGCGCCGATCTCCCGCGCGAACTGGATGGTCCCGATCTCGGAGTTGGCGTGCATGATCGAGATCAGAATGGTGTCGGGCCGGATGGCCCGACGGACCGCGTCGGGATCCACGAGGCCGTCGCCGTCCACGTCCAGGTAGGTGGCCTCGAAACCCAGGGTCTCGAGGTTCTGCACCGCCCGCAGCACCGCGTGGTGCTCGATCTTCGACGTGATGAGGTGGCCGCGACCGCGCCCCATCGCCACGCCCTTGATCGCCATGTTGTCGGACTCGGTACCGCCCGAGGTGAAGACGATCTCCTCCTTGCCCACCCGGAGGAAGTGCGCCACCTGCTCGCGCGCGGTCTCGAGTCCCTCGCGGGCCTCGCGGCCGAAGCCGTGCACGCTCGACGGATTGCCGAAGCGCTCGCTCCAGTACGGCAGCATCGCCTCCACCACCTCGGGATGCACCGGGGTGGAGGCATTGTGATCGAGATAGACCTTGCGGTTCATTGACGCTCCCCTTTCACGATGTTACGCTGCGCCCCGCATGGCCTCGGCCAAACGGAAGCTGGGTCTGATGCTCTCCACCGCCTCCGCCCATCCGAACCTCGAGACCGCCATCGGGCTGTCCCGGGCCGCGCTGGACGGCGGCGGCGACGTCTACCTGTACCTGATCGACGACGCGGTGGACGCGGTGGACGACGATCGTCTTCTCGCGCTCGCCGATCGCGGGCTCAAGCTCTTCGTGTGCGCCTACGGCTGCCAGAAGCGCCGACGGCCCCTGTCCGAGCGCGCCACCAACTGCGGCCTCGTGGTGCTCACCGACGTGATCAACGGGACCGATCGCTTCATCGCCCTGAACTAGCGTGGCGAGCTCCAGCCAGCCCACCCTCGTCCTGATCTCGGAGGACCCGCGCGTCTCCCACCGCGCCAACGAGGCGATGCGGATCGCGCTCGGCATCGTGGCGGGCGAGAACGAGGTGCGCATCGTGCTGACCGGCCCCGCGGTGCACCTGCTCGACGACGACACCGACGACCTGGTGGACGGTGACGACATCGCCAAGTTCCGCGCCGCGCTCCGGAAGCTGGGCATCCCCTTCCACATCGAGGGCGCCGCGCCCGCCCCGGCCGACTGGAACGGCGACGGGCATCCGGTGGTTCCGGTCACCGCGGCCGAGGTCGCCGCGATGCTCCCCGGGGCCACGCGCTTTCTCGTGTTCTGATGGCCACCTTCCTGCACCTCGTGAAGCGCGACTCGGCCGCGCTCGCGGGCGTCGTGATCGAGTCCAATCTGCGGGAGGCCGACGCGCGGGTCACGGTGGTCCTGCTGGACGGCGCGGTCGCGCCGTCGCTGCCCGCGGGCGTCGCGGTGCGGCGCCTCCCGGGCGACCTGGACTACGCGGGCCTGCTCGATCTGGTCTTCGCTCACGATCACGTGATCACCTGGTAGCCTAGCGATCCTGATATTCGTCGTGCCACTTCATCTGGATCGCCTCCAGGATGCCCTCGTTGGACCCCTTGGCGTCGTCGGTGAATCCGGGCAGCGCCACCACCCACTTGTGCAGGTCGGTGAAGCGCACACCGAGCGGGTCCACGTCCGGGTGCGCCTCCATCAGGGCCAGCGCGATGTCCTCGGCGTCCTGCCACTTCATGGTCGATTCTCCATATTCGCTCGCCTCGCCTTCGGCGGCGGCTCGCCCTACTTCGGTATCTCCACCACAACGTCTCCTTTGACCACCGCCTGACACCCGAGCCGCGAGTGGAGGGTCAGCCCTTCCGCGGTGTCCAGACGGTCTTCCTCGTCCTGCTCCATGGTGGACAGGTTCTGCTCGCCCTCTCGCACGATGACGTGGCAGGTGGTGCAGGCGCAGCTCCCGCCGCAGTTGTGCTCGAGGTGGATGTCGTTGGCCAGCGCGATGTCCAGGAGCGAACCCGGCCGGCCGTGATCGGCCAGCGGGTACTTGCGGTCGTCCACCTCGACGGTCCGGTTGAGCGGCAGAAAGGTGACCTTGTGAACCGCCATCACGAATTCTCCAGCAGCCGGTCGGCCCGCTTCGAGGTGACCGCGTCCTTGATCGCGGACTCCATGAGCCGGTCCGCGAGCGGCGCGGTGACCTGGTTGAGCGCGGTGGTGAGCTCGCGGATCTGATCACGGTCCGTCCCGGCCCGCGCGGTCCGCAGCGCGGCGCGGGCCGCCTCGATCGCGGCCCGCTCTTCTGCGCCCACGATATCGCGGGCCTGGCGCAGGGCGCGCTCCACGTGGTTGAGGACGGTGTCGGCCTCGGTCTGGGTCTCGATGAGGAGCCGGGCCTCGACGTCGGCCTCCGCGTACGTGAACGAGTCCTCCACCATCTGCTCGACCTGGTCCTCGGTGAGGCCGTAGGTCGGCTTGACCTCGATGCTCGCCGCCTTGCCGGTGCGGAGCTCGCGGGCCTGCACTTGTAAAATGCCGTTGGCGTCGATGAGGAAGGTGACCTCGATCTTGGGCATGCCGCCCGGCATCGGCTCGATCCCGGCCAGATCGAAGCGGGCGAGCGAGCGGTTGTCCTTGGCGAGCTCGCGCTCGCCCTGGAGCACGTGCATGTCTACCGTGGTCTGCCCGTCCACCGACGTGGTGAAGTGCTCCCTGGCCAGCGTCGGGATCGTGGTGTTGCGGGCGATCAGCACGCTCACGATGCCGCCCAGGGTCTCGATCCCGAGCGAGAGCGGTGTCACGTCGAGCAGCAGCATGTCGGTGATGCCGCCGGCCAGGATCTGCGCCTGTACCGCCGCCCCCAGGGCCACCACCTCGTCCGGATTCATGCGGCTGTGCGGGGTCCGCCCGAAGAGCTCCTCGACGCGCCGTTGCACCAGCGGCATCCGCGTGGAACCGCCTACCAGCACCACCTCGTCCACCTGTTCGGCCCGGAGCGAGGCGTCGGCGAGGGCCTGCCGGCACGGACCGAGGGTCGCGGCCACCAGCGGCCCCACCAGGGCCTCGACCTCGGCCCGCGAAATGTCGCGGTGGTAGGTGAAGCCCTCGAACGGGATCGTGAGCACGGTGCGCTCGTCGAAGGAGAGCCGGCACTTCGCGGCCTCCGCGCCGAGCCGGATCTCCTGCAGCGCCTCCGCGTCCCCGGAGAGATCCACGTGGTGGCGACTCTTGACGTCGGCCAGGAGCCAGTCCACCATCGCTCGGTCGAAGTCGTCGCCGCCCAGGTGGGTGTTGCCGTTGGTGGCGAGCACCTCGAAGACGCCGTCCTTGACGCGCAGGATCGAGATGTCGAAGGTGCCGCCGCCCAGATCGTAGACCGCGATGATGCCCTGGGAGAGCTTCTGCAGCCCATAGGCGAGCGCGGCCGCGGTGGGCTCGTTGACGATGCGCAGCACCTCGAGGCCCGCGATGCGCCCGGCGTCCTTGGTGGCCTGTCGCTGGGCGTCGTTGAAGTAGGCGGGCACCGTGATCACCGCCTGCTCGACCGGCTCGCCGAAGTAGGTTTCCGCCCGCTGCTTGAGCGCGCGGAGCACGTGGGCCGAGACCTCGGGCGGGGTGACCGCCCGGTCGCCGATGCGGATGCTCACGACCTCGGCCTGCGGGGTGACCTCGAAGGGCAGGCGCGCCAGCTCGTCCTTCACGTCATCATAGCCGCGGCCCATGAGCCGCTTGACCGAGTAGACGGTGCGCGCCGAGTTGCGGGCGAGCTGGCGGCGGGCCGCCTCGCCCACCACCACCCCGTTGCCGGTCCAGGCCACGATCGAGGGCAGCAGCGCGCGTCCCTCCGCGTCCGGGATCACCCGCGGGATACCGCCCTCCACGTGGGCGACCAGGCTGTTGGTCGTCCCCAGGTCAATGCCGACGATACGAGACATGTTGGTCTTCACGCTCCCCCAGCGCGTCACTCAGGTCGCCGATCACGGTGCGCAGGTAGGCCCGGGTCGCGAGCCGCTGCTTGAACCACTCGAGCAGCGGGCGACGATCGCCGCCCGCGTCCACCAGCCGGTCCCACTCCGCGGTGCGGCCGACCACCGCGGTGGCCTCGGCCGCGTAGCGCTCCTCGAGGCGGCGACGCTCCTCGCGGAGCCGCGTGCCGGCGTCTCCGCCGAGCCCTTCCCCCTTCGCCTCCTCGAGTGCCTCCTGCACTTCCATCATCTCTTCCAGGAGCTCCCGGGGCGCCTTCGGCTTGGCGGTCGCGCCCTCTCGCACCTCGCGACCCTCTTCCAGCGCGATCAGGTACTCCACGCGCGCGAGGGGCTCGCGCAGGGCACGGTAGGCGCGATTGACCAGCGCCGACTGATCCAGGACTTCCGCCTGGCGCTCGGCGTCCACCCCCTGGTGGAAATCGGGATGGTGCTGCCGCGACAGCTCGTAGAAGCGCCGCTGCAGGGCCTCCCCGTCCACCCCCAGCTTGCGGGGCAACCCGAACACCGTGAAGTAGTCGCTCACGAGACTTTCCTCAAAACAACAACGGGCCCTGCCGGGCCCGTGTTCGTGTCTTCCGGGCCGGGCCTCAGGCCGAGAACGATGTCCCGCACCCACAGCTCGATTTCGCGCTGGGATTGAGGAAGGTGAACCCGCCCTGCAGCCCCTGCGTGACGTAGTCGAGCGTGATGCCGTTCAGGTAGAGGTAGCTCTTCTTGTCGCAAACCACCTGCACCCCGTCGATGTCGAACTTCTTGTCGTGGGGACCGATCTCGTTGTCGAACTCGAGCTGGTAGGACAGGCCCGAGCAGCCGCCCCCCTTGACCCCGACCCGCAGATAGACATTCTCCAGATTCTGGGCTTCCATCAGCTGCTTGACCTGCTTCACCGCCGTTTCGGTCAGTGCCAGTGCCATTGAGCGTGAATCTCCTTTACCTTAGGACGCGTCCCGGCCCGCCGGAGCTTCGCTCGCGCTCCACTTTTCCTTGTAGTCCTGGAGCGCGGCCTTGATCGCGTCCTCGGCGAGCACCGAGCAGTGGATCTTCACCGGCGGCAGCTTCAGCTCGTTCACGATGTCGGTGTTCTTGATCTTGGCCGCCTCGTCCACCGTGCGGCCCTTGAGCCACTCGGTGGCCAGGCTCGACGAGGCGATGGCGCTGCCGCAACCGAACGTCTTGAACTTGGCGTCCTCGATGACGCCGGTCTCGACGTTCACCTTGATCTGCAGCTTCATCACGTCGCCGCACTCGGGCGCGCCAACCAGACCGGTGCCCACCCCCGGGGTGTCCTTGGTGAAGGACCCCACGTTGCGGGGGTTGTTGTAGTGGTCGACCACCTTATCGCTGTAGGCCATGTCCGCACATCCTCCCTGAGTGAGGGCTGATCGCCCGAGGGCGTCGTTATTCCGCTTTCCAATGGATCGACTTCAGGTCCACGCCTTCCTTCGCGAGCTCGTAGAGCGGCGACATCTCTCGCAGCCGGTGGATGACCTCGACCGTCTTGCGCGCCACGAAATCCACCTCTTCCTCGGTGGAGAAGCGGTGCAGCCCGAACCGGATCGAGGAGTGGGCCAGCTCCGAGTCCACCCCGAGCGCCGAGATCACGTAGGAGGGCTCGAGGGTGGCCGAGGTACAGGCCGAGCCCGAGGCCAGCGCGGCTTCCTTGTTGAGCCCCATCAGCACCGACTCTCCTTCCACGTACGCGAAGGAGATGTTCAGGTTGTGCGGCAGGCGCCGTTCCGGGTGCCCGTTGACGTAGGCCTCGTCCACCTTGGAGACGATCTGCTCCTGGAGCCGGTCGCGAAGCGCGGCGAGCCGCTTGCTCTCCTCGGCCATCACCTCGCGGGAGATCTCCGCCGCCTTCCCGAAACCCACCACCAGCGGCACCGGTACCGTACCGGAGCGCATGCCCCGCTCGTGGCCGCCGCCGTCCACCATGGGCGCGATGCGCACCCGCGGGTTCTTCCGCCGCACGTAGAGCGCGCCGACTCCCTTGGGCCCGTAGAGCATGTGGGCGGTCGCCGACAGCAGGTCGATGCCCATGGCTTCCACGTCCACCGGGATCTTGCCCACCGCCTGGGTGGCGTCGGTGTGGAAGATGATGCCCTTCTCCTTGGCGAGCTTGCCGATCTCCGCGACCGGCTGGATCGTCCCGATCTCGTTGTTGGCGAACATGATCGAGATCAGGATGGTCTTGTCGGTCAGCGCGGCCCGGACCGCCTCGACGTCCACCAGACCGTCACGACCCACCGGCACGTAGGTCACCTCGACCCCCTGCCGCTCCAGCCGCTTGCAAACGTCGAGCGTGGCCCGCTGCTCGATCGTGGTGGTCACGATGTGGTTGCCCTTCTCCCGGTACATCTCCGCCACACCCTTGAGCGCCAGGTTGATCGCCTCGGTGCCGCCGGAGGTGAACACGATCTCCTTCGGGTCCCGGGCGCCGATCAGCTTGGCGATCTGCTCGCGCGCCACGTCCACTCCACCCTCGGCTTCCCAGCCGAAGGGATGGTTGCGGCTCGCCGGGTGGCCGAACTTCTCCGTGAAGTACGGGATCATCGTCTCGAGCACCCGCGGATCCACCGGGGTCGTGGACTGGCTATCCATGAAGATCGGAAGCTTCAACGCCATACCGTCGCTCTCCTCGAGTCTAATGAATGACCGCCAGCGGGGTAGGCGAGACGGTCGACTCCGCCCCCAGCTCCGCGAGCGTCATGCTATCCAGTACGTGGCTGATGCTGGCCTGGATCTTCTGGACGGGCCCTCGCAGATTGCAGCGCGCGAACTGCGGGCAATCGTCCTGCTCGCTCATGCAGCTCACGACGGTGATCGGGCCCTCGAGCGCCCGGACGACCTGCCCGACCGTGATCTCCGACGCGTCCCGGGTCAGCACGTAGCCCCCCTTGGGGCCGTTGGAGCTCGCGACCAGCCTCTTCTTCGCGAGGCGCTGGAGGATCTTGGCCAGCCGCTCGGGCGGGATGTGAAACTCCTCCGCGATCCGCTTCGCGCTCACCGCGCCGTCGTCGCCGTGCGAGGCGATGAAGTGCACGGCCATGAGCCCGTAGTCCGCTCGCTTCGTGAATCTCAGCAATCCGCGTCCTCCTGCCTACCCTCTTCTCCGGCTTATAGCCGGCTGACTTATATCCGACACTTATGATCGCCGACCCTTACAGTCGGAGTCTGCCACCCGTCTTGGACCCTGTCAAGCTGTATCTCGGTTTCTGATGGCTGGCGTGCGACTTAGGGCGGTCCGACCTGGCTAGAGCCAGGTCTCCCGGAACTGCTTCGCCGCCTCTTCGGGGGCGGTTTCGTTGACGTGAATACCCCCGATCCCGTTCAGCCGGTCGGGCGTGGTGCGGATCTCGATATGCCAGTGGTAATCGTCGGCGATGGTCGACCACTCCCCGGGCAGGATCTTGGCGGCCAGGTTGGGAGCCGTGTAAAGCGTCATCTCGAATGGGGGATCGCCCAGCTTGCTGCCGAGGGTCCGGAAGAGGCCGCTCAGGAGGCCGGCCAGATCCGCCACCACCTCCCCCGAGAGCGACCCCTCGTAGAGGCAGTTGTGCTGGCGCGGCAGGATCCAGGTCTCGTACGGCGAGCACGCGGCGTAGGGCGAGAGGGCCAGAAAGTGGTCGGTGAGCCGCACCACCCGATCGCCGGCCGCGATCTCCTGGCGGATCATGTCGCAGTACACGCAGCGCCGCTTGTACTCGTAGTGCTCGCGGCACTCGCGGAGCTTCCGCCGCACGTCGTCGAAGATGATCGGGATCGCGGTGAGCCGCGAGTAAGGGTGCGTGATCCGCGAGCCCGGCGCCCGGTGGCGCCGCGTGACGAGGATGTCGCGGATGCTCTGGTCCTGCTTCAGGTCCCGGATCCGCTCCCCGTACATCCACAGCACCTGCTCCCATTGCCCGTCGCCCAGCGTGGCCGCGGTGTCGTCGTGGTTCGGGCTCTCGACGATCAGCTCGGTGGCGCCGCGCGGGGAGATACGGTCGTAGAGACCCAGCCCCTCGCGTACCAGCTCCTGCTCGATCCGGAAATACGGATCGGCCTCCGGAATCACCCGCACCGACCAGCCGGGGCCGTTCGGCGCGAAGCCCTCCTTGCGATAGGCGAAGATCTCGTGCGGCGTGTGCGATTCGTTACCGGGGCAGAATGGGCACACCGAGGCGGCGGGGCGCTTCGGGCCCGGCCGGACGAGCACCCAGCGGCCCCTCGTCGGATCCTTCCGGAGATCGCTCATGACTCGGCCACCATAGGGAATGCCCCTCGTTAAGTCAAGGTCGGCCGGGAGTTACGACGCGATCCGCTCGAAGCGGCGCTGCCTGGCGGCGCTACGGAAGGCTGACGCTGGTACCGTCGCCGGACGAGGTAATCGTGTAGGTGCCGGCCGAGACGTTCGCGCTGTAGAAGTACGTGGCCCACCCACCCGGCGGGACGGGCACCGAATTCATGAACGGGCCCGCGCGGTTGCCCTGCGCGTTCGTCGCGACGGACGTGAGCTGAGTGAGAGCCGAGGGGATCGCTCCCATGTGGGCGCTGTAGACGCCGACGGCCGCGGCCAGGCTGCGGGAATCGGCCTGGGCCTTCGCGATACGGCCACGCGCCAGCACGTTGGCGTAGAGCGGGATCGCGATGGTTGCGAGAACACCGATGACGGCCACGACGACCAGCAACTCCACGAGAGTGAAACCGCGCGCCGTCCGGAACCTGCGGGTCATGGTCGTCCCCTCCAGTCGGGTCATTTCGCTCACAGTCGAGCAAGAGAGGGGCCAGCAGGTCCTGCACGGTCTATCTGGCTGATAACGTGTGCCCCGGCTGAAAACGAGGGTGACGGGTAGGCTGCCCGTGACGGGGGCAGTCACCATCGGGTGACTGAAACGGGCGCCGGGCGGCGCGCCAAGCGTCGGGGTCCCGAGTCGCTATACCTCGCCGGCTGCGCCCCGGCGACGAGCGGCGCGGCGAGAAGACCGCAGTCACGGCCCCAAGGAATGCGCGCCGGTCTACGACTCAATCACCTGGTCTGCCCGCTGGAGGAGTGACGGCGGGATCGTCAGGCCAAGCGCTTTGGCGGTCTTGAGGTTGATGACCAGCTCGAAGTCCTTGGGCTGCTCGATGGGCAAATCGGCGGGCCGGGCGCCCTTGAGGAGCTTGTCCACGTACGTGGCCGCATGCCGCCGCAGCCCCGCGAGGCTGGCCCCGTAGGTCATGAGGCCGCCACCATCGGCATAATCCCGGTTCCAGTAGATGCCGGGCAGCCGGTGCTTCAGGGCCAGCCTGACGAGAGCGTGCCGGTAGAGGTACGTCACGGGATCGGCGGTGGCGATGACTCCCGCCGCGCCTTCCCTCTTAGCGCGGATCAGGGTTGGCTCGAGATCGGCGAGCCCGGCAACCGGGAGGAACGAAACGGCGATACCGAGCGCCCGGCAGGCCGCCTCCAGCTCGAGTCGGTTCTCGGGGATCGGGTTGGGCGGGTTGGCAATCACGGCGAATCGCGACGCCGATGGCAGCACCTCCTTCAGCAGCTCGACGTACTTCTGGCTGAGTCCGGGAACGAGATTCGTCAGGCCAGTCACGTTGCCACCCGGCTTGGCCAGGCTGCGGACGAATCCCTGGCTCACCGGATCCACCACGACGGTCATGACGATGGGGATCGATGTCGTAACCTGCATGGCGGCCCGGGTCTCCCGGGTGCCGGTCGCGACGATGACGTCCACCTTCGCCCGGACCAGCTCGGCCACGAGGCCCGACAGGCGAGAGGAGTCACCGCTGCCGAAGGCG